>Ga0256847_1000245_pt1 | contig 37420 bp, 42 predicted proteins | sample TeddybearmetaG_FD_189099 | JGI IMG/M metagenome (GOLD analysis project Ga0256847, IMG submission 189099) | Hydrothermal vent microbial communities from East Pacific Rise, Pacific Ocean - Teddybear | ecosystem: Environmental > Aquatic > Marine > Hydrothermal vents | place: Pacific Ocean: East...
ATTTGGAAATAAATTATAATCAATTATCTCAATTACCTGAAAACTTTGGAAAGTTAGCTAAATTAACTTATTTAGAGTTAAGGGATAATTTAATTTCTGAATTACCTAATAATTTTGGGAATCTAACTAAATTAACTTTTTTAGATTTACAGTATAATTTGATTTCTAAATTCCCTGATAAACTTGAAAATTTAACTCAATTAATATCTTTATCTTTAGCGGATAATTTGATTTCCCAGTTATCTGGTAATTTTGAAAATTTAACTCAATTAACTTATTTAAATTTATCAGGAAATACCCTCTCTGACTTACCTAATGGTTTACAAAATTTAAAACAATCAAGCTTAATTTCTGGATCATCTTCTTTATTCATAAATTTACGTGACAATAACTTTATTATTGTTCCTTTATTTATATCAGAAACAAGTTTAGAAGGTAATCCTGTTGAAACCTTTAGACGTCAAAGTAATACCTTATTTGATTGGGCAGAAACTATTTTTTATGATTTATTTTCAGCTGGAAATCAACAAAGCCAAGCTTTTTATATTGAAGATCCTAACTCTCCTTATTTTGGTCAATGGTATTATCGTTATTATCCTGACACTCAAAATTATATTGCCTCAAAACCAAATCAACAAAGAGATAATTATGATATTTATATCTTAGGCGGAAGTTTTGGTAATGATTTAACCTTTGTTGGGACTTTACCACAGCTTTTTGAAACCAGACTTTCAAAAAAAGAGGATATAACAATTCTTAATATGGATCAACGAAAGGCGGGAGAAGAATTTGAATATCAATATAAAACATTGGATTCAGAAGGTGTATTACGCGTTAAAATTAAAGAATTTAATGATAAACAAGCAGTGATAGAAAGTGAATTAACCCTTAATGGCAAAGTAACAAAAACCATTGAAACTCAAATTTTTGAAAATACATATCAATATGAAAGTGAATTTATTGAAAATTCAGAAAAAAAATATCTTATAAAAGAAGTTATTATTGAATCAGATAAAGAAATAATTACTTTAATATCTCAATATTCCTATTCTTTAGTCAGTATTTATTATATGAGGCAAAGTGAAAAAAAGTTATCTCCTATTTTTTCGTCATCAAATTTAACGCCTAATGAACAACCAATAACATTGGACAATGAAAGATTAAAAATTAATGCCGTTAATCTTAAAATAACCATTCCAGCAGGTACTTTTGATATTATTAAACAAACACTCAAAAAGACTAACGGTCAACAAATTGAAAGTTGGATTGATATTAAAACAGGGGTTCCCTTGATTAAAAGAATTTCGGATAAATCAGGTTCTCTTATTTCTATTCAAATATTAAAATAACTTCATGATTGATTTTTATATAATGAATTCTGGCATTTATCAAGTAGAAATTCTTTAAAAATAGAGGCAACATGAGACATTGTTTTGCCTTTGCGCAAGCATTATCCTTTAAAAAATCAAGTAGATATGATATTTTAAACCTTTCTTTATTAAGATTTTAAGTCATGTTTAAAAAATATTGTTTGTTTATTATTGGTTTTTATTTTATTTATATTTCTACTGTTAAAGCCGATATTCTTACTGCTGAACGGGAAATATTAATTGAATTTTATCAGGCAACCAAAGGCGAGCAATGGTATAACAATACAAATTGGTTAAGTGAAGATACTTGTTCTTGGTATGGTATTATTTGTATTAATGATAATCGTCATTTGTTTATAATAGATTTAGAAGGCAATAATTTAGAAGGAACTTTACCTGAAAGCTTTGCTAATTTAGTCCATTTAACCCATTTAAATTTAGAAACAAAAATCATTTCTTCAGGGCATACGACTCAAGTTTTTGAAAATAAAATTCAATTGCCTAAAAATTTTGGAAATTTAACCAAGCTCAATAGATTAATATTAAATGGCTTAAATCTCACTCAGTTACCAGAAAGTTTTGGAAATTTGAAAAACTTAACTTATTTGGAGATGAATTATAATAAATTGTCTCAATTACCTAAAAGTTTTGGTAATTTACAAAACTTAAATTATTTAGCAATAAATTATAATCAAATCTCTCAGTTACCTGAAAACTTTGGTAATTTGACTAATTTAACCCGTTTTACTTTACTTTATAATCGCACATTAACCCAGCTACCTAAAAACTTTGGTAATTTAACTAAATTAACCGATTTAAATTTATCTAATAATTTAATTTCCAAATTACCTGATAATTTTGGTAATTTAACTAAATTGATTTTTTTAAATTTATCAGAAAATAAACTTTCTAATTTACCTGATAGTTTTAAAAATTTAACAAAATTAATATTAACTTCTGAATCAAATTTTTTAGCCTTAAATTTACGCAACAATCATTTTATTACGGCTCCTTTATTTATATCAGAAGAAAGCTTAGTGGGTAATCCTGTTGAAACCTTAAAATATCATAGTAATATTTTATTTGATTGGGCAGAAACAATTTTTTATGATTTATTTTCAGCTGGAAATCAACAAAGCCAAACGTTTTATATTGAAGATTCCAACTCGCCTTATTTTGGTCAATGGTATTATCGTTATTATCCCGTTACTCAAACCTATATCGCGGCAAAACCAAATAAACAAAGAAATAACTATGATATTTATATTTTAGGCGGAAGCTTTGGCAATGATTTAATCTATATTGATACTTTACCGAAACTTATTGAAAGTAAAGTATCCATAAAAGATGATATAAAAATTTCTAATATGGATAAACGCAAGGCAGGAGAAATATTTAAATATCAATATAAAACATTGGATTCAGAAGGTGTATTAGAAGTTAAGATCAAAGAATATAATAACAAACAAGCAATAATAGAACGTCAATTAACACTAAATGGAAAAACAACAAAAACCACTGAAACTCAAATTTTTGAAAACTCCGAAGAAAAACGTTTTTTAAAGGAAATTATAATTGAATCAGATAAAGAAATAACCACTTTAAAATATAATGACGGTTATCCTTTAGATCGAACTTATTATCGTAGACAACGCGAAGAAACATTACCCGCTGCTTTTTTCTCATCAAATTTAACACCTAATGAAGTTACACTTTTAAGTAATGAGAGACTAAGAATTAATGCGGTTAATCTTAAAATAACGATTCCAGCGGGTACTTTTGATATTATTAAACAAACCCTTAAAAAAGAAAATGGGCAACAAATTGAAAGCTGGATTGATATTAAAATAGGGATTTGTTTGATTAAAAGGGTTTCTGATAAAAAGGGTTTGTTGGTTTTTATGCAGGTAATACAATAATTTTTATTTTAGTTATAAAAAATCCTAGTTTCAAAATAAAAAAAAATCGGTTAGACTATATTTTTTATTAATAATGGATTGATGTAGGTTTTAAATAGATGAGTAAATGTAAGGGGATATTTAAAAACACACAAAAACCTTGTACAAGTAAAGGCAGTGAAAAAGAGGAACATCATCCTGATTATTGTGGGAGACATCAAAATCAAGCACCTAATGCAGAGCAATTTGATGGAAATACTCAAAATAATGAAACAAAATCTCTTAAACAAAATCAGCAATTTAATATGGAGCCTTTAAGAGAAAAAGGACAAGTAGGGATTATTGATTTAATTGAAAAGGAGCAAGACCAAGCAAAAAAAAGTTATTCTAATGATAAAAAAATTCTTTTTATCATTGCAGGATTAGCCATTACTGCTTCTATTTCAATTATTTTAGGTTTCGATGAACAATTCAGAAAAAAAATAGAGGATATATATTATAATGAAATTGAAACTCATAGAAGTAAGTTACAAGAAAATTTAATAAAGGATAAAAATACAAAAGAAGAGCAATTAACTGAGTTAATCTCCTTAAAAAAGAAAAATAATCAATATCAAAAAAAAATTATAAAAATTAAACAAAAAATTAAACAAATCATCGAGGAACGAGATATAAAAACAAAGAAAATTATCAGAAAAGAAATTAAACCTTCTTTTAAAAATATTATTTTTAATAAAGATTTCACAAAAGCATTTATTAAAATAAAAGTTTTTGATTATTTTTGGTATAAAAATAATCAGCTAGAAGAAGATACTGTATTTTCTAAAATCGCTAAAGAAAATAATGGTTTTTTACAATCTCACATTAAAATGGCAAATGATCTTAATTCAGGTTGGGCTTTTGCTCGCAATGGAAAAACTTTCTACTTTAATGGTCAACAGTGGAATGAAAAAAGTAATATTTCATTAATCTTACAAGAAACAAATAATATTAATATTGCTTTTTCAGATAACGCACAACAAGGTTGGATTTTATCTGAAAAGATTATTTCACCGCAACTTAAATTATTTAAACTAGATAATGAAATTTTAATTGAAGTTAATCAACCACAAGTTATCACTTTTTTATCAGAAAATTTAACATTTGATTTTGAATTATTTTTAGATAAATCAGGTAAAAATGGGTTTATTTTAAAAAAACAAACAATTACTAATGGCACTAGCATTGAAAATATTTATTTAGATGAAGTGTTAATCTTTAATCAAAAAAAATGGCATATAGAAAAAATTGATCTTTCCTTACCTATATTCCTCATTAAAAATGAAAATAAATCATATACTTTAACTACCGATAACCACTTAATTTCTTTTACAGGACAAACCTTTCTTGATATTTCTGCTGAAAAAGGAGTTCAAAAAATAAATACCTATAAAAATAAAGTAATTAAAAATTTAACAGGGGCTTTTTTTATTGCTAATAAAAAAGATGCATTACTTATTTTAGCCAGTTACTCTCAAAAAGCTTTTAAACTAAAAATCGCTAATTCAATTACTAATCCAAAGACTAAAAAACTGTTTATATCAAAAGATAAAGGATTAGAATATTACTTAAAAGGAATGACTTATATTATAGATTTTGTTTACACTGATAATTTAAGAGAAATATCTTTAATTACATCAAAAGATGAAAATTTAGTTTTTCAAGGAACATGGTTTAAAGATAATAAAAAAAATTATAGCTTATCCAATCAAAGAATAACAAAACATTATCTGAATTCAGATTTTTCCAAGGGTTTAGCAATAAGTAAAAATAATATTATTTTTACACTTAATAAAAAACAAAGATGGGTTGCCATTAAAAAAACAGATAGTTCTAGTCCTGAAGGATTAGATTTTTGTTTATTTAAACAAAAATTTATTCCTTTATTTTGTAAAGATAAAAATGAAAATTTTTATTTATACAATAATAAAAAAATAAAAAAATGGGAAAAAATATCATTTATTTTTATATCTAAAAAAGCACAAAAGATAATAAAAATAGTTAAAGAATTAGAAAATAAATTAATTGAAAAATATAAAATATTGTCTAATACAGAAGTATTAGACCATAAAACAATTAAAGATATTAAAAACCATATCGTTAAGATCAAAAAAATTAAAAACAATATACTTGAAAAAAGTGCAGAATTAAAAGTAGTTAATAGACGATTAATAAAAGAAGATGAAAAAGATATGATAAGACTTAAAGGATTTTATCGAGGTCTTGCTATTGTGACTACATTAAGTTTAGTTGTTTATTTAATGCAAATTTTATTAAATGCCATGCGTCAACAAAAGAAACAAGAAAATTTTTATGCGCTAACTCTAATTTCTGTCCAAGCGAGTAATGGTAATACTTTATTATTCAATCAATTTATTAAAACACTTTCAAAAGAACAAAAAGACAGAGATAAAAGTGATAAAGCAGAACATATTTATTTTAAAACACTTGAAATATTCCGAGATACATTAAAAAGTATTGCTAATATTTTTAAATCAGGTAAAAAATAATGTCTATATTAGAATATATTACATGGCTTTCTTCATTCCCAGAAAAAGCATGGTTTATTATTGAAAGCCAGCAAAATGTTCAATTTATTTATTTTTTATTATTTTTTATGCTTTGGATGATGACTTATCTAACATTTAAAATTGCTCGTAGCCATAAAAAAGTACAACATTTTAATGAAAATTATTATTTAATGGAGTTTTTAATTAATTTTCCAATTGCCTTAGGAGTTATTGGAACTTTATATGCTATTAGCCAACAAATCGCTTTATCAAATACAGAAACTTCTTTATTGCAAGTAATGAGCTCAAATTTTAATCAAGCCATTGTTACAACAATTATCGGTGGTTTTAGTTATGGTTATTGTTTTATTTTACAAGGTTTATTAGCTCGTTATATTAACTTAGTAGACTAATTAATTATGTTAAAGAAAAGAAAAGCTTGCCCCCAAATTTTAATTCTAATTGATATTATGATGTTGCTATTATTTGTTTATATTACTCAACCACAAGCACAGGTTAATTCAACAATTCATATTGAGTATAGCGATGGAATTATTACAGGGAGTCAAATAATTCTTAAAAATAAACAAGGCGAAAGTATTGCTTATTTTATAAAAAATAAACAGTTTAAACAAACATCAAAAATCCATCAATTAACTTTTAATGGCGTTAAATGCCCAAAAGAAATTTGTCAACAATATATTCAATACCCCACATCTTATGAAGCAGCTCATTTATATTTTCCTAATCAAGTGATGGCAAGCGCATACCAGTTATTTCATCGTTATTGTACAAAAACAACTTGTAATGGTAATATTTATATTAATGCGGGTACAGGTAATAGTTTTATTTGTGCAAAAGATGGATATTATAAATATTCCTTAAAAAATAAACTTGTTAAAGGACAACAATGTACTTATTAAATTATTATTGTTTATTTTTATCAATCATTTTATTAAGTGCTTGTGTTGAACAATCTCAAGTAAAAAATATAAAGGACTTAGAACCGATTGAAACAATAGATCCCATTGTAGTTAGTTTAGATTTTTTTAATGAAGACTTAGAAAAACAAGGAAGAGGTTGTATTGTTTATTCTACAAAAAATATTGAAGAAATGATTTCAGTAGAAATTAATAATAAAATTATTGAACAATTAAAAAATCTTCCTTTAGAAAAATATAAATTAATTTTTATTGCTGAAGAACAAAATATTAAACAACAAATACTTGCAGGAAAATTAATTAAAAAATATAAAGAAAAATTATCCATATATCGAGATTATAAAGAAAAAAATGGGATGATTAGACCTCCTTATCAAAATATTTGTAAAGATCTTGTTACACTTTATGTAACAAAAAATAATGTAACAATTATTTCACGTTATAAGCATAAAGATGAAGGAATTAGTACTATTTTATATCTTTGTTTATTTGATTTATGTGATTAAATAAATACTTTAAAACCAACTGAGGATTAAAAATGTTTAAACAATTTATAATACTACTTATCATTAATATTTTTTACACTAATATCTTTGCTGAAGAAGATCCCTATGCTGAAATTGATAATATGAATAAAAAAGAAAAAGAAACTGCAAAATTAATTTTACACGCCAAATTATTAATTACACGAATTGATAACTTAATTGAAAAATATGAAGAGGATAAAACGAGACTTAAAAATATTGATTTTCATGCTTATATTCAAGCAAAAATAGATATTAATTATTTAATTCAACGAGAAAATCAACGAGTATCTAGATTAAACTGTTTTCCAAGTGATGGAAATTGTCCTGAATTACAAACACATCAAAAAAAATTAGAAGAGTTAAAATTACAAAAAGCTAAAATAAATAAAATTTTAACAAGTATCGCGAGAACAAGTAAATGAAAGAATATATAAAAAGGTTTCTTTTTATTAGTTTTATGGCTTTATATTCCTTAAATATTCAGGCTTTTAAACCAGCTGAAATAGTTCCAGTTGAATCTTTACCCAATATGCAATCAACAGATAATATTGATACATTAGTTGAAAAATTAAAACAATATATTAGTGCAGGAGATGGTTTAGCTGATAAATTTGAAAAATTAGAAAAATCTTATGACAAAACAATCAAACTTTATATCAGTTATAAAGCAAAATGTACTAATATGGTTGTATATCAAAGCCCTTTATTTAGAAAAGCCCAAGGGGCGGCTGTTGTTTGTCATCCTGAAACAAAAAATGCATTTAAACAGCATTTAAATAAAATGCAAGAAAAATTAGAATCTAATAAAAAAGATTTATTGGTTATTAAGGGAAAATTAAAGGATGCAAGTCAATTGATTATTAATCTTGCGGATAGTCAACGTTTAAATAGTATTATTAATGACTTAGAAAATCAATCAAAAACAGTTGATGGTTATGCAGAAAAATTAAGACTTTTAGAGGAAGAAAACTAATGAAATTATTTCAAATAAAATATTTTTTATGGTTAATTTTATTTAATACTCAATATCTATTAGCAAATAATAATGAAATACAACAAAATAGTATTAAACTAGATGCAATATTTGATAATCTTATTATAAAAACAGCCATCCTTGATAAAAATATTGCAGATATTATTTCAGGAGCCTCTTTATCTAAAAAACAATACGAAAAACAACAACAAGATATTTTATCTGAAACTATTCAACAATTTGAAAAAATTGGTAAGGCTTCCTTTTTAAAAAAGAAAACATTGGTTACATCAACAAATGCGGTATTAAAAGAGAAAAAAACTTTATATCATTTGAGTCCATTATGGCATATTGATAAACAGAATTTACACTGGGAACAACGAAAAATTGGTTTTTATACTAAAATAAAGCAATATCTTAGTATTTTAAATAAATTAAAAAAACATGAACAAATAGATTTATCAAGTTATAAGAAAATTCAACAATATATTATTAAATCTGTAAAATCACATACTTTCAGTTATGATAAAAAATCATTATATTCATTGGCTCCCTCAAATATTCCTGACTTACTTAAAGCTAAAAAAGTTTTAGTATTTGATATTGATAAACTTAATATTAAAAGCATTGAGAATATTTTTTATAGAGCCTCTACAAGAATAAAACCAAAACAAATTATGGTGGTTAAGCCAGAAACTCCCATCACTTCATCTTCTAATCCACCAAAAAAAAATTCAATAGGAAAAATGAAATTAGGAATTCATATTTATGGTAATACTGAAATAGTTTTTTCTGAAGATCGAGATTTTCTAATGCAACAATTTTCAAAACTTTGTTCTTACATTACAAAAATAAATCAAAAATATAATAAAAAATATCCCATAAACTGGTTATTTTTATCTAAACAAGACATAATTTATATGAAACAGCTTTTACCTAATAAATTAAATAACTGTATTAACTTAAAAATAACTAAAAATAAATTTGAAAATCCAGCAATAGAAGTTTATATGCCACCAAATTTAATACAAATTAATATTTGTAAAAAAGGATTATTAAATTGTATTTCAGATATTAATTTATTACTTAATCAGGAAGTAAAATGAAAAAAATAATACAAATTAATTTTTTTATTTTCTTTTGTATCTTTGGTGTTGCTGAAGCTGTAATAGATACAACAAAATATTCTCCTGCTTTATATGATCAAAATAAGAATGCTAAAAAAGATATTCAGTCTTTTTTAAACTGCCAAAGTAATCAATTTAATCAACAGCTTAGTCAATATTGGTATCAACTTCAAAAAAAAATGTTTGGTAAAAAAATTACCGATATTGAAATTGCTTTAGATGCATGGTTAACTCAGTTTACTAAGAAAAAATATCAAATTGCTTTCCGTGATTTATTAGAAGGTAAAAAAGTGGCTGATATTAATCAATATTATAATGAAATTGATCAATTAACTTTAGTTGCTAATCGCATGGGAAATTATTTATATTTAAAAAAACAACAAAATAAAACTCAATCTTGTAATGTTTCCTATTCAAAAATTAGAAATTATATTGCAGCGCAATATGATATTGGAATATATTGGCTAGATTTAGTTTATCAATATAAAGGCGCAAATAAATATTATCGTGGAGCAAACCAAGCTGTGATAAAATTTAATACGGATGCTAAAATCATAGAACAACAAAAGGATCGATTAAATCAAATAGAGCGTGATGAATAAGTGATTAAATTATTTAAAGAATTAGCCATTATATTTTTTTCTTTATGCTTAACAGTGGTTATTTTTTCACTTTTTTTTTCCATTTTTACCTTACCAGTAAAAAAGGAAGACATTAAACCAGTTCCTACTTCTATTACCAAAAAAATAGATAAAAAAGAGCTAAATGAAGTGATTTATGATGATGATTTTATTTATGCCAAATTAGATAACCAAGCATTTTGTATTAAAAATCCTTATTTATTGGCATTAGGTCGCCCGCCTTTTGAAAGTGAAAAATCTATTTTATCCGCTTCTAATGAAAATTTAATTAATAAAGCACAATGCCAATGTTTATTAAAAATATCCAAACAATTTATAAATACCGAACGTCCGTATACTCCAAAAATTATTTTTAAGGGAAAAACGTATCAATCAATTACTTGGTTTTATCCTAAATTAGGACATAGTTGTTGGTTGTAATCCCACTTACTATTAATACCCCATGCCCCCTCTTTTTTTTATTCTAGCAAGCCCGCAAGATTTGCGGGTTACTTTAACAAGGTTTCCCTCCCGCCACTGTTATTTCCTATCCTAATTTTTTAAAAAATCCTGAAATCCTTTTTAAACAATTACAACAACAGTCCTGTTTCTTTAGAATTGATTCTGCAGGGCGGGACATTAAGGCTTATTATGCTTTACTTAAAGCAGGAATTACCCCTTTAAAAAAATCAGGACTTACTTTTGAATCAGCCATCCAAATAAAACAAAAAATACAGCAAAAAGGACGAATTATTTCACCTTTACAATATTATTCTGGCTTTTGATAAATTTAGTTGTCAAAAAAAATTGCAACAACAAGGTATTCCGATTCTCCAATCCTTGGGTGAAATAAAAAGTTATCAACAACTGCGCCAACAACTGCGCCAACAAATGCAATTATATAAAATGCCCCGAGTTTTTATTAAATTAAAATATGGATCTGCGGGTGTGGGTATTATGGCATTAGAAACTCATGGAACGAAAATTCAAGTTAAAACAACCCTTGAAGTACAGCAAAATAAGAATCAATTGGCTTTATATAATAGCCGTCGCTTGTGTTTTTCTCGTAATGAAAAAGAAATTGCTTTATGGGTTGGATGCACTTTGTCAAATGGGGGTACAAGTTGAACGCTGGATTCCTAAAGCACAAGTGAATGGCTATAATACAGATATTAGATTATTAATAATTAATGGCAAACTGCAACATCAAGTGTTGTTAATCAAAATTCAACCCAAGTGCAAGTGGGTATGGCTTTAAAAATATTATCTAAACTTAAGCAAAATCAACGTTATTTTTTATTGGATTAAATTTTTGTTTAAATACAACTTAAATAAATTTACCGTATAATTACTCATAACAAACATCATCCGTTATTAGGACCATAATTTAGCGTGAAGAAATTTAAGTTTATCGACTTATTTGCTGGTATTGGTGGTTTTCATCTTGCTATGGAATCACTCGGGGGAGAATGTGTCTTTGCTTCCGAAATAGATCCATTTGCAAGAAAAACATATCAATATAATTTTAAAAATATATCTCCTGAATTATTTAAGAAAGGATTGTTTAATGATGATATTAGAAAAATAAATCCAATAGATTTACCAGATTTTGATGTACTTTGCGCAGGTTTTCCATGCCAACCTTTTAGTCAAGCGGGGTATAAGCGGGGATTTCAGGACATGCATAAATCAGAACGGGGCAATTTATTTTTTAATATTGTTGATATTTTAGCCATTAAAAAACCATCCGCTTTTTTTTTGGAAAATGTCAGGGGCATTATAAATCACGATAATGGAAATACTTTTAACGTGATTAAAAATATTATTGAAGAAGAACTTGGATATCAGTTTTATTATAAAGTAGTTAAAGCATCTGATTATGGATTGCCCCAATTAAGACCGAGAGTTTTTATGATTGGTTTTAGAAATAAAGAGACATTATCAAGTTTTTCTTTTCCGCCTCATATCCCACTTAAGTTTAATATGTCAGATGTATGGGGCGGAAAATGTACAAGAGAAATTGGCTTTACTTTAAGAGTTGGCGGAAGAGGTTCCAATATAAATGATAGAAGAAATTGGGATTCTTATCTTGTTGATGAGGAAATAAAAAAAATAATGCCTGAGCAGGCAATAAAAATGCAAGGCTTTCCTGAAAATTTTGTTTTTCCAGTTACAAAAACACAGGCAATGAAGCAATTAGGGAATAGCGTTGCCATTGATGCGATTAAAATTTGTGCTAAAACATTGCTTAATCACCTTGAAATTTTATCAAAAGGGGGAGATAAAATGACCAATGCTAAAAATAAAGGAGAATGGACGGAGTTATATACATTCTTAAAACTTATTAATGATCAAAAACTAATGCTTGCTGATAAGCATTTAAATATTAATGATAATGCCGATCATTTTCGTATAAATAAAGTAACCACATTAAATATTTTAGAATCATGTTATTTAGAAAATAATGATTTTGTTTTAGTAAAGAATGAAACAACAGGCATTGAAAAAAGAATTAAGGTATCCGATTTTTTAAATAAGACGGTATTAAATAAACTTGCGAATTTAATTGCATCAGGTAAAGGTAGATCCTTTAATATTGCAGAATTTGATATTATTCAAAATAATTTAGGCATTGCGATTATTAAAGGAGGTACAAGCAAACAAAAAGCCGATATTATTTTAGGCATAGAAAATAATCAGATAAAAAAAGAAAATGAAGGATTTGGAATTAAATCTTATTTGGGAAGCAAACCAACTTTACTCAATGCTTCTGGAAATACAAATTTTATTTTTGAAATTCAAGGTTTAAGTATCAATCAAATAGATAATATTAATTCTATTAATACAAGAACAAAACTAAAAGATAGAATTAATAAGATACATTCTTTAGGCGGATCTTTTAAGTTTGATAAAATAGAAACAGAAACAATGGCATATAATTTATCATTGGTTGATACTATTATTCCTGAATTAGTCTCTACAATGTTACTTGAATTTTTTATCAATAGAACTAATTCAGTCAGTAAAAATTTAAATAATATATTTAAGGTGGGAAATACATTTAATACCGATTTAAATTCACTACAAGTAAAATTTAAACGCTTATTAGTTGCTGTACTTCTTGGATTTTTTGCTGGTAAAAAATGGAATGGTAAATATATCTCAAATGGTACAATCGTGGTTAAGGCAAATGGCGAACAAGTTGGTTTTCATATTATTGATAAAGATTCTTTAGAAGATTATTTATTTGAAAATATTAAATTTGATACACCATCAACAACACGACATAGATATGGTAGTTTAATATCTGAAAATAATGGAAAAATGTATTTTAAACTTAACTTACAACTTAGATTTTAATCCGTACGAAACAATGACAAAAAATATTTTCATTATTTTAATTTATTTATTATTACAAACTAATCTACAAGCCAAAGAAGAGATTATTTTAATATCAACCAGTATGGGAGATATTAAAATTAAATTATTGGATAATAAAACCCCGCTAACCAAAGAAAATTTTTTGCAATATATGCAATCGGGATTTTATAATGACACCATTTTTCATCGCGCTGATCGAGCTGCGATGATTATTCAAGGCGGCGGTTATACGGCTGATTTAACATTAAAAACTCCGCTTTTTCCTGCAATTAAAAATGAAGCTTTAGATAGCCCCAGTAATACTCGTGGAACCATTGCAATGGCAGCCCGAGGAACCATTATTCAAAGCCAATTTTTTATTAATTTGACTGATAATAGCCGTCATTTTGATACTGATTTTTTTGCTAATCAAGCGGGTTTTGCTGTTTTTGCAGAAGTGATTGAAGGGATGGATATTGTTGAGCAAATTAGCTTGGTTAAAACTAAAAATGTGGGTGTTTTAAGAAGAGTGCCTTTAGAACCCATTATTATTCAAAAAATAGATTTTTTTGTAGAACCAGAAGCGGAACCAGAACCCGAGCCAATTGAAATTTCAGATAAAACAAAATCAGAAACATTATTTAATTGGGCAGAAGAAAAATTTCCCGAGCTTTTTCCAAATCATTTAGAAAGTTTTGAACTAACATTAACCAGCAGTGAAACACCTTTTTTAGTGAGAGGCATTTATCCAACAACCCAAAATTACATGGGAACCAATAATGGCGATGTTTTTGTCTTTGGTGAATTATGGAATGGACTTGCTAAAATAGGGAAATTAAATACATTTTATGAAATGATTATTAAAGAAGAGAATAAAAAATGAAAGCAAGAGCTGCTGTGGCATGGCAAGCCAAACAACCTTTGTCCATTGAAGAAATTGAAGTCATGGGACCTCAAGCAGGAGAGGTTTTATTAAAAACTGTGGCAACAGGCGTTTGTCATACTGATGCATTTACATTATCAGGAGATGATCCAGAAGCTTCTTTTCCTTGTGTTTTAGGGCATGAAGGCGGATGTGAAGTGGTTGAACTGGGGGCGGGTGTTAAAAGTTTATCGGTCGGTGATCACGTCATTCCTTTATATATTCCAGAATGTGGACATTGTGAATATTGCCAATCAACTAAAACAAATTTATGTCAATCCATAGCGGGAACAGTTTGGACGGGTTATATGCCTGATGGTACTCGGCGTTTTTCTCAAAATGGAAAAGCCATTTATCATTATATGGGGTGTTCTACTTTTGCCGAATATACCGTGGTGCCTGAAATTGCCCTTGCTAAAATTAATAAAGCGGCACCTTTAGATAAAGTTTGTTTATTAGGTTGTGGGGTAACCACGGGAATTGGCGCGGTATTAAATACGGCTAAGGTGGAGGCGGGATCTTCCGTAGCTGTTTTTGGTTTAGGCGGGATTGGTTTATCTTGTGTTCAAGGCGCGGTTATGGCGGGGGCGGAACGCATTATTGGCATTGATATTAATCCTGATAAATTTGAATTTGCAAAACAATTGGGGGTGACGGATATTATTAATCCCAATGAAATAGGCGGGTCTTTGGTTGAATATATCCAAGATAATTTTAATGGTGGGGTCGATTATTCTTTTGAATGTATTGGTAATACTGAAGTGATGCGGGAAGCGTTAGAATGTACTCATATGGGTTGGGGAGTTTCAACAGTTATTGGGGTGGCGGGAGCGGGACAAACCATTGAAACTCGCCCTTTTAATTTAGTGGTGGGACGGACTTGGAAAGGCACGGCATTTGGGGGTGTTAAAGGACGCACAGAATTACCTGATTATGTTAATCGTTATATGGAGGGAAAAATTGAATTAGATAAATTGGTTACACATACCATGCCCTTAGAAGAAATTAACCATGCTTTTGATTTAATGCATCAAGGTAAAAGCATTCGTTCAGTGATTATTTTTTAAATTATGAAACAAATAGAATCTATTAAAGAATTTGGCGGTTATTTAAATCGTTATCGCCATCAATCCGATTGTTGCCAATGTAGCATGACCTTTTCCGTTTATTTACCAGAACAAGCCGCTTTAAAGAAAGTCCCTGCTTTATATTGGTTATCAGGTTTAACTTGTACCGATGACAATGCCAGAACAAAGGCGGGAATGCAACGTTATGCCAATGAGCACCATATTGCTTTAATTTTTCCTGATACCAGTCCACGAGGCGAGGCAGTGATGGATAATGTAGATCGTTATGATTTAGGGCAAGGAGCAGGATTTTATTTAAATGCCAACCAAGCACCTTGGGCAACGCATTATCAAATGTATGATTATATTAATCAGGAATTACCCGCCTTAATTGAAGCTAATTTGCCAATTATAGCGGGAGTTAAATCAATTTCAGGGCATTCAATGGGCGGGCATGGGGCGTTGATTTGTGCTTTAAATAATCCGCAAAGTTATCTTTCCGTTTCTGCCTTTGCGCCCATTTGTAATCCTGTCCAATCTGCTTGGGGACAAACTGCTTTTAATGCTTATTTAGGGGATAATCCGCAAACATGGGAAAAATATGATGCCACTTTATTAGTTAAAGCGGGCGCAAAATGTCCTGATATTTTAATTGAGCAAGGAACAGCGGATGAATTTTATGAACAAAAGCAATTACTACCCGAAAATTTCCAAACAGCTTGCCAAGAAACAGGACAAGGATTAACGTTAAATAGGCGGGCGGGTTATGATCACAGTTATCATTTTATCGCCAGTTTTATTGGACAACATATTCAATATCATGCCCAACTTTTAACTTAGTCTTTATCTCTTATTTCAATTAAGACATTTTTTATTTCTTTTAATGCTTCTAAGACTGGATCTTTAGATTCTTCTCTCAAGGTTGGGGTAGAAGACATTCTATCTTTTTTTGCTAATATTGTTTCTCGTAACTGATGGGGTTTAACAATACCAATTAATTTTTCTTCAGGTTTATCTGATCCAGTGGAAGGCGTAAATAACCACAATTGTCCAAATCCCAATATTCTTTCTATTGGACCTTGTCTTACATCTAAATTAGTTAGTTTTTCAAGTGGTATCGATCTTCTTTGTTTCCATAAAACACCTGACATTCTAGTTAAATACTTATCATCTAATACATAATTTATTGAAAAGAAATACAATACTAAAAATAAACTAATAGCCATAAATATGCCACCAATAAAATAATTAAAATAGAGTTGATCTTCAGTAGCAATGTCAGAATACATCAAAGCATAAACAGCAACAGTTCCTAATGTTATCCATAAAAGCCAAAAAGCAAGTAGTATATTTGTAGGTTTAAAATTCATAAAATAAGAAAAAAATATTTGTAGGAAAATCGGAGTCTACCATATAAATTTTTTTTATTGATATTTTCTAACCGCTCGATTATGTTCCCTTAATGTTTTAGAAAAATAATGGGCACCTGTTTTTCCTTTTGCCACAAAATATAAATATCCTTTGTTTTCAGGATGCAGAGCGGCATGAATCGCGCCTTGCCCTGGCATACAAATGGGGGTTGGCGGTAAACCTTTGCGCGTATAAGTATTATAAGGGGTGTCTTTGCGTAAATCTTTGCGTCGAATATTGCCATGATATAAAGCGCCCATGCCATAAATTACGGTAGGATCCGTTTGTAAACGCATACCTTTTTTTAAACGCTTAATAAAAACACCTGCTATTAAATTTCTCTCACTGGCAAGGGCGCTTTCTTTTTCAATAATTGAAGCTAAAATAAGTGCTTCATAAGGGGATTTTAAGGGTAAATTTTCGGCTCTTTGCGCCCATTCTTGCGCTAAGATTTTTTGCATTTTTTGCTGACTGCGTTTTAGAAATTGAATATCCGTGGTGGTTTCTGAAAAAGCATAAGTATCAGGAAAAAATTGTCCTTCAGGATGAAGTTTGGATTGATTAATTAAAGCCATTAAATTGGTTTCTGAATCTTTAATTTGATGGATTAATTGAGGAGATTGAGCAAGGGCTTGTAAAACTTCTTTAATAGACCAGCCTTCTATTAAAGTTAAGTGGTAACTAATGGCTTTACCTTGATCCAATATTTGTAATAATTGAATCGGGGTAATCTCTTGTTTTAAATTATATTTTCCTGCTTTTAAATGATATTTCCCGCCTTCTAGTTTTGCTAATAGACGGAAATAATAAGTTTGTTTTTCGGGTAACCAACTTTTTTCTTTTAAGTCATAAATCAATGCATGGATGCCCATGCCTTTTTTAAGCGTGTATAAATGAGGTAAAGACAATGGATTTTTAAGAAATTTTTGATAATCTAAAAAACACCAATACCCCGCTCCAGCAAGTGATATTAAAAGGATTATAAAAAAGAAAGTCAGTTTGTTTTTAATCATCAAGTTGTTTTAAAATATTTTGAGCAACCATCCGTTGATCGCTATTACCTTCGGCAAGAACCCGATGACACAATAAGCGGGCTTGTTCAACATTGCCATCATCACGATAAGCTTGGATTAATAATAGATGATGAGCGGCTCTTTCGCTGGCTTGATCTTGATTTGATTGTTCAAATTTTTGCTCTTCTAAATCCATTTGATCTAGTTGAGCTTCCATTTCTGCTTCGGTTGGCGGAATATAATCTGTTTCAACAGGAAATTTTTTTTCTTGACGTTTATTTTTAATTGAACGGGAGAAAAAAACGCCAATTTCAAATAATAACCACATGGGAATGGCTAATAATGTTTGTGAAATAATATCGGGCGGGGTTAAAAACATGCCAATTACAAAAGCCCCCACAATCACATAAGGACGTTTTGCTATTAATTTATCAGGTGTGGTAATTCCAAACCACACTAAAATATTAACCACAATCGGTACTTCAAAAGCAAAACCAAAGGCAATAAATAAGGTCATAATTAAATCTAAATAACGCCCAATATCGGTCATCATGGCGACACCATCAGGCGTGGTGCTTAACATAAATTTAAAAATAAGTGGAAAAACCACAAAATAGGCAAAAACCATTCCGCTATAAAAAAGTAATACACTAGAAGCTAAAACAGGCACAATTAAACGCTTTTCATGTTGATATAATCCAGGTGCTATAAAAGCCCAAAGTTGATATAACACAAAAGGAATGGCTAATAATAAAGAAGCGGTTAAACTCAGTTTAAAAGGAATTAGAAAAGGATCAACAGGTCCCGTACTAATCATACTAACGCCTTCGGGCAAGATACGGCTTAAAGGCTCCGCAATAAAGGTATAAAGATCATTGCCAAAAGGCACAAGGAAAATTAAAAAAAAGGTAATAACTAAAATAGTTTTAAGTAAGCGATTACGCAACTCTAATAAATGAGAAATAAAAGGTTGTTCGCTGGGATTATTCATTATTTAGGTTTATTAAGATCAATGGAGGTTTTAATTTCTTTTATTTCTTGATTGGTTTCTTCAATAATCTCTTCTAAAGGATTACTCATTTTTTGTTCCATTAAAATCCGTTTTAATTCTTCTGTTTTTAATTCCGCATCAATATCTTGTTTAATATTAGATAAAATTCGCTTGCCTCGTCCTAACCACATTCCTAAAGAACGGGCAAGGGCGGGAAGCCGTTCAGGACCGACCACTAATAAAGCCACAATGCCTAATAATAATAACTCCTGAAATCCAATATCAAACATTTTTATTGTCTTTTTTGGGATCTGCTTCAATCACTTTATTGTCATCGCTTTCTTTTACTTTTTCTTCATCTGAAATGGCTTTTTTAAAACCTTTAAAGGCGCTACCTAAGTCACTGCCCATATTTTTTAAGCGTTTTGTGCCAAAAAGTAATAACACAATCACGAGAACAATTAAAAGTTGCCAAATACTTACGCCACCAAAACCCATTTTGTTACCTATTTCATAAATGATTAAATATCAGTAATTCAAATTATAACTGACTTATAATGTGATTGCTTTATTTTCGATTGGCTTTTTCTTCTAAACCCGATAAACCAAAACGGCGTTCTAATTCCGCTAAAACTTGTTCAGGACGAAGATCTTGATGGGCTAATAAAACCATAGAATGAAACCATAAATCAGCGACTTCATAAATAATTTTATTGGCGTCTTCCTCTTTACCCGCCATGACTGTTTCGACCGCTTCTTCCCCAATTTTTTTTAGAATTTGATCTAAACCCCGATGATAAAGACTGGCAACATAAGAATTTTCAGGATTAGAATTTTTACGCTCTTCTAAAATATCTGCAAGAATAGATAAAACGGGTTTACTCATAAACGTACCTCAATGCCTTGATCGGCCATAAATTGTTTTGCTTCACCAATGGTATATTCGGCAAAATGAAAAATACTAGCAGCTAATACCGCATCTGCATGTCCTTGTTTTACGCCATCCACTAAATGTTGTAAGTTACCCACCCCGCCTGACGCAATCACAGGAATGGAGATATTATCACTAATTGCGGCGGTTAGTTGATTATCAAAACCAATTTTAGTGCCATCTCGATCCATACTGGTTAATAAAATTTCTCCCGCTCCATAATTTGCCATTTTTTGCGCCCATTCAATGGCATCAATGCCCGTTGGTTTGCGTCCACCATGAGTAAAAATTTCCCATTTCAATGGTTCATTCTCTAGGCTGGTTTTTTTGGCATCGACAGCAACTACAATACATTGGGAACCAAACCGATCCGCTGCTTCTTTAATTAATTCAGGATTAAAAACAGCGGCAGTATTAATGGCAATTTTATCCGCTCCTGCATTTAACATGGTTAAGACATCATCCGCTTTACGAATCCCGCCTCCCACCGTTAAGGGGATAAAAACTTCACTGGCAACTTGTTCAACCACATGAACCATGGTTTCGCGATTATCAGAACTGGCGGTAATATCTAAAAAGGTGATTTCATCCGCCCCTTCTTGATTATAACGGCGGGCAACTTCAACAGGATCACCTGCATCCCGAATATCGACAAATTGCACTCCTTTGACCACTCGCCCTGCATCTACATCTAAACAAGGAATAATTCGTTTTGCTAACATAACAAAATAAAACTTTAATAAAATAGTAATTTGTATTGTAACTGATTTTTTAAAAAAATGATTATACAAGCATCGCCCCTCCGTCACTTACAATGCTTGAACCTGTGATATAACTATCTTCCATTAAAAATAAATATGAATTAGAAATTTGCTCATCACTTCCTAGACCCAATGGAATTTTATCTTCCATTTCTTTTAATGTTTTAAATCCTGGACAAACAGCATTAATTCTAATAGGGGAAATTTCTATAGCGAGTGCTTTGCATAAAGACTCTATTGAACCACTAATAACACTCATTGTTGAATAACCAGAATAAGGTCGATGACCTAATGTTCCCGATGATAGCGTGATACTGCCATTTTTTTGGATATATTTATAAGCCAATTTAATAAAATTATATTGCCCCCAAAATTTAGTTTCAAAAGCAAAACGCACATCCTCCGCATTCAATTCTAAAAAGGGGGCGACAATAAGGGGCGATTTTACAGTAAGTACAAGGTGATCAATCATGCCAATTTGTTGAAATAATTCCTTAATTTCATTTTCAACAGTAACATCAACTGAAAAACACTGACAATTTGAAAGCCCCCTCTTGCTTTGTAGCTTATCTTTATATTTAAGCGCTGATCGAGATGCAATAATAACCTCACCTCCTTTATTTCCAACTTTTTTTGCTAGGGCTAAGCCAACCCCCGAGTTTCCACCCACAATCAACACTTTTTTTGATTCCACGATAAACTTCCTATAGTATTTCTTTTGGTAATATTTCAGTTACTTCATTAACAGGTTGAATCGGTTCATGCTGAGTGATTGCATGAAATTTCAATATTTGCCAACCATATTTATTAGCTGCTTTCAGACAAATTTGAGTTAGCCGCATTTTAATTGCGTTATATTTTGGGGCGGCTTCAGGGGTCACTTTCACCCATGCTAGTATGCCTAAAGAGACATCTGTCAGTTCTGAAAAAGCAACCCAAGGAGAGACTAAATATTCACCAAAAGGGGATTTTTTAAACTCATCTTCTAAAAAACCTTCCAATTGAGAGACAACCTCATCCATAACCTCATAACGATGTTCATAAGAAATATAAAAAGTAACTCCAGCCCAAAAGGGTCCATTTGAGAGATTACGAATTGTTTGTTGCAAAAAAGTTTTCGTTGGCATGGAATCTTTCATTCCAAAGGCGTCTAAAATAATTCGTTCTGGAGATTGAATGGCAACTTGACGAAACGTTTTATTATTGATTAAAATATAATCTCCTTCCTTACAAGGAAAAAGACCTTCTTTTTTATCATAAGGACGAGAACGCATATTAATTAAATCTTTTAATGGTAATCGAATGATATTACTGGTTAAAAGTGGATTTTTTAAATAACTATAAACACCAATAGATTCAACTAACCATTGCATGCCATTATAAATAATCTTTTCTCCTTGACGTACAGCCCCATAACCTAATAATAATTTAATTTGTTCAAAGAAATAGGGAATGGTATTACGGACGGTCCATAACATGCCAATTAAAACAAAGACCACAATTGCCAAGGTCATCATTGACCCTGCTAAATATAGGGCAACCATTAAAGTTAAAATAGAAACAATAAAGATGAAAATATTGAGTAATATATCAATCAAACTGGCAATAAATTTAAAACGAGCAATATAATTTAATGGATTAATAAAGAAAATAATTTTTCTAATAATATGAAGACCGATAAAAGTTAGGAAAAAAACCAACATTGATAATAAAATATTTTTGCCTTCTTTACTAAAAATAGTGTCTTTAAATGCATTTAAAGCTTGTTCTGGTGATATTTTATCGTTTTCTAAGTCAATAATTTGTTGCTTAGCAACGTCATATTTGGTATTTAATTCTTTTTCCTTTTGCTCCCATTCTTTTTTCTCTAAGAGGAGTTTTTGTTTTAGTTTTTTATTATGTGATTCTAAAATCAAAATATCAATTTGCTCAATACCTTGTTTTATTTTTGGTATTTGTTGTTCATAATAAGCAATATCTGCATGAAGAAATTCAATTTTACGAGTGGGTTCGGTTAATTCCTTTAAATTGATAATAACAGGTGAAAAAACCTTTTTTAATTCTTCTTCCCAATCTAAGGTTTTATTTTGTGTTTCTGTTGCGCTATTTTGGTCAATACCTGTTGAATTTAAAGTAAAATTTTGATGTAATATTTTCTTTCGTTCCACTAATTTCTTTAAATTAACTACAATTGATTTTTTTTGTTCTTCATTTTTTGCTCTTTTTAATTGCCGTTCAAGCAAATGAATATCATCAGTAATTTTTTCCAAAGATTTAATAATCGCGGAGGCAGTTGTTATTTTCTTTGCAATAGATAAATAAGCTGACAATTGTTCGTAAATTACTTGATAAAAAGAGGCGTCATAACCTAAATCAGCCAGCATTCCTGGTAATTTATCAAAATTCAAATCATCTAAGTCTAATTCTTGAATGGTTCTTTTAAATTTTTCCTGATCATTGGCTTGCTGTTTTTTTAATTTCTTTATTTCCTTTAAAACTTCTTCTTTTTCATTATTCATTAAAGAATCAATTTTCTTTTCTTTTTTGGCTATTGCTTGCTTTCTTTTATCTATAGTGGAAACTAAAGGGGCAATGCGATTAATTTTAACTAAAATTTCAAAGTAAAAAGCCAATGAGGTTTTCACTCGTTGTATTTCTTCATTAGAAAATGACTTTCTTTTTAGTTTATCAATTAATCGGCTTATTTTATTATTATATTCTTTATCCAATAATTGGGTTTCCAAAGTTGCAAATTTTTCTTTGGATAAATGAACACTTAATGAAGCAATTGATTCTTTACTTATTTTAAATATTTTATTTTGAGTTATTATATTTTCTTGTGCAGAAAAACCAACGGTATTTAAAAATAATAATAAAATAATAATTGAAAATTGATGCCATCTTTTTATAAACATTTGTTGCCTATTTTAAATAATCTTGAAAAGAAATATAGGCAAAATAATCTATCAGCCTAAAATTAAGCCAGATAATAGCAAGTTTTAAAAAAAATACATAAATAAAAAATAAAAATATTGTTATACTCCAATTTATTTTTTATGGAAGCCGCTTCAATGCATTTCTCCAAGCCCTAATATCCCCATTCATCAGTTTGCTGAATTGGGTATTTACTTGTTGTGTTGTTTCTAAATTTTGAGTCCATATATGATAATACCGATTCCAATCATGTTGCTCATATTTTTGATCTTTTAAATGAATGCCGCAATAAGGCTCCCGATCTATCGAATTAATTTTTTTTGAATTTAACCAAAAATATTTTTCAGACTCAATCCATCCTAATAAGCTTCTAATAAATCGATACTCATTCCATGAAATTAATGTCCAATGACACTTAAACAATACCGGAGAAGCTCCTTGTCCATAACAAGCCGACATTCCCATTTTATTTATTCCATCTATTTTTTCATATAATTTATTGCGTAATTTCTTATTTATTCCCTGTAAACGCCATTTAGGATCAGTCCATCCTGAGGCTGATTCATAAATATCTATTGTTGGAATTTGATTATTTTTAATATCAAGATAAGAGCATAACAATTGACGCTTGTGTTCATTGTAACTCGGAATAATACTGGAATAGCTGACAATTTTATTGTTATAGACTGCAATCGCGGCACATTTATCAAGCCAACGATTTTTTAGTTTCCAATCAGGTATTGGCGTAATTACGGGAGAATTCATATCTTGCTCAAGATTTTTCCAATCGGTTTGTTTTGGTCTATATTCTTTAGGTAATAAACCCAATTTTATAGAAAAATCTGGACAAATTTCAATTTTAAATCCCAACATATTATATAAGTGCGTTATATTAATTTACCGAAATAATAACAAGTTTTAAAAATAATATACACAAATAATATTAACCTAATAAGGTTGTCGCTTTTTAACTTAAATTTGTTATACTTAGTGTGCCTAATTCCAAATTTATCTCTTAAGGAGACATCATTATGAAACAAATAATATTAACCACTTTAACGGCTCTTTCTTTATCAATATCAAGCCTTTCTTTTGCAAAAGTGAGTCAGGATGAAGTGAGTTATCTTTTTGGTATACAATCTGCCATTGAAATAAGCATGATATCAACCACTGAAATGCAAAATACAGAAGGTCAGTTATTTGGTATTACATTTGAATTGATTGGTTCTTATGTTGATAAAGCCGTTACCATTATCAAACCCATTATTGGTCCTGCAGTTCCTCATTTAAGTGCGGCTTTTGTTGCAGTTAAAGATGCGGCATTGAAAGCCATTGCAGCTCGCTTAACTTCCGTTTTAAGTAGCTTCTAATAATTTTAAGCACAATAAAAAAGCGACTTAATTGTCGCTTTTTTTATTTATTTACTTTGCATAACGGTCATGATTAAAAACAAAGTCTCCGCCTGGAGCTGCTTTATGACAAGCAATACACCCTTTATTTCCGCCTTTACCTACAAGCCCCGCAAGTGCCATTCCTTTAGGATTTTTTAAGATATCGCCATTAGGCGAATACTTAACCCAAAACCAATCTTTCGTTGTTGAATCATAACCTGTCCGTTTAAACATCACGGTAACCGCTTTTAAATATTGATTTGGATTATTGGCAACCGCTGTTTTACTAACCCCTTTACCACCATAATTACGTTTAATAATGACGGTATTTTTATGCCCATTCATCCAGACTTGTGAATCAATGGTGTCTAAAACTGCGCCATGAGGATGAGTTCCTTTATAAGGTGTTGAAACAGTGGCGTTTTTACCGACTAATTGAAAACCTTCTAATGCCGCCCAAAGTTGTTTGGCATAAGCCACATCATTCATACTTCCAAAAGGGGCACTTATTGCGGCGCTACTACTGACTGCAATAATAAAACTTGCAATACTAAGGATTGATTTTTTCATATGATTCTCCGTCTGTTTTTACATTGTTGTTATTTAAAGTTCAAAAGTATATTTTTGTTGATTGTTATTAACCAACTGTAACTTTTGATGGGTAATTTTGGGGGACTCAAGTAATAAGGTTTGGATATTTTCTTGACGTTTTAAGGTGCCGTCTTGACGTGATAAAAATCGTAATTGTCCTTCATAACTAGCTAAAATTATCAAATCTTTATAAAATAAAGGAAATTGACTGGCAGAGGAAAATTGTTGTTGCCATTTTAATTGTCCATTTTGGGCATTAAATGCCTGTACTTTACCGTCAAAGGTGGTGGTAATAATAAAATTTTTGTCACTAACGACTTGATAAACTAATTGTTGAGCAAGGGCTTTTTTCCAAACCAATTGTTGATTTATTTTATTTAAGGCGTAAAGCATCGAATCCTGTCCGCCTGTAATTAATAAATTTTGACTAAGGGCGGGACTATATACCCAACCATTGGATATTTTTTTACGCCAAATTAATTGCCCATTCAACCGATCTAATTTTATAATTTCACCATTTTTATTACCAAAATAAAGGGCGTTTTTATCTTGACTGGGTGAAAAGGTTAAGGTGTTAAAGTGATATTGCCAATGGATTTGATTTGTTGCAGATAAAACAGTCACAGAATAACCATCTTCACTCATTTTAATTTTCTGAGCTAATACAGGTTGTATTAAAATAAAAGAAATTAAAAAACCAACCATAAAAATTAATTTTTTCATAAAACCAACCGTTTATTAAAGGAGTTATTATTTAAGACAGGAAGGTCGAATTTTTTATTTCAAAAATAATTAATTTTATAATAATAATGATATGATTAGGGACTAAAGTCCCATTAATTAAAAATTTTAAAATCCTTTGAAATCCACTTTAGACTTAACCCATTACGCGCTTTATATTCATTATCCTTGGTGCATAAAAAAATGTCCCTATTGTGATTTTAATTCTCATACTCAAGATAAAACATTAGAAACATCTTATATTAATGCCTTAATTAAAGATTTAAAAAATGATTTAGAATTGGTTAAAGGGCGGACTTTATCTAGTATTTTTTTTGGTGGTGGAACGCCTAGTTTAATGTCGGTTCAAAGCATTGAAAAAATATTAAATGCAGTTTCAAAGTATGGTCAATTAGCAGATAATATTGAAATTACCCTTGAAGCTAATCCTGGAACTTTAGAAGCAGGACGTTTTCAAGGTTATCGACAAGCGGGCGTTAATCGCTTATCTATCGGTGTCCAAAGTTTTGATAATCAACAATTAAAAAATTTAGGACGCATCCATAATAAACAACAAGCGATTAAAGCCATTGAATCTGCAATCTCGGCAGGATTTACTCAAGTTAATTTAGATTTAATGTATGCCCTCCCCCATCAAACCCAACAACAGGCATTAGCGGATTTAGCTCAAGCTTGTGCTTTTGGCACAACACATCTTTCTTGGTATCAATTAACTATTGAACCCAATACGCTTTTTTATAATAAACCGCCTGTTTTACCCGAACATGATCAATTATGGGAAATTCAACAAGCAGGACAAAATTATTTACAAACCAAAGGGTTTAAACAATATGAAATTTCTGCTTATAGTCAAATTGGGGCGCAATGCCAACATAATTTAAATTATTGGTCTTTTGGGGATTATTTAGGTATTGGGGCAGGCGCTCAAGCTAAAATTTCACAACAAAACCAAATAATAAGACGTTGGAAAAAGAAAAATCCTCGTGATTTTATTCAAGGTCCTGCCATTGCGGGAGAAAATAGTTTAAATCAAAGTGATTTAATTCTGGAATTTATGATGAATGCTTTACGTTTAACTCAGGGAATAGAAAAAAAACGTTTTATAGAAACAACGGGATTACCTTTAAAAATAATTAATAAAGAAATTAATCAAGCCATAAAAAAAGGATTATTAGAACAAAATGACTTGATTTTAAAAGCAACCCCATTGGGACAAAATTTTTTAAATGATTTATTACAATATTTTAATATTAAAAATCCCAACGGGCATTAAAAGTAATGGTTTTTTCATCAATATCTGCGCGATTTAGACGTTGATTATATTCAAACATTAAAGTAAAACCTAAATCATTATAATAACGAGCGCCAAAACCGACTAGTAAATCATTATTATCATTGTCTGGCGTGTCTGTACCAAAATATTCAATTTCGGTGGCATAACTATCATAGTTGTAAGTTACATTTAAAAAAGGTTCTAAATTATTTATAAAATAAGCAACTTCGCCGCCAATATTGTATTGTACAAGACTGGTTTTATCACCTGAAATTACTCTGCCACTAGCTTCAACGGTGGTTTCATCTTGTGAAGCCGCTAATAAAAGACCGCCATAGGCACTCAAAGATAAAGCATCAAAAGTCCAAAAACTATTAATATTACCCGCTAAAAACCAGCGTTGGGCATCTACAGAAGCAAATTCTTTTGTACCATCTAATGAAATTCTAAACTCATCGGTCGCTAAATCACTGTAACCCGCACTTAAATCAAAACTCCAATGTTCATTTAAGCTATAACCTAAATAAGGCGCAATTGTCAAACCATCGGTTTCCTCTTCACCTTGGTTAAAAGTGGTATCTACTTTGGTTTTTTCATAACCAAAGGCAATTCCCAATAATAGGCTTTGATTTAATGCTTTGTCCATGCCAATAAAAAAGTTATCGGTGTGCCCATCATATTTTGTGGTAATAAAATCATTATCAAATTCAGTACGAGAATAGCTGGTCCAAAGTCCAATATTAGTAAAACCTTCTCCCGCATTAAGTCCCATATTGGTTTCAAACATTAAACCATCCCCTAAACTGGTTACAGCGGGTTGATTTATGCGCTTGGGATTATTACCACGGCGAGTATTTTTTAAACGTCGTCCAATAACACCCCGAGTTTTAGCAACTTGGCGAATAAGGCGGGCGGGTTTTGTGACTTTATGTCCTTGTTCTTCGGCTGGATCTAATAAATCTTTTAATTTTAATTCGGTTTGATAAAATCGTCCTGTTCCCTTTATTTGACAAATATCTCCTCGAATATCTGAATTTCGACCCGTAAAAATAAAATCTATTTTATTAAGTTTAACTTGTCCTAGCATTTCATAACTTTCTCGTTGTTTGCCCACGGCTCCTGATAAATCTGCTATTTTAAAACTTCCATCTTTATTAATTTTGGCTGTACCTGTTGATTTTAAAACATCATCTAAAACAATTTTAAATTGATTTCCGTCATGCTTAAAAATTAAAAAATTAGCATTATTATTGGTTCTTATGCCATCTCTTCTAAGCCCTTCACATTGGGTACGCTTAATCACTAAAGCCCCCGTCCAAATACCATTTAAATTAGGTAACTCTGCAGCGGTCGTTGTTATTGAATAACAACAAAATAGGCAAAAAGCATAAAATTGAGAGGGTTTATAAAGAGACATATTAATATTTATCCTAAAGTTAAAAGTGCAAGATATTTTCTTAGTATAGCTTAAAATTTAACTTATATAAGTAATGTTACATATTGTTACAAGCTCTTTATTTTTTTTAAATATCGTGTTAAAAAGTGAAAATATTAATAATTATGAGAAATATAAGAATGAATAATTTTGTTACTGGATTTGGTTATGCTTTTAAAGGCATTTTATTGTTAAATCAAAAAGGGATTCGTCCTTTTGTTGTTGTTCCATTGTTAATTAATTGTTTATTATTGGTGGGTGTTATTTGGCTTGGCATTCATCAATTTGATATTTGGATTGTTCGTTTTATGGATTGGTTACCTTCGTTTTTATCATTTTTACAGCCTTTTTTTAAAATTATTTTTATCTTGGTGTTTGTTGTTATTCTTTTTTATAGTTTTACCACGCTTGCTAATTTAATTGCGGCTCCTTTCAATAGTCTTTTAGCTGAACGCATAGAACAAAAATTAGAAGGCATTCCTTTACCACCTTTTCGGGGTTATAAAGCCATTATTGGTACGATTGCAAGAACCATTTGGAGTGAAATTAGAAAAATATTGTATTTTATAAAGTTGGTTATTTTTTTATTACTTTTAAATCTGACGCCGCTTGCTTTCGCTTCTCCTCTTTTTTGGGGCTTGTTTAGTATTTGGATGTTAGTCATTGAATATGCTGATTATCCTATGGGAAATCATGAGCTATTATTTAAAGCAGAAAAAAAACTTTTGCAAAAACATCGGGCAATGTCATTAGGTTTAGGCTCGGGAATTCTAGTGATGAGTTTAATTCCTATTTTAAATTTTATGACTATGCCTGCAGGTGTGGCGGGTGGGACTTTATTTTGGGTTGAATCTTTATCAAAAGAAGAAGATTAATTATTTAATACCAAACAACGTTATATTTAATACTTTTTCTTAAAGCCCTGTCTTATTTTTAGCATTCTGCCACCACTTTATTTTATTCTTTCATTGGCGACTATCTAACAATGCTAAAAAAAATATTTTGGCTCCTTTGGTTTATCTCAATTATTGGATTTTTATTTGGCTGGTTTTTTGGTTTTATTAAAAGTGGGAGTTTTAGCCTTCTTTGGTTGGCTTTAATTTGCCCTTTAATCATGTTATTCAGTTCTTTGATTATTTTTTCTTCTTTACCATCAGGTTGGCGTCTAATTCATTATTTAGTGGTGATTCCAACAATTGTTATAGCGCCTTCTAGTATGTTTTATACTTTGTTTTATGGTGGAGCACAAGGCGGGGTGGGTCTTATTATTATTGCAGGATTAACGGGGTTTATTTATTTAATTTTTATTAGCTTATTATTGTTGAGTTTATATGTATATAACTTAGTTAGTGGGGTTAAAAATGCCTAAAATTAGTTTATTTTTATTTAGGCAATGCCCCGCTGTTATTGATTTTTCAACAAAATTTAAATCAAACCGACTATTGGCGCTTATTTACCGCGTAATGGGTTCATCATTTATTTCCTCATTTTTTTTGGAATAATGCCGCTTTATTTATTATTGCTTTAATGGGATTATTAACCGCGGGTTTATTAAAGTTGATGTATTTGTCGCAATGGGGTCTTCCCACCTTTTTAACCTTTGAGAGTCAAGGAAATGCCCTTTTTGTACAAAGTCAAGATTGGTCTGTTGTTCCTTAGGCGTATGTTTTTGGGGCAGCGGGCGGAGTTTGTTACTTTGTTTTTAATTCCTTTTTTTATCTAAATTTTGCGAAAAACCCCGTCCTTCAGGTCGGGAATGAAAGCAATTTGATAATATTAAACCATGAAAAAAACCAACCGATTGAGTCAGAACATTATAACGATATTTTGTAATCCAAACCAAATGCACTTTTAGATCATGAACTGAATGGGATGCCTTTTGGAGGCGTTATTAACGCAAACTCAACCAAGCAATAATTAATCCGACTAAAAGAACCACAAACCAACCTAACCATTCAATATATTGATGAATTTTAGGCTCTATTTTTTCTCCAAAAGTAGCAACTAAAAATGCAATTAAATAAAACTGTGAAGCTCGCCCAATAATGGAAGCAATGACAAAAGGTAAAAATGCCATTTGTAATAAGCCAGAAGTAATGGTAAAAATTTTATAAGGAATCGGTGAAAATCCCGCAACAATAACAACCCAAACACCATATTCAGTAAACCAGCTTTTTGCTTTATCAAAGGCGGATTGATGGCTTGTTACAATCGGTTCAACTAATTCATAAGCCCATAAACCTAAAGCATAACCAATCATTCCTCCCAATACCGAAAAAACAAGTGTTAAGGTCGCCAATGCCCATGCTTTTTTAGGTTGGGCAAAACTCATGGGCAATAACATCACAGCCACAGGAATAGGAAAAGCAAAAGACTCAACAAAACTAACCGTCGCTAAATATTTAGGAGCATGTTGATGTTTTGACCAAGTAATTACTTGTTTGTAAAGAGAAGCAAAAAGGGGCATAAATAATAAAATTTAAAGATTTAAAGTTTATTTATAGCATAATCAATCATAAATTTTAATAATTCATAAAAAAATACAACAAAAGTTGTAAAAAAACAACACACAAATAAAAGAAAATTAATTTTATTATAAGAGGGTGTTGTTAGTAATAATAACAGCCAGAAAGAATTAAAGTATATTTTTACTAATGAAAAATAGAAGGTTCTAGGTTGTAATGTGAAAAAATGAATTATGGTTTATAGTGAAAATGGCTTGCGTGGTTATGGAAAACTGATTATAGTTGAAGGATGCAAATAATTACTTAAGTACTTAATCAAGGAAGATAAAAAAATAAAAACACAGTAATAAATTATGGAAATTGGGTGATATAAAAATAACCCACTTCTTTATTTTGCAATAAGGCGTAATGGCAAACGAATACTTTACTAAAGTATAGTATTAAATTTAAAAAGATGTTAATTATTATTAACATTTATTAAATAATAATAATAACAAGAAATTTTATTTAAAAATATTGGGTCTTTTATATTAATCCTTACTAATAAAAAATAAATTATCAGTAAGTGATATATAAAGTTTTATGTCTAGCAGTGAAATAACGTGTTTTTAAAACGTTATTGAGGAGGAAAAATGTCAGCCAACGATGAGTTGCTACTTGAAGAAGAAATAGTTGAACAAAGTTTAATTGAAGTCAAAAACCTAGTTCAACCAGAAGGTCCACCTTTAAAAACCATTTTAAAACGAGACATGAGTGATACAGCGAATGGTTATGCTGATGCCACTCGCATGTATTTAAATGAAATCGGTTCTTCTCGATTATTAACCGCCGCTGAAGAAGTTTATTTTTCTCGGCTGGCGCAAAGCGGAGATATGTCGGCTCGAGCGCAAATGATTGAAAGTAACCTGAGATTAGTGGTTAAAATTTCTCGTTGTTATATGAAACGAGGATTAAGTTTACTTGATTTAATTGAAGAAGGTAATTTAGGCTTAATTCGAGCGGTTGAAAAATTTGATCCTGAACGAGGTTTTCGTTTTTCAACCTACGCTACTTGGTGGATTAGACAAACCATTGAACGGGCAATTATGAATCAGACCCGAACGATTCGCTTACCGATTCATGTGATGAAAGAAATTAATGCTTGTTTAAGGGCTGAACGCGAACTAACCCAACAATTTGATACTCCCCCCACCATTATTGAACTAGCAGAACACCTCGGCAAAGAAGTTAAAGAAGTTAAACGCCTCCTTCATTTAAATGAAAAAATTACCTCGATTGATTCACCTATTAGCAAAGAAGCAGACCGTTCTGTTTTAGATACTGTTGTTGATACCAATGCAGAAGACCCTTCCGATGTTTTACAAGAAAGTAAAGTTTCTCAAAAGTTAGATGATTGGCTCGATATGTTAAATAATAAACAATGTGAAGTTATTTCACGACGTTTTGGTTTACGTGGTCATGATCATTCAACTTTAGAACAAGTTGCCCGAGAATTAGGCGTTACACGCGAAAGAGTTCGCCAAATTCAAATGGATGCTTTACGTAAATTAAGACGTATTTTAGATCGTGAAGGATTTTCTTTAGATACTATTTTCAAATAACAGAGTATAAAAATTAAGCTAATTTCTTTTGCAAAGCAAAATAAGCTAAAATAAAAAAAATAAATGCTAAAGAAAGTAGTTTAATAAGATAAGGCATAATAGAAATAAAATCACCTTGTCGAATTAAAATTTCTAAGAATCCCTCAAGCCCCCAATTCATTGGTGAAAATTGCGCTAATTTTTGCATTGTTTCTGGCATAATAAAAGTGGGCACCATCACCCCTCCAATGGCGGCCATTAGCATATTACTAACCCCTCCAATAATAGAAGCTTGTTCATAGGATTGAACCCAAGTGGCAATAAATAAAGCAAAACTGGTTGCCATAATACTAACAGCTAAGGAAATAGGGAATAATAACCACATATTATCAGAAAAATATAAAGCTTCTCCACCAAATAAAGGGACTAAAAATACTCCCGTTAAAAACATAAAAAAAGCTTGAATTAAATTAATTAAAATATAAGGGATACATTTACCTAATAATATCCATTGGCGGGCAATCGGAAATGTATTTAAACGCCCTAAAGTTCCATTATTAATTTCTGTTAATAAGGTGGATGAAAAAGGAATAATAATAAAAAACATGGCAAAAACTAACCAAGCAGGCACGCTTTGTTGTACTGATGAAGGTCGTTTTTGATTTTTATCTGTTCCATAATCAGAAACTTTAAATAAATTTTTTCCTAAATATTGATCCATATCTAAATCAGGAATTTTATTATTATCTCGAATAGAAAAAGGACTTCGTGGAAAAGTAATGGCAATTTTTTTCTTGACTATTTTTTGTAATAAACTGGCTTCTAAAAGTGTTCTAATATAGTTTGGAGTAATTGGAGAATAATAAATCTCAATAGGATGGCGAATCAGGTCTCGTTGCACTAAAGCTTTGACAAGGCGATAAGGCACTTTAACTAATGCATAACGTTGTCCTGCTAAAACTTGTTGTTTTACCTTATTAAGGGTTTGTTGTTGGGAATTTATTTGTTTTACATCAAAACCTGTTAATGTTGAAAAATCTTTTTGCCAAGTAAGGGGAATTTTTTGTTCAAAAACAGCAAAAATTTTTAATTGAGTGGGTGTTTGATTATTTGAACCTCGTTCAGAATAAGCAGATTGCAAACTCAAAGACATAATTAAAATAAAAGTAACGGGCATTAAAAAAAGAGCTAATAAGGCATGAATATCTCGAATAATTAATTTTATTTCTTTTAATAATAGCGTTTTAAACATGATTTAATTGCTCAACAATTTTAGGTTTTAATAGAGAAAAAAAACATTGTTCCATACTGGCTGGATTAATACTGATTTTCTTTAATTGTATGGTTTTATTTTGTTGAATATAATCTAAGATCATTGTATTAAAGTGTTTAAGATCGATATTAGGTGATAGTTTTCCTATTAATTTATTTTCTTTGATGGTTAAAGGATATTGTTTTAATAAACTTTGTAAATCTGCTGTTTTCCAAACTTGATTAATTTCAATATCAATAATATACCCTCCTGCTTGACGTAATTTAGCTAAATTACCTTGATAAAGTACCTTTCCTTTATCTAAAATAGCTACATCTTGACATAATTTTTCTATTTCTTGCATTTGATGAGAAGTATAAACAATGCTTAATCCCGACTCTTTCATTTTTACAATAGCTTCTAAAATAAAAGCATTTGAAATAGGATCAATGCCGACGGTTGGCTCATCCAAAAATAATAATTTAGGTTGATTAACCAAACCAATGGCAAGATTTAGGCGTCGTTTAAATCCACCTGAAAGATTTTGACTTGATTTATCCAATACTTTTTGAAGTTGACAAAAATCAACGGCTTCTTTAATTCTTTGTTGAACGGCTGATAAATCAGTTCTTAAAGAGGCAAAAAAATGTAAATTCTCAATAACCGTTAATCTAGGGTAAAAAGCATAACCTTGGGGAACTAAAGCAATATCTTTTAATATTTCAGTTCGTTGTTTTAAATAAGTTTTTTGTAATATTTGTAATTCTCCTTGAGACTGTTTAAGCTGTCCTGTTAATAAATTAATTAAGGTGCTCTTTCCCGCTCCATTAACACCTAGTAGACCAAAAATACCGCCTTGGCTCATTTTTAAACTAATTTGATTTAAAACTTTTTGTTTTTTATGATAAGCATAATCAACTTTTTTTATATCAATAATATTCAATGTTATAATTAACTCAATGTGAAATTAAAAGAATTTAATCATTGTCAACTTTACAAAGTATGTTAACTCAAATCATTATTTTTATTATATTCTCTGTCTTTTTTGTTATTTTTTCATGGCGTTCTTTAAAAAACCCACAATGTCATGGATTTTATCGTTTTTTTGCTTTTGAAGGTATTTTAATATTGCTTTTAATTAATTATCCTTATTGGACAAAACAATTAGAAAGACCGCAACAATGGTTATCTTGGTGTTTATTAACCACTTCAATTTTTTTTGTTATTCAAGGATTTTATTTATTAAAAAGAAAAGGAGGAAAACGTTTAAAAAAAATCAAAACCGAGAATTTAGATTTTGAAAATACTCAAAATTTAATTACAGAAGGAATTTATCATTATATCCGTCACCCCATGTATGGTTCTTTAATCTTGTTAACTTGGGGTGCTGTATTAAAAAACATGACGTTTTTAACCATTGGATTAAGCTTAATTATTACTTTCTTTATGTTAATAACCGCAATAATAGAAGAACAAGAAAATAAACAATTTTTTGGTGATTCTTACAATTTTTATTGCCAAAAAAGTAAACGCTTTATTCCTTTTATCTTTTAAAATAAATTAAATACCCATATTTTTTAAACTATTAATAATATTACTTAATATGGCAGAAATATCAGGATGTTCTACTTCAAAGTGTAATAATTTATCTTCTAATTGAGCCATTAAAATATTATTTTCAACCTGAATTCCTTGCTCTGATAGAATTTGGGTTTCTAAACTTTCAATTAATTCATTTAAATATTGTTTACGTTCACCCTCTTCAATACTCAATGCACCTTGTTGTTCTTTTAATTGGTAAACCAGATCATGAAAAGCTTTAATTGTCATAATAATACTCAGTAATTAAATTTATAGACTATATTATAGTTTGTTATTCAGTAAATTTATATAATATGAAATATTATTCAAAAATAATGGTTCTATTTTTATATAAAATAACTTTATGTTCTAATACTTTTTTTAAAGCATGAGAAAAAACTTTCTTTTCGGTATCTCGACCTAATTTTTTTAGTTTTTCAACCGAATATCCAGATTTAATTCGAGTCACATCTTGTTCAATAATAGGTCCCTGATCTAATGCTGGAATAACAAAATGAGAAGTTGCTCCAATTAATTTAACACCCCGTTGGTAAGCCATTTCATACGGGGTTGCACCAACAAAAGAAGGTAAAAAAGAATGATGGATATTAATAATTGGACAACCCGTGTGATCAATAAAATGAGCCGTTAAAATTTTCATATAACGAGCTAATCCAATAAAATTAGGATTATATTTTTCAATAACGTTTAATTGTTGTTGTTCATAATTAGCATTATTTTTTGTTGGAATAAAATAAAATGGTATATGATATCTTTTAGCAATCGCATCATTATTATAATTACTAATAATAAATAAAATTTCTGTTTTACCAAATTCTTGTAATTCTATTTTATTTAAAACTTCTAATAAGACATGAGGCTCCCGTGAAACAAAAAGCCCTAATGTTTGTTTTTTTCTAAAAAAATGAATATCAAATAATCCATTTAATTTTTTATTAATGGCTTCAAAATCTTTACAAAAATGTGCTTCATTTTCCCAATAATGATTATCATCCCATTTTACTCGAATAAAAAATTGATTATCTTCACTATGTTGTTCAAGGGCAACCAGATTACACCCTTTTTGAAATAAAAAATCAGAAATTTCAAGTACAATCCCTCGACGTTCAGGACAATGAAAAATAAGTGTAATCATAATATTTTGAAAGCTATTTTGGTTTAGTCATTTTATCAGCTTTTTTAATGACTTTTTTTATTTTTGGAGCCGTAATAATTCCTTTTGTTAAAGATAAATTTTTTTTATTTTTAGCGATTGTTTTTTCTCCAATCCCCTTGATAAAACTTAAATCATCAATAGATTTAAATTTGCCATTTTTCTTTCTATAAAGCACAATTGTTTTTGCTTTAACAGCCCCAATACCTTTTAATAATTGAAAAGCAGAAGCATCTGCTTTATTAATATTGATCATTTCGGCCGAAACGGTTGCTGATAAAAAATAACAACAAATAAATAAACCAATAAAAAATTGATTTCCAAATTTAACTAATTTCATTTTTATCTCCAAATAAATAAATTTAAATAAGAATTTAATATAAATTCCTCATCTGGAGTATAGACAAAGTATTTATTTTTACCCAAAAAAAAGCCCCTATCTTTATAAAAAAGATAAGGGCTTTTTACAATACAAGTCCGGCAGTGACCTACTCTCACATGGGAACTCCCACACTACCATTGGCGATACACCGTTTCACTACT
>Ga0256847_1000246_pt1 | contig 37402 bp, 35 predicted proteins | sample TeddybearmetaG_FD_189099 | JGI IMG/M metagenome (GOLD analysis project Ga0256847, IMG submission 189099) | Hydrothermal vent microbial communities from East Pacific Rise, Pacific Ocean - Teddybear | ecosystem: Environmental > Aquatic > Marine > Hydrothermal vents | place: Pacific Ocean: East...
TTTGATGCGTGTTTTTGAAGAAAAATCAAAAACACAGAATCCAAAGCTAATTCATCCGTCCGACAAACAATATACGAAGACACTTAAGAAAAGAGAAAAAATTGCAAAAAGTGAGGGGGGATTTATTAATCCATTATTTTTCTATGCAAGGATAACCCGTATAAGCTCATTTACAATTCGAGCCGTTCAAAATGCTATTTTTTCAGAAAATCCCCTGACAAGCTTGATGAGCATCCTCTCCAGCAGAATGGTTTCGGGGTGATGTCAAATAGAGAAACACTGATGACTTTTTCAAAGAAGGTGGGCGTATTAATGCAGACAGTCCGCCGGACGTTTTAAAAACATCAAGAGTGATGGTGCAAGCGATGGATACATTAAACTCTAATTCTAATTGGACATAAGGTTTTTTTCGGTTTCCTCCGTGTTCCTGCCACTTCAATCAGCAAAGTCGCAATTGTTGTAAAAGTCGCTCTAGCAACCAGTGCAACTTGGCTGCGAACACGCGCATTTTCTAGCCCATCCGTTTTTTGCGTCTTGCCTCTTCTGTGCTTCAATGCTTCTCGCACTATCTATTGGCATCCTTTGAAAATGGCCACGATCAAATGGGATAATGCGACATTGGTCACATGATTCATTTTTAAATCAGTCGCCAAGGTCCGCATTGCAGCTGTATTCAAGGCCATTTTCCGTATTTCCTACCCGTACCATTGGGGTTTCACAGCTACCGTGGCAGTAGACGGAAAAAGATTTTTTCCCAACATTTACCGGTAACCAACGACGTAACTCGATTTATCACGCTTATTTCTACGCGAACCCGAGCCGCAGTCAATATCTTGGTAGATTTTGATCTTCTTGCCATTAACTTCGACAGAGTAAAGCGGTCTACTGTTGTCATTTTCGATCTCTGTAGAATCAACAGCGTGCAACGTGCAGCCATCCAATAAACCTGATTGATAACATTTGCACAGAATATACACCAATAAGTTGGTTAATTGGCTAAACGTCAACGTGGTTCTAAAATGACTCAACTCCGTGTGGTCAATTATTTTCTTAGTATGCAATGGAAGCCCCATAAAGCGGCCATTTTCTCAACGGTCATTATCTCTTTTGGTACTTGCTTATCAATGCCAATGAGTTCCTCTATGGGTGCTCTATCGTCTTGGTAATTGGCAATCACCCCATCGGTAACTTCTTTTGCAATGCACTTTTTTCTTTTTTTGGTAGGCGCAGCCAGTTTGGGTGTTTTTGTTTCAGTTGCTTTTTAATTTGGCGTTTGATATCTTTTTCTACAATCTATCCCAACACCCTTTACCGGTTCAGCCACAACGTTTTGGCTGAGGCTGGGGAAATTCGGCAGCGCTTGACCCAGGGCTTGCTAGCAGTTGTAGCAACGCATCATCTAGTCCGTTTGGTTTGTTTTCCCCTCGGATCACCAAGGATTCGTCATCGAACCAGGCTTTTAAGGCTTCTAGTTCAACCCCAGGCAGTATCAACGGAATGATGCGGAAACCATCATCCCATTTTCGTTGCTGTTTAATCGTATATTTGATTTCTTTACGCACCCAGGCTGAATTGTTGGTGTGCGGGCTGACGATAAACAACAGGTGACCGGAAGCTTTCATGGCTTTTTTGATGGTTTTTTTCAGCGAATCTCCGCCGCGTAATTGGCGTGCATCTACCCAAACAGGGTGACTGTGCAGCGCCAATTTTTGTTGTAGTTGCTGCGCGAAGTCTTGGTCTTTGTAAGGCGTAGGAGATGAATAGGTGGGTCATGCAAGGCACTTTCTCCATGTATCATAGCCTTCCAAATAATCCGGGTTTGTTTTTTGATTGCCGATCATTTTCAGCAGACTCTTTTTTAAGGTTTCTTCTGGCACAGGAAGGTGTGAGAATTTTGAATTTTTAAATCGTCGCTCATTCTGAGAGTCTGGTAATCAGCGCCCGTCGATGACCTCATCATCCCTTACCATCCACTACTGCCTGTAGGGCGCGTTGATTAAAACCGAACATCACCCGGTCACCAATAATAAACACAGGCACACCCCGTGCGTTCACTTTTCGGTACAGCCGAGCACCTTCTTCAGTTCGCTCGACATCTAAATCAGTGTAAGCAATGTTTTCCGCTTTAAAATACCGTCTGGCAGCTTTGCAATAACCGCAACGTGTGGTTGAGAGCATAATAATGGACTCGCCATGAATCTTTTGCCCCTCATACACCTGTATTTGCTCGGCAGGTTTTAATAGTAAAACGAGCATAAACAAGCCAAATACGGTAGCCAGCACTTTACCGGCCGGTAAGCTCGCTTTTTTGTGCAATGTTGATGGCCGCTTGGGTGGGCTTGTCGTGGGTTGGGCAAAGGCTTCATAAGCTTTACCACACTTCGGGCAGCGCCATGTGGCGGCGTCATCGTCAACCTGTCGGCGATAATCGCAAAAGGGGCAGACTCTGTTTTCGTGATCTTCGGTGGGTTCAAGGGATAGCGTCATGGTTGTTCTTGTGTATCCACAAGCTCTTTTTGCGTTGTTTTGAACTCAAATCATAACATGTCCTTAGGGCGTGGTAATGTTATTCTGATGCAGGCTATGCCTATATTTTTCTCCGAAAATTCATCCAAGCTCAATTAATGGTTGGTTTTTCCTCAATGACAGGCCTTCATGCAAGGCCGCCTCATGTTGCTATGCTTGATAATTTGGGTTTGTGTGCGGAAACACAGGCGGATAATGATGTTACCCAAGCAACTGATTGACCCCATGACGCAATACCAAACCGACCTCGAAACACGCGGTTTTATTGCCCACCCCTCCCAATTGCAAGCGGTTGAATGCTTGCAAACGTTGTCTGAGCAGTTGATCCAATTGGCCGCGTCAGGTCGACCACGGCGTTACTGGTGGTCTGCTTGGTGGTCGCAAGCTGAAGCGATTCAGGGGGTGTATTTTTGGGGTGATGTGGGGCGGGGAAAAACGTATTTGATGGATATGTTGTACACCGCATTGCCGTTTCGGAAGAAGATGCGCAGCCATTACCATGAATTTATGCATTGCATTCACCATGCGTTGGCGAAGTTACCCAAGCAACCCAACCCCCTGGTGCGGATTGCCAAAGACATTGCCGATCAAGCGTATGTGATTTGTTTGGATGAGTTTCATGTGTTGGATATTACCGATGCGATGTTGCTGTCTGGTTTGCTTGAGGCTTTGTTTGATGAGCGCGTGGTGTTGGTGACAACGTCGAACCAAAAGCCTGGCGATTTGTATGAAGATGGTTTGCAACGCAGTGCTTTTTTACCCGCCATTGCGTTGTTGGAAGCGCATACGCAGGTGTTGCATTTGGGCGGTGAGGTTGATTATCGACGGCGTTATGCGGCGCAATTTCCGTGTTATCACGCGCCTTATTCGAGCCAGGTTGAGGCGCAGTTACAACGTGAATTTTCTCACCTGAGTGCAGCATACAGCCTGCAAGCGGAGAAGGTGCTTGAGGTGCATAAGCGCTGTCTTCAAACGCGTTATGTGAGTGGGCAGGCAGTGTGGTTTGATTTTGCGCAGATTTGTATGACGGCCCGCTCAAGCAGTGATTACCTGACTTTGGCCAAGCGTTACCGCATTTTTTTTATTTCGGATATTCCAATTTTAGGCGAACATAATAATGATGCGAGCATGCGTTTCATTCGTTTGATAGATGCTTTGTATGATCACCATAATTGGGTGGTTTTGGCCGCAGAAGTGCCGCTGGAGGCGTTGTATGTGGGCCGCAGTCAAGGCAAAATTTTTAGGCGTGTTGTGAGCCGCATTCATGAAATGCAAAGTGATCAGTACCGAGCGGATTGCCAGTTGTCCCACATTATGCCGACATAGATATATGCTATGCTTGCAACATCATCCTCACAAAAATCAGCACCTCATGACGATACACAATACGCAAGCGACTGACTATGTGGCCAACACGGAATATTTGGTTTGTCTCCCTGAAGCGTGTCAGCGGGTCAATCAACTGATTGATTTACCCAGTACGACCGTACATACCTTGGCGGATGTGATTTCTCTCGACCCGGCCATGTCGGCAATGTTATTGAAGCTGACGAACAGTGCTTATTTTGGGTTTAGCCAACCGATTACGACCATTTCTCACGCCATTTCTGTGATCGGCAAGAACGATTTGCGCAGCCTGGTTTTATCCAGTGGTGCGGTGGACTCTTTAGAATCTCTGGCGAATGAGTTTATGGAGATGTCAGAGTTTTGGCATCACAGTATCTATACGGGGTTGTTGGCGCGGGCTTTATCGGCTTATTTGAGTGACCTGAATAAAGAAGAAATGTTTATTTCTGGCATGTTGCATGATGTCGGAAAATTGGTGATTTTTAACCAATCCCCGGATATCGCCCGCGAATTAATCAATAAGGGCATCACCAGTAGTCGCTGGGTCAAGCTGGAAAAACAACGTCTAGGTTTTACCCATGCGGATGTGGGCTATGAATTGGCCAAAAGCTGGGGTTTACCGGAAATGTATTGTGACTGTATTCTCCTGCATCATGATATTAAAGGGGAAACCAAATTCAAATTGGCCAAACGGGTGATTATCACGGCGAATCGTATTGCCGAGATTATTGATAATGACCATGCGGAAGAAAATGTGGATGAGGTGTATGAAAAACTCAAGTGTAAAGCTCGCCTTGGGTTAACCTTCGAACAGGTCAAGCAGTCTATTTGTGTGGCCAATGAACAAGCCTTTGGGGTCATGGAAACCATTTATCCCGGATCAACCCTGATTTTTTAAACCCTGCTTGACCAGTTTTTGGTAGATGGCTTCCAAGTGTTGCGTGTGTGTTTGGGTGTCAAATAATGCGGTATTCTGCCGTTTTGTCGCCAGTTGTTGCCGAATGTTTGTTAAGCGTTTCGGGTTCAAAGCCAGATCCGTGGCTAATTGCACGTACGCTTCGGCACTGTGTGTAATTAATTCAGTTAATTCAATGGCCGTTAACAAGCTGCTGGAAACGTTTGAGGCGAAATGTTGACCGCCTTGCGTGAGCACCGGTAGCCCCGCCCACAAAGCATCAACGCTTGTGGTGTGGCCATTACACAGGCGTGTGTCTAACGCCAGATCCGCTAATTGAAGTCGTTTTAAATGCTCGGGTTTGGGTTTTTTTTGTGCAAATATTAAACGCTCTGGGGCAATACCGCTTGTTTTGGCAGCCTGTTGAAAATTGGCTTGGGCGATGGGGTGGCCAGCATCCAGCCATAAGACGCTGTGTTTCACTTGATGTAATATCTGCATCCATAATTTGAACGTCGCTTCATCTATTTTATACGCCTGGTTAAAGCTACAAAAAACAAAATAATTGTCCGGCAAGCCATATTGGCTTCGGTGTTGTGTGCTTGTGCTGATGGTTTGTTGGTTATCCGTGGCCAAATACGTATTGGGTAGGTACACAAGCTTCTCTGTGTAGTAGGGGGCGTGGCTGGGCGGCGCAACGATGGCATCACAAATCAAATAATCAAAAAAATTGGCCCCACTGGTGCCCGGATAACCGAGGTAGGTTGCTTGTACTGGGGCCGGGCGAAGCGCACAAATGCCCAGTCGATTGTGTTGTGTGTGGCCTTTGAGGTCAATTAACAGGTCAATCTGATCGGCATAAATACGTTCGGCAATTTGCGCGTCTGTGTGGCTGTCAACGGAGGTAAAGTGATCACTCATAGCCATGATAGTGCGCCGGTAGTCACTGCCATCATCCGGGCCATATGCATAACAGTGGATGTCAAATTGGTGATGGTCATGGTGTTGGAATAAACCCAGGATTAAGTGCGTGGTGGCGTGGTCAAAAAAATCACCAGATAAATACCCAATTTTGAGCGGTTTGTGGGGGTGTGTTTGGCCCGTATGTGAATAAGCCGGGTGTTGTTTTAACGCCGTGCGTTGAATGTTTTGAGCGCAGCGTTCAGCCACCATGTGATTTAACGCTAAGTCGTCGGTGATGCAAAAAAACGCGAAAGGGATGCCTAAAGATGCTTGCGCGGGTCGCTGCGCCGTTTTGAGCTGTGTGATGATGCTCTGGGTTAAGGTTTTGACGGACGACCATTTGGCCAAGTGCTGGGCTTGGTGGCACAAGGCAGTGCTGATGTCTACATTCTGCGGGTGGTATTCATGGGCGAGCGCATAGTGTGTGAAGGCCTGCTCTGTTTGGGTTAAGGTTTCGTAAGTGCTGCCTAAGTTGAAATGGGCCTCTGCGTATTGTGGTGTGATGCGCACAGCGTGTTGATAACAGGCCATGGCCGCTGCCCATCGCTGTTGTGCTTTGAATGCATTGCCCAGATTATTGTGGGCTTGCGCAAAATCCGGCTGTAGTTGAATGGCGCGCTGATAACAGGCAATGGCGTTTGCGGTGTCACCGAGCTGCTCGTGCGCGTTGCCGAGGTTGTAGTGGGTTTCCGGTTGTTCCGGGTATAAGCGCAGGGTCTGTAAATATAGGGTTTTGGCGGCGTCTATTTGGTTGTGGGCGAGTAGGCCATTGGCTTGATGGGTTAATGTTGCGGCGGAAGGTGGTTGGGCCACTTGCTGGTAAAGCGCTTCTAATGCGCGTGTTTGTTGCAGTGTATTGAATAGAGGGGCGCTTAACCGGTGGCGTGCGAGTTTGGCTTTGATGTTGGCTAGGTAATGTGGCGTTGTCGCCAGTGTTAAGGCCAAGGTTTGGTAGGCTGCTGGGCTGTGGGTGATTAATTCTGGCATATTCAGTGCCGTGAGCACACTGGCTGAAACGCGTGCGGCAAACTGTTGGCCTTGTAATGTGACCACGGGAATACCCGCCCACAGAGCGTCCGTTGTGGTGGTGTGCCCATTGTACAGATCAGTATCCAATACGAGGTCCGCCAGTTGCAGCCGTTTTAAGTGCTCGGGTTTGGGTAAAACGGGGGCAAATATGAGGCGTTCTGGCGCAATACCGTGCTGTGTGGCGGCGCGTTGTAGATTGGCTTGGGCCACGGGGTGAGCGCTTAATAACCATAAGATGCTGTGCTTCACTTGGTTTAAGAGGGCCATCCATAAGCTGAATTTTTCGGCATCTATTTTATACATCTGGTTAAAACTACAAAAAATAAAATGCTGTTCAGGTAAGCCGAATTGTGCGCGTGTGTAACGCTGTTGGCTGATGTTTTGTTGGTCATCCGTGGCTTGGTAAGTGTGCGGTAAATACAGCGGTTTTTCTGTATAAAAAGCCACGTGCTCAGGTGGCAGAACGATGTGATCGCAGAGTATGTAGTCAAAAAAATCAGCGCCAGTGGTGCCAGGAAAACCGAGATAGGTGATTTGGATGGGGGCTGGCCGTCGCGCACAAATGCCCAAGCGGTTTTGCCGCGTGTGGCCTTTTAAATCGATCAGTATGTCAATGTTGTCGGCATAAATTTTATCCGCGATTGCCGCGTCCGTCAGGGCGCTGACATCCGAGAATTGGCCACTCAAGGCCATGATTTTTTGGCGGTAATCACTGCCATCATCGTGATTGTAAGCATAACAATGCAGGCGAAATTTTTGGGGGTCGTGGCATCGGAAAATGCCCAGTATCAAATGTGCTGTGGCGTGATTCTTAAAGTCACTGGAGACATAACCGAGGTTGATGATGCGGTTGGCGTGAACCGGCGGGGCATGCTGATAGGGGGTTGTGTGCACTAGGTTTTGTTTTAAGCGGTGAATTTTTTGTTGGGCCACGCGTTGGTGTGTGCGCAGGTCATCGGTCATGGATAACCAGGCAAACGGGATGCCTAAGGTGACGTTGCTGTGTTGCTGTGCATCGTGCAGGTGGGTGTTGATGCCGTCTGTTAATGCGGCAACAGCGGGCCATTCAGCAAAATATTGGGCTTGGTGACACAGCGCGGTGCGGATGTCTAAATTATTGGGGTTGGTTTGATAGGCTGTTTGATAAGCATGTAAGGCGTGTTGTGCTTGCCCGCTTTCTTCATATACCGTGCCTAAATTAAACGCAGCTTCAGCATGCTGTGGATGGATGTTTAAAGCGGTTTGGTAGCATTCAATGGCGGCCTGGTGATGTTTCTGGCTGTTGTGGGCGCTGCCCATATTATTGTAAGCATCGCTGTGGCTGGGGTTGTGCTGAATGGCTTGTGTATAAGCGGCAATCGCGGCGTTGGGTTTGCCCATGGCGAGGTATAAATTGCCCAGGTTGTAATGGGTGATGGATGCGTTGGGGTTGAGGCGAAGACTTTGTTGGTAACTCTGTTCTGCGGATTGCCATTGGCCAGTGTGGGCATAACTCTGGCCCAAGCTTGCATAATATTGTGCCTGATTGGGGGCGTGTTGGATGGCGTGAGAGATTAACGCAATGGCGCGTTGGCTGTCCCCCTGGTGTTGTGCGATGAGGCCTAATAGATGGTTCGCATCCGGTTTATTTTTATCTGTATTGAGTATGCTGTGATACAGCTCAGCCGCTTTTTGTCGCTGCCCAGACTGGTGGTGTGTGATCGCTTGGCGCAACGCTTCATCTAGAGTCATCAGTCTATCTTTGAAAACCAGGTTGGCTCAAAGTAAGCACGAAAGTTGCATAAAGGCAAGGGTCAACTAATCTTAATGAGGGGGATTTTTATGGGGGGCCGAAGTGTGAATCTGTTCAAGATTAGAACATTAAAAAAGAGTTATTCTGAAGAATGTTTATCTTTTTAAAAACGTTATGCCGGTAGAGGGTGAGTGATGAATTGTGCTCCAACGATGATATTGAAGAAGCTGCCAAAAGCCATTAAAGCCACCTTGCAGACACCGTGTTTGGTGCTAGGGTTGGTGTTGCCTTCAGCCGTTTTCGCTGCGCCAGTGGGCGGTCAAACGGTGTCTGGCCAAGTCACGATTAATCAATCTGGCCAACTTACACACATTCATCAGTCAACACAAAAAGCCATTCTCAATTGGGACAGTTTTAACATTGCGGCACAAGAAACGGTGCAGTTTCTGCAACCGAGTGCGTCGGCGATTGCGCTGAACCGGGTGACCAACGGCAATCCAACCCAGATTTTGGGCCAGTTAAAGGCCAATGGACAAGTGTTTTTAGTCAATACCAGTGGTGTGTTTTTTGGGGCCAATGCGCGCGTGGATGTTGCGGGTTTGGTGGCAAGCACTCTGGATATACACAATGCGGATTTTCTGGCGGGTGACCTGCGTTTTGCTCGGGCGGGTTTGTCCGCAGCAGAGGTGGTGAATTTAGGCGAATTGACCGCAGCGGAGCATGGTTATGTCATTCTGGCTGGGGATTTTGTGGATAATCAAGGCATTATTCAGGCGCAGTTGGGCACCGTGGGGTTGGTCGCTGGCCAACGTTTGACGCTGGATATGCAAGGCGATGGTTTGGTCAGTTTTGCGATTGATGGGGCGGCCGTTGGTGCCTTGGCTGGGGTGAAAAATGGCGGAACCTTGCGCGCCAATGGCGGCACCGTGGTGATGACGGCGGAGGTCGCAGCAGATTTGGCGGCAACGGCGGTACAAAATGATGGCCTGATTCAAGCCCAGAGTATTGTGGAGCATCAGGGTGAGATATTTTTAGCTGGTATTGGGGGCGATACTTTCAATCGTGGCGAGCTGACGGTGGCAGCGCTTGACGATACGGTTGATGGCGGCTTGATTCAAGTGTTGGGTGAGCGTGTTGCGTTATTGGACGGGTCTATTTTAGAGGCGAGTGGCCAAAATGGCGGTGAGATCCGTGTGGGAGGAGATTTCCAAGGGTTGGGAGAGACGCAAACGGCCAGTCGTACGCACGTTGCCGCCAATGTCAGCTTGAAAGCCGATGCGTTGAGCAATGGCCATGGCGGTAAGGTTATTGTGTGGTCTGATGAGACGACCAAATTTTTCGGTGATATTTCAGCGACAGGGGGTTCTGCGTCTGGTGATGGGGGGTTTGTTGAAGTCTCGGGTAAACAAGACCTGTTGTTTGCCGGCAGTGTGGATGCTTCTGCGGCCAATGGTGAGAACGGCACGTTGTTATTGGATCCGGATGTGTTAACCGTGAGTTCGACAGGGACGTTAGATGCCATATTGAGTGGCAATCAGCAAATTTTATTTACCGATGGGGGCGCTAACGAGACGGTGAGTTCGTCTACGATTGTGACCTTACTGGATGGCGGCACCAATGTGCTGTTGCAAGCGACGGATTTGATTGATTTTGTTGACCCAGTATTTGCCAGTGGCACGGGTGATTTATCGTTACAATCAAAAAAAATTAATTTTAATGGGTTCGGCGTCAATATTGGCGGTGTTTTGGATATTTTTATATTTGATGCGATTGCCGGGGCACCGTCTGCGGTGAACGATGCCACGTTATTGTTAGGCACCAATTTACAGGCTGCTGAGATCAGCATTCAGGGCTCAACTGTGGAGATTGGATCAACTTTGGCGAGTGATATTGCGGCCAATATTGAATTTTCACCGATCAGAATTTTTGGGGATTCAACCACCTTACTCTCGCCGATTAATGCGTTTAGTGGCAGCCAAACGTTAACCATTCAGTCCGGTGTGATTGAGATTCAGCAAGCGATTATTTTGAATGGGGGCGAGCTGTTTTTGACGTCAGATACGGCGTTGAATGTGAGCGCTGATTTAGGCAGTGCGGCGACGCGTTTAGTGGCTTTTAAGAGCTTTTCGCAAGATACCGCGACCTTTAGTGGTGGGGTTTTTACCTCGGGTGAAATATTCATTAATACGGGGGGGGATATCATTGTGGCTGCGAGTATGAACTCGTTGGATGCGAATATCGTCTTCAATGCGAGTGGAGCGTTTAATCAAAGTGCGGGGAGAATTTCGAGCTCTGCGGGGGGAATTGCAGTCATTGCGGATAATGTGAATATTTTTGATTTGTTTGCTTCCGGTAATATTATTAACGCGCCATTCGCCAATTCAGTGGGCATTAAAATTACGACCCCTGGGGACGTGGTGATTCAGAACCTATTAGGGGGGGAAGGCAATAATATTAATATTGAAATGACAGCCTCGAATCTGTTTGTTGGTGCGTTGGGTGTGATTGAGCTAGGCGGTGGTTTTAAAGTTCCCAAGAGTGTGACCATTAACGGCTCTGTTGCTGGGCGCAGTATCTCTGTAGATGCGTTAGGCGATATCATTGTGAATGCAGGGGGATCGATTGATGGCAATGCTGCCGTCGGCGTGATCAATCTATTCGCCGATACTGATGCGAATGGGGGCGTGGTGAATGCATTGGGTGCCCTCAGCGCGAGTGCGATTAATTTAGCTGGCTCCAGTATTAGTTTCAACAGTGTGAGTGTGGCGCCAACGCAGACGATTGTGGTTCCGGCTGTTGATGACGGAGTGGATGGCGGGGCGGCGGATGTCGTAGTGGTTGTGGGTGAGCCTGAAGAAGAGCCTGAAGAAGAGGCCGAAGGTGAAGGCTCGCCGCTGGACGAGATCGAACAGGCGGGGGGCTTACCCGAGCAAGATGAAGTGCTGCCACCTGAGTTTGAGACCGATTCGCCCTTTGACAATAGGGTGTTGGATGGATCTGAGGATGAGGGGGGGGATGAGCTGGATCCAGAAAAAGAAAAAAAAGAAAAAGAGGATCGACAGGTCGTTTCAGAAGACGATGAGCCAGATTCGCTTGAAGAGCAAGAAATCATTCAACTGGTTGACGGAGATAATGCGCTGCAAGCTTGTGTGCCATAACGTTTAACCGGGGTGCTTGGTGCGGCAAAGGATTTCCCTTATACTACGCGCCTTTCACCTGCTCAAGTTCTAATGTTATGAGTCAACTGTTTCAAATTCACCCAGACAATCCGCAACAACGCCTGCTGAATACCGCCTCTGATATGGTGCAAGCGGGCGGGGTGGCGGTGTACCCAACCGATTCTACATATGCCATTGGCTGCCAAATGGGGGACAAACGCGCGATTGATCGGTTGCGTTTGATTCGGCAATTGGGCAAAAAACATGAATTTACCCTGGTGTGTCAGGATCTGTCGGCAATCGCAACCTATGCCAAAGTGTCGAATGCCGCGTATCGATTTTTAAAAGCGCATACACCAGGGCCCTACACTTTCATCTTGCAAGCCACGCATGAAGTGCCCCGGCGCTTACAGAATCCGAAACGTAAATCCATTGGTATCCGAGTCCCGGATAATGCCATTCTCAAAGGCCTGTTAGAAACCTTGGGTGAACCCATGATCAGCACGACCTTGATGCTGCCGGGGGATGATATGGCGTTAACCGACCCTTATGAAGCGCAAGCCTTGCTCAGTAACCAAGTTGATTTGGTGATTGATGGTGGTTACTGCGGATACGAAGAGACAACGGTGGTGGATCTGATTGACGATATCCCCGTGGTGGTGCGTGAAGGTTTGGGGCCGATTGATGGTTTTGGCCGATAAAAACAGGGGTTTGGCTTGGATCTGATACGCTTTCATGATCCAATGGCGAGCAGATTAAAATAGCAATTAAGAGGTATGGTTTTGGATAGCGCGTCAGCACAAAATTCGCGAGTATTGTCCGGCATGAGGCCGACAGGGAACTTACACTTGGGGCATTATCACGGTGTCCTGAAAAATTGGGTAGAATTGCAACACGAGCATGAATGCTTCTTTTTTGTGGCAGATTGGCACGCACTCACTACCCACTATGAAGACCCCAGCATTATTGCGCAAAGTTCTTACGATATGGTCATCGACTGGTTAGCCGCTGGGGTAGACCACGACACCGCTCACTTGTTCATTCAATCCCGGATTCCCGAGCATGCAGAATTGCACTTGCTGATATCCATGTTCACGCCTTTGGGCTGGTTAGAGCGGGTGCCCAGTTATAAAGATCAGCAAGAAAAACTCAAAGAAAAAGACCTCGCAACGTTTGGTTTCTTAGGTTACCCCTTACTTCAAAGTGCCGATATCTTAATGTACAAAGCGGGTTTGGTGCCGGTTGGGGAAGACCAAGTGGCGCATGTTGAACTGACGCGGGAAGTGGCGCGCCGGTTTAATCATTTGTATGGCCGGGAGCCAGACTTTGAGTCAAAAGCGGAAGCGGCGATCAAAAAAATGGGCAAGAAAAATGCCAAACTCTACCAAAAATTACGCCGTGCGTATCAAGAACAAGGGGATCATGAGGCCTTAGATGTGGGCCGTGCTTTGCTGGAGAATCAGCAAAACCTGACCATTGGGGACCGAGAACGCTTGTTCGGTTATTTAGAAGGCAGTGGTCGCATTATTTTGCCAGAACCCCAAGCCTTGCTCACGCATGCGTCTAAAATGCCGGGTTTAGATGGGCAAAAAATGTCTAAATCATATGCGAATACGATTGCCTTGCGAGACGACCCGAGCCGGGTCGAAATGCGCCTAAAGAAAATGCCAACGGATACCGCACGGGTGCGTTTAACCGATCCCGGTGAACCACAACGTTGCCCCGTCTGGCAGTTACATGAAATTTATTCGGATGACAATGTTCGGGAAACGGTATTGAACGGGTGTCGGAGTGCGAGTATTGGTTGCCTACAATGCAAAGAATATGTGATAGAAAAAGTCCTAGAAGAACTCGCACCGATGCAAGTGCGGGTTCAGGAATATACCGAACAGCCCAACCTCGTCCGCAATATCATTGCCGATGGGTGTGAGCGCGCGCATGAAGTGGCGAAGGAAACCATCGAAGAAGTGCGCCATGCGATGGGCCTGACTTACCGATAATGTCAGAATCAGAGCCAACGGTTGAACCGATTGCGTTTATTAATGGGGATCCGTATTTAGAGATACCGAAAGACCTGTTTATTCCGCCAGAAGCTTTACGTGTGTTTTTGGCGTCGTTTGAAGGCCCATTAGATTTACTGTTGTATCTGATTAAGCGTCAAAATATTGATATATTGAATATTCCTATGTTGGAAATTACCCGCCAATATATTGAATATATTGACTTAATGACGCGTGCACAATTTGACTTGGCCGCAGAATACCTGGTGATGGCGGCGATGTTGATCGAAATTAAATCGCGTATGTTGTTACCCCGCTCTAAAGATGCGTTAGAAGAGGAAGATGACCCTCGGGCTGAGCTGATTCGGCGCTTGCAGATTTATGAGCAATTTAAACAAGCGGCGGTAGCATTGGATGCGTTACCGCGCATGGGGCGTGACCAGTTCCACGCGAAGGCCGAATTGATTGAATTTGTGAGCCACCACGCACCGCCTGAGGTTGCCTTGGTTGATGTGTTGGAAGCGTTTAAATCGGTATTGCAACGCGCCAAAATGTTTACGCACCATCACATTCAGCGAGAATCGTTGTCTGTGCGGGAGCGTATGTCGAGTATTTTAGCCTGCCTCACGACTGAAACATTTACCGAATTCCACACCTTATTTGAGTTTCATGAAGGGCGTTTGGGGGTCATCACGGCTTTTCTGGCGATTTTAGAACTGAAAAAAGCCATGGTGATTGAATTGGTTCAAAATGCGCCATTTGCCGGTGTTTATGTGCGCATGGCGGGCGATAAACCCCCTCAAGATGCGCTGCTGCCACCGCCTGATGTTGAGCCGGAGGTCTAACGCTTGTGTCTATTGCGTATAAAAATATCTTAGAGGCGGCCTTGCTGGCGGCGGGTAAACCGTTGAACTTGGAACAGATCAGCGCGTTGTTTGCGGATCACGAAAAACCGGCGAAAGCCGATATGGTGGCCCATTTACGGGACATTCAAGCCGATTATGAAGGCCGAGGTATGGCACTGGTGGAATTGGCCAGTGGGTATCAAATGCAAGTGCGTGCAGATTATGCCTCGTGGGTATCGCGTTTGTGGGAAGATAAACCGGCAAAATACTCTCGCGCTTTATTAGAAACGCTGGCGATTATTGCCTATCGGCAACCGATCACGCGTGGAGAAATTGAAGACATTCGCGGGGTTGCGGTGAGTTCGAATATCATTAAAACCTTGGTGGAACGTGAATGGGTGAGGGTGGTTGGGCACCGAGACGTGCCAGGGCGACCTTCCATACTGGGCACCACGCGCCAATTTTTAGACTACTTTGGTTTGAAAACCTTAAATGATTTACCGACGTTATCTGAGTTGAGAGACCTTGATGATATTGGCGCTCACCTGGAGGCCAATTTGGCCGCCGATGTGAAGCTAACGTTGGTTGCCGGTGGCGCGGAGCAACCTGAGCACGAAACTTCATCCGCCGCTTTAACGTTGATTCACAATGCGGATGTACAAGACAAGGATGTAACAAACGATGAGCAGTGACAGAAAAATTTACGGAAAAGTGGGCAAGAAGCGGAGCGTGCAGCAGGACAAACGCCCGGACGCTGCTGCGCCCGTGGGGGATAAACGGGGCGAGAAATTACAGAAAGTGCTGGCCCGTGCCGGTTTGGGTTCCCGGCGTGAATTGGAAAAATGGATTGAAGAAGGCCTGATTCAGGTGAATCGCCGTACCGCAAAAATTGGTGAGCGTGTGGTGCCAGAAGATACGGTGATGGTGCGAGGGCGTCTTGTCAAATTGGAGAAAAAACTGGAACGCCCGCGTAAAATTCTGGTGTATAACAAACCCGTCGGTGAAATTGTTTCCCGGAACGACCCGGATCATAAAAAAAACGTGTTTGAAAATTTACCTGGGCTGAAAGGCGAGCGTTGGATTCCGGTGGGTCGGTTGGACATCAATACCTCGGGTTTGTTGTTATTCACCACCGATGGTGAACTGGCGCACCGTTTAATGCACCCATCTTATGAAATCACGCGGGTGTACGCCATTCGTGTGGCGGGGCAAGTGACCGATGAGATGATTGAACAGTTGAAGCAAGGTATTGAGTTAGACGATGGTATGGCCAAACTCGACACCGTGAAAGAGGCCGGGGGGGAAGGCGTTAACCGTTGGTACCATGTCAGCTTGAAAGAAGGCAAAACGCGTGAAGTGCGGCGCATTTGGGAATCTCTGGGGGTTATGGTCAGCCGCCTGATTCGGATTCAATATGGCTTGGTGATGTTACCCCGAGAAGTGCCGATGGGAAAATGGCAATACGTGTCGTTTAAATTAGGTAACCAATTGGCCACCTCAGTGGGGTTAGAAGCGGCGGAAAGGTCGGTGGAAAAAGTCTGGTCTCGGGGTAAACCTGGGCATCGGAAATAAGGCTTAAGTCACCTGGCCAGAGTATTGTGTGGACAACCGAATGACAATGATTTTGGATTTCAAATGTAGGGGGATATTGGGTTGTTTGCCAATGATAAACACTTTACGGTAAGACTTTTGAGGCGTTTTTAAAATATGCTGAATCGTATTGACGCAGCCATCTTGGCACGCAGCATCACACATTTCGCTGCGCAGTAAAAAATGTCCAAAATGCTGGCTCTGTTCAATGCAGGTGAGGGCTGAAGAGAGCGACTGTGTGTTTGCAATCGGTTCACTTGGATTTTTCAACAAGTGAATACCGACCTCTGGATGCCAATAGAAAAAGCCTTTTTTCTCGTACTCTCCCAGTTGTTTGAACAAATCAATCACTTGCTCGGCATCCTCGGTTTGGATAATGGTTACCGGGAACTTAGATAAAACCAGGCGTTTTAATAAATCAATCTGAGGTACCATAAATCGACTCCTGGTTAAACTATTCATATGGCCTGGACTTGGTTCCGGCCATTATTTTTTGCTTGGTATAAAGCCGTATCGGCACGTTCCAATAAAGATTGACTGTTATCAATCGAATTTAAGGTGGCAATCCCCATACTCGTGGTAATAGAGATCGATTGGTTGTTGTAGCGCATGGTGGTGGACTCAACATTCAAACGAATGCGTTCCGCCAGTAACATGGCACCGCTTTCATCGGTATTATTCATGTGAATCACAAACTCTTCACCCCCATAACGGAACACGCTATCGCAACTGCGAATGGTTTCGTTGATAATTTGCACAAACACTTTCAGTACATAATCACCGGCAGCATGGCCATAGGTATCGTTCACTTGTTTGAAAAAATCGATATCCAACATAATGGTGGAAAAGGGTTTGTTGTGGCGTACGGCTAAGCCAATTTCACGCTCAATTGCAGAGCTCATTGCACTGCGATTGTAAGCCCCGGTTAAATGGTCTTTCTGGGACAAGCGTAATGCTTTGGTGTAGGTAATGCAGTTGCGCAACGCATACACCAAATTACACAATAACCCCTCTAGCCGCTCTAACACTTGGTTGGAGTAGCGCTGGCGACGCATAAACGTAATGCTACCCAAATCTTCGCCTTCTATGTGCAGGTTGTAAGTGCTTTTTTGATTGGCGGTGACACCGAGTTTAATGGTGGTGTCGATGTCATCATGCTGATACAACACGCCACTGATCAAAAACTCGCGGCTGATCATATCCGTGAACGCTTTGATGGTTTGGTGGATATCTAAGGACGACTGCAATGCTGCAATGATCTCATAGCCTTTCTGGGTCAGGTCTGGTCGGGGCGTTGGTTCTGTGCGGAATTTTTCAGCCAACTTGCCAGAAATGGTTTTTAATTCGATTGCCATCTTAATGTACCTTTTGTGTCAGTGTCACAATGTTAAAGCGAGGATTGTGCCAATTACTAAAAAGAAAACAAAAGCAATGGGTTAGCTTATATCGTTAGGGGCTTTGGGAGGGGGCGTAAGAAATTTGACGCAGTTTTTTGGGCGCACGGTGGCAAAAATGCGCCGCTTAGAAAAACTCTAAATCGCCACTGTCTTCTGGAACAGGTTCGGTATTGCCGAGGTAAGTGACATCCATTAAATGAATGAGTTTGCCATCCGGTGTTTTCGCAATGTCAGGGAATAACAGGTGGATATTCTCTTGATGGTTATTAAAATTGTTGCTGCTTTTAACAATATCCTCATGCTCAATCATTTTTAAACCAATGATCTGATCCACGATTAACCCCAATTGCTGGTCAACACTGGTTTGGAAAACGATGATATTTTCTTTGGTTAAACCGCTATAGGTTCTGGAAGGCTCACCAATGCGTCGCTCAAAATCAATAATATTGACGATGTGATCATTTATTTTGGCAACACCAATATAAAGATCATTTTGGTAAAACATCTTTGTTATTCTAATTTCTTTGCAAAAAATATTACAGACATCTCGGCAGTAAACGCCAATATGTAGGTTTGCGACTCTTGAGATTAAATATTCTTTGCCATTCATGGTGTCGGTGTGTCTTTTAGGTCACATTTTTTAGGGTTAACGTTTGAAGTATAGTTGACGCGCTTTCACGTGCGTAAAAAAATGCGGTTAAAAATACGCGCTCGGTTAGGGCGCGTATGTGCGCAAACGTTTGCGCCAACCCGGTAACCAGCGTGACTCATCTTTTGGGGCTAAATGCACGCGCCGGGTGAGGACGCTATCGGCCGCTTGAATGAAATGTGCCAGCACATCATGATCTTGGTCAGGCATCTGTTCCAATACTTGTTTTAAACCCCAGCCATGCGTTTGATAACGTTCCTTGTGGTTAATCCCTTCCCCTTTAAAATTGATATAGTCCATCAGCACATATTGACCCAGCGGTGTTTTTTGCAGGCGTTGTATCTGCCGGGTGACGCGCTGCCGTGTTGCTGCATTCGAAATGGTGTGGACGATTTTTAGCAAGCCTTGTTGCTGCCGTTGCAGAATAAAGCGGGTTTGTGCGGCCACCGTGCGCTGCAATAAGTGGCGTAATGTGCTGAGTTTGTCACCCGGAAAGGCTTGATAAAAAGCGCGACGGTTTGGCCATGGGCATTGGGTTGCGTTCTGTAACCAGCTCGGTAGAGGGATATTTTGTGTTTTAAAATAATTTAACAACGCGGGAAAAGATTCTTGATAAGGCCCTTTTTGCTCGGTCGGATACCAAATAAAGTGCCCAATCCCGAATGAGGCAAACGCTTCACCTTGATTCCAGGTGGTTAAGTACTCGACTTTGCCCGCACCTTCATTTTGCCAAATTTTTGCCCCGATTTGAGCCAGAGATAATTCAGCACTGTGTGCGTGTGTGCTCAGGCATAGGCTAAAAAATGCAAGATATGGGCGGAGACATTTCATTCAGTGTTGGCTTTGGTTGCGGTGAGAAAGGGTTAAAAAACGAAACGCTAAAATAAGAGGGCGCATTTTTTTGGGTTGGCCAATGCTACCCCAGCAAACAGCCAAAATAAAGGCATAAAGCGGCCACTATGGAATGCTTATGTGAGAATAACAGTAAATAAGGTATAAAAGCTGTTGCAACAACCAAAATAGGTGCTAAACCTTTCTTTAAGGGAAAAGTCAAAACAGCCAGAAATTTTATTTTGATGACGCAGTCGGTCAGTAAAAACATCTACTTTTACCTTTGAACTGAAAATGACACGAATAACACCAAAATATGGAGTAAAATATCATGAAAGAAAAAAAATCCAAAAAAAAGGGTAAGTCTAAAAAAGAAACCCAACCAAAAGATTCTGGCGTAAAGTGTTTTTTTACAATAAAGAAAATAAAGTGTATAAAAACTGGGGAGCTTGGTAGGGCAGAGGTTGCGGTATATTTTTCAGAAGATGCAGCACCAGAAGCTACATCCATGAAGAAAGCGATTGGTCCAGAAAAAATAAAAAAAGGAAAAGAGATTTGTTTCAGCAAAAATGAAAGAACAAAAATTTCTTTTAAGAAAAAAGTGATGTTAACTGTCACTGAAGTTGATGGAGAAGAAGATGGTCGCGTAAATATATTTAATGATGATGATATGCCAGTTCAATATATTTATGCATCATCAACCCCTTCCACCAGTGGGGAAAAATTAACATTAGACCCACTGGTTTTCAAATCAAAGAGGGGGCATTTTGAACTAACGATTATTGTTTGGAAGGAAGAACAACAAGCACCAGCCTCAAATGATCCTCGGGATGAAGAGGTTGAAGAAGAGGAAGATGAACCTAGGGGGGGTGGTCATTCCCTCCCCACTAAAGATCGTATAAAAAAGCAGAATAAAAAGAAAAAACAGAAGAAAAAGCAGAAGCAGAAGCAGAAGCAGAAGCAAAAAAAGGTGAAAAAAGAAAGCAAGAAGAAAGTATCAAAAAAAGTAAAAAAATAAATAATATTCATGTCGGCTAATGCTAGCAAAACATTCAATGAAACCAACCGGGTTCTACGAGGCTTAAGGCACCTTGTGAGCCGAAGGTTGCATCACGCGGTGGTATAAACGCGTGGCAAGACCAAAACGATAATGAAAGGGGACTTCTCGGTTGATCATAATGACAAACGGGTAATATGCCTCTGTGGGCGTTTGCATAAACCCGGCATACGTACTCACGCCGGTTAACGTGCCGGTTTTGGCTAAAAAGGGTGGACGGGGTTTGAGCAAGTGTTTGTAGGGCGCAAAGTGTTGCACGATGCGTAACATTTCTAGGCTGGTGACGCGGTTTTTGCGGGATAATCCCGAGCCTTCTTCGATTTCAATATCAGTCAAGCCCAATTGGTGTAAAAACGCGACTAAAGCTTGTCGGCCTTTGCTTAACGTGGCCGGGGTGCCAAATTGTTCAGCACCGAGCACCAGCAATAATTGGTTGGCGGTAAAGTTATTCGAATACTGCAATAACCCGGCCACGATCTCTGGCAAGGGTTTCGAGACATGTGTGAATAATAAAGTGGCGTCTTTGGGAATGGGGCCGGTGCTGAGTTGCATGGGTAAGGATATGCCGTGTTTTTTTAAAAACGCTTGCATCAGTTCTGCGAAATACTGATGCCGTATTGCCCGTTTTCGCCCCAGGTTAATGCGGTGTTTACCGGGGGGGTAAAGCTTGGCCAAGCTTTTTGCGGTTGCGGTGAGGGGGGTTTGGGGTTCTGCCGAGCGAATGCGGCCATTGCGCTGTTTACGAATATAGAGCGTATTAAAATTCACCACTAAAGCGCCATTTGCCGCATCGTATGGATTATTGGATTGACCCTGCCCATGAATGGCCACGGTTTTGGTGAAATAACTGGTATCCAGCAGCAAACCAGAGAGTTTGGGTAAAGATAATTGGTGTAACCGCTGAGCGATCTCAGCTAAGGCTTCCGAGGTTAGGCTAGGGTCACCGTAACCTTTGATGGCTAACTGATGGCTTGGTGTCAGGTAAAACGCTGTTTTGAATTGAAAGGTGGGGCCTAAATAGCTTAAGGCAGCATCAGCCGTGGCTATTTTAATGATCGATGCCGGCACCATGCGATGCGTGGCTTTGTGTTGCCACAGTAATGTGCCTTCAGCATTTGCCACAATCGCAGTGCCGCCTTTTAATGCGCTTTTTAAAGCCTTATCTGAATCGGCTAAGACAAATCCTGGGAGGAGCAATAAAAGACACAATAGGTGCACATTGGCGATGAAGTTATCCACACACTTTAGCCATATCTGATGTACTGAAATACGGTGATTTATGCTATTTAAAATCGATTTTATCACTGTAACCCTTTGATTTATAATGATTTTACCAGGTGTAGGTACTTTTCTGGATAACTTAGGAAAAACCCCGTATATATCAGTATTTTAGCGCTTCAAGTGCATTGTATTCACAGAGTTATCCACAGGCTGTGTATGTTAACGCATTTGTCTATTTTATGCTGTATTCACACCGTGCGAGGTGCGGATAAGAGCAACTTTGGGTATTGAGCATCAGTTTCATTGATCTCGCTTGCCATACAAAAAAAGGTGATAATGGCAAAATCTATGCGGCAGGTTTTATTGACGCAACTGTATTGAGAGAAACAACAACAAGGGTAAATTAGAAAAAATCGTTACAGATATGACAAGGTGGTCACAGATTATGCCTGGTGGGATAAGTAGATGATTGTGACCCAGAAGCACTGATGCGGAATGTCCGTTAAAAAATGGTACGCTTGCTGTATGTTCGCAAGTTAATTAATGCCATCAGGCAGCTTTTGGGGTAGCTCAAGCGCCTGGTTAATATTACTCTGTAGCATCCTCACTTTCTACAGAGATTTCTTCATATTCAATTTCAGCTTTTATTTTTTCTGCCACTGCTAGCGGAAAATAGCAGAGTATTGCAGGGCATTCATCACTTTCTATACCGCCTGTAGATGCAATGATTAAGAATGATCCACTTATTTCAATATTTTTTAATTTTTTCAAAATCACACTAAAAATTGCATGTGGTTCGTCAGCATCTTCCAAATCAATGACAAATGTTTCTGGTTTACCATTTATTTTGCAATCCATATCGAAAGTTGTAGATTCATCGTAAAGTTCTTGATAACTGCCCCAGTCAACAGCGGCATCTGAATCTATATCCGTTATGACTAACTCGCCTTGAGAGATTTCATTCACTGCATTCAAACAGTCCTCAGCCATTTCTAAAATAAAATCACTGCCACAGATAGCGGATACTCTATCGGGACACAAAATACAGGCGATATTTAAGGCTGCTTCCTTTGAACAATTTTCCTTCGTATAGTCATGAACGATTGTCGATCATAAAGCCTTTAATTCTTTCTTCGAGATATCCTTATTCAACAAGCCATTTTTTTCAAAAATGTGCTCTAAATTTTTGAGTATATCTTTTATGGTGGTTTTTTTGCTCATTTCTATGCCCTCGCGATAGCGCGCAAATCCTGAATATGTTTACGCCACCCTTAACGCGGTTACAACATCGTATTGCCCTAGCATAATGGCAGTCCGGGTGCTTCCTGTGCAGTATAGTTGGCTGCTGGCAGTGAGGGTGTTTTGACAAATTATTTTGCGCTTTGCATTTTATTGATTTCTTTTTTTACGGCTAGGCGATTTTTAGTAGACAACAGCCAGCTGGGTAGCCTGCTAACCAATGATCTGTTGCTGTTTGGCTCTCTAATACGTATTTTTGCAGTAACATAATTTTTTATAAAGGTTAAGTGTTCACGGTTGTACGCCCAGAATGCCTGCCCTTTAATGTTACCAACAAACCAAAGTTTGAGGCCAAAGTGTGGATCGTATGCACCTAAGTTTGATTTTTTATGCCAGGTAATATTTTCTACCATGACACATTGACACCCAGGGCATGTTAACTTCTGTTTAAATGCATGTTTTGATCCATGGATGATTTTTTTTAACCATCGGCCACAGTATTTACAGCGGCGGCGAACTATACCAACGGTTGGGCCATGCCAAGCACTATCGCTGCCCGTTTGATTAAAGCCACAAGACGCGAAAATAATTTTTACATTTTTTGTTGACCCTGGATGTTTGGTGGTCACTGTGGCGTGTTCAGCGCACTTTGGGCAGACAACAGAAATGTTATCTTGAAACGCTTCGTTATATTTCCCGTTGTCAGTAAATCTATGCATGATTGATTATATAAGGTGAGAGAGCGGTGGGAAACACCTTAAGCAAGGTGTGTTGTGAAAGCAAGTCGCAAAGGCTGTGTTTGCGAATAACAGGCGATCCGTTCGCTTGTTATTCAGTAGGCTTTAGCTGGGGTTAGAATTTGAACTTGATGTCAGCCTGTAAGCGATCATAGTCGTCAAAATCGCTCGCATTGCCTGCTTTGCCGTTTTCTGTTTTGAAGTAAGTCATGCCCAGCGTCCAGTTTTTTGCGACCGCATAACCCGCTTTGAAGATGTGACCTTTACCGTTGGTGCCACCGTCTGCAAAGTCACCATCTGTAAAGGTGGAGACGACGGCATCGGCTTCTAGGTCTTCATAGATATAGGTCAGATCCCAAGAACCAGGTTTTTTTGTTTTACCAACTTTAACCCCTAACAGATAACCTTGATTGTCATTTTTTGCGGCAGTGTTGTTCACAAAATCACCAAACAGGGATAACGGTAATGTGCCCAGCTTTGTATCCAGCTGGAAAAAGGCCTCGGCTTCTTCGTAATCGTTTTCGAAAGCGCCGTTTTTCAGGGTGTTGCCCTTATTGGCCACAACATTTTTATTTTCGAGCCCTTCAAAGTGAAAATAGCCGACCCCAGTGGTTAATTTTGCACCGTGTATTTTGGTCTTGAGGCCAATTTGTCCGCCAAAGAGGAAGGCTTCTGTTTGGTCGTCACTGTCTTCTTCAATATAAAATGCTCCCGCATTGGCAAACAGCAAATCACCGTTGTATTTTACGGCCAAACCTTCCGGGCGCAAATCACCGTCCCATAATAAGGCGGTCTTGTGCGGGCGAAAGAAGGGATTTTTCATTTTTCCGCCTAACAAGCGAATGCCATCCACTGGGTGCCAGTCAAAATAGGCCAAGTCCAAATCAAAATCTTTCGTGCCGAAGCTGGAGTCTAATGTTTCATTGGTGGAGGTTGGGTTACCTTCGCCGCCCGTGGCCAATTGCAAACCGACGTCAACGGTGTCATTGACGTGAGCAAAAATGCCTAAGCGTGCACGGATACGGTGGCGTTCTCGTTCGCGTTTGCCGACGGCACCATCGTGAATGTTTTCATAACGATAGCGCAAATCGCCTTTGATTTTGACTTGTTCCGTCCAAGCGCTTTTCTGGGATGGGGTCTGTGCCGCTTTGGTTTGGTTTTTTTCCAGTTGATTGAGCTTGTGGTTCATCTTTTCTAATGTTTGGGTGAGTTGTTGAACTTGTGCTTTTAAAACATCGACTTCGGACTGGCTATTGGCCGTGGCATAAGGGGATGTGGCGAGCATTAAGCTAAAAAGGCTAAACGCGATAATTTTTTTCATGATTACTCCAAAAGATTCGGTTGCATGTCTGGACGTGAGTATGCCGGGTAAATGTGACAGCATTTTGACAATGCTTGTAGGGACAGATTTTACTTGCGGAGATGCATGAGTTTTTGGATGATTATGCCTTAAATAAGTGGTTGTACTGAGCATAAGCTGCTACATTTTTGACATAATCTCGGGTTTATTTGAGGAGGAAATATGCGTTTATTCAATGGGGTAGAAACAGTCGCTTATCCGCCTGTCGGGGCTGACTGTTGAATCATTGGTCCGCAGAAATTTGGCGATTAATCTTTATTGGCCTATTTGCGCTGGTGTTGGGGTGGATACTCGACAGTGTGTTCTTGGTGTTATTTTTGGCCAGTACCGGCTTGCTGGTGTTTCACCTGTATTCCTTGTATCGGCTTGAGCGCTGGTTACGGGAAGGCAACCCGAATCAGCCACCGGATATTTGGGGTGTATGGGGCAGTGTTTATTATTATGTGTATCGCTTACAAAAGCGCTATATGGCTCGGAAAAAGAAATTAGCCGCGATTGTGAAGCAATTTAACCAATCGGCGAAAGCGATGCCGGATGGGGCGATTATTTTGGGGCCTCACTTTGAAATGATTTGGTTTAACAGCTCTGCAAGATTGTTGTTTGGGTTGAAATCTCCGCAAGACGTTGGTCAACGGCTGGTGAATTTGGTGCGTGACCCGGTCTTTCATCGATACATTATGGGGGAGTGTTATTCGGAGCCGATTGAGATGGCTTCGCCGATTGATGTGGGCCTGATTTTATCGCTGAAAATTTGCCCTTATGGTGATCAGCAATTGTTGCTGCTGGTGCGCGATGTGACGCAGTTGAAACAGTATGAAATTGTGCGACGCGACTTCATCTCCAATATTTCTCATGAATTGAGAACGCCTTTAACGGTCTTAAAGGGCTGTGTTGAAGCTTTGGAAATGGGCAATGCAATCCCCAAAAAATGGACGCGTTCTTTGGCGTTGATTTCAGAGCAAACCGACAGAATGGGCGGTTTGGTGAATGATTTGTTGTTGTTGTCACGCGTCGAATCAGCGCCTAGACCAGAGTCTCACCCACCCTTGGATATGCCCGGTTTGATTCGAAACGTGCTGGATGAATTGGATTATTACGGTGAGCAGCAGCAAACTTTTGTGATTGAAATCGACCAGTCCGTGTGGATGAAAGGCAATGAATCTGAGCTTTACAGCGTGGTGAGTAATCTGGTGACCAATGCGATTAACTATTCACCGATTGGCTCTCCTGTGACCGTGCGTTGGTACCAAAAGGCAGAGGGCTTATATCTGGAAGTGCAGGACGAAGGGGAAGGCCTCTTGCCTGAAGATGTCCCGCGTATTACCGAACGGTTCTTTCGGGTGGACGTTGCGCGTTCCCGAAAAACCGGTGGTACTGGCCTGGGTTTGGCCATTTTAAAGAATGTGTTGGACTTGTACCAAGGCGAGCTGCAAGTTGAAAGCCAGATCGGGGAGGGCAGTTTGTTTCGGTGTTATTTTCCGGTGACGTTACGTGAATTGCCAGATCCGACGTAAGGTCTGACGGTTTTGTGCCAGGCTGTAGAGGTCTTTCACAACAATATCAGTGTATAAAAAAGGATTTATTTTTATAAGGGAAGTCGTTATGCTGCGCTCGGTTTTTGATTTCAAAAAGGATGCAGTATATGGACAGTTTTATTACGCTTGATCTCCTCTCTCGGTGGATGCACGTTATGTTCGGGGTGACCTGGATTGGATTACTTTACTATTTCAACTTTATACAAGGATCTTACTTCAAAGAAGCCGAGCCTGCTGCAAAAGCGGATGCGACCAAAAAATTGGCACCTCGGGCATTATGGTGGTTCCGTTGGGCGGCAATGTTTACCTTTATTACCGGTTTGTATTTGCTGCATTTGGTGACAGGGACTAACGGTATCGATGCTTATATCTTGGTTGGTGCGGTCATGGGCACGATCATGTTCTTGAATGTCTGGTTGGTCATCTGGCCTGCACAAAAGATTGTGTGTGGTATTGTTGATGGCGATGCAGCCGCTGCGGCACCTAAAGCGTTATTGGCTTCTCGGACTAACACCTTGTTATCTGGCCCCATGTTGATGGGCATGTTAGGTTCCATGCATGGCACAGGCCAAGCCGGTAACATCATCTTCAGCAGCAATGCGGGTGTCTCGGGTTCTATGAGTCTTGGTGTTTGGGTTGTTTTGGCGATGATTATGGCCATTGCGGCCAATGGATTATTCGGTAAAATGGGGCCAATCACCACGGTTATGGGTGTAATTCATTCCAGTATCGGATTAACCGTTGTGTTTTTAGCCTTGTTACAATTTGTTTAAGCGCTTGTTTTAACGCTCTGCCCTAACGTGTTTTGTTAGGGAGGGGCAATTTTTTCCTCACCAGAAACCTTCAATAACAGTTTATCCAGCATGCGATCCGACACAAAACGTTGCACAAAAGCAAACAAATACGTTGGAAAGGTCACGGGATAACGAATCTTAGGCCGTGGGCTTTCTAGGGCATGAATCACGCGTTTCAATACCGCCTCAGGAGGCAAGGTAAAGGGGACAGCAGGCCCTTGTTTTTTTAAACGAACGGCCATGGACTCATACAAGGTTTGATGTGCACTGTGCTCGGTGTTGACGTTGGCTTTGAACGCAGCATGTGCATTTTTTCGAAATAAACTGGTGATTGGGCCAGGTTCAATCAGAGCCGCGTGGATATTCGTGGTGGTTAAAGCCAGCTCTAAACGTAACGTATCGACTAAGCCTTCTAGTGCGTATTTTGAAGCGTTATAAGCACCTCGGTAGGGCAAAGCAACAAAACCAAGGACGGAACTGTTGTAAATCAGGCGGCCTTCGCCTTGGCGTCGCATCACCGGTAAGAGGGTATTGGTGAGTTCATGCGTACCAAAAAAATTGGTTTCAAACTGCGTCCGCAGTACTGCTCGGGTGAGATCCTCAACGGCACCGGGTTGACCATAAGCGCCATTATTGAACAAAGCATAAAGTTTGCCATCGGTTTCGGCCAAAACCTGCGCCACAGCCTGTTGAATAGAGGCGGAATCAGCAAGATCGAGCTGTAAACTGTGCAACCCTTCTGCCTGTAAACGGGCGACATCTTGTGCTTGCCTCACGCTTGCAAAAACGCGATAACCCCTTGCGTGTAACCCTTTTGCGACGCAATAGCCGATACCAGAAGAACAGCCTGTAATCAAAACGGCTTTGTTGGAAATGTCCATCATAAACCTACGGTGTGCCAGGAAAAACCAGCCCATTTTGTACCACTCTAATGCGAATAAGTCTATGTGTGAGCCGATGGCGTCTATACTTGGTCATGAAATCATTCGTCCAGTTAGGAGTTGTCTGTGGACATAGCAACCTTAGTCGGCCTAATCGGGGGCTTCGGGATTATTGTTTCGGCCATTTTATCGGGTGGCGCTGGTATGGCAGGGTTGATGATGTTCGTCAACATGCCTTCCCTCCTGATTGTTGTGGGTGGAACCTTGATGGTGACCTTAATCCGCATACCGTTGGCGGATTTTTTGGGTTCCTTTGGGGTTGGGATGAAAGCCCTGCTAACCAAAGCGGCCAATCTAGATGAATTGATTGAGGAAGCCGTTGAACTGGCGGATATCGCACGCAAAAATGGGTTGTTGGCCTTGGAAGGAAAAGAAATTAGTAATGATTTTCTTAAAAAGGGCATTGGCATGTGTATTGATGGGCATGAGCCCAGCATTATCAACAAACTCATGCGGCAGGATATTGATAATGGGGAAGAACGCCATGCCAAAGGCGTGGATATGTTCATGGCGATGGCAGAATTAGCCCCTGCTATGGGCATGATTGGCACCTTGATTGGTCTGGTACAAATGTTAGCCAACATGAGCGACCCAAAATCGATTGGGCCGGCCATGGCGGTGGCATTGTTGACGACGTTGTATGGCGCGGTTATCGCCAGTACGTTTGCGGGGCCGATGGCGAGTAAGTTGTCTTACCGTTCGGCGGAAGAAGCGTTGACGCAAAAATTGGTGACCGAGGCCATCAATGGCATTCTGGATGGGATGAATCCCAAAGTCTTGGAGCAATTGTTGCAGACCTACCAAGCATCCGGTAAACGCAAAGTCGATGCTGAATAGAGAGCAAAGGTATGGCTGAAGAAGTCGAAGAAAGCTGTCCAGACTGTCCGAACTGTATGCCTGGATGGGTGATGACGTTTGCTGACTTGATGTCGTTGCTGATGTGCTTTTTTGTGTTGTTATTGTCGTTTGCTGAAATGGATATCCAAAAATACAAAACCTTATCGGGATCCATGGAATTTGCGTTTGGGGTGCAGCGAGAGATCGAAGCAGATTCGATCCCGAAAGGCACCAGCATCATTGCGAAAAACTTTACGCCGGGTTCACCTCGCCAAACCATCACCAATGAAATACGCCAAGATACCACCAATGAAATCAAAGAAAACTTGGAGTGGAGTGAAGGCGAGAGTGATGGTAAAAAAAGAAGTAACAGTGAAGACAATCAATTAAAATCTGACGTTAAAGAAGAAACCACCCTCAAAGAAGACTTAGCCGCAGCAGAGCGTATCAAACAAAAAGAACAAGAAGAAATGGAAGACGAGGCGGAAGCCATCGAAGAAAAATTAGAAAAAGAAATTGCGGAAGATCTGTTAGAAGTGGAGGTTGATGACGGCAAGATCGTGATTCGCATCAAAGAAAAAGGCTCTTTTCCTTCCGGTCGGGCGAAACTCAGGCCTGGGTTTAACGAAGTGATGGAGAAACTGAGAGAGGTTGTGCTGGAATCTAAACGAGATGTGTTGGTGGCAGGGCACACGGACAGCCGTTCCATCCGTAGCCTGCGTTTTCGCTCCAACTGGGAGTTGTCAGCGGCACGTGCGGTGAGCGTGGTACATGAATTATTGAAAAATAAGGGCATTGACCAAGAACGTATTATGGTGCAGGGTCATGCCGACTCAAAACCCTTAGTGGATAATAAGACCAAGGAAAATCGCTCAAAAAACCGGCGGGTTGAAATTGTCTTAGTGAAAGGTAAAGACAAAGAGCGCATTCGTAAACTGGCGGATGTGAACAAAGCGCCCGAAAAGAAAAAAGTAGAAGAGGTTGATGCGGAAGAAGGCGATGACGAATGGGATGAAGAAGGCGACAGCGGGCCGGTAGACGAGGATGAGGAAGAGAGCTTAGAAGACGAGGCCGAAGAAGATACGGAAGCGACACCGAAAGTGAATTTACAGGACTTGTATCAAGAAACCGCTGTCGATGATGAGGAAGAAGACGATAATTTTGGTGATGATGCGTTTGATGATTTGAACAGCACCACGCCAAGCACACCCATACCGGCAGAAATCGACACCGACACCGAAACAGATATAGAGGCAGAGGATACGGCGATTGATAATGGGTTCATTGAACCTCAGCTAGCAACGCCGAAAAGCCGTAGCGCGGTCAAACAACCTGCCCAGCCTGCGGTAGACTGGGGGGATTGGCCAACCTTTCCAGAAGAACAAACGCAAGAGAAAACCAATACAAACCAATAAACAGGGGAGTTTTTTGTGGAAAATGAAGATCGTCGTCGATATTTTCGGATACGAGATAAAGTCCATCTCTCGGTAGAATCGATTGCGCCAAAAGAGGCGAAAGCGGCAGAATTGGCTTGGCGTGAGGATGTGAGGGAGCGCTCTTTGCTCTCAGAGTTGGACAAGTTGAACCGAGATATTCAACTTTTATTGACTGAGATCAGACATAAATTACCAACAATTTGCAAGATTATTGATTTGCAAAATAAAAAATTTGACTGTTTAAGTCGCAGTCTAGCGTTAAAAGAAAGCCGCGTGAATGATGAATTATTGGCGGTGGACATCAGTGCGGTTGGGTTACGTTTTGATCACCCAGAAGAGAAGCGTAAAGGCGATTTGTTGTTATTAACCATCGTGCTAGCGCCTTCTCTGATTAGTTTGTCGATTATTGGTGAAGTACAAAAATGTGACAAAACAGAAACAGGGACTTACGCCATTGCCGTTGATTACCAACACATTCGCCAACATGACCAAGAGGTCATTATCAAACATGTGGTGAACAAACAATATGAAACCCTACAAGCCCGCCGACAATCGATGGATTAAAAATCCGTGAAAAATTGTCAAGAATCCGTACAATAGCGTTCGTTTTGTAAATTCGCTAGCGATAGACTATTGAGGGTGGGCCAATGCCGATCTATGAATATGCGTGTGATGCTTGTGGGCATCGTTTTGAAAAACTTCAAAAAATGAGTGACGAGCCGCTAACGGACTGTCCCGATTGTGCGGAATCTGCATTGAAAAAATTGGTTTCAGCCGCCGCTTTTCGCTTGAAAGGCAGTGGTTGGTACGAAACTGACTTTAAAAATAACACCGGAAAAAAAGCCGCCGAGACCAAGTCTGACGCCGCAAGCTCAAACACGACAGCCAAAAAAGCCGAGACAAAAGCGGATAAAACAACCACCAATAAAACGTAACTGAGGGAAACGTATGCGCAGCCATTATTGCGGTCAAATAGAGGAAAGTTTGTTAGATCAGGAGATCACCCTATGTGGTTGGGTGCACCGTCGCCGAGACCATGGCGGGGTAATTTTTATTGATCTACGAGACCACCTTGGTCGCGTACAGGTTGTCTGTGACCCTGACGATGCGGACTTATTCCAGATCGCCGAACACGTGCGTAATGAGTACGTCTTAGAAGTGGTTGGTCGGGTCAGAGCGCGGCCAGAAGGCACGGTGAATACACGCTTGGCCACGGGGAAGATTGAAGTATTGGCGACCCAGGTGACTGTTTTGAACGCAGCAGAAACACCGCCTTTCCCGATTGATGGTTACGAAGACATTCACGAAGATATTCGCTTGCGTTATCGGTATATTGACTTAAGGCGGCCAGAAATGCTGGCGCACATTAAAATCCGTGCAAAAATCACCCAGTACCTCCGTCATTTTTTAGAAACGCGTAACTTTTTAGACATTGAAACACCGATGTTGACCAAAGCAACCCCCGAAGGTGCACGAGATTATTTGGTGCCAAGCCGGACGCATGAAGGTGATTTTTTTGCGTTACCCCAATCCCCGCAGTTATTTAAGCAATTACTGATGATGTCGGGCATGGATCGGTACTACCAAGTGGTGCGATGTTTTCGGGACGAAGATTTGCGCGCAGACCGACAACCGGAGTTTACGCAATTAGACATTGAAACCTCGTTTATGGATGAAACGGCCATTATGAATCTGGTCGAGGAAATGATTCGAGGCTTGTTTAAAACGGTGCTGGATGTTGATTTGGTTAACCCTTTTCCCAGAATGGATTATGCCGAATCGATCCAACGGTATGGGGTTGACCGGCCGGATTTGCGCTTTCCCTTAGAATTAATTGATGTTTCAGACGTGTTACAAACGGTTCAATTTAAAGTCTTTTCTGGCCCTGCGAATGACCCGGATGGTCGGGTTGCAGCACTGCGCGTACCCAATGGCAACAAACTCTCCCGCAAAGACATTGATGGTTACACCAAATACGTAGGCATTTATGGGGCCAAAGGGTTGGCATACATCAAAGTCAAAGACCCTGAGCAAGGCCGAGACGGCTTACAATCACCGATTCTTAAATTCTTACCGGACGCTGCCATTGAGAGCATCATGGCTCGCACCCAGGCTGAAGCAGGGGATTTGGTGTTTTTCGGTGCGGACAAAGCCACCGTGGTGAATGAAGCGTTAGGCGCATTACGCGTGAAAATTGGTGAAGACTTGGATCTGGCATCCTCAGCTTGGCAACCGGTGTGGGTGGTTGACTTCCCAATGTTTGAAAAAGACACAAAAAACCAACGTTGGACGGCATTGCACCACCCGTTTACCGCGCCCAAAGTGGATTCAATAGAGGATCTGAAAGCCAACCCAGGCACGTGTTTATCACGTGCTTATGACATGGTATTGAATGGCACAGAAGTCGGTGGTGGTTCGATTCGTATCCACCAAACCGAGATGCAGCAAGCCGTGTTAACGTTATTAGGCATGTCAGATGATGAAGCAGAACAAAAATTTGGCTTTTTGTTGGATGCGTTAAAATATGGCTGTCCGCCACATGGTGGTTTGGCTTTTGGCTTGGATCGTTTGGTGATGTTAATGACGGGGGCACCTTCCATTCGAGAAGTCATCGCTTTCCCCAAAACGCAAACCGCTGCATGCCCTTTGACCTCGGCACCTTCTGTGGTGGAAGAAAAACAATTGCGTGAATTACACATCAAGTTGCGGAAAGTGGCGGGTAAATAACTTGAAAACGATTTGAATTGAATTAGTATACGGAGACGATCCCAACCGAGGTTGATGGATCGCAACCCAACCAGGAGGCAATATGGCGGCTACGATTGATGAATTAACCATCACTTATGTGGATGGAGACATTACCACCGTTAACGAATTGGATAAAAAGGTACTGACGAAAGGTGCCTGGACCACCATCATGTATAAATTTGAAGAATGGGATCGGCGCAAAGAAGCGTACGGCCCGGTCAAATTTACCATTCGCCGTTATCAAAAGCGCCAGAACGAATATATGCAAAAATCAAAATTTAATATTTCCAGCGCCGATCAAGCGAAAAAAATTATTGCTGCATTACAAGAGTGGGTTGACGAAGCACCCACCGAATAAAAGAGGCTTGTTCATTGCCCATGACGTTAATTCCCCGCCCAGACCACACCATCTCAAGAACAAACATCAGCCCACATGCCTTAAAAGTGTTATATCGGCTTAAAAAAGCCGGTTACGAGGCTTATTTGGTCGGCGGTGGTGTGCGTGATTTACTCTTACAACGCACGCCGAAAGATTTTGATATCGCCACCAGTGCGCACCCCGAAGAAGTCAATCGGGTGTTTCGTAACTGTCGTTTAATTGGGCGGCGCTTTCGCTTAGCTCACATCTATTTTGGACATGATGTGATTGAAGTGGCGACTTTTCGAGCCAGTGAGCATGCCGAAAAAAGATTAACCAATCAAACCGGGCGTATTTTACATGACAATGTGTATGGCACCCTGGAAGAAGACGCCGAACGCAGGGACTTCACGGTTAATGCCATTTATTACAATATTGCGGATTTTTCCCTGTGTGATTTTTCTGGGGGATATGAACACCTGCAAGCCAAACAGTTATGTTTGATTGGTGACCCGGATACACGTTTTCGAGAAGACCCCGTGCGCCTGCTTAGGGCGGTTCGTTTTGCGGCAAAATTGGATTTTAACATTGAGGCTCGCTGTATTGAACCGATCAAAACCCTCGGGCATTTACTCCAAGACATTCCCTCCGCGCGTTTATTTGATGAAATCTTAAAATTGTTTTTGCATGGCAGTGCCTTTGCAACGCTGCAAATGTTGCGACAGTACCACCTCTTTGAGCAATTGTTTCCAGGGGTTGGGCCTATCCTCAAGGATGACCAACAGTTCGTTGCGTTTTTGGAACAAGCCATGCGCAATACGGATGAACGTGTGCAAGCGGGTAAACCCGTCACCCCCGCCTTTTTGTTTGCGGTTTTTCTGTGGGGGGGCATGAAACAGGCACAGACACCCGAGGCGATTCAAGACCAATGTGAAGTCGTGATTAAACAGCAACAACAGCGTGCCTCTATCCCACGGCGTATCACGCACCCAATGCGTGATATCTGGAGTATGCAATCGCGTTTTTTACAGCGTGTTGGCAAACGGCCTTTGCGTTTACTCTCACACCCCAAATTTCGTGCGGCGTATGATTTTTTCTTGTTACGCGCGAGTATTGGTGAAACGGACACAGAGGTTGCGCAATGGTGGACGGATTTGCAAACCGTGAGTGACAGCGACAAGCGAAAAATGGTGGAAAGTCACCACAAACCTCGCGCCAAAAAGTATCCGCCTCAACAGGAATCCTAATGGCAACGCAGGTTTACATTGGCCTGGGAAGTAATTTAGGTGACCCCGTGGGCCATGTTCAAGCGGCCATTCAAGCACTCCAGCACTTACCTAAGAGTGCTTGGCAAAGCAGCTCAAGCCTATATCAAACCCAACCGGTTGGCGGCCCTGACGAGCAAGCGGATTACATCAATGCCGTTTGCAGCCTCGAAACAACATTAAGCCCCCTACTGTTATTACAACATCTACAAACCATCGAACAACAGCATCAGCGTGTACGGCTTGAGCGATGGGGGCCCAGAACACTGGATTTGGATCTATTATTATTTGGTCAGCAGTGTTTGCACACACCGACCTTGACCATTCCGCACCCGCGTTTGCACCTGCGTGCTTTTGTGCTCTACCCATTACATGAAATTGCGCCCTTATTGGTGTTACCGGGTTTGGGAACATTGGCTCACATATTACAACAATGCCCTGAGCAGGGCATCGAACGATTAGGAGTGTCCACATGAGCAATATCACCGTTTCGACCTTACAACAGCGCAAGCAGCAGGCACAAAAAGTCACCTGTTTAACCAGTTATGATGCGGCGTTGGCGCGTTTGGTGGATGCCGCAGGAGTGGATGTGATTTTGGTGGGGGACTCCTTGGGGATGGTGGTGCAAGGGCAAATGTCCACTGTGCCGGTGACCTTGGAGCAGATGGTTTATCATACACAGTGTGTTGCGCGCGGTGTGAAACACGCATTCATTGTGGCCGATTTACCCTTTGCCAGTTACCAAACCACCGCGCAAGCCATGCAATCAGCGGCAGCATTAATGCAGGCAGGGGCGCACATGGTGAAACTGGAAGGGAATTTTAGTGCAACCATCAGCGCTTTAGTGGGGCAGGGTATCCCGGTTTGTGGGCACGTCGGTTTGTTACCTCAATCGGTGCATCGTTTGGGCGGGTATCGTGTGCAAGGCAAAGGGGATGCCGCACAACAGATCATAGAGGATGCGCTCAGCATCGAACACGCAGGTGCGCAATTAATCGTCTTTGAATGCATTCCCGTTGGTTTGGCGCGGGATTTGACGGCACGTTTGAACGTGCCTACGATTGGTATAGGTGCTGGCGTGGATTGTGATGGTCAAGTTCTCGTGATACATGATATGTTAGGGATCACGCCTGCACCTAGGGCACGGTTTGTTAAAGATTTTTTGCAGGGTGCGGACAGTATTTCGCAAGCTATTGAACATTTTGTCGAGCAAGTAAAACAACAACAATTTCCGGATGATAGTCATGGCTATGAATAAAAACAGTACCCCTCAAACCATCCATTTAAGCGACTATACGCCGCCCGACTATTTCATCAAAAATGTTGATTTATCGTTTGATTTATACGATGAAGCCACGCGGGTGACATCGGTTTTAAACGTATACCGTCGTTTGGCTGACGAAACAGCCGAAAAACCGTTAATTCTGCTTGGCCAAGCACTCACCTTAATTCAGCTTGCCATCGATGGCGTGATGTTAGACGAAAGCGCCTATGTCGTGACCGAGCAAACCCTCACCATTGCGCAAGTTCCCGCTGAATTTACCCTGACCATTGAAACCGAAATTAACCCAAAAGCGAATACGGCGCTTGAAGGTTTGTATCAATCCAGTGGTAATTTTTGTACACAATGTGAGGCCGAAGGGTTCCGGCGCATTACCTATTTTTTAGATCGCCCGGATGTCATGGCCTGTTTTACCACCACGATTGAAGCGGATAAAGCCAAATTTCCCGTTATGTTGTCGAATGGAAACCCCATTGCGCAAGGCGATAAAGGGGATCGACACTGGATTAAATGGGAAGACCCATTTCCCAAACCGTGTTATTTATTTGCCTTGGTCGCGGGTGATTTGGTGAAAATTGAAGACCAATTCACGACTAAATCTGGCCGAGAAGTGGCACTGCACATTTTTGTTGAGTCACAAAACCACGATAAATGTGACCATGCGATGCAATCCTTAAAGAAAGCCATGGCTTGGGATGAGCAGGTTTTTGGTTTGGAATATGACCTCGACATCTACATGATTGTGGCGGTTGATGACTTCAATATGGGGGCGATGGAAAACAAAGGCTTGAACGTATTCAACTCCAAGTACGTCTTGGCCAAGCCAGAAACCGCGACAGATGCAGATTTTGATGGCATTGAAGGCGTCATTGGACACGAATATTTTCACAATTGGACCGGTAACCGTGTGACCTGTCGTGATTGGTTTCAACTGAGCTTAAAAGAAGGCCTCACGGTTTTCCGAGATCAAGAATTTTCATCCGACATGGGTTCTCGTGCGGTTAAACGCATTCAAGAAGTGCGGGTTTTACGCACCGCACAATTTGCCCAAGATGCAGGCCCCATGGCGCACCCGATCCGTCCCGATGCGTACATGGAAATCAGCAACTTTTACACCGTCACGGTCTATAACAAAGGTGCAGAAGTCGTTCGTATGTTGCACACGTTACTCGGCGCTGACGGGTTTCGTAAAGGCATGGATCAATACTTCGCGCGGCATGATGGCCAAGCCGTGACCACCGAAGATTTCGTGGCAGCCATGGCGGATGCAAATCACACCGACTTCACGCGTTTTAAACGCTGGTACAGTCAAGCGGGCACACCGGAATTACAGGTTTCCTCGCGTTATGATGCAGCCACGTGTCGTTATTATTTGAGCATTGCGCAAAGTTGCCCTGCAACTCCTGGTCAAACAGAAAAACGGCGTTTCCACATCCCCTTTGCGATAGGTTTATTGGATCAAGACGGGCACGATATTGCACTCAACCTAGATGGCACATTGAGTGACCGCAGCACCATGATCCTGCACATTAAAGCCGATCAAGAAACCTTCTGTTTCAATGATGTGCCTTGTGAACCCGTTCCCTCCTTACTCCGAGGATTTTCCGCACCGGTACGTTTATCTTACGAT
>Ga0256847_1000247_pt1 | contig 37315 bp, 29 predicted proteins | sample TeddybearmetaG_FD_189099 | JGI IMG/M metagenome (GOLD analysis project Ga0256847, IMG submission 189099) | Hydrothermal vent microbial communities from East Pacific Rise, Pacific Ocean - Teddybear | ecosystem: Environmental > Aquatic > Marine > Hydrothermal vents | place: Pacific Ocean: East...
ATGATGACAGTGGCAGCCATTGACCGGTTAGTACATCATGCAACCATCTTTGAACTGAGTGGAGACAGTTATCGTCGGCGAGAAGCGATAAACAATAATACAGCAAAATAATCACTTATATCTTGAATTGGTGAGATGAACGAGAGTGTGAGCAGGTTATTCTATGGCACTTGAATCACGATATTTGAGGGTCATAAAAAACCTGTCATTTTGGGGTCTTGTCGCCCTTTGCAGTTATTTCGCCTAAAGCGCTGCCAGGCGCATGTTGTGTCAACCTGTGCATGTGGGACTTTGATCCAGGCAATGACTTGATAGGTCATCAGAAAGTTAACAAAATATCCATCACTGAACTAGCAGAAAATTGTGGTATTCCCCTCAGCTAAAGCTCTTTGGGGAGTCAAACATAAACCGGTTGATATGAGCCCTAAGTTGAGAATGAGGAGGTAGCGAAAGGCGCACGCCATACGGTGATTGACTGTGCCTTACGGTGAAAAAAATCGAGCCCATATTGGAAAAAACATACGATATTTAATTTTAGCAACTAAAGCAGAGTAGACTTTAATTATGCAGGGCAGCATTTTAGAACCGGTCAAGATAATTGTCGCGGACCGGTCAAAGTAATTGACATCTAACACACGAGCATAGGCATCAATGGTTTTGGGCTGAAGGCCTTTGAGCTTCAGGTGCTTTAAATGCTACTCATCATTTTTCTTGAAATCCGACTTAGATGATAATGTCATATTGTAACCTCATGATTGGTTATTGAGATCCTATCTATTATAAGAGGCCTGAGGTTACATTATATGTTAATAGATACTAATGCTTGGTTGGATGAGGTTTTTCTCCGCGATAGCAGCTTCGTCCAACAAGGCCATGCACCCGACACAAAAACGCGCGGCGTTTTGCGCCCAACTTTTAACTTTCTTGTGCGCGTTTTTGTGTCGGTGATGGCTACGTTAGATGCCAGTCAATAAAAGGTCTATAGCGCCTAAAATATCAGATCTATAATTTTCTAGTGAGGTTACTTCTTTCTTTAAAGTAGAATATGGTACTGAAGTCATTTGATGTGTTAACAAAACAAATACACCCTCATCAATTTCAACGATAGGGCATAGTTTTTTTGCATTTAAGTTGTTCAATGTTTCTTGTGCTGATAATGGAATTACTATCCTAGAGTTTAAATCAGCCAGCAAATCACACTGAACATCAACAAAGTACGGGTAGGCTTTTTTTGAGCGTTTGTTTTCATTTTGATAAAGGGTAAATTGCTTCATCATAGCTCTCGGTATGAATCGGAAAATAGACCATTGTTTTCAGTAAGTTCGTTTAAGGAAGCTATGGCTTTTTTGTTGTCTTCTAGCCATTTTTCACGGACAGATTGCCGTACCTGTGCTTCTAGCGCACACTCTAGAGTAGCGGATAAATTGATTTTCAAATCACGAGCCTTGGTTAGTAAATCACTGTTAACAGTAAGATTTGTTGGTTTTTTAGGGGCGTTATGGTTATAAATTTGATGCATGTCGGCTACCTCGATTATTATGCGTATAATGCATGCGCATTATAAGTGTAGCATCAGAGTGAGCATCTAACAAGGCCCCCAGAACCGGCCTGATATGATGTTTCAGTTCGCAGTTTTGCTACTGGCTTTCTCCAGACCGCTCCTCGCGGATTGGCCCTTGCCATTCGCTAGTTGTTGACGTCTAATTATATGACGGTGATCCTTCTACAAGGGACTTTCACCCCATAATTTCATGCCCATGACGGGCGTACACAAGGCCATGCACCCGACACAAAAACGCGAGCGGCGTTTTGAACTTAATTATAAACTTTCTCAATGCGTGTTTTTGTGCTGGTGATGGCTACTTTAGGTCGCGAAACAGCCTAGGAATGTACCAGAGTTACCAATGGCGTTGGAGTCAAATAGTGGAATTTGAATGGGACCAGAATAAAGCAGAAATAAATAAAAGAAAACATGGTGTCAGTTTTTCTGAAGCTACTACTATATTTGGTGATCCATTAGAAGTAACTATTTCAGATCCCGACCATTCGTCTGGGGAATATAGATTTCTCAGCATTGGCAGATCCAATAGTGGGGAATTGCTGATAGTGTCTTATACTGAGAGACAACAGAATCGCATTCGCATCATAAGTGCTAGAAGGGCAACACGCCAAGAGCAAAGATATTATGAGTAAAAAAATTGCAGGAAATGAAATGCGCCCTGAATATGATTTTTCAGGTGGTGTTCGTGGAAAACACTATAAAGCCTATCAGCAAGGTACAAACGTTGTTTTTTTAGAGCCAGATATCGCGGAAACGTTCAAGGATTCCGCAGCAGTAAATCATGCCTTAAGAATGCTTATGGACTTGGCGGGAGATGAATTAAGGAGAAATTTAACAAAACGCTCGAACTGACACCAAAAGCTGAGCCGCGTTTTCAGTAAAGTATGAGTGTGGTTCGCTTTTGGTGCCGCTCAGCTTATCGTTAGGCATTTAGTAATTATGGAACATTACCATTGAATGAAGGTAACGTAACGCCCTGATTTGATTCTTTCTTAACTTGGATTTCAAGTTCTAATCGTATGATGCTTGTGTGATCCGCTACAAATAATATTCTGGAATAGATTTCACGGCTGCTCCTTGCCCGGTTCTTTACTTCCGTTGCTCGAATGGCAAGAACGACATGGTTCATGTCAGATTGTTTTGAATTTTTTTTAGCCATATTTTCATCATCAAAACATAGGAAAACTTCTTTGTTATCTAATATATCTTAACAAATTCGACACGATTAAATCCGGTTTTCCAACCAAACATTATTGCCTTTGTCATTTCATCGCCTAATTTACTTGTATTATTCTAGGTCTCAGCCTTCCCTCTATGTCAGGATAGTTGAAAGTAAACATCCCCACGCCCCACAACATTGACCAACAAAACTTCACTTGCGACCTGAAAAAGTGCTCGCAATATGAACATGGTCTGGCATCAGATGACCCTCCTGCATTTCGGAATAAATACTATGTGATATTTACACGTTCACCGGGTGTGATTTAAACTGCGGACTTGTCTCATGGTTTCGCCTTAACGTGTGGCTTGTCAGCTCACGCTTTAACGTGACCATAAGATCTCCATAACGGCCAAACTAAGCAAACAGATTCAACACAGCCAGCGAGATCACCAGAAACAGCACACTCATAATACCCCCGGCGCGCAGGAAATCCGCCGTGCGATAACCGGCAGGTGCCATCACCAATACATTCACTTGATTGGTCGGCATAAAAAACGCATTCGAAGTTGAAACCGCCACCGTCAAAGCAAAAACGGCTGGGTTTGCCCCAATCGCCAAGGCCATGTTAATGGCCAAGGGCACCAGTAACACCGTGGCCCCCAAGTTCGACATCACCATGGTGAAAAACACCGTTAATAACGCCAGCGCCGCTTGCACAACCCAAATCGGCATACCATCCAATACCAGCAGCGTCTGTTCTGCAATCCATTTCGCCGTCCCGCTGGATTCCACCGCAATGCCTAACGGAATCAACGACGCTAACAAAAAAACCGTCTGCCAACTGACCGATTTATAGGCTTCATCAATGGACAATACACCACACAACACAATCCCAATCGCCCCGGTCAGTAAAGCCGTGGATAAGCGCAGATCGGTGAATAAAACCAAGCCCAATGCAATCGCAAAACACACCAAGGCATGTGGGACTTTGTGCGAGCGAATTTCTTCGTGGGGGTATTCTGAGGTGACCACCACAAAGTCTCGATCCTGTTCAAGGCGGGCCAAATCCGGCCAACAGACATGCACAATCAAGGTGTCACCCGCTTGAAAATGGGTGCTATGCACTTGACCCGAATCACACGTCAGTGTTTCATTCGCGCGGTGTACGGCCAACAAGTTCAAACCGTAAGATTTGCGCAAGCGCACACCGCGAGCGGTTTGACCGATCAGCGCAGACCCCGGACGAATCACCACTTCCGCAACCCCCGCTTGGCTTTGCTCCAACACACCGGCAAACACACTCAATTCTGACTTCAACGCCAGCGCATTTTCCTGACAAAACTTGGCCACATGTTGCTCAGCCCCCAACACACCCAAACGTGTGCCCGCAGCAATGCCCATATCAATGCTGACGTTACCCGCCCCGAAATGAATGCCATCGCCTTCATCCAAGGCCAGTACCCGAATGTGATACAACTTTTCCAGTGCATCCACATTATTCCCCACCAACGGGCTATCTTCGGGCACCCATATTTCATGCAGCTCAAAATCGGTCAGTTGATAGGTGGAACGAAAATAGTCAGCGGTATCGTAACCTTGGGTATGCGGGTTTTTGATCTCGGGCAATAAAAATTTACCCGCAATGGCAAAATACAAAATACCGACAATTAACAAAGTCAGCCCCACCGGGGTGACTTCAAACAATGAATACGTGGCGACCTGTTGATCCGCCGGTAACGTCAGGTTCGACGCTTCAATCAAATCATTTAATAAGATCATGGGGCTAGAGCCCACCATGGTGACCGCACCGCCTAAAATCGCCGCGAAAGCGACCGGCATCAACATCCGAGAAGGGGCAATCCCGGTGCGTGCAGCAATCCGGCTCACCACCGGTAAAAACAGCGCGGTCGCACCAACATTTTGCATAAAACTGGACACAAAACCGACCGATGCAGACAGCAACATGGTGATTTTGGTTTCATTTTTACCGCCCAATTTGAGGATAAAATCTGCCACTTTACCCATGATACCGGCTTTATCCATGCCGGCACCGATGATCATCACCGCAATAATCGAGATCACGGCGTTACTGGAAAAACCGGTATACAACTGACCCGCAGGCACCAAACCCGCCGTTAACCCCAGCCAAGGCGCAATTAATACACTCAACCCCAGCACCACCATGACGGTAATCGCCGCCACATCAATTTTCACCACATCAAACACAAACAAATAAATCGCCAACAGCAAAACCGCACAAACCCAGGTAACTTGCAGCGTCGGCGCAACGGTTGAGATAAACAGGCCAATGAGGATAAAAATGGACAGAATCAGTGTGTGTTTCATCAAGGTTGATTGGGTCATCACAGGCGACCTCTAAGGGGAGACAATAAGGAGAGGAACCCCCGCCCAATCTTAGGCAGGGGAGATCAGTGCTTTATACGGTGGCTTTTTCGCCATTAAATCGGGTCAATTCAAACCCAGCAAAAGGCTCTGCATAGGTTGCTTTCATGATGCCCAAAATTTCAATCGCCACAGCTTCGCCTTGGTTCATGCCGACCACGGTATCCGATAACCAGTGCGCACCGGCAAATTGTTTGCCAACCGCAATATTCGAGGCCAGTTTATCTAACTCATGACCCACGGTTAACTCAGGGCCTTCATACGGCACCAAGCTGGAACCATCGGCGGAAGGCACCACGGGATTAGGAATCACAAAATCTTCTTTCACAAACGCTTTTAACAGCGTTAAAGACGACCCTGCCGATAATCCATGGCCCCCAGGATAGGATGGGTGAAAAGGACATCCCACTGCATTCACTTGCGATAACATATAGGTGTTTTGTTGTGCATGCAGGCGTTTAACGGCTTCTGACGTGAGCACTTGCTCATGCATATCATAACCTCGATCATTCAGGATCTGGTGATGTACACGGCCTGCAAATTCTTCAGGACGGATGGTTTTGTGCACCATCCAACGGTCATAATAGGTTTTGCGATACGCAGAATCTAAAATAATCCCGGCTGCGTGATAAATTTCAGCATACCCTAACGTCACAAAACCAAATTGTGAATCAGAGGCATTATATGGGTTGGTGTGATCCAGCGGGCAATGATAACTGTGTTTGTTGGATAACATTAACAACGCATTGGTAATCGGATACGTGGCAAAATCGTTCGCCACCAGAATGCCCAAATCCCGACCATTCACCGGATAACGTTTGGTATTGTAAGGTGTTTGTGGTTTCCCCGTACTGTTTTGTACGTTTAACCAGTCTTCATGCGTCACCATATAATCTCGGTTTTCGCCCAAGGTATAGGTGTTCATTTTTTGCTCAACGGTGATCGGCCCGTAAGGAATATCCTGCAACAAAAACTGTGAGATATACGGCCCAATCACATCCCCTTGGGTCGGCCCTCTGAGCACATTGTTGGGTGTAATGCTGCCATCTTCACCGCGATTGCCATTGTACCCACTGACGCTGTTCAATTCTGCACAGGCCGCAGCAACCAGCTCGCTGTCTGCATACTCGGCAAACTTCACATCCCGCATCAAAGAGGCCCAGTATAACTCGATCATTTCAGCCGCGCGCACATCACTGGCAAACGTCGGTGCCGCCGGTGACTGCTTGGGATCATTTTCCGAACCGGTGATAATTTTAGCGCGGCCAGCAAACGCATTTCTGAGTTTGATCGGGCCTGGGACAGCAATCGCGTCTGCGGCTTCATAATCCCCCGTATTCAACGCGCCAATGAACGTGTTGTAAACCGCAACATCGGGCTCACCAAATTCATTATGCGGCATGCATTTACTATAACTTGCAATTCTATTTTGGTATTTATCCTCATCACCGTTACTGCTGCTATCCGGCATGGATAAATTGATATCGCTCATGGTTTGTCTCCCGCTTATTCAGCGTTGATGCCCGATGCTTGTACTGCCTTGCCGATCCCCAGACAGCACAAACCCACATCAACTAAACTTATTTATTTGAACCCTTATTTTTTAAAGGTATACACATTCAAAACCCGCATGGCCTCTTCCACACCCGAGTGATCTTTGGCTTCAACAAACCCTTTCATCTTGCCCGCTTTTGCCACATCACTATCGGGTTTAATCGCCAACAAAGCCGCCTTAACCTTGGTTAACATAGCCGCTGGCATTTTGTCAGACGCCACAATACCCCAGTGTGGATACCATTTTGTGCTACGCGTAAAACCTTCTCCGTCTTGCTTATTCAACACTCTCAGGTCGTCCAATTTCAGGCCAGAGCCTTGTAAATCGTCTTCAAGCATACCGGTACGAATAAACCCAGCATCCACATGTTTGGTTAAAACCCGTTTAACAATGGCTTTTTGGTTTTGAATGGAGGTAAAACGTTTGAAATCTTTGGTTGGATCTAAACCCGCATCCACCAATGCTTTAGCTTGAAACAAAAACCCGCCCGCAGCCCGTTTCTTATTCACAACCGCAACCTGTTTGCCCGCCAATTGTTTGATGTTTTTAATCGGCGAGTCTTTACGCACAACAATCACCCCAGCAAATTGCGGGCCTTGTTTTTTGTGATTTAACGTCACCAATGGGTGGTGTTGACCTTTATCGGTAAAAATCACCACATTCACCGGGTTAGTCAACGCAAAATCAAAACTCTTGGAGCGCGAGACCATGCCAGAGTTTTTAATCGTGGTTAATTTGATTTTTTGCCCGAGCGTTTTTTCCAAATATTTGTGTAGCGGCCCCCATTGCTTGATGGTGGCTTTTTGGCCTTTCATATCGAGTACTGCAAAGTTCAAACCTTTACCACCAACACCTTTATATTCTGCATAAACCGACATTGACGATAGGCAAAATAACAAAGATACTGCTATGAATTTCGAAACGAACATTTTCATAATAGCCTCACAGGATAAAATTATAATATGAATAATAAACAATCATGATTGTTACTATCCATTCTAAGGTTAGACAATTGAGTCAGCATAAAAGCGCAGAGTAGGCTTTTTTATTTGTATACAAGGTCTACTCCAATAGTAGCAGAAGTTTGACAAAGCCGAAGTAAAAGGCCTAGTGCATCAACCCGCATTGCGCGGGACTTGCCAAATGGTTTCCCCATCACAGTCCTGAATCACCATAATGCCGTCATTACCCACAATCAACCGATCGGGAATCGCATACGTGCCAGACTCCCAAAGCGGGTGTCCTTGGTTGTCGTAGACCACAAAATCGCCATCTTCTTCCTGAATAATACAAATACCGGGGTTCGGCACCGGGTTATCCACCGCGTGTATCGGATACGCCGTCAACGCCTGTTGTGCCGCATTCGGCACCAGACAAACCGACGTCAGCGGTTTCGCTCGGCTGGCAACAATGCCCGCCTGCCACAGCAACACCCCATCGGTTTTTCGATATAACGCAAGGTTACCATCCAATTGGTAATTAAGGCAGTATTCTCCATTTTCAGATTTTAATGATTGTCCATAGAGCATAAAATTACCGGTTTCTAACACCCCATTGACTTGCTGAAATCGAAACGGTGAAAACCAAGCATAACCGCCCAACAAACACGGAATCGCGGCTTCAACATGCGTCCTATTCGCCATCGGCATGGGCACACTGGAGCCCATGGGAATGAAAAACATCGGCACCATGCCAACCTGCACACCTTGTTGCTTAAACGCCCGATCCGCTTCCATCATATTCTCAAACGGCACCAAACCATCTCTCGGTGACTGGTAAAATTGGATCGGCATGCTGGGTTTCCAATCCAACACATCATTCTCTTTGAGCACCTGATAAACATCACTGCCTTCCGTTGATAACTGTTGGATCAAGGCATCGGTGAGCATGTCACGCGGGATTTTCGGTAACAACGCATTAATCTCAAACATGGAAATTGAGCCATCGGCCAAATCCCAGATATGCCAATAGGCCGGTTTAATGGCCTTCTCTTTGGTAAAAATACCCTGCAAATCCTGACCAAACATGGCGTCGTATCCGCGAATCGTCATGATCAAAAACGCGCCAAAAGGATACAACTCTTCCCGTAAAATCATATACCGCATGACACTGGATAACGCATAAGGGCCAGCACAAGGCGCAACCGCTTTAAGATACGGTAAAAAGTGTTGGTAGGTTTTATTCTCTTGTATTTCCCGCGCTGCGGCCAACGTCACATAACCGCCTTGGGAATAACCCAACAAAAAAATTTGCTGGTTCCACCAGATGTTACGGCTACGGTCAACATACTGCAAAGTATCCAATAACAGGTCTAACACCGCATGTGCCAAAGGACGTGCGCCCATATACGGCTGCACATTGGCTTCATCATGGCCCAACCCCTGATAATCGGCCATGGTGATGATGTACCCATTCAAAGAAGCCAGCAACATGGCAATGATCACTTCCATGCTGGATAAAAAGGGATTTTCCGGGTCAAAATAAGACGGCGCATTTTTTCTGGCAATGGTGCTGCCATGTTGATACCCCATCACCGGCATATTGGGGCTACCCACATTGCCGGTTGGAATAATTACCAAACCGGACAAAACCGCCCCTGCTTGGCCTTTTGAATCCACCGACGCATACCGAACCTCTTTGACCGAGAGTTTGGCAAACAACATGTATTCTGCGGTTGGGGCCAATAACTGTTGTAATAATTGTCGAATAAGTTGGCCGGGCACACTGTCGATAAAACTGTGAATGGGTTCATCCAAGACATCACGAACGACCCTCCCCAGCGTGCGTTTGAGTTTTTTATCCACCTTGTTTGTTATTTTAGTGGAAATCTTTTTTGCAATGAAATTTGCGATGTCTTTATGAAAATAATCCCTTAGATCAATATCAAACTCCCTAACTACCTGCACTGCCGACTCCGATTGCCGCTTATCGTTGATAAACCCCAAGTATAGATGACGAATGCTGAAACGTTCAGCCCTGACTTGCAGTGCAAAAGCGCTTTATATACAATTCATTGGCAGAAACGACCCAAGGGCCAAGGCACACAATGCTCGCGAACAAACGACTTCCGACGAACCTCCCCAAACCGGATCAAGCCCTGCCCATTCGCCCCCAATCAATCTCCCGCTTTCGCCCGCTCAAACTGCTCAGCTACTTTGCCACGGTTTTTTGCCGTTACCAGTGGATGCGGCTACAGACTCGCGTCAACAGCCACACAGCCCCCTTCCAACTGCATTGGCCCATCGAGCTCCTCAGTCACTTTTGGTACACCGCCGCCCACATGCTTGCACAACGCACTGATCTTTTACCCACGCGCTTATGCACGGCCCTGAACCAACTCACCGATGTTGGCCACGCCGTGCCTTTTGAGCAGATACAAACACACCTGGAAAACCAGCTCGGCACCGCTCTGGAACAGTCTTTTCAACAGATTGACACACCAGCATTGCGCGCCACCAGCAGCCTGCAATACCATCGCGCGTACTTACGGCAAGAACAAACCTGGGTCACGCTGAAACTGCACAAACCCCACACACATAAAATAATGCAGCAAGATATGGCTCTATTTCAACGCCTCACCAACCTATTCACGTACTTTGCCATTCGCCCTGAGCTGCACTGGCATTCACTCAACCAGCACCTGCAAGAACACGTACGCACGTTTTTGGATTTTAAATTTGAAGCCGCCACCCAGCAGCGCCTACAAAAACACCTGCAATCTCATCCCCTCTATGTGGCCGACATCTTCCCCGCCTACCTGAGACAACAGGTGTTGGTGTCTGAGTACATCGCCGCGCCCTCTCTGGCAGACTACCATCAGCATCAACAAAACACCTCAAACGACTTAACCCCGTGGCTCATCGAAAACAACATACAGCCCTCAAAACTCAGTAAACGCTTATTTAATGCGATGCATTACCAAACCCTGGAAATGAACTTATTCCCAAGCCAGTTACACCCTGAGAATCTGCTGTTATTGCGTGATAACCGCCTCGCGATCATCGATGGGGGCGCAACCGTATCCTTGGATCAAACCTTGGTACAGCACTACACCCTGTTTTTACGTGCACTCGCACAACAGCGCTATACCAGCGCGGCTGAATATGCCTTGTTATTCATACCGAGCCTACCCAACCTCGATGTTGCGGATTGCACCGCAGAGTTGATCAAACTCTGGCGCACCTGGGAAACCCAAACCCACCTCGACCACCGCCCCTACACAGAAAAATCCATCCGCCACTTACTCCAATGTATGCGAGCACTCCCCGAATACCCCAACACCACCCCCTGGGCGCACGTCAAAGTCTCCATCGCTTGGCGTAATATGGACACATCACTGCAACAGTTAGCCCCCAACATGCATCCGGGTCGTGCATTAAAGCGCTATTTTCAGGCTGCGACTAAACGCGCATCCGAGCTTCACCTCAAACAAATCAAACGCACCATACCGCACAATCTTGCGGCCATGCAGCAATTGCCCCGGCAATTCAGTGAATATGCCTTTTACCAACAATTGATCACCCATCGCCAGGCATTAACCTATCAAACCCGCACACACACATCGGACGCATGGATACACGCCTTGTTGCGCTTATTCAGCGGTTTTTTATGCCTCCTCTTCGGTTATTTGGGCGGGGCATTTTTGTATCAACACAGCGCGCATAGCGCCGCCCTGCTTGGCCCCCAAATAACCCATTGGATCCAGCATGTTCCCACACTCAACCTAAGCCTGTGGGGCCTATTGCTGGGGGGCGTTGCGTTGACCTTACAGCGCACCCTCGCGCTGAATAAACGCTTGGCCATCCGTCAACACGCCTTGCCCACCTGATCGGATTGTTATGTTAAATCAAAAATACCGACCGACCCCCCTGCTTGAGCCGGACGAACAGCCCCCCATCACCCTCAAAGAGATCCCCACACAACACCGCTTTAGGCTGCTCTACTTACTCAAACACAGCACCTTATTGGGGGTAAAAATCGTCTGGCTAAAACTCAGACGGCAGCTAAATAACCGCATTTTGGGTATTTTACTGCGTGATTTATTCCAGCAATTCGGCATTCTGTGGATCAAAATTGGGCAATTACTGGCCATGCGGGTTGATCTATTCCCCGCAGAAGTTTGCACGGCATTAAGCCAACTGCACAATCAAGCCAATGGTTTTTCACCTGAACTGGCCAAACACCTGATTGAAACAGAACTGGGCCAACCCATTGAGGTGCTGTTCAGCCACTTTGAAGCTCACCCGTTTGCCGCCGCGTCCATTTCTCAAGTGCACCGCGCAACTTTACGCAGCAATCAATGCACGGTTGCCATCAAAGTACGTAAACCCAATGCCGAACAGCTATTTCATGCGGATATGCGCATCATCCGCCGCCTTGTGCGTCTCTTACAATGGCTGTCGATTCGGCCTTATATGCGCTGGCAAGAGATGCAATGGGAAATCGAACAGCTCATGATCGAAGAGCTTGATTATGAATATGAAGCGGCCAATATGCGACGTATGCGAAAATCCCTAAAAGCCCATCACATCTACGTGCCCAAAGTCTTCATGGCGTATAGCAGCCCCAGCCTGTTAACCATGGAATACGTCGCGGGTGTGTTGATGTCGGATTACTTAAAAACCGCACAGCAGGCACCGGAACGCGTGGATACCTGGTTGCAACACAATCACATCGACCCAACTGTGGTCGGTCGCCGCCTGTTTCTCTCACTCATGCGGCAACTGATGGAGGATAATTTATTCCATGCGGACCTCCACCCCGGCAACATTATGTTACTGCGCAACAGCCGTATTGCCTGCATAGACTTTGGCAGCATCGGTTTTATGAACCAAGAATTTTTGGAAAAATATACCCTATACCTGAATGCGGTGACCCAACAACACTACGGCAAAGCCTTTGATCTGTTTCTGCACTTTCCGAAAGATATTCCGGCCACCGATTTAACCGCCTTAAAAGCCGAATTCACACACATCCTGCAAGCCTGCGATGAACGTTGCCGCATCCCCACCCTCGCCTACACCGAAAAGTCCCTGATTGTCCTGAACGATACCTTTCTACAGGTATTAAGCCGTTATCACATCAGCATGACATGGGATTTTTTACGCATGACCCGAGCACTGGCCACCGCCGACGCGGCCTTCCGCGAGCTCATTCCCGCCCTGGACTCCATTCGTTTAATGCAAACCTATTTACGCCAACGCATGGCACGCGGCATGCAACAACCGCTCAAGCCCCAATCCTGGCAACACCAGCCGAACACCGCCGCACTATTGCAGCTACCCAGCAGCGCCAATGAAGCCATGATGTTGCAAAACACGATCATTCGAAAACAGGCCTATGTGCAGTGTGGGCAACGCCCTGTGGCACACGCCATCCAGACCTTACTCAGCATCTGGATTTTCATCCTACGCTTAACCGCCTGCGTTTGTTTGCTCGAATATTTACAACAACAGGCCTTGATTGAAACCTGGCTGCCATTACACTGGCCAAGATTAGATGGGCAAGTCTGGCTGTTGATGTTGCTCGCATGTGCTTATCTGCATCGTGTGATGGTGCAATTAAAGCAGCAATACCGCGCCCAATATCCACAACACAGCCAATACCATTTTTAGATAAGAATAGCCTCAGTGCTCATGACTCGTGAGCGGCAATGACGGCGTAAACACTGGCGGCCACAACCTCTGCGAGTTTCACGGGCACAGCATTACCCAGCTGCCTCATACATTCACTCCAGACACCTGCAATATGATAATCATCTGGAAACGTTTGAATTCTGGCGGCCTCTCTAACCGTAAAATATCTCATTGATCCATCATTGAATCGAACCATATTTTCCCCGCCGGGGACGCCATGATCGCCTGCCTTTAATGTTTTTGAGGGTTCATCTATTGGGCTTCCTGTATGCCCAGGATAGGCTTTCGCACCCCCCCGAAATTGATGATTATTAAAGCGATTACGATTTTTTGGGCACGGCAAATCAGCAATCGTTTCGCGCACAGTCACCCACGGTTTTTTATCTGGCTGAAACAGCCCATACTTATTTTTTAGCTGAGCAGAGACTTTATGGTTAGACGCGGGTCGCTCATTTTTTTGAATACCCAGGCGTTCCCAGTACTCGCCTGTCACCCACTGCGCCCATAAAAGGGCATCTTTTGAATGCGTCGCTTGCGGGAAATCCCATTCAATCGCAAGGTCGCTCCGAAAACCCACAATAAATACTCGCTCGCGCCGTTGAGGCACCCCGTAATCCGCCGCGTTAAGCAGCCTAAAGACGACCGTGTATTTTAAGCCTCGATATGTTCCCTTAGTTTGAACGTCTTCAAGGCGTGACAAATGACTTTCCCATGACTCCTCTTCATGCTTTGTCATATTCGGGTAGGTTAGCTGTAAAATAATGTAACCAAAATATGAACTAAAATTTTTACGTAATAGCCCTTTTACATTTTCAAAAATAAATGCATCTGGTTTTGATTCACGGACTGCACGAACAGCCTGGGGAAACATATCCCGGTGATCATTAAACGCTTTGTGCTTTCCACCTAAAGAAAATGGCTGGCACGGTGGACCGCCTGCTATCACAGAAATATTGTCTTTATATTTTTTAAAACAAATATTCTTGATGTCATCATGCTGGATATTCCAATCTTTACTTTGCGCCTGACCTTGATCATGATTTTTCATCAATGTGGTAACCGCATCACGGTTAAATTCAACCAGCATTTCATGTTGAAACCCGCTTTTTGCCATACCCAAAGCAAGCCCACCCGCACCTGAAAAAAGCTCGACCGAATTAAGATGATTTATTGACATGATAAAGACCTATTTTTTCTTCCACTGTGTTTCCATCAGGTTTGATACCTTTTAAACGATTCGCCCACTCTCTGCCGGGATGTAACACATCCCACTCAGATTTTGCTTGTGCATATCGTCCTTTACCAGGATCATGATTGCCAAAACCATCTATCTGTGAGTTCCACAGAGGATGATATTTTCGCGTCATGGCCGCTTCTACTGTGCTGATTAAATCCGCCTCTTGTGATTTAAGCACAACAAACTTGCAGAAAAAATCCTTTAAATCCAAGTTGCTGGCGGCATGGATACTTCTCGAATGCTCAGTTAAACGCCGGTAAAGCGCTGGGTCATTTTCTTTAACCGTTCCCCGACCTTGCCGCCAACCCGGTAAAACTGCTTTGCCAACATAAATGGGTAGCGCAGGATTTTTATCCAAGATTTTTTGATACAGCGGAAAAGCCCCTGTGTAAAACAGGGCATAAACACCCCCACCAGAAAAGCGTTCTTCCGGTGGAACCGATACCGCTGGAGTCGCAAGCATAAATTCAACCGCTTCATCAATCAATACAATGAGTGATGCCGATTGAAAAATGTGTTTTTCTAACTTCATTGACTGCCTTAAGGTACCTAACCTGTTGGGTTAAACTACATGACACGCCACATGTGACCTTTAAATATATGGAATTGTATTTTTCAGGCCGCCTGACTGCAAGGGCTTATTCAAGCCTTTTTTCTCGCAATATCCGTCATACGCTTCTTTTTGATCAACGCTTCCAGTGTGAATGATTTTGCGTCTGTTGCTTTCTAATTTGGTGTTTGATATCTTTTTCTATCAGGGCAACCTAGGATCAAACAGACATCGATCATCTATCCATGTATTCCAGGAGAAGCAAAATGACTGACGACGACACCCAAAACATCGCCCCCATTGTGATCGATTTAGGCAAGAAACAACGCAAACAAGTGAAAAAATTGTGCCGAGGCGAAGGCAAGCTGGTCACCATCGTGGCCGATTGCCTAGAGGAATTAAAAAGTGCCGGCACCATCGCGGAAAACAGCCAACCCATTATTGTGGTGGTCGAAAAGAAAGCCAAACCGGTGTTATGGCACTTTGGTCAATTTTAAGCGTCCATTTCGCGCAGCAATGCCTCCACTTGCGCGTCCGATAACTGCGTAACATCTAGCCCATCATCCCATTGCGGCTGGGTCATTGTATCAATCTGCGCCTGTTCCTCAGGCGTTAACATCGGCAAGGCTGCAATCAATTGCTCAGGCGCTTGGATCGCCGCATCCAGTAACACCAAAAAATGCTGGGCCATATTCGAGATTATGCCCTCTTCAAACAGATGGTCGGGATACAAAAACAAACCTTGTAAACCCGTTTCATGCGGGAAAATATGCAACGACAAATCAAAATGTGAAATTTGCACATCAAATTCATACGGTGTGCTCTTCAGATTCGGTAACCACGCGCTGTTAGCGCCAGCCTGCTGCAAAGCAAACATCACATTAAACAACGGCCGACGCTCATCCGGCCCGGTGTGTAACGCATCCACCACTTGCTCAAAAGGCACCTGCGCATGTTCACACGCATGCAGCGTGGTTTCACGCACCTCGGCCAAGACCTGCTCAAAACGCGGCGAATCACACAACTTAACGCGCAACGCCAACGTATTCGCAAACAAACCAATCAAAGATTCAATGGCGGCATGCGTCCGGTTCGCACTAGAAGACCCAATGACCAAATCTTGTTGCCCGCTATAACGCGACAATAAAACCGCAAACGCCGACAATAAAGTCATATACAGGGTCACGCCATGCGTTTTCTGAAACGTGTCTAAACGCCCCAACACGGCTTCAGGAAAGGCAAAAGCAACGTGCGCACCTTGCGACTGCCGACCTGCTTGCCCACTGAGGCACGGCAGCGCAATCAAAGCGGGAGGAGATGCTAATTGCTGCACCCAATAGGCCAATTGGTGTTGCTGTTTCGCTGCACATTGGCGCTGCCAATGCGCATAATCCAAATACTGAATGGGTGGCCGGGTCGGCACTGGCCTATGCGTTTGTAACGCCGCATAAGCCTGCCCCCAAGCTTGCATCATGACATCCTGAGACCAGCCATCAAAAATCAGATGATGCACCGTCAGCACCAGGATATGTCGCTCAGGCGCTAACTGTAACAGCAACACACGAAACGGTGCGCACGCCAAATCTAACGGCTGGTGTGCCGCTTGCACCACCAAATCTTGGGCTTTTTGCGCTCGTATCGGCTCGGCATACGCTTGCAAATCCACCTCAGACCACGGCACCAGCGCATCCGTCTGACACTGTTGCCGGGGCTCCCCATGGTGCAGCGTAAACGTCGTGCTCAAGACATCATGACAGGTCATGACCTCCTTCAAGCTGCGTTCTAAGCAGACACGGTCTAACGCCCCTTGTAACGTCCAAGCGGCAGGCATCAAATAATCACGCCCCGTCTGATCTAACTGCGCTAAAAACCACATGCGCTGTTGCGCGATAGACAATGGCTCAAACTCAGCGGCTAGAATCGGCACCAAATCCGGTAAGGTCTGCCCCCGGCTCGTCTCAAGGTTGGCCAATAATGTCGCCGCCAGTTGCTGTATATCCGGGCCATCCAAAATCTCCGCTAACGCCAGCGTGACCTCAAGCCCTGATTGCACACGATGCTGCAAAGCAATCGCCGATAAGGAATCCAGACCGGCTTCCCCCAAGACCGGATTAACCCCCAAAACCGCCTCGTCCACTTCTAACACACTGGCCAGCAGGGTTTTCAAGGAAGCGGCCAGATACGCTTGTCGCGCATCCGCAGGCCGTTGCAACAGCGCTGCTCGACTGAGCCTCGGTTGCATCACTGGCTGGGTCGTTTTTACGTCACAGCACAAAGGCTGTAATGTCTGTTGTATAAAACCCTCACGACAGGCAAAACGCCGAATTTTACCGCTGGAGGTTTTCGGTAACTGGCCCGCAGACAACAACAACACCGCAGCCACCGTCAATTCATGCTGCACCCGCACACAGTGGCGGATCTGCTCACTCAAGCTGGCATATTGCTCGGCCGGAAAATGCCGATGCACTTCCACCGCAAGCACCAATTGCTCGGTGCGCTCTGGCCCCACCACGGAAAAAGCCGCAACCGCATTCGGGGCTATCGTGTCATGCACCTGTAACACGCTCTGTTCAATATCCTCAGGATAATAATTACGGCCACGGATGATGATCACATCTTTCAGGCGCCCACTCACATACAAGGCCTGAGCCTGTAGAAAACCCAAATCCCCGGTGCGCAAAAATGGCCCATCTCCATTCGCCAAATGCGCTTGAAAGGTTGCCGCCGTGGCCGCCGGTTTTTGCCAATAACCTTGTGCCACGCTAGCACCCGACACCCAAATTTCACCCACCTGACCCGATGCACAAGGCATCAAGGTGTTAGTATCCACAATACATAACGCTTGGTTGTGTACCGACACACCACAAGACACCCTCGACACCTGGTCGGCAGACTGAATCATTTCAGGGGCAACCAGCTTATCCCCACCGCTCACCATCAACGTTGCTTCAGCCAAACCATAACAGGGATAAAACGCCTCAGGACGAAATCCACACGGCGCAAAGGCCGCACTAAACGCCTGTAATGTTTCCCCGTGAACCGACTCTGCGCCATTAAAAGCCAGTGTCCAAGGGGATAAATCTAACGTCGCCTGCTGTGCGGCTGTCACCTTTTCAGCACACAACGCATACGCAAAATCGGGGCCGCCACTGGTGCTGGCCTGGTAGTGTGAGATCGCCTGCAACCAACGCAAAGGTTTTTGCAAAAAGGCCATGGGCGACATCAACACACTGGGAATACCGACGTACAGCGGTTGAATGATCGTCCCAATCAACCCCATATCATGATAAGGCGGTAACCAGCTCACCACACAATCGGATGCCGTCAAGGCATAGGCTTGAGTCACCGCGCGCGCATTCGCCAACAAATTCGCGTGACTGACCATCACGCCTTTAGGTGCGCCGGTTGAACCCGACGTATATTGCAAAAAAGCCAAATCATCCGGGCCAATCGAGGGGCGCTGCCAAGCACTCGCCTCGACCCAAGGGGTATCGGAGTCAGACCAAGTTAACGCGGCTAATACGGGCATGTGCTGACACAGTGACACACGGTTGTGCAGGATTTGTTGAGGGCATAACACCCATTCGGCCCCCGAATCCTGCACAATGGCTTGCAGCCTTGCATCGACTCGGTTACGCCTGGGTGGGTAGGTGGGGACGGCAATCAAACCGGCCAATAAACACGCAAAAAAAGCGATGATATAATCAATACCCGGTGGGTATAACAACAACACACGTTGGCCCGGCTGTGCCTGTTGTTGTTGCAGATGTGCAGCCACCCCTTTGGCGGCAGAGACTAATTCGGCATAAGTGATGCTGCGTTGCACCGCTTCACCGTCTTTTAAAAACGTAAATGCGCGCTGCTGGCCTTGCTTGGCCGCACGTAATTCAAGTACGTCTAACAGGGAAGAAAAAGCCAATTCACCGCCCATACCGATAATGTCCGGTAATCGGATACGCAAATAACATGTCTTCTAACTCCGGCCCAAAACCGATATTATGCACCACCAATGGCCGATGTCCATCGGCTGAGCGCGGCGTCACAATGATGCCAATATGCGGCAGATGCGGTGGCAACACCCAGGTGACTAAGTCACCGGTTTTATAATCATCGGGGTTTTGGCTGTTGCTCAGAACAACACCTTTGCGCGCAAACAACGTTTGTAAGTTCGGCACCCGGCGATGGTCAATATTACTGTCGGGTTTTTTTAGCCCCCACAGTTTGGGGTAACGCTGAAAATGCGCCTGCATATCCTCGTGTACCGCTTGTTGTAAATCAATCCCCAGTTGCCGATAACTGCGGATAACCACATCGGTACAGACACCAATATTATCGGGCACATCCCCATTCGGGTAAGGTATTTTCAGGTAACGCCCATCATATGTGACTGCATGCTGTGTCCGCGCCAATGCCGCCGCCGCTAAACGTTCCGATAGAGGCGCAGGGTCAGCAGATGACACCATCATCGGGCCTAATGCCAAGCCCCAAAGACAGCCACAGAGCCACCGAACACCGATCATAGGCGATTGTGGCTACCATCACACCAAGGCATATCCTGACTTTGCCCACAACCACACACATATTTTTGTTCATCCGCTGTTGCGGTATATGCCATTGGCCCAGCCACGTCGGTCTTTTTGTGGCTACCATCGCAAAAAGGCACCGACTTCGTTGCGCCACATTGGCAGATATACACAGTTTGATCCGCTTTGACGGGGACAATATGAGGGGCTTTTTTCTGATACATGCAATAAAATCCTATCCATCACGTTAAAAAAGGGGGTGTTATTTGAAGCGGGCATATCGACCAGACAGGACGACATCGCCTTATTGAATATGCGCCAAGATGCCTTCCAGTTCATCCAGGCTATTATATTGAATCACCAACTTACCTTTTCCGTGTTTCCCCGAATTCACCAACACCCTGGCGCCAATACGATCAGATAAATCGTCCTGTAGGCGTCGAATATTCGGGTCAATCGGTTTGTCTTGGCGTGGTGCGGGTTTTGCGTCGGTTAAACCTTTAATCAACTGTTCAGTTTCCCGCACCGATAAATCTTTTGCCACCACGGCATTCGCCGCTTCACTTTGCTTTGGGCCTTTGAGTGAGAGCAATACTTTGGCATGGCCCAATTCTAAATCCCCATTTTCTAACATCCGCCGAACGTCGGCATTCAGCTCTAAAATGCGCAATAAATTGGACACGCCACTGCGTGATTTACCCACCGATTCCGCCATCAATTGATGCGTCATCCCAAATTCTTTGATCAAGCGTTGCAGCCCCATGGCTTCTTCTAAGGGGTTTAAGTCTTCGCGTTGAATATTTTCAATCAACGAAATGGCCATTGCCGCTCGGTCGGGAACTTCACGGACAATCGCAGGGACTTCGTGCAACCCGGCCACTTGCGCTGCGCGCCAGCGCCGCTCACCAGCAATGATTTCGTAACGTTTATCATCAATCGGCCGGACGATGATCGGCTGTACAATCCCTTGGACTTTAATTGAGTTGGCCAGCTCTTCCAATTTTTCCGGATTCATATCAGTCCGTGGCTGATATTGCCCGCGTTGCACCAAATCCACCGGCAATTGTTTCACCTGTGCACTCAGTGGCACACTACTTTCAGCGGGCTGTTTTGCGTCTGGCTGTGCGACGTGTGAGGCACCTGAATTGAATGAGCCGCCTAATAAGGCTTCCAATCCACGACCTAATGTTTTCTTTTTCGCCATAGGATTATCTTTGTGACAGACACGGGTTTCGGTTATGCACTAACGGCACTTTCTTGGGCGCTCGATTGAACGCGTGTTTGGCTGTTTTTTTGTTGTCGCCGATGAATTTCGCTGGCCAAGGTCAGATAAGCAATCGCCCCCTTGGACGCACGATCATAGACGGTGGCCGGCAGGCCATGACTGGGGGCTTCTGCCAAGCGGACATTGCGCGGGATCACGGTTCGATAAACCTGCGCCCCAAAATGCTGGATCAATTGCGCGGACACTTCATTTGCCAAGTTATTTCTCGGGTCAAACATGGTGCGCAAAATGCCTTCCAAGACCAAGTGCGGATTGACCGACTGCTGAATATTTTGCACCGTTTCCATCAGCGCACTGAGCCCTTCCAACGCAAAATATTCACACTGCATCGGAATCAACACCCCATCGGATGCCACCAACGCATTTAAGGTCATCATATTCAGTGAGGGGGGGCAATCAATAATGATATAGTCAAAACGATCTTGCACTTGGATCAAAATTTTGCGTAAACGCTGCTCGCGCTGCTCTTGCGCCATGAGTTCCACATCTGCCGCTGTTAAATCGGAATTACTCGGCAACACACTGTAACCAGCGTGGTCAGTCACATGTACAGTTTGGTCAAACGTCGCATGCCCTAATAGGACATCCAGCACCGTGTGTTCCAATGTATTTTTGTCCACCCCACTGCCCATGGTCGCATTACCTTGCGGATCCAAATCAATCAGCAAAGTCCGCTGTTTAATGGACTGTAACGCAGCCGTAATATTGATGCTCGTGGTGGTTTTGCCGACGCCGCCTTTTTGGTTAGCGATGGCGATTATTTTTCCCATGATTCTCTCGCTTGTTGTTTTTATCATTGGCAATAGGTTTTTGTCGCCGCCTATTGCTGGTGTGTTCCTTGTTATACCGCATATCCCATACTTGCGAGTCACACCAGTTATTGTTGTTATCGGGATACGGGCTCGGCATGAGCATATCAGAAAGCGAGAGAAATGCAGAGGAGTTCTGCGCAAAAAAATTGCACACGCTAGCTGCATAAAAAATGATCAATATTCTTACAAACAAGACTAGAAATTTGTTAATATACCGGCGTTCTGTTAAGCCTTATTCTGGAGTTCATTGTGTTTCATCGAGTCGCGCTATTCACCACCCTACTCACGCTGGTGGTTGTTGTTTTAGGAGCTTACGTACGCTTATCTGATGCCGGTCTGGGTTGCCCTGATTGGCCCGGCTGTTACGGTCAGCTCAGTGTCCCAGAAGCTGCACATGACATTGCCAAAGCCTCCCAAGCCTTCCCTGGCCAAACCATTGAGGCGGCCAAAGCGTGGAAAGAAATGATTCACCGTTATGTCGCCAGCACTTTAGGCGTCTTGGTTTTGATCTTAGCCGTATTAGCCTGGCGACAAAAACGCGCCGGCCACCCGGTGTTATTGCCCTCTTTTTTGGTCGTGTTAATTATCTTTCAAGCGTTACTCGGCATGTGGACGGTGACCTTATTACTCAAACCCGTGGTGGTGATGGGGCATTTACTCGGTGGCATGTCCACATTGGCCTGCTTATCCTGGCTGACTTTACGTTCACACCCTCGCCGCCGCAACACCCCCACCCCCGATACCACTCGCTTTAAAGGTTTGGCTTTAGCCGCCTTATTCCTGGTGGTGGCCCAAATTGCCTTGGGTGGTTGGACCAGTGCCAATTATGCCGCCCTGGTGTGTTTGGATTTCCCCGCGTGCCAAGCCGGGCAAGATATATGGCCTGAAACCAATTTTGCGGACGCTTTTGCGGTGCAACAAAGCGGCCTCAATTACGAGGGCGGGGTGTTGGGCCAAACAGCGCGCGCCACCATCCATATGACCCATCGTCTCGGGGCGTTATTGGTGTTTATCTGCGTGGCTTTTTTGGCTTTGCGTTTATTTTTTGCGTCCCACTCCCTGCGACATATCGGCCTCACACTGGGCGGATTTTTGAGCTTACAAATTGGCTTGGGCATTGCCAATGTTGTATATGTCTTACCCTTACCCGTCGCGGTGGCCCATAATGCGGTGGCCGCGTGTTTATTGGTCACCTTAGTCTGGCTGAATCACTGCGTGCGACCAAATAACGCCTACCAGGTATCCACATGAGCAATTTCCGAGAAACCTACCAAGATTACTTGGCCTTATGCAAACTCAAGGTCGTGGCACTGTTGGTGTTTACCGCCATGGTCGGCATGTTTTTGGCCGTGCCGGGCATCCCCCCATTAACCGCTTTTGTGTTTGGCTTGCTCGGCATTGGCCTGGCCGCCGGTTCTGCCGCCGCCATCAATCACGTGGTGGATGAAAAAATCGATGAAAAAATGCACCGCACGCAGTCTCGGCCATTACCACAAGGCAAGTTAAGCCGACAACAAGCCCTCCTCTTTGCCTGCATTGTTGGCGCAATATCCATGTTGATTTTGATCTTTTTAGTCAATTGGTTAACCGCCGCGCTGACGTTTTGTTCGCTGATTTTTTATGCGGTGTTCTACACCATGTATCTCAAACACGCCACCCCACAAAACATTGTGATTGGCGGCGCGGCTGGCGCGGCCCCGCCCCTACTCGGCTGGGTTGCGGTGACCGGTCAGATTGAACAAGATGCGCTGATTTTATTCTGGATTGTTTTTATTTGGACGCCCCCGCATTTTTGGGCGCTGGCCATCCATCGCCGGGAGGAATACGCCAAAGCCGACGTGCCCATGTTACCGGTCACCCATGGCGTACAATTTACTCGCTTACAAATTTTGCTGTATACGTTATTGCTCTTACACGCGACGTTATTGCCATTTATCTCTGGCATGAGTGGGTTATTTTATTTGGTGGGTGCGATCATACTGGGCTTGGGATTTATCGGATACGCGATCAAAATGTTCAATGCACAGGATCAAAAAATCCCGATTAAAACCTTTGGCTATTCGATTGTATATTTGATGGGCTTATTTGCGTTTTTACTGATTGACCATTATTTACCAACCTATCTCTGGTTGGCCTAAACACACACCAGGCACTTCGCAATACACCGAAACGCCTGGTGTTCCATCCCGCTTAATTCAGCACAGACTTTAACTGGGTCATGGCTTTTTTCTCTAACTGTCGCACGCGTTCAGCCGACACCGATAATTCACCCGCCAACTCGTGTAAGGTCGCTTTTTTGTCGCCCAACCAACGCGATTGAATGATGTGCTGGCTGCGATCATCCAAGCCTTTCAGTGCATTGAGCAAACGTTGGTTATGGTGGTTTTCCCAATTTTGTGCTTCTACCGTTTGCTCAGGGCTTGGCGTGGCATTGCTTAAATACGCGGCCGGTGCATGCGTTGAAGACTCACTGTCATCGTTGGCCGGGTCATACGCAACATCGTAGTTACTCATGCGCGCTTCCATTTCCACCACATTTTTGGGGGTGACCCCCAGGTCTTTGGCCACGCTGTTAATTTCCGCCTGATTCAACCAGCCCAAGTGTTTCTTTTTATTCCGCAGATTAAAAAATAATTTTCGCTGTTGTTTGGTTGTTGCGACTTTGGCAATGCGCCAATTTTTAATCACAAATTCATGAATTTCGGCGCGAATCCAATGCACCGCAAAAGAAATCAAGCGCACGCCGACACTCGGGTTAAACCGTTTGACCGCTTTCATTAGGCCAATATTGCCCTCTTGAATCAGGTCGGGTAGGTCTAGGCCATATCCCTTATACCCTTGTGCGATTTTCACAACGAACCGTAAATTCCCCATCACCAATTGCTGTGCCGCTTGTAAACTTTGATGCTGTTGGAGCGCTTCAGCACACGCGTATTCTTCTTCTCGGGATAATAACGGTAAGCTGCGAACAGATTGAATATATGCGTCAATATTGCCAATTGGCTGTGTTAAAACCAAACTGTTCATGGATTATGCCTCTTTTTCTGACTGTTGCGCTAAATATTAGCACTCATCACAGGAGAGTGCTAATAATTTACGCAACCCCTTGATCACGATAGGTGTGACGGGGTTCACAGACAGACATCACTCCTTCAGTGCACCACTACCGGGCGGATTATCCTGCTGCATTTGTGCAACCAAGGCGCTAAAGGGTAAACCCCAAGCTTGTTGTAACACCGGGGCACGTGCGCGTAACTGCGCCAACGTGGAATACGGGGGATCCTGAACAAACGCAAAAATCACCACATTTTTATAACCCGGCACCCCCAAACACACCGTTTTTCGTGCGAATACATGCCGAATATGGCGCAAAAAATTCGTGAACATTGTTGCGTCGCAGGCTAAGAGATTAAACACGACCACGCCGCCGGGTGATAAACAAGCCCGCATGCGGTGTAAATGTGCCGGTTGCCCCACCCACCGCGACGTATCCGGCCCCGTCATCATATCAACAACCACATAATCATATTGTTGTGTGGTGTTGAGCAGGTAATCCCGAGCATCCATCCGTTTAATCTCCCAGGCCGACGCTTCGGGGAAATCAAAAAATTGCCGTGCGATGGCCACCGCTGGTGCCGACCATTCAACCAACACACCCGCGAATTCCGGTTTTTGATGGGTCAGAAAACGTGCCAATGAACCCGCCCCCATCCCCAACATTAAGGTTTTTTGCGGTGTCGGCACAAACAACAATGGCGCTAACAGGGCTTGCACCGGTGGGCTCAACACCGCCGGGTCGCTCAGTTGAATCCAGCTTTGCATCACTTGATCAGCAAACGTCAACCAGCGCGTATCACCTTGCGCCCAGACCTCAATGTGGTCTACATCTGAATGGTATAAGCGGATGGGGTCAGTCATGCAACGCGGTTTGCAAACAGTGTGAAAATCCCACGGCCATGTTGTCCAGCAGCTCAAAATACAGATCCGCACCCGGTGTTAATCGATAACCCAACGGATCCAACACAATCACCGTCAGGGGGTTGCCTGCGGTAATCGGGCGAACCAATTTGCTGGGGAATTGCGGTTCGGTGAACAAACACGTGACATTGGCAGCGCGGATCTGACGACGGACATCCCGTATGCGTTTAATGCCCGGTTGAATTTCCGGATTTTTCAGCACAGTAAACAACGCACTTAACCCATATCGCCGCTCAAAATACGCATACGCATTGTGATACACAATATACGGCGGCAAGGGCTGGGACAACTGTTGCAGCACGCGCGCATGCAGTTGCGTTAGGCGTGCAATGGTGGCGGCTTGGTTCTGTTCATAAAGGGCACGATGGCTGGGGTCTAACTGCACCAAGGCGGCACTGACAGCGCGCACAATCTGTATCGCATTGTTGGGGTCTAACCACAGATGGGGGTCATAATCACAGCCACCATGGGTATGCTCGGCGGGATACATCAAACGCCGAATACCCGCGACTTGATGGATATTCAGTTGTTGTTCGGGCGGTTTTCTCTGCGCCACTTGGCCCAAAGAGCGCTCTAAACAGTGTGGGTCGACCATGACCAAAAGATCCGCTTGAGACACTTTGCGCATGATAGAGGGTTTTAACGCGGCATGGTGCGGCGACTGCCCGGCAGAAATTAATAAATCTGGCACACCAACCCCTACCATCACCGAGGCCACCAAGGAGTGCAAAGGGGCAATACTGACCACAACGCGGGGAGTCTCTGCGCGCACAACAGGAACCCAACAATAGGCCGCTATCAAAAATAATACTTGGACGCACACCTTGTTTTTTCGCCACTGCCCTGTCATTCCCGTCATCCCTCAAGCCTGTACCCATGTCACTGTGCAGCGCATCGTAACACGATTGCAGGCATTCAGCCTGCCCTAAGCAGAGCCAGCTTCGGCAAGTATAAAACGCGCCACTTGCTCGCCAATTAATAGGCTGGGGGCATTCGTATTACCGGTGGTGATATCCGGCATCACGGAGGCGTCCGCCAGCCTTAAGCCGTCGATACCATAAACCTTTAATTCAGGGTCAACCACGGATAAGGCATCCATGCCCATTTTACAACTACTGGTGGGGTGGAAGTAGGTGGTTGCGCTCTGGCGAATAAAGTTCTGCTGTTCTGCACGGCTGAGTTTGCCTGGAAACACTTCCCTTTTGCGATACGCATCAAACGCGGCGCTCTGCCCAATGTCTCGACATAACTCCAGTGCAAGGGTCAGCGCCCGCATGTCGGCATCGCGGGATAAATAATTCATATCGATGAGGGGGGCGGCTGTGGGGTCTGCTGAAGACAAACGAATGGAACCTCTGGCCGCAGGCCTGACCAAACTTGGGGCAATCGTGTAACCCTGGGTTGGGGCTTGGTCGGCCAGCTCTGGCGTTGCAAAGGGAAATTCGATGATCACCGGTTGTATGTTGGGGATCTGCAAATGGGGCTCGGATTTCCACCAGAAAGTACTTTCAACGGCGTTATTCGCCGCTGCTGGCATCGGCCTTTTGCTTTCGTAGTTAATCCCCGCGAGTAGGACATGATCTTGTAGATTCATGCCCACCCCCGGTAGGTCGTGGCTCAACCCCGGCCCAATGCCGGATAATAAGAGTATTTTCGGGGTGTTGATCGCCCCCGCCGAGACAATCACTTCCTGCTCCGCGTTAAACATATGCCGTTGGCCTTGTCGCGCCACCTCCACGCCCACACAACGCTGTTGTTCAATCCGCAAGCGCATCACTTCGGTATGCGGCAACACGGTTAAATTCGGTCGCGCCATGGCCGGGTGTAAATACGCACGGCTCACCCCAAAACGTTCCCCGTTTTTAAGGTTCAGCTCAAAATAACACGCCCCTTCCATGGTCTCGGCGTTATAACTTTTTATGCTGGGGATGCCCATCTCAACCGCCCCTTGCACAAACGCGCTGGCAAGCTCACTCGGCTGTGTCGGCGTATGCATCGGCATCGGGCCACCGACACCACGGTAGTCATCGGCACCGCCCGAAAAATCTTCCATCGATTGGTAGATTTTGCGCACCTGTAGCGCGCTCCAGTTTGCATTACTGTGATAGGCCCAATGGTCAAAGTCTGCGGCATGCCCTCTGACCCAGACCGATGCATTATGGCTGCCACAACCACCCAACGTTTTGCCCCGTGGGCAATGGATCGTCCGATGGTTCGCGTGGGTTTGCGGCACTGTGTTGTAACACCAGTCCGACGCCCCATAAAATAACTGTGGCCAGCCGCTGGGGTTAAACACATCCGCCTGGGTATCTGGCCCCCCGGCTTCTAACAACAAAACCTGGCAAGCCGGATTTGCCGACAAACGCGCTGCCACCACTGAACCGGCAGAACCCGCTCCAATCACGATGTAGTCATAATGCGTGCGTAATGTCTGTTGGTTTTTTTGTTGATTGTGCCGCACCGCCAACGCTGCAGCAAAAGCTGCCTCTGCCGCCGGGCCAGGCCCACAGGCTTGCATAAACGCTTGGCGATGCATGTCACCATGCATCACTTGGTGTCGTAGCCACCCCATTTTCTCGTTCATTTCAACCTCGGTGAACCATTAAAGCCTAAACCCCATCAGGGTGACATCATCCCGTCTTTTGTGCGTGCCTTGGTAACATAAAAACGCATCAAACACGTGTTGCCCGATGTCTTGTGTGGGTTTGTCACTGTGTTCTGCCAATAACTGCTGTAGGCGTTTATGCCCAAACCCATAGCCTTTTGCACCGCCCGCTTGGTCCACAATGCCATCCGAACACAAGACAAATAAGCGCCCCGGCTGCAACGCGACCTGATGACAGGTAAAGGCGTAATCCAGGGGGGTTTTGACGTAACCAATGCTTTTGCGGTCACCGTCTATTTTGTGTACCTGTGTTTGCTGCACATAATAAAGCGGGATTCTCGCCCCCGCAAACAGCAGCTGTTGGCGGTCGGCGGAGAGGGTGCAAATGGCCCCATCTAAACCATCATCCGATTTTGCGTGTTGGTCTATCTGGCTTAACGTGCGTTTGATGTATCGATTGAGTTTTTCAAAAATAATATTCGGTGCGGTGATGCCATTATCCCGAATAATCCATTTCAACCCCGCCGCCGCAATCATGGTCATAAAAGCCCCCGGCACACCATGCCCAGTACAATCAATCGCGGCCACAACCAATTGATTATCCGGCATCAAATGGGTAAAGATAAAATCCCCCCCGACAATATCTCTGGGCTCGGAAATGGCAAAACTTTGTTCCAGTAACGTTTCTAATAAGTGCTGGTCGGGTAAAAAAGAACGCTGAATACGGCAAGCATATTGAATACTGGACGTAATGTGCTGATGCGCCAGTTGGGCAATGGCGGTTTCACGCTCGGCCTGGGCTTTTAAGCGTTGTGCGGTAATGTCAATCAAAGACCCTTCGTAAAAATCCAGCGCACCATCATGCTGAAAATGGGCTCTGGCGGAGAATAACACCCAAATAATGCAACCGTCTTGTTGAAAGATCTGCGTTTCATACCCGATCACCGCGCCTTTTTTGATCAAGGTTTGCATCAAACTGTCGGCTTCGGCTGGATCCGCAAACAAGGGCCGAGCTTGGCCGAGTTGGGCCGTAATTAAAGCCGCCTGCGACGGGTATCCTAACAGACTGACCAAAGCGGGATTAGCCGCAATAATACCGTCGTCACTGATGCGAAAAATACTTTCAATGGCATTTTCATACAACGAACGATATTGCTGTTCAGAGGTTTTCACTTGGGTATACAACTTGGCGTTCTCAATCGAGATGGCCATTTGTGAGGCGATCATGTGCAACACTTTAATGTGATGCGTGGTGAACACCCCGGTGGCTTGGTTATTTTCTAGATAAAGAATGCCGCATAAGTGGGCTTGATACATCATTGGCGTGCACAACAACGATTGTGGCTGCGCCGCTTGAATGTAATCACTGTGGGTAAAGCGGTTATCCTCCATCGCATTGCGCAACACCACATGTTCTTTTGCATGCGCCACAAAATTCACAATGGTGCGTGACAATTGCGTACAATCCGCCAGTGGCGTGCTCTCTTGTAACGCAATGGGCTGCCCCTGCTGCATTAACATGCCCGCCTCAACCACCAGCCCTTGGGCGGTTTGCAAAATCAAAAAGCCGCGTTCTGCCCCCGCATTTTCCAGCACAATGGCCAACATTTTGGTGGTCAGCCGATCCAATTCAATTTCACTCGAAATCGCTTGTGTGGCTTTGATCACGCTTAATAAATCCAGGCTTTCACTTTGCGTGGAGGACGACGCCATTTGGCTACTGTCCATGCTGCGTTTAAAGCGGCTATCGGCGTAACCATCCATCTCCGCCAAGACTGTATGCAACAGCCTCGCCTTATGCAACGCACCCCAACGTTCAAAGTAATAATGCGCTTTACGCAGATAATGTAAGGCAACGTCCTGATTGCCTCGCGCCGCCCAAAGCCGCCCCGCGCCTTCATTCGCAATCGCCGCATAATGCATAAATTCCGCACTTTCTGCGGCTTTAATGGCGGTATCGTAAGCCTCTAAAGCGCGCAATTCATGCCCTTGAAGGCGTTCACATTCGGCTTTCACAAGGTGGTATTTATGCGCGAAATTATCCGCACTGTGAGCCGCCCAAGTGTGCATTTGGGCTTGATTGGCTTCGATCTGCTGCCAACTGTGTGCGGCTTGCTCCGGGGTTTGTTGCGGGTGCATTTGAATCAAAATCAACGAATGCAGCACATTCAGCTCGGCAAAAGCGGCCGTCCCGTGTAAAAAATCCGCACGTTTTTTGGCTTCAACAATACTCGCGTAAGCTGCCGACTGATCCCCATGCAGAAACAACACAAAACTGTGATACGTCAAAAAAAGTGCCATCGCGGCGTAACTTTTATGCGCATCACACACCGCCAAATAAGCCTCAATATCTAGCTCGACCGGTGCTTGTAACTGTTGGATAATGTGCTCAACGCCGACGAGCTTATCTGTACATAAGGTGTTTTTTATTTTTTTACTGAGGACGATACCATCGGCAATGTCCTTCGACAAAACGGACAGTGCTTTCCCTTGGCAAAAAGCATTCACGGCTTTGCCATACGACAACACATACCCCAAAAACTGCCAGTCGCCGGACACAAATCCCGCATTATAAGCCTCATCAATAAACGCCTCAGAGTGCTTCAAAGGGCGCACCCAATGGCTCAAAAAAGCAATCAGAATGACACTGACTTTGCACGTGAGCGCTGCACTTTTTGATTTTTCACTGAGGCGTAACCCGAGCAAGCCCAGTTCATACCCCCGTTGATATTGGTGCTCACGACTGGAGAGGTGGTTACCAAAACTGGCAAAGCCTTTGCTGGACTCTGGCACCAGGCCATATTGCAACGACAGGTTAGACATTCTGGCCAAAATCCAACCATATAGATCCATCTGTTTGGCAAAATACGCAGCTGTATGCACCCGCATCAAAATATTCATTATGCTTTTGATGTGGGTATCTTGCATGTTCGGCAGCGCAACCAAGCTTTCGATACTGCGCCCATCCAACTGCGCATCAAACTGCTTAACTTCTGCCAGCAATGCCGTTGCTAATGACGTCGTGGGCAGGTCAACGTGCAACAAAGCCAACGCCCGTGACGCCGCAGTAATCGCCTGGGTCGAGTGACCCAACATGGTGTATTGCGTGATTAACAGGGCATACGCGTTGACTTTATCGGCCGCCCTCGTGGCATGCTCGCACAAGCTTTTGAGTAACCCTTCGGCTTCATCATACTGCCCCAACAAATACGCCAATTCGGCCATTTCAAGATGCCATACCACGTTTAAGTCATAGTGCGTGGCCCATGCCTGCGGCGGAAAATAGGCTTGCCCGGCCAACAAATAATTATACGAGGCCCGATAGGCCGCCGCATTTTTGGCTTTGGCACTGGCTTCTAAATTCAGCTTCAACAGCGCGGTGCGTTCGGTTGCCGCCACCACCAAAGAAGCCCCCAGATTAAGGTGGTCGATGAGGTCAAATAACCCCGGATCTGACGCTGTGCTGGCGCGATCTTGCCACAGTAAACGCCCAATTTTCAGGTTCAAAACCGGGATATCCGCCGCTTCAATCAACGCATAAGCCGCTTGTTGAACACGGTCATGTAAAAATTTAAAGCGGGAAAAGACCAATGCCGCCTGTTCAATATTGACGTCCGTATCCGCAGCCATTTGCAGATCAGAAGTGGGGATAATCAATTCTTGATGCAGGCAAGGCAATAACGCCTGATATGTCTGTGTTTCCGATTGATGGCTAATCCGCGCCAACGTGTGCAACGTAAACCGATTGCCAACACACGCCGCCAATTGCAAAATCTGCTGCGTTGCCAGCGTGAAATTTTTCAATTTATCCACCAACAAATCAACCACATTGTCGGTCATTTGTTCTTGTTCTATGGCGTTGATATCCCACCGCCAGCAGGGCCCAACGGGCGCTGCTTGGCTTTGCTGTGGCGGCTGAAATTGGAGCAAGGATTTTTGATATAGAATATGCAAAAATTGGGACACAAAAAAAGGATTGCCCTGCGTTTTACGCATCACCAATTGCCCCAGTTCGGCAACGGCGGCCACCTCGGTATGTAAGGTGTCGGCCAACACCGTATTGACATCCTCAGGCGATAACGGCGTGAGGCTGATGACCTCCACTGCATTGAGTTTTTGTAACGCACGCATGAGCGGATGATTCACATCCACTTCATTATCTCGGTAAGCGCCGATCAAAAACAAATAACCCACATCATCCGCGCGCAGCAAATACTCCATCAAACTCAACGTGGCGGCGTCGATCCACTGCAAATCATCTAAAAACAACACCAATGGATGGCTGGCATCACACAAGGCACGCACAAATTGTACAAAAACGCTTTGAAAACGATGTTTTGTTTCAATCGGCTCCAACCCATCGACGCTCGGTTGCGGGCCAATAATCCGCACCAATTCCGGGAGAATTTCGGTGATCACCCCAGCATTCTCGCCCAGTGCGGCTAAAATGCGCTGACGCCAGCACTCAAGGCCGTCCTCATCTTCACACAACAGTTGTTGTATCAGCGTGTTAAAAGCACTCACCACCGCACTGTAAGGGATATTTTTTTGGAATTGCTCGTATTTGCCGGAAATCACATAACCGCGTTGTTTGGTGATCGGTTTGTACACTTCTTGCACCAGTGCCGATTTACCGATGCCCGGACACCCAGAGACCAACATTAACACCCTGGCCCCCGCCACCACCCGATCAAAAGCACGTAGCAGAGCGTCCACGTGTTGCTCCCGACCATATAACTTTTGGGGAATACTAAAATGGCTGGGTAAGTCTTCCGCTGCAATCACAAACGGGTGCACCTGGCCATAGGTTTGCAGATCGTGTAAACACGTGTGCAAATCCGCTTGAATGCCCCAAGCACTTTGGTAACGGTCTTCTGCGGTTTTGGCCATCAATTTCAGCACAATCTGCGATAACGTCGGAGACAGGCTGGGGTCTATCTGCTGCATCGGTTTCGGCGCCACCGCCAGGTGACAATGCACCAATGCCAAAGGGTCATCCCCCAGAAAAGGCGGCCGCCCGGTAAATAACTCATACAACACCGCGCCCAGAGCATAAAAATCAGAGCGATAATCAACCGCACGATTCATTCTGCCGGTTTGTTCGGGTGAGATATAGCGTAACGTCCCTTGCATCACCCCCGGCGTACTCACGCTGGGGGTTTCTCTTAACAGCTTGGTGGCAAACCCAAAATCAATCAGTTTAACCACACCGTCGGTTCGGTTGATCAACACATTACACGGGGAAATATCTTTGTGAATGATCTGATGCGCATGAACTTCCCCCACCGCCGCACTGAGCTTAAGCGCGATCTCAAGTTTGTCCGGTAACGACAAACGGGTGGTCTGTAAAATCGCTTTCAGCGCTTCCCCAAAGTCATCTTTGTACACCAATACCAGTCGATTATTGGATTTAACCAGGTCGATGGGACAAACCGACTGCGCCAGCACGACCCCTTGGGTCACCTCATATTCTCGTCGATAACAGGTAATTTCGGCCAACGGCGGGAACTCAACCCGAGACACTTTGAGAATCACATGCGACAAATCCGCCCGTCGTACGCCCCGATAAACCACGGTGCGAAGACTTTCATAAATTTTTGTGACGGTCTGATAACCCGGTATTTCAAACATGAACCCCATCACCATGCTGAGCATTATCGTGACAATGACTGACTCACGGCGCCAGACTATTGGTCTTGAACAAATTATAGCCGCTGATCACAGATGCAGCATTCTGTCACGCAGCAGGTTTAAGGCCGATTATGTTTAAACGAATCATCCGCAAGCGCCCATCATCGGCTAATATTTGAATACGGTGGCGTGAATTCGGCGTGCACAAGCTGTTGAAATCATTGTTGGCACTGAAACACATACAGGCCAACTATTTGATACACTGTTGGTTGATCACCTTCAGTGCCATCACCCAGGGCACGATAGGCATGTGCACCATTGCAAATATTGCGGGAGAAAATTGAGCAATGCATCATTCTGCGTATGATTTTGCGCACGTATCCGACATTGGTCGACGCGCCGAAAATCAAGATTACATGGGACATTTTTTCCATGAAAATCAAGCCTTGTTACTGGTTGCCGATGGCTTAGGCGGGCACAAAGGCGGAGCCATTGCCGCACATTTATTTACCCAGTATTTTATCGAATTAATGCAGCCGCATATGCGCCAGAAAACCCCCCTTAGCCCCTCTGATTTTGAGCAAATCACAGTACACGCAACGCAACAAATGCAACAACAAGCGAAAACACAGAATGCCAAATTAGACCCAAGAACCACCTTTGTCATGGCCTGGATCACCCCCCAAAAAGTACTCTCGGCCCATATCGGCGACTCTCGTTTTTATATGCTGCGCAAGTCTCGTGTCACACACAGCAAAGACCATTCCCTGGTTCAGCTATTGGTCAAACAAGGCAAAGTCAAACCCGAAGATGCGGGCACGCACCCAGATCAGCACAAATTGTACCGCAGCATCGGCAGCCCAAAACCGACCGCCCCCACGTTGTCGAATTATAAAAAACTCACGACGGGCGAAGGGGTTTTACTCTGTAGCGATGGTTTTTGGGAATACACCAAACCGGCTGAAATCAAAGCCCTATTGGACGTGAAGGATTTACAACAAAGTTTACAAGCGTTAGTCACACAAGCAGTACAACGAGGTGGCGTGTTGTGTGACAACGTCACAGCACAAGCCATACGTTTGAAATAAGCCATGGGCATTGGAGAAAATCATGAAAAAATCGGTTGAAGTGCGCTGTTCCAGTCTTTGCATGCACGTGATGATCGAAGCCATTCGCACACACATTGAGGTGTATTTCCCGGAAGGCAGCGGGGGTGTCGGCCTCGATGCAAGGCATGCCTTACTTGAGGTGGTAGAACATTTGCAACAAGCACTGGCGGCTGGGAACGCAAGCTTTCAGTTAAATAAACGTATTCGGCCTTTTTGCAGCGTCGCCTTGGACAACTATTTTAGCGCGCAAGACAAACCCGAGGCACAATGTGCGTTACTCAAAGCCGCCTTAAAAGGCCAAGCCGTGTCAGAACAAGCGTATCTCAACTGCGCGTAAGCACCCCGATGGGACGCTGTCGCTTCAGTTCCTATTTAAGCGCATAAAAATAACAAGGTTGTACTATCTTCAAAGAGAACCAGATGCCTAGCCAGAGAGGGGAGACAAACTCCTGGCTATCCGATTAGCTCTTTGTAAACCTAAAACCACTTAATGCTGTCTTGTTGACCGATAATTGCCATAATTTCTACTGAGCATTCATGTGAAATACGGCAATAAAACATACCAGAAATATTCAGGTAACTGACATCAATATACCAGTGTTTATGCGGCGCTGAGGGTTGCTTAAACCCATCCCCCTTTTTTGATTTCTTCCCACGTCAGCAGCGCATAAGCCCTGCATTCTTTAGAACGCGGTAGGTGCTTGCCGGACTGACCGCAACAACATCGCGATCAAGCATCATGAGTATTATCCTCCGGTAGCCATCCTCCTTGTGCTCCAGGTGACAGCGGATAATGGCTTGCTTTTCCCATTCTTGTAACCAAAAATGACGGGGAGTCAATCCATTATGTTTACCCTGAATTCCTTGACAGCGTTGCCAGTCATAAAACTTATCCCGACCAACCCCAACCCAACCAACCACCTCATCTCTGAGCGTGAGGGGAACCCACACTTTCGTTAAAGCACCCTATCGCTCTTTTTTACGGCAATATAATCTTCCATAATCTCAGCTATGACCCCATCTTTAAGGACAATTTTTTCTCGGAGTTTATTGTTTTCCTTTTGAAGCTGCCTCGTTTTAGCATCACCTTTTGACTCCAATGCTGCGCTCATGTTTTCGAACATCAGTTTCTGCCATTTATAAAATAGGGTCGGATGAATCCCATATTTGGTCACACAAACTAGAAACTTATATTTTATTAATTAAGTGATATTTAAGTATTAAAACTTTTTCTTATGATGTGTAATTTTTTCGCTTTTTAACCACAATAATTCCCTCATTTGAGTCATAAAATGTAGCTTATTTCAAGTGAGGGTTTGTCGGTTTCCAATAGAGGCAAAACATTGGAAGTTATCTCGGAATCGATCATAGGGGATTAATTGAAATTGCGACATATAGACCGCATTCGCCTTCAAGTTGAGGCCATATTGAACGGGTCGATTGACGCCTTCTGGAAAAGGCGCGACAAACCGATTCCCCTGACTGTCTTCCAGAATTTGAGCTTGGTACTCAGTCACAAATCGAGAGATGTCGATATCAATAACCTGTCGCGTTTCATGGCCCACCTCATGATATTGCAACCCTTTCGGTAAGGCACTTCGATCAAGTTGTAACACCTTCACTTCATCTGGGTCATCTACCTTTTTTAACGTTGTGCCAGTGTGACCCTTCTGTCCGCCTGGCTTTCTACCACTGGCTCCCTTTTTGCCCGACTTTTCACGATTCGGATCTGTAGATGGTGGTTTGCTACTGTTGTTACTATTGAGGGTGATACGGTTGAATAACAGGCTTACCAGGAGCAGTAATATCTCCAGTGCCGACCTGAAAGCAGGCGATAGGTTTTGTTCTTTTTCGAGACCCTCTTTGGCCGCGCTTATTGCTGCATCAACATCGATACTGTCTATTTTCAACTATCCATACCAGAATAACCTTGTGTGCGGCTATTATCGCATGGAATTTTAGAGCTGGTTTTTTGGCGCTGTGTTTAATTCTGAGGCTATTTAAAAACTTATGCTGTCCCGCACGCCTGTCTTTGAGCGTAATCTATCAGAGGACTTCTTTTGTTTGATAGGCAGTGGATATTCATCAGGCACGACATATTTTGGATTTTCGCAAATTCTCACGAAAACCCTGTCAAGCATTTTTTCCGTTTTTTGTGCTGAATAGTTACTTTAGGTTTTACCTTTTACTGCAGTAAAAACCGCAATGGCCGTTTTAAAGTAGGGATGATTACGGAGAAAACGCGTCTTAGACGTGGCTTCCAGAATCT
>Ga0256847_1000248_pt1 | contig 37300 bp, 27 predicted proteins | sample TeddybearmetaG_FD_189099 | JGI IMG/M metagenome (GOLD analysis project Ga0256847, IMG submission 189099) | Hydrothermal vent microbial communities from East Pacific Rise, Pacific Ocean - Teddybear | ecosystem: Environmental > Aquatic > Marine > Hydrothermal vents | place: Pacific Ocean: East...
GGCCTGTCGTTAGTACACATCTATTTTTTTAAATATGGAATAACCGACCATAACACCCTCAAATTTATCCATACCCCATATCAGTGTTTTATTCCCAGGTGGTCTTTTAGCGTTATAGAATTCTTTCCATCCACCTAATCTAGCAATAATCCAAGTTGCCCATGCTAAATTCTTTGGGTCGTGTGGGTTCTTTTGTTTTTCGGTATTACCAGACATATCTTCATTTAAGAATTCCAAACATTCTATTTCATGTGCTTTAAATATATCAGCAACGCGCATTTTTGTTTGTCCACTCCTCGCTGCTTTTAATTGCTGTATTTTTATACTTGCTTTCATGAGTATTAAAGTTAGTTTACGTATTGATTTTCCATTTTCTAATTCTGTGGACTCTATATTATATCCATCACTTTTTAGCAATTTGAAATATTCTTCTATCCTCCACCTTTGCTCATAGATTCTTATTTCTTCTTTGGCTTGTTCGATCGTTTCTATTTTCTTTGTTGTTATCAACTTCCACACCAATGGCGGTTCATCTTTGTAGCCATTATGTGTTTTTTCTTTTACTTCTATAATACTAACCTCGACACCGTCTGGATTATTTTTATGGCTTATTTTTTGTCCCTTGCTCCATAGTAGTGTGCATTGGGTAAATTTGATTTCTGCCTTAGCTTTTCGCTTCTTTCTTTTATTTCCCCGAACATTTATAGTGGTTGTAGAGCTTACTTTTTGAGCAGATAGATAGTCAAATAGTTTCTCTTTTTCTCCCTCATTAGTGATAATATTTCGGTTATGTTGTGCTCTCACTAATACGTCTGTTCGATCATTTGCCAAACGATCATATACTTCCATAATGTCACCTTCTCGATCCATTACAAATGTTATATGTTCAGCTTTTGCCAAACTGCTATCCCTACTTTTTAGACATGGCCCCAACCATTTGTAAGACTCTTTGTGCTCTATCATTATATCTTTGGTCTCATACCTTTTGCATTTCTCTCGCTTTGCCTGCTTTGGTCTTGACCATAACTTTATCGCACTAACACCAAGGGGAGTGCCCGTTGACTGTTCATGTACTAATACAGGATGCATAAAAAACCCTAAGGGGTGAGTTCCATTCACATTGCCTAAGGAACCTAACCCAGAAAAATCTTTAATCCGCCCTTTATGTTTAGTGAAATTAAAACTACTAGTATCGCAAAAGGCTATGACCTTTTTATTTCCAACCTTTGTTTCACATTGTAATTCTAAGTCTGTAATAAGGGCTAATTCTGTTACTTTTGGATTTGATAGGAATCGGTAGGCTCCCTTTCTTGAACTAAAGTCCTTACAAGTTTTATGTATGCTGCAATTTTGGGACTGTACGAAAGCTTGTTCTAAGGCAGCCCCCTTTTTTCTAGCCGTTCATCATTATAACGGCCAGTAACTTCTGACGTTTTCATATCTATATTTTTCCTAAACATAGCCAAATTATACAACATATTAAAATAATATATAATATGTTTTTAAATGTGTACTAACGACAGGCCTGCCGGCAGGCAGGTTTGTTTCGTTTTCTCATCAAGGAGAAAATGAAAGCCAGTCGCGGCGAGCGACAATATTTGTTTGAAAGTAAATATTTTGTTATTAGGTAAAATTAAAAAGAATGAGTAAATATTTGATTATCAATAAAGTAAGAACATTTGATTTTGAAAACAGAAATTACCAATTCTGATCTTTAGTAAATTTTAAAGAAAAGTTAGATAAATCATTGTTAAACAGTCTTCTATGGCAAAATATATAATATTAATAAATATATAATCTGCTGAATACCAACAATTAAATTTCTGGGAAACTTTAGTTATTTAATAATTTTCTTGATAATTGACTTGCCGTTTTGAGAACTTATTTTAATAAAATAGATACCGTTGTTCAGATTTGATAAATCAATTGTTTTTGAAGCTAAATTATTCTTAACAGGAATAATTTTTAATTCTTGTCCGTATGAATTCAGAATAGTTATGTTTCGTAAATCAATCCCATCTACTTCAATAGTTAAAAAGTCAATTACTGGGTTGGGATACATTGAAATTTTATTACTAATATCAGTATCCTCAATTTCAAGTATAATAGAATGTTCAACAACAAAATATAATGTATTAATATGATCTACATCATTCCACTGTCCAGCAACTCCTAAAGGCCACCCATTCAAGGACAGTCCAAGAGCATCTTGACCTTGAAAATCGTCCGGTTCATTTCCCCAATTATTGTAAAGTCCTCCTATAGCGTTCCCTGTTGATGTACCCATCCAAAATTGCATACCACTCTTGTTATTATCACCATCCCAAACCCAAAACCCTTCAACAGATAAATCGTTTCCACCAATCCAAACATAGGAACCTCCTCCTCCGTCTGGAGCAACAGTATTATTCACATTGATACCCGCATTTGAATTTAGCTCGGTGAAAATTGCGTTCTGTTCTGAAGTGTCATTAATCTCAGTTAAAACACCTCCTCTTTCAACTGCACAAGCGGCAGCATCAACCCAAGTCTTATTTTCTTTAATTACTTCATAGATATTCCCGTTATGAACAAACGAGTAAATATTAGAAGTATCGGCACATTGTCCCAATACTGAATAACTGCAGATTAGAAAATTTGCTATCATTACTAACATTTTTAATTTAATAGTATTCATAATTATTTTTTTAAGTAGTTCAACAAGAAGAAGTTTAAGTGATTATTAATTATTAAAATCGGGACAGTAAAAAATCCACAGCGTTGTCAGAACTTTGAAAGGTTTACAAAAGAAACCAAGTAGCATACTAATTGTCCTCTGCAAACAAAGTCAATTAATAACAAGCTCTTAATTGAAAACCAACTTCTCAGAGACAACTTCTCTGTTCAAGTATTTAATTTTCAAGAAATAAACTCCCTTTGCCAAATTGGAATTTTGAAAGCTATATTGAAAAGAAGTTTTATTTTTTAAAGCGACAGTTTTATAAAACACCTGCCTTCCCAAAACATCGAAAATTTTAATTGAAAGTGACTCATTTTTCAAATCATCAGAAACGTTGACAGTAATTTTATCAAATGTAGGATTGGGTGAAATTTGGATGTTGGCTTCTCCTAAAATTTTTGCTTTAACGATATTAGAAAAATCAAATTTGCCATCCAGATCAATTTGTCGGAGGCGATAATAATAAATTTGATTTCTCAATACATTTTTATCATCGAAAACATAACGATTTTCATTTTGTGAATTTCCGATACCAGTCTGCCAGGCTATTTTTTCAAAACCCATTCCATCTGAACTCCTTTCAATCTCAAAACCTGAATTATTGATTTCTGAAGCAGTTGTCCATTTCAGCTGAATTTGATTCTCTAAAGGTCGGGCTGTGAAAGAAAGCAATTCTATTGGTAGAACAGGCAAAGCTTCCGAAAACTCGGAGGTATTACCATTGGGGTCAGTAGCTGTTACTGAAACAAAATCGGCAGTATTTATTGTAGTAGCAAAATTGACATTAAAAGAAGCATCGCCATTTGCATCGGTAGTAACATCTTGGCTACCCAAAAATTCTTCACCTTCCACATTTCCAGCAATATTTGTGCCCGTACTATTATAAAAATCAATTCGATAAGTAGTGTTGATTTTGCTGTTCAACGTACCGATAATGGTAACATTTCCACCTGCCAAAACTGCTGAAGTTACTACCGGAAAATTTTGTAGGTCATTGCAACCACTGTCACCGTCTTGAAAATCATTAGGCGTGATTCCGTCATCACCCAAATCTATGCCGAGCAGGGTATTGTTGAAAATGCTATTGGCTAATATTTCATTTTTGTTATTTGGCTGAACGTCCTCAAAAAAAATGATGCCGTTTTGCCCATTATTCGCAATGATATTTCCGTCACCAGGGTCGCTGCCTCCGATGAGATTCAAAATACTTTCTTCTAAATAAATACCATTGAAGGAATTGCCTGAAACCTGAGTGCCGGTAACATCCGTACCAATGAAATTACCCCGGACTGTGTTATCATCGCTTCTTAACAGCGTAATTCCTTCAATGCCGTTATTGGTAATGGTATTCCCGGCATTGGCTTGCCCTATCGTACAAAGATTGGCAAAAAAGAGAAAAATGCCTTCTCCGTCATTATTCGAAATTTCATTCGACAGCACTTTATTATTATCTGCATCCGTTGACACCTCTATACCGTCATCTTCGTTATTCGCAATAATGTTACCTTCTCCGGGGTTGCTGCCTCCAATGAAGTTGAAAATACTTTCTTCCAAATAAATACCCTCGAAGGTATTGCCTGAAACCAGAGTACCAGTAGCATCCGTACCAATGAAATTGCCTCGGACTGTATTATCGTCGCTATTTAACAGCGCAATTCCTTCAATGCCGTTATTGGTAATGGTATTCCCGGCATTGGCTTGCCCGATCGTACTAAAATTGGCAAAAAAGAGGTTAATGCCTGCACCAGTATTATTCGAAATTTCATTCGAGAGCACAATATTATTATTTCCTGAAACCTCCATGCCATTAAATCCATTATTCATGATAATATTGCCTATTACGCTGTTTGCATCTGCTGGATTGAATGGAAAATCTCTTATTTCCACACCCTGTTCACCATTATTCATAATGAGATTACCTTCGCCAGCATTCGCTCCGCCGATTATATTATTGCTGGCATCCTCAATTAAAATTCCATTTTGAGTATGACCCAAATCGATTGTGCCCGATAAGTCAGTTCCTATGAAATTGGATTGAATGGTGTTAAACTCGGTTTCATTATCAAAGAAAACCCCGTGATTGAGGGCTGATGCAATTACATTACCAGCATCGGGCTGACCGATTTGGTTATTGTTGGCGTCATTAAGTAAAGAAATGCCGTTAGACCCAACTGGCAACGGAATGGTTCCGGTTAGGTCTGTTCCAATAAAATTATTGATAACCAAATTATTAACCGACTCATCAAATATTATTCGGATTCCATCCACTGCAGATGTTATCACATTGCGCCCGGCTGGGTCAATGCTTCCAATAGTATTATTTGAACCATCTTCAATAAGGATGCCTTGAAGCATATTATTCATTTGAACGGTGCCGCTTACATCCAAGCCAATAAAATTGCCAAGTACTACATTACCAGGATTGGAATTATCAAGTACTATTCCGTTATCGCCATTGGCAGAAATGATATTACGCTGCGTGGTATTTATACCTCCAATTGTGTTTTGACCTCCGGTAATTAAGATGCCGTCATCTCCATTACCTTTTGCAATTGTACCGGTTATATCAGTCCCTACTTTATTCCCTTCTACAAAGGTATTATCAGATTCTAATGAAAACCCACAATCAAGATTACCGGAAACGATATTGTTGCGAATGATACTGCTATCACAATTGATCACATCAAATCCGTCAAAGGTGTTTGGAATAACCAAATCACCATCGATGCCAAGTCCAAAGATGTTATTTTCAATGATAATGGAAGGACTGTCAAAAAGAGTCATTCCATCATTCAAATTGCCTGAAAAAATATTCCTGTCTGCAAGGCTAGGACCACCTATGGTAAACCCTGTTAAATTGTCTCCTTCAAAACCATCCCTGTCATTTCCCATAGGAAGAAGACCTGATATATCTACCCCAACTAAATTTCCAGTAATGGTACCAGTATTGAGATTATCTAAGAATATTCCAACGAAATTATCTGATATCAGGTTGTTTTTAATGGTAACATTTGTACCATTATCAAATTCTAAACCGGCATTCTGATTGCCAAATGCAACGATTCCAGTTATATCAGTTCCGATAAAGTTGTTGATGACAGAGAGGGTATTGCAATTATCAATCAAAATTCCTTCAAAATTTCCACTTATCAAATTACGTTGATCGAGATCATCGCCACCAATAAATAAATTATTAGAATTTTGAGCTTGTAGTCCACCGAAAATGTTCCCCAAATCCAGTGTGCCAGAAGCACTAATCCCAATATGATTACCTTCAAAAACCGCCCCGTGGCAGCTTGTAAATAATAAAACACCAATACCATTTTCGGTTATTACATTATCTTTTAAAATGAGATTTTCCGAATCTGAACTTAAAATTCCTATTCCAGCGAAACCAAGACCTGTAGTATTACCTGTGGCATCATTTCCAATATGGCATCCTTCGATTACTACATCGTTGCTTTGATCAATCTCAATGGCGTGATTTGCACCAGAGTGCTGAGCAATAAACTGAATAACAGTGCCAGGTGCATTTTCAATCTGAAATGCCCTATCTGTAGCCTGAATGACGATCTCCGGTGCTCCCGCAAAACCGGGTTGTGAAGAACCGTCAATGGTAACAGTTTCTGTAATGATAGGAAGATCGTTGGCGAGGATGATGGTATGCGGGCCACCGCCTGGGATATCAAATTCAATTACATCCACCCCTACAGCTAAATTGGAAGATGCCATAGCTTCTCTTAAAGAACCCAAACCGTCATCATTGGTATTTATAACAGTAAAAGTAAAATTACTGCCCCCGCAAGCATTGAAGGCGAAAGTAGAAGCTGTATCATTATTTGGGTTTGTATCGCCAGGTAAAGTAGCGGTGCCGGTCAGCGCATAGAGTTTTTCTATTACCGACAGATCAACATTATTGAAAATTATGGTTTCAAGGCCAAATGTTGTGATCACCGTACTGTTCATCAGCGTGATTGGGCTATTTTCAGCTCCTCCCAGTTCTATGGTCAAATCACCAGCTAAAATATCGCTGTTCCCCTTGTTTAAAACGACCACTTCTACTGTTTCGGTATTGCCAAAGCAAGCATCGTTAAGGACATGGATAATAGAAACAGCCTCCACATCATTCAGCGGGAGTGGAACGAAAGTTAATGACCAGGAATTTAAAACACCGACATCTTGATCGGCAGCATCCATAATATGCAGTTCCCATGTTCCATTAGAAGTAACCGTACCGAATTGAGATTGGATGGTGAAATCACCTAAGTTTCCAGCGGGATTGCATTCAATGGTTTCAGAACGCCCTTCGGGTTTAAACATACCAGTGAAAGGGGCACCTGCCGAGAAAACAAAAAATTCTGCATCATCTGTAAATACAGTGTTGGTATAATTGTTTCCGGAGGCACCATTACCTGTGGAAAGTTCCAAGATCTCCCCATCCGGAGATTTTAGAAATATTTGAAGGTCACTATCAAAAGTATGGCTGATATCAATGGTAATTTCATCCAGAATTAGATTCGCGGTACCTACGACTGCTGTAAAGACATCAGGAGTGGGACAACTGTCATCCGTAATAGCTCCAGTAGAGCCATTGAAAACCTGGGCAAAAGACAATGGACTTATTGCCAAAAAAAGGAAAATGCAGATGAGCCATTTATTTATATTAGACATAGGAGTATAAGATTTTACCATGGTGAGGGTTTTGATGAGGTGAAGAGTGCTTGCTCGATTCTAATTAATTCTACCTTGAGAGATTAGAAATTTTCAGGTTACAGATTTCTACTATTGAAGAGATTGTAAAAAAAAGAATGGGTTTAGGGTTACGAGGTTTAGGGTTCAAGGCTAGATGTTGACAAAACAATTGAAATGTCAACATCTAGCCTTGCAAACCTTAAACCATAAACCTCATACCTATTTTCAATATCTTCAATTTTTGAAATGTCTCAAAGTAGAATTAATAATGTATTAACTTTTTAGAAGCAATTTCTTGGTTCGAATTATTAATTTTCAAAAAATAAACTCCTTTTGAAAAATTAGAATTTTGAAAACTAAATTGAAAGGACGTTTGCCCATTTAAAAAATCTTCTTGATAAAAAACCTGCCTTCCCAATATGTCATAAACTTCAAAGGAAAGTACCTCATTTTGTAAGTCATTGGAGATTTGGATGGTAATCTCATCAGGAGTCGGATTGGGGGATATTCTAACTTGCATATCTCCCATAATTTTTGCGGTCACTATTTCCGAATATTCATATTTTCCATCCAGGTCCATTTGTTTCAAACGATAGTAATACAATTCATTTTTACGTACATTTTTATCGTCAAAAGCGTAATTTCTTTCAAGTTCAAAATCACTCAAACCATCCCGCCACCCAATCTTTTCAAATGTCTTCCCATCCAAACTTCTTTCTATTTCAAAACCTTGGTTATTAATTTCCGAGGCAGTCGTCCATTTTAATTTAACAAATTCATTGTCAATGACTTGTGCATAAAAATCAATCAACTCCACGGGCAAAGCCCCACTCTCATTCCCCACCGCCCCAAAAATGGAAAAGTCACTAAACCCTGTGCCAACCAGTTCAAAATAATTGGACGTATTGACACAAGGGTTTCCTGATAATGCAAAGGGTGTCCAATCGGAAGAAGGATCGTCACCTGAAGGTCTTTGGAGCAGTCGATATTGTCCGGTAGCGGAGGGATTCACATTTGTATTGGCGGTATTTGGGTAAGCGACCAAGTCGTAATCGTAGCTAGTAACACTGCTGATGTCCCATACTCCCTGACTTGTCATGTTGATGTATTCAATGTCGGTATTGTCATCGTTTGATTGTACCACAGTGCTCGCCGTACCAGAGTAAGCTGGATTGCCTTCGCTACAGTCTACCGTACCCGTAAAATTGATTGGGCCGAGATTCTCGCTGGAAAAACTCACGCTAATTTTGCCAGCATTTCCACTCAAATTCTCTAATTGGATTGGATTGTAAAAATCACCAGCATTTCCAGTTGGAAAGATATAAGTTGTAGAAATAGAAGGATTTACATCTCTTGCCAGCACGCCTTCCACAAAGCGGTCATTGCTCGCGTAAGTGCCGTCTATGATATTTGGTACAAAGTGTCCTAAAATGGCATTGGCAGCCTCATTTTTTATATAAATTTCATTGTTTTGAGTGGTGATTTTTCCAACCAAAAACTCCAGAGTGTTCTCTACTTCGATATCGATTGAAAAGTCAACAGAAGAGTTGTTGTCACCTTGTTCGATTACCAAGTCGAAGGGGGCATTTGCACCTGTAAGATTGCCACTCACATTTTGATTTCCCGTCCCATTGAATTTTAATTTGCCGGCGGGATTGATGAAATTACCGTTTTGACTCAAATCTCCAGCAATCATAATTTCCTGTCCGTTCATGGTCAGTGTGCCATCTAATTCGATTTGGAGGTCGCCGTCCACGCTTATCACGCCAGTGGTGTCGACAAAAAAATCGGCTTGGTCGAAGATGTGAAGTTGGCAATGGGTCAATGGACAGTTGGTAATAATGAGTCCCATAAGGATAAATAATCGAAGTAGAAGTAGTCTTATAATTTGAAATGTTTTTATATTTTTCATAATAGGTTGATTCTTAAAGTATTAATAATGATGTGGTGTAATTCTATTTTGAGACATTCTATATTTATATATAGAATCATATTCAAAATGTCATTAAATATTCTTTTTCAAACGAACTTTCGCCTCGCCGGCTGGGCCTTCTATTTTTTCTTGATAAAAAACAGAAGCAAAAAAATCAAGACTGGCTAATGCAGCCCTGCAATGCCGCTCCCGCATCCCAAAACCCAGTCATGGCTCAACTTTTTTATTCACTTCAACATCAAATAGCCTTAATCTCTTAAAGTAGAATTTAGAACCAAATATTAAGGATTTTTTCATTTTTTGATAGTCAATGATTTAAAAAATATCGAGTAATTTTTTTTAAATGAAATTCTGAATTCGACATTCGTGATTTTCTGATTATTAGTATAGATTATCTTAGATTTAACAAGATGTTCTAAATCACTTCAATGGGCGTTGAACGCGAATAATTTGAATATCAATCCTCTCTTTCTCTTCTATTCCGTTTTTCCTCATGTCGAACCCAATGATTTTGTAATCCTTTGGTGTAGGGTTCTGTCCGATTCGGGTCGTAGCGTAGTTTGCCTTTGTCCCATCCCGTTTTTTCTACTTCTACTTCCATACGATTATCTTTTGCATAATCATCCTGACGAATGCCAGTCACTTGCCAACTGACCTCGACATTGGCTTCGCTGGTTTTGATTTCAAACTTATTGTCTTCCACTTTTTTTGAAATAATGGCTTGGGCAAAGACTCCGATGGGAGTCAATTGATAGCGAAAATCATTATTCAACACTCCAAAATATTCAGGCAACTTAACGGTGGCTACACCATTAGCATCGGTGGTGACATTCCCATTATAGATATTCATCATGTCAGGGCTTTCTACAAAGGAGTGGTAGAGCCATTTATTGGTAGGGTCGAGCGGGTGGTCTATTTTGAAAGAGCCACCAAGTTTAGAAAGGAAGCCGATGATATCCGTGTCGCCATCGGCAGTAATTCCATCTGCTGCATCCAGGCTTAATCCTGTGAATAAAGCACCATCTAATTTGGAAATACCAAAACAATCCACAAAAAAGTCCAATCCATCCACTGATTCAGTTTCCATACCTATAGGAGTGATGGTGGCTGAGTTGCCATCATCATCTTCCACCTTTAGTTCTTTGGCACATATTTCTGCGTCAATTGTTAGTTTATTGTTCTCCGGGTCAGCGGTAATAACTATGGGATTAATTAGGCCCGGAACCGAAAATGTAATAGAACTTTCATCAATACCAGTACTGGTAGCTCCATCTTGAACTTGAATATAACCAGGAATAATACCAGTATGTTTATCAGCGTTACTATTAATGGAGCTAATTTTGCTTCCATTATTAAAAGGCGGTAAAGTGGTAAAAGACAAGTTATTATCGTCACTGCCCAATAGATTAGAGGATTCCTCTATACCAATCTTTACAGCTTCATCTCCTGCTGTATCGAATAGGATTAATTCACTTGTCTCCGGGTCAATAGAAAATACCAGTTGCCCGCTACTGTTTTTGATTTCCAGTTTGTTATCAATCCGGGCATCACCAGCTACGTGTAGTTTGGCTTGTGGATCGCTAGTGCCGATGCCGACATTGCCTGTTTGTGCCATTATCGGCTGGCAAAAGAAAGTAAGTAATAGACCTAAAGCGGAAAAAAAGAGTAACTTTTTCATGATTGTAGAATTTTGTATTCCCAATACCGATAGTTTTCGGTATTGGGAGGGAATGGTAGAAAAAATGATTGTTCAAAAATTGGAAAAAGGTTTTTTGGGGTTATTACTTTTATTTGGTGTTTGAGTTAGAAGTCAGTAATAGTCAAACTGCGGCAAATTTTATGATCTGAATTATTCTTATATTGTTCATAATAGGTGATTATTAAAGTTTTAATGACGGATATTGGTTGCTGATAAATTGAAAATCAATCTTCTCTTTCGCTTCCATTCCGTTTCTCTTGATGTCGCCCCCAATGATTTTGTAATCCTTTGGTATAGGGTTCACTTCGATTCGGGTCATAGCGTCGTTTGCCTTTGTCCCAACCTGTTTTTTCGACTTCGACTTCTATGCGATTGTCTTTTGCATAATCATCCTGACGAATGCCTGTCACTTGCCAGCTCACTTTTACATTAGGTTTACTGGTTTTGATTTTAAATTTATTGTTCTGGACTTCTTCTGAAATAATGGCTTGGGCAAAGACCCCGATGGGAGTTAGTTGGTAGCGAAAATCATTATTCAACTCTCCAAAATATTCAGGCAACTCAACGGTGGCTACACCATTAGCGTCGGTGGTGACATTGCCATTATAGATATTCATCATGTCAGGGCTTTCTACAAAGGAGTGGTAGAGCCATTTATTGGTCGGGTCGAGCGGGTGGTCTATTTTGAAAGAGCCACTGGATTTGCTAAGATTTCCTTGTACATCCATATCCCCTTCAGCGATTAGTCCAGAAGTTGGGCTAAATCCTAGTCCTAAAAAAATGTTGCCACTAAAAAACATTGAAATGCCAAAAATATCTAAGAAAAATTGCTCTCCAAAGGCTGATTCAGTTTCCATACCTACAGGAGTGATGGTGGCTTCGTTGCCGTCGAAGTCGATGACTTTGTTACCATCTTTATCAAATACTTTCCTGGAAACCAGGACACCATCGTCAAAGACTGAAATTGTTGTACCCGTACCATCAGTGAACGTTTCAGTCACTTGAGGGTTAAAACCATCTTGGTCAAGCTGCAGATGAGTCACAACTGTGCTGCCATCAATGGGGTTTTCAACTGTTATTATTGCAGGGTCATCATCACCTCTATCTATGGTAGTTGTAGTTATACCATTTGACTCTATCGTGACTCGTGTTACTGTGATCACGCCATCATCACCAAGAGTGCGTGTAGTTGTAGTAATATTACCAGTACTGGGATCGGTGGTCGTTTCTACATCTGGGCCATCTGGAGTATTTCTCTGCTCGGAACTTCCACCTTTTCCTGAAAGACTGTCAGCTTCCTCTTCAATGGCAAGGCGATAAAAAATACTACCATCCGTATCCAAAAACTCAAAAGATTTGTTTTCTGGATCTAATTGAAAAATGGTTTCTCCTGCGCTGTTTTTAATTTCCAGCTTGTTGTCAATCCGGGCATCACCAGCTACGTGTAGTTTGGCTTGTGGGTTAGCGGTGCCTATTCCGACATTGCCTGTTTGTGCCATTGTCGACTGGCAAAAGAACGTAAGTACTAGACCTAGGGTGGTAAAAAAGAGAAACTTTTTCATGATTGTAGAATTTTGTATTCCTAATACTGATAACTGTCAGTATTGGGAGGGAATGGTAGAAAAAATGATTGTTCAAAAATTTGATAAAAGATTTTTTGGGGTTATTGCTTTTATTTGATGTTTGAATTATATGTCAACAAATGTGCAGGAAAAAGCAGTTGAGGGGGTAGGTGGTTTTGGACAATTAGGTGGGCATTTTTGACATTTTATTAATGAAGTGATTTAAAAACCCGCTCACCAACTATCACCAAAAGTTGCAAACCCCTTGCTTGCCAAGGGGCATTGTGCCTATTGGACTCAAAAAATGAGAAGTGCTCGCCGAAAGGTTTGCTTTCGGTTCACTCATTATCTCAATTCCATTGAGATTCCGATGGACCATTCGTTCATCAATAAACACAAGCCTTTCGGCTCGGTAGGCTTCGGAGTTCTTAAGCCACTTCAATAGTCGATAGTCAGCATTTTAGAAGTATCTATATTGAAGTCATTAAAATATGCGAAGACTAGTTAGTATTCTGTCAAGCCTAAATTGATGGGTGGAAAACTTAAAATAGCCTGTCCCGTGAATTGCAAGAAGCTTTGCCATTCTTAAATGACTTCATTAGGTGCATTTCAGGTTGTCATATTTAAGAATTTAATTTATGTGATAATAATATATAAATGAAAAAACTAAAAAATCAACTTCCTAAGGCGGTTCAGCGATTCTGCGATTCCGCGATTCCACGATTCCGCAAAAAGAAAGTTAGAATAATCAAAATTTGATTTCAAAAAACGACATCGTGAAATGCACCTTAAATATTGATAATTATATTTTCATGAATATGTTTCGTAAATTTAAATTCTTCAAATTCAAAAAATAATGAAATCATTTTAACATACGTTTTTAAATGACTTCAATAACAAAAACATAGGTATGAGAACTATATTGCTTACACTCAAAGTTTAACCATGAGATATCGTTTGTTATTCTTCCTAATTTTCTACCTGTCATATGGGTTTTGTCAAACAAACGAAATTGATAGTTTGAAACGGCTGCTTGATAATACATCAAAAGCAGACATAGAGCAATATTTGGAGATCCTTCATGTCTTTGGAGATGCCTTGATTGAATCTTCCCTCGATTCTACCATTCAAATAGGAAAAGAAGGTTTGGACTTGGCTGAAAATCATCAGCTGGTAGAACAGCAAAATTTATTTCATGGCCTGCTGGCTAGCTGCTATGGTCGAAAGGGATCGTTTTATGAGGCAATTGAACATTTTGAAAAACAAGTCGACTTTTATGAAGCAACAGGAAAGGAAGATGAACTGATTGGGACCTATATCAAAATTGGAGATTACTATACTCGCTTTGATCCAGAAAAATCTATGCCCCTTTTCAACAAGGCCTTAGAAGCACTTAAAAATAAAGACAACCCTCAATTATTAGGTTCCCTTCATCAATCCATGGGGATAGCATTTTATTATAGACACAATTATCATCAGGCGAGTACTCATCTTGAGCAGGCCATAAAGGCTAACTTGCAAATAGACGATTGGGGTGACTTATGTAGCAATAATAACATTTTGGGATTAATCAGACAAGAAGAAAATAAACATGACCAAGCTGAAGAACATTTTTTGAAGGCGCTCGAATTGGCCGAGGTTCATCAATTCAATTATTCTAAAATTGGCATTCTGGCAAATCTTGGACGATTCTTCTCTGCTGCGAAAGGCCTACCAGAAAAAGGAGCAGAGTATTTGAAACCCGCTTACGAAGCAGCACTTCAAGCAGGTTATATTCATAGAGCAGCTAATATTTTAACCAGCCTTTCTGGGACGTACGTAGAATTGGGAGATAACCAAAAAGCAATTGCCACTTTAATGGAAAGTTTGACACTTCAAGAAGAAACAGACGACACCCAAATGAAAATGACAACTCTTGAACAAATTAGTCATTTATACTCGGAGGAAGGAGATTATAAAAATGCTTATGACATTTTTATTAAATTCAAAACTTTGCAAGACAGCTTGATAAATGAACAAAACCTTCACAACATTGAAGAACTTGAAAAAAAATACAAGACACAGGAACAACAATCTCAAATTCAAATTCAAAATACCCAACTTCAACAGCAGCGTAGCAGGCTTATGGCAATCAGTCTGTTTTCTTTATTATTGGCAGCGCTCGTTTTTTTTATTTGGCGCAGTAATCAACATAAAAAACGTATCAACGCCCAACTCCGGAAACTCGATACTGCCAAATCCCGCTTCTTCGCCAACATCTCCCACGAACTCCGTACTCCGCTCACTTTAATTCTCGCCCCTCTAGAAGATGCTATCGAAACAGTAAAGTCCAAATCCGTCAAAGAAAATCTCCAACTCGCTCACTCCAATAGTAAAAAACTATTCTCTTTGGTCAATGAAATAATGGATTTATCAAAATTGGAAAGTGGCAAAATGCAATTGAAGGAGACGGCAGTTGATTTAGAAATGCTTTTGCGGCGTATCTTTTTCAGTTATCAATCATTGGCACAGGTGCGAGGCTTTGATTTGAGTTTTGCATATCATTTGCCAAAAGATTTAGGAGTGCAATTAGATATTGAGAAATTTGAAAAAGTATTAAATAATTTATTGTCAAATGCTTTTAAATACTCAAATCCAGGGGGTACCATTGCACTGGATGTTTCTGATGACGAAGGGAATTTAAAGATTGAAATCCAAGATACCGGCAAAGGAATTTCAAAAGATAATTTAGAAAGTATTTTCGACCGTTTTTATCAAATAGAAGGAGAGGGTGTACCCTTGCAAGGTGGTACCGGGATAGGATTGGCGTATGCGAAAGAAATTGCTCAATTGTTCGGTGGAGATTTGAGAGTGGAAAGCGAATTGGACAAGGGTAGCAATTTTATTCTTACAATGCCCTTGAAAAAAGCGGTTTTGAAAAAAGTAATTACAACGGATTCAGAAGAAATTGCAAAATCTGTTCATTCAAAAACTGAAATGCCCTTATTTTCATTTCAAAATGGAAAACCTCATCTTTTAATTGTGGAAGACAACCCGGAAATGAGCAACTTTTTGGTCCAAACTCTCTCGAATCAATTTCTATGTACGACGGCAATGGATGGAGTAGAGGCTTTGAATAAATTAGAAAATCAAAAATTTGATCTCATCACTTCCGATGTGATGATGCCAAATATGGATGGTTTTACTTTTTTGGAAAAGGTGCATGAAAGAGAAGATTTTTTGACTACACCGGTCATCATGCTCACTGCGCGTACATTGGAAGAAGACAAACTGAGGGGCTTTCAATTGGGTGTAGACGATTATTTGACCAAACCTTTCAGCACAAAAGAATTAATTGCCAGAATTAATAACTTATTGAGAAATAAGGCAGAAAGAGAGCAATGGCATCTAGAAAACAGCACCCAAGATTCAATCGAAAAGGAAGAAGAAAAGCCACTTTCTTTTGAAAAAACATTATTAAAAACTGCTGAAGACCTCGTTTTAAAAAATATCTCCAATTCCAATTTTAAAGTCACTGAACTTGCCCGTGAATTGAATTACAGCCAACGACAAGTGGCGCGCATTGTGAAAAAGTTGACTGGCTTATCACCTGTAGGTTTTGTGCGAGAAATCCGTTTGCAGAAGGCATATCAAATGATTGAGAGTCGACAATTTGCAACTATTAGCGAAGTGCGATTTGAAGTGGGCATAGAAGATGCATCGCATTTTACTAAGAAGTTTCAGGAAAGGTTTGGGAGGCGACCTAATGAGGTGTAGGGTAGATAATTCTATAGATATCTTTTTGATGCTCGATATTGGATAGGTACAATTAAATATGTGGCTGTACATCTGCCAATATATGACATGCAGATAATGGTACAAAACTTAAATATGTTCTAATGAATATTTAAAGTTATTGGATGACCTATGGTTGATTAAAACAAACATAACCTATGTGAGAATCTTTAAATTAGTAACTATTGTAGTCTAATTTATTGAGGAATCATTGATTAAAATAATTAGCAAAAATTATGTACAGAGAATTCATCCTTTTTTTGAAAAAGAAAGAAAAGATTGACCATTTGATAAATGATTTTAATCTGAGCTGCCAGATTAAAAAGTACTAGAGCTATACAGATTGAATATAAAAGAGTCAAATTATTCTCCATAACACTTACTGAACTCGCTGAAGAAAAGTGCAATTCTCGATTTTCTGATAGAATAGTTGGAATGGGTGAGAATTGCAAATGCTCTAATGTAAGTATTGGATTTAAGTCATTTACTTGTTCAATATTTGTACTGTTGGTTAGAGTAGTTGTAAATGCACTGGATTCAATTGGTGTAAAAATAAATATAACCAGAGTCAGTAAAAAATAATTAAATTTTTTCATGCTTTTGATCTTAAAGGGGTTTAAGAAATTTAGGTTGACTAAAATAACACACTTTTTTTAATTTCAAGTATTCAATCAGTAATATTTTGTATTATTTTGATAAATAGATGATCTAATCACTATAAAATCTAGAAAATAGGCTTTTTGTAAAAGTATAATTACAAAACCACTCTAAATATAAGTTATTAGCTTCTTATAATTTAAATAGTGTTATGAATGGGCTTAAATATGTTCTGAAGTGAAAGTATGGATAAATTTTAGTTGTTTGAATTGGCCATAAAGCATAAAAAAAGCCCGCTTGAAAAGCGAGCTTTTTTTTTCATAATGTCAAAAGAACACTATTTTATTATTCCTGAAGTTGTTCCTTCCGAACCTGTAACTACAATTGCTGTAATGATACATAGTATAAATAAAGCAATAGCTAAACCCCAAGTCAATTTTTCGATAAAATCTGTTGATTTTGCAGCTCCTAACATTTGATTCGCACCTGAACCTCCAAATGTAGAATCAATTCCTCCACCTTTTGGGTTTTGAATTAAAACAACGGCCATCAAAAGCACGCATACTAGAGTTATTAATATTGTTAATCCAGTAATCATATTATTTATTTTTAACTTTTTTCAATTTGCGGTGCAAAGAAACTACTTTTTTTCGGTAATATCAAGATATAACTACAGTAATGATGCAGAGGATGAAAAGAACTGAAGCAATGGTCCAAGTCAAATTTTCCAAAAGTAAGGAAGATTTTCTACGGTTGATCAAACCAGTAAATTTGGAAGAAGTAATATTTGAGTTAAAACGTCCTGTTTTCGGATCTTGAATTAGGATAATAGTCATTAACAATAAACATCCAAAAGCAATAATAATGGTTAGAAATGTGATCATGATATTATTTATTTAGTGATTCTATTTTTTCTTCGAAATACTCTTTTTTCTCAGGAAATACAAAAGCTAACTTTGAATACATCTTACTTGCTTTCTTTTTATGTCCTTGCAATGCTAATATGTTTGCTAAGGGTTCTGAGATTATTGAATCTTGCTTCTTTATAGAATCAACAGCGATTTTAAGCGATTTGGACTTTTTCTTCTTCTTTTTATTTTTTGATTTTTTCATCTCATTTTGAGTAGTCTTTTCTAACTCATTTCCATTTATTGATTCTTGCTCGAGAAGCCAACTCGTATAACTTGAAACACCATCATAGTCATTAAGTTTAAAATCGTCGTTTTTTGTAGAATCTACAATAACGTAATTCACTTCACTATCACTTTTATTTACCTTTTCTTTTTTCTTTGCCTTTCGCTTTTTTGCTTTACCGAAGATTCCTTTTACGTCACTTTTATTTTTCTTCTTTTTAGATTTGTCTTTCTTAGACTTCTTAGACTTCTTAGAATTACCCTTCTTAAGTTTTTTTGACTTTTCCTTTTTATCAGCTTTTTTCTTCTTGTCTTTTTCTTTTACTTTTTTGCTTTTTTGCTTCTTTTTGTCCTTCTTTTTGTCCTTTTTCTTTTTCTTCTTCTTTTTCTTTAATTTATCTTTTGTTTTTATTTTTTTAGAACTTAAACCTGAATGTTCTTTATCTGATTTCTCTTTGTCAGCAGGATCTTCCTCTATATCTGATTTAGTAAGTTCTACTTCTTGAGAATTATCATCAGTAATTGGCAAAAAATCTTCTCGAGATTGTTCTTTCTCAGACACAAAACCGGAGTACTCTGAGTAATCAACTTTTTGAGACTGATCTTCTTTTTCTTCAGAAAAGGAATTGTCAGTTTCTTTATCCACTGCATCGTCTAAAATGACCTCTTCAATAATTTCTTTCTTTACTGCTTCATCATTAATTTCGGCATCGACTTTATCAGTTAAGATTTGCTCTTCGTTTTGAGAATTAAATGGAGATACTATCGAAATATTTTCTTCTAATACTTCAGATATTACTTCGTCTTCGAGCAATTCACTCGCCAATTCATTCGATACTTCAGATATAGCTTCGATTTTATTATAATCTTCTATTACTTCTGTTTTAACTTGATCTTCCAAGGTGTCATCAGCAAGGCTATGAATTACTCCTGGCAGCTTCTTTTTTGCCTTGGTTTTGGCCGATTTCTTTTTATCTTTTGTAGTACTTTCAGGTTGAATATCAATTGTAGTAGCCAGTTGTTTTGTATTCTTATTGCGCTGATTATTATTTTTTGACCGACCGCTTTTGATCAATTCATAATCTTCAGCAAAATAAGCAGCATAAACTTTATTGTTATTTCGCAAGCTTATGTTTTCCATTTCAGATTTTATACTCGCTAAGATTTGTAGCGGTTGATGAAATGGCATTTCAGCTATCCATTTATCTAAATCAGATTGACTAATCTCGTTTAGCCTGGATGTATCTTCTAAATAGTAAGTAACTTCTTTTTTCATTTGGGAAGACAAGATATGTGATATGAATTATAAATAGGAGATAATTTCGATTAAAAATTGTAGGAAAAATTAGATATTAGAAAAATGACAAAAATCAGCATTTATATTTTATAATTTTGTCTCAAATATTCTGACAATTATGGAAGCAAAACTAAGTATTAATATTAACAAAATCGCTCTCATTAGGAATTCAAGAGGAGCTAACTATCCGAATCTGTTGACTATCGCCAAAGATTGTGAAGCTTTTGGAGCAGAAGGAATCACGGTTCACCCAAGACCAGATGAAAGACATATCAGATATAGTGATATTGCACCTTTGAAAGAAGTAGTGACTACAGAATTCAATATTGAGGGATATCCATCAAGAGGATTTTTGGATATGGTTGTTGCTAATAGACCTCATCAATGTACGTTAGTGCCAGACTTGCCAGGCGCTTTGACCTCGGATAATGGATGGGATACAATCCAAAACAAAGCCCAATTATCAGAAGTCATTCAAGAACTTCAAGAGAATAGTATTAGAGTAAGCCTCTTTATAGATCCTGATACACATATGCTTGATGTTGCTAAATCATTGGGTACAGATAGGATCGAGTTTTATACTGGACCCTATGCACACAATTATAAACAGGATAGAGAAAAAGCCATTGCTCCATTTGCAAATGCAGCCTCCTATTGTAATAAAATAGGATTAGGTGTAAATGCGGGACATGATTTGAATCTTAAAAACTTGAACTTTTTTAAACAAAATATCCCTAATTTATTAGAAGTTTCAATTGGACATGCCCTTGTTTGTGATTCAATTTATTATGGTTTGAGAAATACAATTCAGATGTATCAAAATGAGTTGAAAAAAGATTGAAATCTTTGATAACATAAAATGGTATGAAAATTGATCTTTTTTAGTGATATTTGTTTAATTACTAATACATAAACTATACAGATTCAATAGATTTTATATTATTGAAGTTTGTGAGTTTCTTATTTAGCAGCAATTATCAACCCCCTGAGAATCTTTTTCTAAAAGTATTCTATTCAAACTGCTATGAAATTTAAATTTATACTTCTAATACTCACCCTTCAGTATTCCTCATTTTCTCAATCAACCTTGAAACTGATAACAGATAATTCAATTGTTGAGGAAGAGAATAAAGATGAATTCTTATTTATTACATCTATTCAAGATATTCGAAAAGATCTGGCAAATGCGCCTCGATCAACGGATGTTGGCGAAAATTGGGTGAAAATGAAAATACCATTTGCAGACGGCATTTACCACGAAATTGAAGTTGCTGAAGCGCCAGTTGTTGCAGAGGCACTATATATAAGATATCCGGAAAATAGATCGTATAAGGTCAGAGGTGTTGAGGATAAGTACATCTCTGGAAGAATGGCGATAACGGCAAGAGGTATGACCGCCATGTTGTATACTAAGACAAGTCATTTATTTATCGAACCAACCAATTCTAAATATCACAAAGCTTACAATTTTGATGGGTCAATCTTTAATTCCTTTTCTTGTGAGACAGATCATTCTAATTTTAAAGTAAAAAAACAATCTACCGAAAGAGCATCGTATGGTAGTACAGAACGCAAATTTACCATAGCGATAGCATCCACTGGAGAATTTTCTGCCAAGCATGGTAATAATCTGGCAAATATTAATGCCGCCATTACCGATTATCTTACACTCCTCAATACTTTATTCGAAAGAGATCTGGCAATTACTTTTGAGCTTACGGCTGATAATGATGATATAATATTTTTTGATCCAGCAACAGATGGAATTAATCCTTCGAACAGTACCACAAAATTAAATACGGCTCAATCGGTAATAAATAGCACAATTGGAAGTGCAAACTATGATATTGGTCATGTATTCTATGAAATAACCGCTCCGGCGGGTGGAGGATGGACGGGGAGTGGAGTAGCCAGTTTAGGTGTAGTCTGTTCTTCTTCTTCCAAAGCAAGAGGTTGGTCTGGGTGTGGGGGACCTTATCCAAACAGCTTCTGGATGGGAATTTTCGCTCATGAAGTAGGACATCAATTTGATGCTACACATACTTTTTATGGCACAACTGCAAATTGTAGTGGTTCTCAAAGATCTGTGGGCAATGGAGTAGAACCAGGGTCTGGAAACAGTCTAATGAGCTATGAGGGTAATTGTGGTGCTACAACCATTCCACAGTGTGACAGTCAAAATATTACTCCAGAGTCAAGTTTTCAATATTTTCATTCCCATAGTGTCGATCAAATCCAGACATATGTGTCGGGTTCTGGAAATTGCTATACATCGACTGGAACGGGTAATTCACCTCCTGTAATTACAATGCCTTCTAGTAAGACAATTCCAACAGAAACACCATTTTTCTTATCCGCAACAGTTACTGACCCTGATGGTGATCCTTTACTTTCAGCATGGGAAGAAGTAGACACAGATAATTTAGTCCTTTCCTGTCCTGATGGTGAACCTAATGATGCTGCAACGAGCACAACGGCTCCACTTTTCCGAAGTTTTGATCTATCGGCTGGTGGCAACTTTAGATACTTTCCACAAATGTCAGATATACTGGATGATACGCAGACTATGGGAGAAATATTGCCTGAAGTCGGTAGGACCATTGATATGAGATTTATAGCCAGAGGTACTGATCCTAATGGGATTAGCGGTGTGTCTTACGAGGATGTAACCATAACTGTCGATGGCAATTCTGGACCATTTGAAGTGACAACTGCAAGCGTTCCGATTGCTTATTTGGCTGGTGAATCTGTAAATGTAATGTGGACTGTTGGTAATACAGATCAAGCACCTGTATCATGTAGCAATGTCAATATCTTATTCTCAAATAGTGGAGGCAGTACTTTCCCAATAACCCTGGCATCGAGTACGCAAAACGATGGCTCTCAAACCGTCACAATGCCTGGTGCTGCCACGACTCAGGGAAGAATAAAAATTGAGTCAATAGGAAATATCTTTTTCAGTATCAATAAGGGAGATATTACTATTATTTCTGATTGCGAACCGAATGCTTCGACAATAATAAATGATGATCCGGTTACGGCTAACGTGGGTGACCCTATATTGGATTTAGGACTATTAGTTGGCGATGAAATATCGTCAGTTGCAGGCTCTATTGCTACTTCAGATCCTTCTTCTACATTAATAGCTGAAGCTGCAAGTGGTGGAAGTTGTACCACTGTTCCGACTGTTCCATATTATGATACTTTTACTTTTGTCGCGAATGAGAGTGATACGTATACCTTTACCAAATCTGGAAATTTTATTGAAATATTAAATATTTATGAGGATGAATATGTAATTCCAGTTGTCAACTGTATGAATTGGCTTGCTAGTAATGCAGTTTATGACCCACCAAATGTATCAACATCAAGCTCCACATCAATAACATTGAACGCGAACGATGTTATAGAAATGGTTGTTTCAGGATTATTTACAGGTGAAACAGGTGATTATACTGTAAATTTTTCCAGTAACGGAACTGGTGAATTAATGAATACTGATATTATTCCCATTGGTTATGTTTACAAGTTTGTTATTTACAACAGTTCAGGATTTATCACTGGAATAGAAGATGAAGCAGACCTTACAGATGGTGCTACATATTATAATGATATATATACCGTAAAAGGGCTCATGGTATTAGGATCTACAGATCTATCATCATATATAAATCAAACATTTATTTCCTTGCAAAATGATGTGATTTCAGGTACTGTATGTGGCGAATTGTCAACCAATGATGTTACGGTAACTGTGAATGGATGTAATTCAGGTACTAAAACAGTAACATCTGCTTTGGATGATGGAAGCACAGGTACATTGAGATACCTTGTTGAGAATGTATGCCCGGGTGATGTAATTCAATTTGATCCAAGTTTAACAAACTCCACTATTGTATTAGATGGTCAAATTATTGTGGACCAAAACGTATCAATAGTAGGTTTAGGAATCAATAATTTATCAATTTCTGGTGATGATGCTTCCCGAATATTTTCAATCAATGCTGGAGTTACTATATCAATAACAGGATTGTCTCTAATTGATGGATTTGCAGCAACTAACGGAGGCGCTTTTGTTAATAATGGCAATGTGCAATTAGAAAATGTAAAGTTTGCTGGAAATAAAAATGGCGTTACTTCAAAGGCATTTACAAGTTTTGGGAGTGTAACGATGAACAATTCGATTGACATTCTGGATTAGGTGACAATTCTAATTTTATGGGTCTATATCATGAATAACAGTTTTGTTTCTCTAGATATGGCTAAAAAGTCAACTTATTTCTCTGCAGATATTTTCTTGCACGAAATTTGCATAAGAACAGTAATATTAACATGAGAAAAAATATAAATTGAAAATTAGATCAATCTTAACCATAGCCTTTTTTATTATTTTAATGTGCCAGAGTTATGCACAAAACTATAATTCTCTTGTAGGTGCTAGATTTGGAATAAATACAGCTGAGTTTTCTGCAAAGATAGCTCTGGATAACAAAAACTATCTGGAAGGAACTGTAGGTATAGTAACACCTCAACCAGAATATACGGTAGGTGCTGGCGCAGCATATCACAGACATGTCCATTTGAATGAAACTCAAACTCTCCAGTTTTATTATGGATTTGGAGTAAAAGGGGTTTTAGGAGATGAAACAGGATTTGGGGTTGGTCCTCAGACAGGTTTAGTCTACTTATACAAAAAGATTAATATTGGAGTAGATCTACTTCCAACTTACTTTTTTAATGATGCTTTAGAGTTTAGACCAATATTTGGTGTGCATCTTAGGTATGTGAATTATTAATATTTAGGATTGAACCCTATGTTTTGACTTTTTAGGGCTAAAAGTTATTTTAAGGTGTTAAGAATTATTAAAGTCAATATTTAAATTAGGAATGATTCAATAATAAAGTAACATTTTCTACTTGTTATTTTATCTTTCTACAGCGTTAAAAAGCCTCGCCAATGCCCTGCATTGTCTACGCCTGCCTGCCGGTAGGCAGGTTTTTTGCCTTGTTGAAAAATAAAATACCTGCGTATAAAAGCGAACTTTATTAATGTATCATTCCTTAGTGGTTTCTTTGTGATGTCTTGTTGGTCATTGTGGTTAAAAAACATGTCTATTGTCAGAAATCAAATTTAAGTATTTTACTATATAGCTTTATCAAAAGAAGATTCAAAGTATTTTATTAAGCTAGCAACTCAAAATACCTCTTAGCCCTTTTCACAAAACAAGACAGAAAGTTTCTATCACTTCAAAAGATATGTTTCTTTTTTAAATATCTTTGCATTCACAAACTCTTTTAAATTGACTTTCGAAGCAATAATTAAGGACATTAAAAACAAAAAGTATAGTCCCATCTATCTCTTGCATGGTGATGAATCGTATTATATTGATAAAATTTCAAGTTTTATAGAAAAGAATGTTCTTGATGAAGGAGAGAAATCATTCAATCAAGCAATTCTCTATGGAAAGGATACAGAATTCAAAACAGTAGTGGATGAAGCGCGACAATATCCTATGATGGCTAGTCATAGAGTGGTTGTCATCAAAGAAGCGCAGGATATGATGACAATAAAAAGCTTGGCTACATATGCTGAGAATCCTTCTCCGCAATCTATCTTAGTCATCAACCACAAGCATAAGAAATTCGATTCGCGAACCAAGTTGGCAAAAGCGATTAAGGCAAATGGAGTGCTTTTTGAGTCAAAGAAGCTTTATGATAATCAAGTTCAAGCATGGATCACAAATTATATCTCCGAAAAAGGGTTTGCGATTTCTCCTGATGCAGCCATGATTACTGCTGAGTATCTTGGTACTGACCTCAACAAGATTGCGAATGAGATGGATAAGGTAGTAGTCAATCTGAAGGACGAGGAAACCATTTCTGCGGATTTAGTAAAGGAGATGGTAGGCATCAGTAAAGATTACAATGTCTTCGAGCTTCAAAAAGCAATAGGCACAATGAATACCGAAAAAGTATTCCGTATAGTCGAATATTTTGCAGCCAATCCAAAATCTAATCCATTGGTTATGATTTTATCCAATCTTTTTGGATATTTTTCTAAGGTTTATATTGCCGCTTATCATGGAAAGAAAAGCGACAATGAGCTAAAGACTTTACTAGGTCTGCCTACGCCATATTTTGTGAAAGATTACCGAGTCGCTGCTCAAAATTTTAAGGGGCAAAAGTTGATCAATATTTTCGAAGCACTAAAGTTTGCAGACTTGAAATCTAAAGGTGTTGGAGCTAGGAATATGGAGCCACGTGCTATTCTTAGAGATTTTATGATTACAGTGTTTTACGGTTAAGTTTGATTGACAAATAATATTTATCATAATTCATCTCACAAAATCAACACCTAACCTTGTGCCCCTTGCGCAAACCTTAGCGCCCCTTGCGGTTAAAAAAGTCAACATCTAACCCCTCAAACCCATAAGCACAATGCCTGCAATTACTCTGACAACAATATCCTCTCTGAATATGATTCAATTCAGTAAAAACAAGCAAGCCATTCTCCATATAATAATGCACATTTTCAGTAGCTTTTGTAGGAATAGAATCAGCTCTTAGAACCAAACTGTTAACTACTATTAAGCAATTATTGCAAAAACAATCATAATTAGTTTTCTTTAGAAATTCTAGACATTCTGTACTCAATTCAATCTGAGAACATGCACATGCTTCAATAGAATCAACTCTACATTGAATTTCTTCCATACATCTTGAACATGTTTTTGAAATACCTTTTTCCATTACCGTAAAATTAATGCTTGTACTGGCAATTGAAAGAATCTTTCTGGGTTTTTATGATGTTAGAAATTTTTGCTCCATGAAAAAGTCATAAGCACACATATGATGGTAGATTTCTCCACCTTGGTCGAAACTTGGACTAAGAACCTTACCTCCTTACACTCGGTCTAGGAAGACAAGGGAAATGAAAACCTTAAATGCACCCTGGTATTAACTATTAACTATTCATTATTCATTATTAACTATTAACTATTAACTATTAACTATTAATTATCCATTATTCCCTACATTACACTTCTAATAAAAGATATAATCGATCCCTTATTATTAGTATCCGTCTTGGTGTACAAATTTGAAATGTGCGTTTTTATGGTGTTGATTGACAGATACAGCTCATCAGCAATTTCCTGATTTTTAAGACCTTTCCATATCAATTTCGCAACTTCGTATTCCATGCTTGTAATAGAAGTTAGCAACACTTCATTTATTTGTTGGATGGTAGGAAAAGATTTTGTTTCTGATAATTTTCGGAGCAATGCAACTTCAATTGCTGGAGCTAAATCACTTTCTTTAAATGGTTTTACAATGTAGCCATAGGGAGCAGTTTCCTTTACCCGTTCTATCGTTTCTTTGTCTGCAAAAGAGGTTAAGAAAACAAATGGAATATCGTGTTTTTTCTTGATGATGTGTGCAATGTCAATACCGTCCTTATCACCTTTTATAGAAATATCCAAAAGTGCGATATCGGGAGATTTAGTGACGAGATAGTCCATGGCTTTAGTGCTTGAATGGGCTATGCCACACACATTGTACCCATTACCAGTTAGGATTGCGGCAATATCATGGGCTATTGCAGGTTCATCCTCAACAATTAAAATTTTGGTTTGGGCCATAGATCTATATTTTTCACTTATAAAGGTATGAATTTCCTTTTTGTAAGAGTACACCATTTGATATTGCGAATTTTGGGAAAAGTAACTATACTTATTGTTTATTTACTCACCTAAAAGGATGATATTGAGATTTTCGTTTAATCGCTAAGTTGAAAGTTAGATGTTGACAGATTACACGGAGAAAAGAGGAGGATACACGGAGATTCACGGAGGTTTTCATTGATAGTATTTCGAAGCTGGGTCAGCATCCATCCAAGTCCTCAAAGCACAACTGGTCAACATTTAATTAAGAAAATATCTCCACCATATCTCAAAAAGATGCAAAGCATCAAATATCCTCTCCTTATCTCTCCAATCTCTCCAATCTCTCCAATCTCTTCAATCTCTTCAATCTCTTCAATCTTTCCAATCTTTCCAATCTTTCCAATCTCTCCAATCCCTCTTCACTTAATCTTATTATAATCATTAATCTCAACCGTCACCCGACTCCCTTCAGAAATATCAATACTTATTTCTCCTTCAAGCTTCTCAGCAAATGATTGAATCAACGTAGCACCCAAAGATTTATAACTTACCGGCAATTCTCCATCTGGCAATCCTACTCCATTATCTTGTACGGTTAAAAATAGAGTGTTATTTTTTTCTTTAAGGCTTAAGTGGATCTTTCCAGAATCTCTGCCCTTAAATGCATGTTTCAAAGCATTGCTAATCAATTCATTGGTAATGAGTCCCATAGGAACTACAGTATCGATATCTAGAGTAATGTCATCGATATCGGTAGTGAATTGAATGTTTTCTTTGATGTTATAAGTATCAAATAAATTTTGTCCTAAGTTTTGGAAATATTGATTCATTTCTACCCCCTTCAAATTATCATCTCGATACAAGTTTTGGTGGAGAAGTGACATGGATTGTACTCTGGACTTACTAGCTTTTATAGCATCTAATGTTTCTTCATCTTTAATATATCTGGATTGAAGACTTAATAGAGATGAGATCACTTGTAAGTTGTTTTTTACTCTGTGGTGGATCTCTTTGAGCAAGGTGTTTTTATCTTCTAAAGCCTTTGTGATTATTACGTTTTGAGAAGCAAGTTGTTCTTTGTTTTGCTTGTTGGATTGATACAGTTTATAAAATTGAAAAACTAAGAATGAAAGAATTGCTAATCCTATACCACCAAGAATAAGAAATATGTTTTTTTGTTTGATCTGAGATTCAGCACGTTCATTGTTAAAGCTTAATTTTGTAATTTCCTTTTCTTGTTCTGCTTTTTGATACTTCGCCTCTAAATTATGTATCAATTGAGAATTTTGCTTTTTTTCAATTGAGTCTTTTAGTGCAAAAAAGGTATTTAAATGTGTATTTGCTTCTTTATAATTTCCTGAATATTCTGCTGCCAATTTATTTAATCTAGCATGTATTTTTCTTATTTTAAATGAAGAGTCATCGGTCAGTACTTCATTCCCTTTAGCTAGATATTCATTTATCTTAGATGTATTTTTTACTGCAATAGCCGATTCAAGTTGAACTTCATAATAATTCATTTTGGCGAGACTGGTATATGAACTAATATCCTGTTTTTCCATTTTATTGAGCATGGATATAGCATTATTGATATCTCCTTTTTTCAAATGAATTTCTACGATATCTGTTTTAACTTTGAACGCAGTTTTTATGTTATGAGAGCCGTGAATTCTGACACCTTTTCGATCTAATTCTTTAATAGCTAAATCATAAAATTGTAATGCCTCGTCATAATCACCACGCTGTTTCGCTTGCCTTCCGAGTGCAGATTTGGCATAGGCCCCAAATTGTTTGTAGCCGTTTTCTTCACATAATTGGTTCATTTGTCTGGCATACTCTTCAGCTTTTTCATAGTTTCCTAAGCCTTGGAAAATATTGCAAAGTACATTGCATGCACCTGCCACCAAATAGGCATTGTCAACTTTCTCTAAGATATTCAACCCTTTGATGTTATAGTCGATAGCATCATATACATTTCCCAAAGAAGCATGGAGGGATGCCAAGGAGATGTAACAAATTCCAATATTAAATGTGTCTTTTACTTGTTGCGAAAGAGAAATTCCTTTGAAGTAATTCCGTTCAGATTCTTCTATATTTTCAAGGTCAGAATATGCATCACCTTTTGCTTTATGAAATCGTGCTAAAAAACTAATATCAATAGTTTGAGTTGCTGCCAAACTGTCAAGAATTGCAATCCCTTCATTTGGTTTGCCATTTGAAATGAGCATTTGAGCCTTATTACTTTGAAGGTCAATGAAAGCGGTCAAATGATTTGTTCTTTTAGCATAGACTGAAGCCTTATTGTAAAAGTGAATAAGTTCATCGTTGTCACTCGAGCGTATCAAATACATCTGAGCATTTCCGATAGCCATATCTAAATCAAAGGTAGGTTCATCCCCAGGTGTATCAAAACTGACAAGTAAATCCAAATACTCTTGTTCTGTTATTTCTTTTAACTGTCTTGGTTTAGCATCTTTTGGTTTTCCGTTTTGAGCAATTGCAAAAGATCCGGCTAGTATAAAAACAAGAAGTAGCGTATATTTTTTCATTGAGAATTTTATTATGCTTCAACAAAATCACTTCATTATTCAATATAATCTAATTGTATCTTGAAAAGAAGTGTTTTTAATTTAAAACCAACGTTATTTAATTTACTTTACTATTACCTCACCTAAAAGGACTAAATCTATATTATTATGCCAGAATTGCCAGAAGTAGAAACGTTTAAGAAGTATTTTGACGGGACTTCATTGAATCAAAAGATATTGGATGTGTCTATATCTGATGGAAAGATTATAAGAAATATAGATGATGATGATTTTGCCGAAAAGCTAAAAGGGCAATCATTTATTGCTAGTACGAGAAGAGGTAAATATTTGTTTGGGCAATTGGAGAATGACAGCCATGTACTTTTTCACTTTGCTATGACTGGTGATTTGAAATATTATTCTGAAGAAGAAGACAGACCTAAATATGAACGATTTCATATCTTATTTGAAGATGGTATGAAATTAGGTTTTGATTGTCTTAGGAAGTTTGCTCGAATAGAATACATCGAAAATCTTGAAGAGTACATCTCTAACAAAGGACTAGGAGAAGATGCACTTGTCATCTCTGAGACTGAATTCTTACAAAAAATGGAAGGAAGGAAAACTGCTATCAAAGGGTTTCTTTTGAATCAAAAATTGATAGCAGGAGTAGGTAATTTATATGCGGATGAGATTTGTTATCAAGCAAAGATATACCCAGGCTCTAAGGTGAATGATATTCCCAAAAAGAAGCGAAAAGAAATATATAGCCTGATGCAATCCATATTGTCATTCGCAATTGAGAGGGCAGCCCATTATAAAGATTATCCTGATGATTGGTTTTGGAAATGGAGGGTGAAAGGTGGTGAGTCAGAGAAAGGAGAGATTATGGTGGAGAAGATTGCAGGTCGGACTACTTTTTATGTGAAGGGGTGGCAGAGGAAGTATAGGTAGGTGATTGAGCTTATTATCCATTCTGTTTATTGAATTTTAATAAATTTATTTTTCGTAAATCTACGTAAGTCTTTCAATTTATGGTAGGAAATATTCATTTCAGAATCCACTCAGGCGAGCCTTTAGACAAAAAAGATTCTATCTGAATTTCTGAACTTAGATGAATCTAATATACACACTGTGATCTATTTTGTTGGAGATTGTAAATTCAAAACTCTACTACCTGATAACGTTATTAACTCAAGGGTAGGTAGATTCATAAAACGGTTTCGGAATCATATTCTCTCAACTGAAGATGTCAATCGAGTAATTCAAGCAATCGAGAAGCATTTATCTGAATCCTATCTCTAACAAAGATCATATAAGGTCTTTACGAAAACGACATTCTTCAAATACCATTTGTCCAAGATGTGGCTCGAACCTTATAGAAAGAACAGCAAAGCAGGGTTCTAATGCTAGCACGAAGTTTTTAGGATGCGAAAATTACCCAAAATGTCGATTTATAAAAAACAGCAAAGGTTCATGAAATCCGGCTTACCATCCTTTTCAAGCTTGGGATTCCCTTTGTGCGCTACGGCCGAGATTCCCAAGCCTTCCGATAGTTATCGGGAAGGATGGTAAGCTCAGTTTCTTCATCAGAATCAAAAAAGACAGTCAAACATTCAAGAATTCGGGCTTACCTATCTTTGCAAGCTCGGGAATTCCTTTATGTACTGCAGCGTGTGTATCACAAATTGCACTTTCTCAAGAAAATAAGCTCCTTGTCATCTTGAGCGAAGCGCCAGCGCAGTCGGGCACTCCTTGTCTTCCTTCGACTGCGCTCAGGATGACAATGTTCCACTGCGGTCCAGGATGACAATGTTAATAACTAAACAAACAATTATGATTTACTTTTTGTGCAATTTGTGATACACACTACTGCAGCTAAAATACAGCCATCTATCTTATTTTTTATAAATTGCAAGCCTAATACAAAAAACCTAAAAATAATGAACACAGAAAAAGAAAGTTTAAAAGCCCACAAAGACGAAATATTAAAATCACTTAAGCCAGAGTTCCAGCAGGACTTTCTCAATCAAATAGAAGGATTACCAGATAATGATCCACAAATTTTAACTGGAGACGCTGAAATTGCAGCAATTAAGGCTGAATTAAAGGCAAACCCTGCAGTAGATGAAAATGCAGCTGCCGATGGATTGAAGGATATTAAACTTCCTGAACCGGTTGTACCTGCTACAGATGCAGAACTCGCGACAGAAAAGGCTGATTTATTATCGAAAGCTAACGCTATGGCAAAACAAACGGCAGAGAATATTGAAGCTGGTCAGAAGGCTGAAAAAGCGGCTAATGATGCTGCACATAAGGTTGAAGATGCGATAGATAAAGCAATAGATAAAATTTCTCATCCTTTTGGATAAGAAAATGAAGTGATTTTAAAACGTATGTTAAAATGATTTGGATGTGCTTGATTTTCAAGTTGAAACGATTTTTAAGAAGTATAGCCATAGCTACACGCCGAAAAAATTATGAAAAGTTGAGAATCAATGACATGCAAAGGAATTAACACTATGTTTTTAAATCACTTCAATACTCTAAAATAAATTTAGATGCCATCATTAAGGAATTAATGGTGGTTTTTTTACAATTTAAGCTCACTTTCTAAGACTGAAACCTTCTCACTCAAATTACAAAAGAACGTATTCCTAGCTAATTCACCTGTCTCAGAAATTAACTCAGATTGCATAATAATTTTCTTGATCCATTCTTCAGAAAAATCACACACATTTTTGTCCGAAGATCTAGTGAAATTTGGATGCAAAAATTGATTGTATATCAGCTTGAATTGTGAAGACTTTATAAACATTAGGCTTGAACTGGTGTGCATATTGCATAAAATAATTAATTTGATATGTTGGCTGGATCAATTGAACGGATCGGGCATTTTTGTTACTTTTTTTGCTGGAAAAAAGTAAATCCGCCTGATAAGGTAAAGTAATATTAATCTACTAAATTAAGGGCAAGTCTCAGATGAAAAAATTAAATCTAGAATGAAATATATTGAAAAAAGTGCAATATGGTTTACACATAATGCAGTACCTAGTCATAACTGATTTTGTTTGCTTAAGTAGAATTTTGATTTTGCCTTGAAAGAGGTTATTCCATACTTTACTTCCAATAAAATACATATATTAGTGGAATTACATTCAATATAAAACCAATTAACAGCAGTCTTATGAAGTGTGTTTCCATTTTTTTTGTTTTCTAATTTTCTCTTTACATCAAATTAACGCTCAGGTACACCCCGATTTACCAAGCCTGCAAGCTCTATACAATTCAACGAATGGGAATAGCTAGAATGATAATACAGGTTGGGCAGAAGGTGTTAATGATTCACTCTCTAATCCTTGTAATGGATGGGAAGGCGTAAGCTGTATTAATAATAGGGTGACAAGCCTAAACTTAAGCTCTAATAATCTCGATGGAACACTACCTGATGTAATGACCAATCTTGAAAAGCTCCAAGGGCTATATTTAACAAATAACAATATTGAAGGAAGTATTCCTACTAATATTGGAAATCTGAAATCGCTAAGACAACTCAGGTTACAAAACAACAAAATTGCAGGTGAGATTCCTGCATCTCTCGGAGATCTAGATAGTATTTTTATCATATATTTTCATAACAACCGATTGAGTGGATGTTATCATGAAAATTTACTAAATCTCTGTGATGTTGGGGAATTTAGACTTCCCAATAACGAAAACCTTCCTTGGGCGGGGGACTTTACTAAATTCTGTGAGACAGATGGGAGTATTGAAAGTCAAAAAGGCTACTATTGCGGATTGGGAGGTGCAGGTATATTAGATGATTGTGAATGTATTGTGTCAAACGAATTGTGCTACACCCCGGACTATCTATTATGCCAAGACTGGTTGCAGGCTGAAATAGCATCTCAAGGTTGCTATGATTTTGGGTTTGGCAATAGACGAAATTATACGATTGGGGTCAGCAAATATCTTGATGATCCAGTTGTAACATTCCAGATTGGGGCTGAAATAGCTTCAGAAGTAGTATCAACTAGGATTGTATTTACTTGTGATGGCGAACTGCTAGAAAGTTGTTCTTTTTCTTTGGGTACCAACTGTCCAGATAGCATTACTATATACAGTCAATTATTTATACCACCTACTGCTTTTTATAGGTGTATGGAAGACGATCTGACTGACTGTTCTATGTTTGATCAATACCCCGATTACGAAGCATTGTCTTCATTATTCTATGCAACCAACGGTCTAGATTGGACAAATCAAGAAGGATGGAGAGATGGAATGCAGGATCCATATAATGATCCTTGCGAATGGGTAGGGGTGACATGTGCTGAAGGTAGAGTTACTAGTTTAGTTTTATCAAGTAATAATCTAGATGGTCAAATACCCGCCGAAATTGGAGAATTGGATAAGTTGAAATTTTTGCTATTTACGGATAATAATCTAAGCGGTTCTATTCCTGATGCCATCGGAGAACTACCAGAACTACAATCATTCTCAATATTTGGAAATAACATCTCTGGTGAGATTCCCACTAGCCTCGGACAGCTTAGTAAATTGAAAACTCTAATTTTTGCAAAGAACAATCTTACGGAATCTATACCCGCATCCCTTGGAGATATTCCATTTCTTGATGATGTCAATCTTAGTGAAAATCAACTTACGGGTAGTCTGCCTATTGAATTTGCACAACTCGAATTTATGCAAAGCTTATACTTGTCTGATAATAACCTGACAGGTCCAATCCCTGACGAATTCAGTAATATGGACGGATTGCATTATTTATATCTTCATAATAATCAATTCGATGGTTCATTAGATTTTGCTTTTTCAAACAATACTGAACTGATCTCTATCACTCTTGACAACAATAACTTCACTGGAACAATACCGCATTGGCTGACTGAAAATAAAGATTTGGCGAAAATCGAATTGCAAAATAATATGTTTGATGGAGAAGTCCCTGTAAGTTTTGGTCAACTTAATTCTTTGATTGAATTCAATATAGACAATAATAAATTGAGCGGATGCTACCCTGAAGACATGAAGAACTTGTGTGATATCGAGGCCAGTTCTACTGGCAATTTATTGATGCCGTGGATGGGTGATTTTGATGAATTTTGCAATGTTGGTGGATCAGCTATGACCCAATGGGGAGCAACCTGTGATGATGGCGATGATAGCAATGGCACACAAGACATTATCAGAGAAGATTGCAGCTGTGGTCCTGAGATAGTATCGACTAATGACATAGAAGATGACTACTTTTCTATCTATCCAAATCCTGCAACTTCACTTGTTCATATTGAGTGCACAAATTGTAATGCAGATATTAAAATTTCCATTTATTCTGCCAATGGAAAAAGATTACGTCAATCTAATTGGTTTGGTGTTACAAAAGAAATAGATATAAGTAATCTAACTAGTGGGTTGTATCTTTTGGAAATCACAACAGGTGATAAAAAATATATTGAAAAACTTATAGTTGATAAGTAAATACATTGAAGTCATTTAATAGCGTATGTTAAAATGTTAAAATGATATGTAAGTGCTTGGGATTCAAATCAATATGAAATTTATTTTTCATAGCCATAGATATGGGGAATAAATTTTATGAAGAGTTGGATTTCAATGACTTGCATAGGAATTAACAATATGTTTTTAAATCACTTCATTTTGTGTCTGGCAGTAAAAAGGTCTTTGACCATCTTTAAATATTGATGTGAATTCCGACAAGAGGTCAGAGACCTTTGTCTCGCTTTATTGTACTGAACGAGAGGAAGATCTTTTATCTCTCCTCGGATTGTTTGACATTTTGAACAATATGGTTTAGGTCCCTTTGATGGAGTATTTATACACAATCATGATAGAACTAAATAAACAAATTTGTTTATTTTTTACATGGCTTTAATTAAGAGATATAATATTTAGCCAGAATATTCTAGAGTCAAAGGAATCCATCCAGGTGCAATTCTAAATAGAGAACTACGCAAAAGAAAGCTTAAGAGTATTGTATTGGCTAAACAAATTGGTGAACACCCTCAGATTATTAATGCGATAACGAAAGAAAGAAGAGGAATTAATCCTAAACTCTCTATAAAATTGGGGTCATATTTTAATGCGGAAAGTGACTATTTTATGCTTCTTCAAGCTACATATGAAGTATCTCGTACTTTAAAAAATCAAATCTCAAATAACAATAATTTAAAGGAAAAATTTAGATCCTCGATTTTTTGGGATACCATGATTGAACGTATTGATTTAGAAAAAAATAAAAAGTATGTAATTCAAAGAGTTTTAGAAAGAGGGAGTCATGAGGAAATTGAAGAATTGATTAAGATTTATGGTTCTGTTGTTATCAAAAAAGGAATAGGCAAAATAGATGATTCTTTCATTCCAAATTTAAATAGAATTGTAGAAAAATATTTCTTAACACTGTATAGATGAAAGCAGAATCCATGCACGTCTACCTATAGTCACCCTTATCCATTGCCATTATAACCAATCAATTTCCCAACTACAAATTAAGACAGCTATTTTATTTTCGATAAATTACAACCCTAATACAAAAAGCCTAAATAATATGAACACAGAAAAAGAAAGTTTAAAAGCGCACAAGGCCGAAATCTTAAAATCACTTAAGCCAGAGTTTCAACAGGATTTTCTCAACCAAATTGAGGGGTTACCAGATAATGATCCACAAATTTTAACTGGAGATGCTGAAATTGCTGCAATTAGGGCTGAATTAAAGGCAAACCCATCAGTTGATGAAAATGCCAGTGCTGCTGAGTTGAAAGTAATCATACTGCCAAAGCCAATTGTACCTGCTACAGATGCAGAACTTGCGGCAGAAAAAGCTGATCTACTATCTAAAGCTAATGATATGGCAAAACAAACGGCAAAGAGGATAGATGCTGAGAACAAGGCTGCAGAAGGGGTTGATAAAGCAGTTAGAGATGTTGAGAAAAGCATTAGTGATGCGATAGATAAAATATCTCATCCTTTTGGATAAGAAAATACTCTAGAGAAAATTTAGATACCATCATTAAGAAATTAATGGTGGTTTTTTATTTTATAAATTTTATCAACTCTATCCCCCAGAAATTATCCCCATGTTTAAGTAATAAGTTGAAATCATTATCAAAACGGACGAGTCCATCTAGCTTTTGATCATTTTGTATGAATCCTTTTAAGTTATTTGTACATCTCTTATCTACCAATCGCTTGAGCTAGTTGAAGCTAAATGTTTAATTAGTTATTAGTACCTTATTTCTGATATTCGTGTATTTTTTGGCAGAATATTCGTTTTGAACATCAAACACCCTTTATGAAGATTTGTCAAAATCGCCATTCGTGCACCAAAAAGGTGAATTTCTCTTCACGGTTAAATCCTCACAGTGAGGATGAAAGCTTAGTGCAAGCTTTTTCTAAATAATACTACAATCTGTAGTTAAATAATTCTTGATTTAACAAGTGTTTGAGCTAAGGTAAGGTAATTTTTCCTTTTTGGTTCTGGCTTGTCCAGGTTAGGGTTACCCACTTAGAGCACATGATTTGACCATTGCATAAGTCAACGGCGGGTGGTTTACACATCGTTGAATAACCTTATCAAGTATTGATGCTCTATGGTTTCTTCGATTAAATCGGAAAAAGTATTCATCTATATATTTTTGTAGATATTCTTTATTGCAATAGGAAT
>Ga0256847_1000249_pt1 | contig 37290 bp, 21 predicted proteins | sample TeddybearmetaG_FD_189099 | JGI IMG/M metagenome (GOLD analysis project Ga0256847, IMG submission 189099) | Hydrothermal vent microbial communities from East Pacific Rise, Pacific Ocean - Teddybear | ecosystem: Environmental > Aquatic > Marine > Hydrothermal vents | place: Pacific Ocean: East...
CTTGGCTGCCATCAATAACTAAATAAGTTTGATTCATGTTGATACCTTTATGCTAGAAATTATTTTAAAATCTTGATATTTGTTTAGTTTGAAAATAGAATCAATTTTCTAACTTAATCTTGTTTTATCAATCTTTGGAAAAAATAAAATGCCCGTTTTTGAAATAGACACAAAAGAAAAAATAAATAAATTATTAATCTTATTTGCAAATGAACAAGATTTCTTAACTGCTTTAAATGACATTGATATATTATTTATTAATATTGATTCATTTATTTTAAATCTGGTTGATACTAAAAAACCAGGCGATCTGATTGATAATTTACATCAATTAAAAGTTCATCTAAATCAAATAGAAACCAGTCCCTTTTTTGTTTCTATTGATACATTTCAAACCGCTTTTAGTGAAATTAAAATACTTCCTAGAGCGTTATTAGCACTCTTAAACAAAAGTATTCTTGCATTGCAAGAATATTCTAGTTGTTATGAAACATATCTGGATGAAATTGAAGGAAAAAGTCTAAAAAATGTGGCTGATATGGCATTGAAAACCAGAGGTTTAATTATACTTTTAAATCAATTACACTTTGAACTTCAAGCTTACTTAGATGAAAACAATCATTAATTTATAAACAAGAAATTATTTATTAGGAACAATCAATTGGTTATAAAAAATAATTATAACCAATTAATTTTATTATAGTTTGAAAAAATATATTAAATTACTAGGAATTTTAATGTCTTTATTTAAAAAAACCGTCCCCACGCCTGTTTCATCAAAAAATCTTTATATACTCTTTGGCATGCCTGCCACCATGTTATCTATATTTTCAATGATAACATTAATTACTGTCTTTTTTTTCTTACAAAAAAATGAATTATTAAAAGAATTATTTAAAATTCCTGAACAAATTCTTATACTTATTTTAGTTTTATCTACGGTTCTTTCTTTTATTATTATGTTGTTTTGTGCAAAAAGACCTGGTGGAATCTGGTATCGATATTGGAATCTTCTGTTGTTTTTATTAAATTTGGGCATTTTAATTTTATATTTTTTACCTATCCATATTATTCCTTTTTTTCAAGCTGAAATACAATATTTTATTTCTTCATCTCTTTTTGATGTAACGGTCTGTGCCATTGCCTCAGCAACTTTTGTTTTATTGCCTCGTTTAATTTCATTAAGTGTGAATAGCTGGTGGCTTAGTCGAATATCTTTGATTAGTTTACTTGTTGTTTTAGGTTTTACAGCAACCACCATTCATTTTGGGCAAGCTGAAATTATTAGTGGGGTTCAAAGTAAAACATTAACAACCATCCAAGCAATAAAAAAGGAAACCAAAATAATTAATAACAGTCATTATCAATCTGATAAGAAGCTTGCGGTTAAAGCTTTGTTATTTAAGGATGAATTCTGGCGTAAAGCTAAAATCTTTAAACTAAATCAAACTTTATTTGAGGTTTCCGAACAAAAAATATCGGCCGTTGCAAGTAAAATAGATAAAGTGGCTTCTTTTAGTTTAGAAAATATTACCGATCCCGCTATTTACTATGATGAGACAAGCAATAAATGGGTGAATAATAAACAATTTATTTTAAGTGTTAAAAAAACATTGTCTTATTATCATTATATTCAAACATTATTAAAAACCATTCAACCTGATAATCAAACGTCTCTAACTGAGGATACTCAAGAATTAAATCATTTATATCAATTACAAACTCAACGTTTTGAAAAAATGATTGATAATTTACAAGGTTCTTGGCTTAATGCCTCATTACATAACAAATTAATAGGCAATAAAAAATTAAGTTTAACTGATTTTCTGAGTATTCCAATTATTAAGGAAAAAAGCCAATATAATGCAACCAACCCTTGGCAATGGTTATCTATGCCATTAAACGAAGCAAAGCAACTAGAACAAGAAGCCTCTACAGGTTGTCGCTTCTCTGAATATGATGCCAAAAGAAAACAATATTTTAGAATGGATTGTTATGCTTATAATGATTTTGATAAAAATCTCACAACCCCCTTAATTGAAATGAGGATTGTGTATGCAGAAAAAAATCTTAACGAAGAGTCATTGCCTCGTGAGCTATACTATATTTTTCCAATCCCTAAACGGGTATTAGCTGAAAATTATAAAACAAACATTATCAGTTCATTTATTGCTGAAATAAGAAAAGAAAATTCGTCAGTCCGTGTTAGAAATAACCGCAGTTCTGCAAAAGATGGGGTTTCTTTGACATTAGATAATCAAAAAATTAGTATCCATCGTTTAAGAAGAAAAAACTATTTTAAACAACAAGATATGATTGAGTTAAGGATAGAGAAAAAATACTAGGTAACTATAATGAGTGATGACAACAATAAAGATTTAGCAGATAAAATGAATGAAGATAAAGTGGATGATTTAGCTTTGCTTTTTGAAAAACTTGAAAACCATTATGCGGCGGAGAAAATAGAAGAATTTAATAAAACATTGGATGATTTAAGTGCCATGGATGCCAATAAAAAAGATCCTAAAGCTTGGGAAAAAGCAATCAAAATGCAGATGGACATGTTATCTATGGATAAGATAGACAGTGATTTAAAAGAGTTATCCAATGAAGAAGATTCTGATATTAATCAATATGATATTGATGATGACAATGAGTTTTCAGAATATGAAGCTCTAGAAGATACAAAAGCTCCATTTACTAAAGAAGAAGAACCCAATGCCTTAATTATCAATCCAAAAGATCCTGAAGAAACAAGTAAATTAATTGATCCAGTAATTGAAAATAATGATTTACCCATAAAAGAAACTTTAAAAGAAATATTTGAGACCAAGAATGCGGCTAAAATTTCATTAATTGGGGGTAAAGGCATTGGTAAAAGTTATTTATTTCAAGCCATGGTTTATCGTTCTTGGTCTAATCAATTATCAGGTGCCTTAAGTTATTATTTAGATTGTGACAGCACTCGTTTAGTGGCGGCTCAGTCACGGCAAGATCCCGCGTTACTTTATCGTTTAACTGAATATTTAGAAAGTTATGAACAATGGTTGCGCTTAGATGCAACAAAAATAGAAACTCAATTATGGTTTAGACTAGAATTACCTTATCGCAAAGGTCTATTAGGATTAAATCGAGGTCAATTAGCCATTGAATTTTATGATGGGGCAGGAGAATTTTTTGAATCTGATTTAGATGAGAGTAAAGTTGACGTTTGGGAAAATTTAACAAAATCTAATATTATGGTTTTCTGTTTACCATACTGGGTCGTTTTTCCTAGCGATGATATTTCAGATGCAGATTATAACGAAAGGCGCATCCGACTGAATGCGTTTGATAAAATCTTATCAAACTATAAAGAAATAAGGCGCCGAACAAAACAAAAACATTCTGTTTTCAGCATTTTAGCATTAACACAAGCAGATGATAGACGAGCAGGCGGCAATGAAATCATTAGTCAAATTCAAGAAAATTGGATTGAAGAATATATGAATAATACGGAAGATTATTTAAAAGCCTTACGTAAACCTCATAATGTTTTAAACTATCTTAAAAATGCTAAAAAAATATCTAAACTTTTATTAAAAGAAATGAGCAATAATATGGATCCTAAAGTAAGTTCAATTGTATCAGGTCTTGATTTAGGGCGGGGAAAGCCTTGGTTAATGCCTGTTAGTGCCATTGAAGGCCATAAATTGCAATCTATTGAAGAAATTACAAGGCAGTCTCAATCAGAAGAAAATTTTTTAATCAAACAACAGCGGACCCCGCCTATTCCCGTACATGTTGAACTCCCTTTATTAGTTGCTTTATGTGAATATACGAACGCGTTAATATGATAAATACCACTCTAAAATCAATCTATCGAGGACAGTCTAATACAGGAATAGGAGAAGGAGAAGGCGGAAGTTCTCAACGAGGAGAACAATATTTAGCCGCCGATAGTCTTTTTGCAAAAGATAAAGCCTTACTAAAAGCTATTCGACCTTGGTTAACTTTTGACGCCAATGTTAGTGATCAACAAAAAACCAGAAATCAATTATGTGGATGGTCTTATTTTAGTTATAAGGAATGGTGTTTTATTGTTTATTTACAACCTGCGGGTGTTCATGATTTAAGAGCGGCTTATTTTTCCCACGCACGGGTTTATCCTAAAGATGAATGCCATCAAAATCAAGATTTAGGCTTATTATTGGCTCAACCACAAGCTTTTGATACTCCTTGGCGGGATAATGATAAAAAAACACATATTACCCCGCCTCCCCCAGAATTAATTTCTAAAGAACCCGTTTTACAAGAATCTGCAACAGTTATTCAATTATTGGCCCATCTTTACCAAGCGATTATATTAGATTATCCGCTTATTATGGCGGTTTCTGTTATGGAATTTATTGCTGATAGTCCATTACATCCTATTATTAGCTTTATACGAGCCGCTTTACCACTTAAATTAAAATGTGAATGTCGGATTCGTGTTTATACCAGTACACCTGATTTATTTTTACGTCAAGAAAAAGTACAACTACTGGTGATTCCTGATAATAAAATCAGAGAAGCCCTTTTTGCAAGAGAAGATGCGCTTGTTTTAAATAGAGAGGGTATTATTACTCATGGTCAAAAACGTATTTTATCAAAAGAGGCGACTGCCTATGCTAAAACGGTTTTAAAACACTTAGAACGTTGGGGAGCAGAAGGCACTTTAACTTTTTCAAAACGTTATTCAGATATTTTTGGTACAACAGAGTTACCTCACAATAAAGATATTCCATTATTAAAATATACTTATTTTATTGCTCATGCTTTTAATTCCCCTGAAAAACGTTGTAAAAATTTATTTGGTACCTTAGCTTCATTGGCAAAAAAATCGGTTGATTGGAAAAAATTAATTAAAACGGATGAATGGGATCATTTTCCTAGAGATGTATTGGCTCAATATATTATAAAGGCACCTGCTGAATTTGAAACAAAACATGAACAGCTATTTCAAGAATATTTAATTAATATTTTTATAGATCAACAATGGATGCTTGACCAAGAAATTACCTTAGAAAAATCAATATCAATATCAGATCAACAAATTAATCATTTATTTGATTTAAATGAAAACAAGAAATTATTAGAAAAAGACATATTACAAGAACTCATTGAAGAAACATCTATTGATACGTTGTTAAAATGTACGAAGTATTTAGATAAAATATTAAAGCTTGAATACAATGAAGATAATCTAGATCGTTGGAGAAAAAGGGAAAATTCATTAGGTCGTGTTGTTGCAAAGAATCATAATTTATTGAATTTATTATTAAATTATACTTATAAAGGAGAGTTAACATTAGTTTGGCTAATAACTTATGTAAAAACAACTTTAACACCAAGCCAATATTTAAAATTATTAAAACATATTTTTAATCTTGAAAATATTCAAGAATGGCTTGAACCATTAGAAGAAATTTTTAAACAACTTTTAGATATAGAGCTTAAAGAACAAGATAAAATTAATTTAAAAGAATTATTACGTAATGAAAATAATAAGCTTTCTTTAGAAGGTAATTTTGATCTCTATCTTCTTTTTATTGAATTATGGGTTCGAGTGGAATCTATAGAAAAAAATAAAAAAAATATTCGAGATAAGCTTATTAAAAAAGTTTTACTATTAAACGATAGCCAACAACAACAAAAAGTTATCCATCTTGCTTGTCAATCGAACCAACAAAGTTTAATGGCGAGTCGTTTATTAAGTAGTGTCACCAAGAAATCTATTTGGTTAAAACCATCTTTTGATTTATTATTTATAGCGGCGGCACATAATCATGAACCTTTTACACTTGAGATTACGCGAGTATTACTTCTTTTAGAAGAAAAAAATAAACAACTTTTAATTACTAAAATTGATAATTATTTTAAACAAAATACAAAAATCCCCGCCTTACTTCGTCAAGATTGGTTTTATCATTGGTACTTTGAAAGCACTTTATTACTTGAAGAAAAACAACATGTTATTAGTCACTGGTTAAATGCTTGGGGTGATTCAAAACACTATGACATTCCTTTTGAATTATGGTCTGCCATTATTGAAGATGTGACTGCTAAAACTTTTTTTAAACAAAAAAAATGGCCGAGAATTCATCCATTAGAAGAAGTGCAGTTAGAAAAAATCGCCGCCCTTGCAGAAACATTAGATGATTTAGAAATATTATTAAATACTTGGAATGGGTGGTATGACGAAGGCGTATTGCCTTATTCAAAGAAAGAGCCTAAATCATTTATATGCGGAGCTTCAACATTTTGTAAAGATCAAATTGAAATTTTTGATTATTTCTTAAATAAATCTGAGGAATATTTATTATTTAGTGAGCTTTCTTTTTTAGAACAAAATTCTAAATTAAAATCTAATAATGCAGGATATTTTGAAAAAATACAGATTAAGACGGTTATTGGAAATTTAATTCCTTTTTTTGAGGAGACTGTAGAATTTATAGAAAAAGAAGATTTATGGAAATCTAAAGATTTTTTAGCTGAATTAAGGGATTGGTTTGTAAAATCAAAAAATAAAGTCCTAAAAAAACATTGTGATTATTTAAATAGAAAATTGGGAATAGTAAAGGATATTTTATGGACTGCTCCAAAGTCTAAAACAAAAAATAGAATAAAATCAAATTCTTATAATCGTAGTGGCTATATGCATATAGCCAGATTATTAAACCCTGATATTATTTATCAAAATAATCAAAATCCAAAGCATTCACCTTATATACTATCCTTATTAAAAGGGAATGTGGATGATGATTGTTGGTATAAATATACACATTTCCCTGAAGAGATAATAAAAATCATAGATACATTAGAAAAATATCCTGAAGTAGCCACTGAATTTAAAGAAAAAAAGGAGCAAGTAATCCAAGCTATCATTGGCTTGCAAAGTAAATACTCTGATTTTAGTCACTTTTCTAATAAAAAGAATTATCTACCTATCTTTAAACTTTTAATTCAAATTTATAATGAATGTTCAATAAGAGAACTTTCTTTTTTTATTTTTAAAAATACTCAAATACATGCGAAAGAGATATTATTTCATCAAAGATGGTGGGATTCTTTTTTAAAAACCATTAAAGATAGTAATTATTCTGATAATTGTAAAGATGAGATAATTAGCGCAATATCAGCTATATTAGATATAGAACCAAATTTTAATCAATATAAATCAAAATTTTACACTGCTATAAGAAAAATTTATTAATTACCTTATTTAGGATACCCCAGATACTATGTTTATTAATATTCTACCTGACTCATTAAAGCTATCAATATTTAAAACGGATGATGGTTATACTTTTTATACAAATGCAGAATTAACTGTTCAAGAAAAAGAATTTACAAATCATAAAAATCATACTGAACTTAATGAATTTTTAATAAATTATAATAATAAAAAAGATTTAATATGTATTAAAATTAGCCCTAAACGTGAAATTACTTATGAATTATTAGAGATTGAAAGCCACCATATTCTTAAAATTAGTCCTGGTGCAAATGAATTAGCAATCCCATTATTAATTAATAAGAATAAATCTATTCAATTAAATATTGGAGATTTCTTATTTTTTCCTACATCCAAAAAAAGCAATGATCAATTACGAAGTTTTTATAAAAATTTAAATATTTTTTCTCCAGAAAAAAAACTTTCTATTTACAATGCTATGGTACAACCTAGCTTAACAACCCGATTGGGGATGTTGGAAAATGAAGTTTATAAAGGAAAAAATTATGAACAAAAATATGAAGAACTACCAAAGGAAGATAATAAATCAAAACTAAAACCCATTTTTAAAACAATAACAACTCGTTTCAATGAATTAAAAATAGGAAAATATATTTTAATATTTTTACTTTCAATAATATTGGCTATGAGTGGATTATTGGCTTCCAAATATATTAATGATAGGTTTGTTAATAAAATAGTAAGATATTCTTTACCAGAGATTGATAAAGAATTACTTGATTACGTTAATAATAACTATAAAAATGAAAAGAAATATAGTAAATTTTATACAGATTATTTCTCTAACAATACTACTAATCCTGAAAAAAATGTTTTAGCATGGATAAAAATAATGTTATCACAAAAAGAGATGGTTTTTTTAAAAAATAAAGAATTTAAAATATCTGATTTAGAATTTAATAATATGTCAAATAGCCTTTCTTTATTAAAAGAAAATTATAATCGTAATTTTTCAGAAAAAAATAGTCGTTCTTTTTCAGAAAAAAATAAATTGATTTTAAAATTTATTTTTTGTCATAATAGTTACCAATTAAAAAATAGTACAAAGTTACTGCCACAACCTCAATTTGGAAATATAAAATTACCTGAAGAAAAGAATTATTGTTCTTCTATTCGCAAAACTAAGTCAGAAAAGATATTAGAAGCCATTAAATCTTTGGGAAAACCTAAGACTAATTTTAATTTAGTAGAAGATAATGATAATATAGATAAAATTAATCAAAAATTACTTAATTTTGAAAAAAAATATTCTAAAAAATATTCAGACTTTTATAAATCTCATTTAAAAAGTAAAAATGGGAATATTAGAATATATGGCTGGATTAAAATTATTCTTTTGCAAAAAGAGAAACTATCAAAGGGAGCTCTCCAAATAGATTTTTATAAGACAACAGCAGATAATTTAAAAAATAATTGGTCAAATTTTTCAAAAAAACAAAAATTATTACTCCAGTTTATATCCTGTAAAGAAAATAATTGGAATTCCAATAAACTTACATTTGAATTGGGCGTTAATGGTGGTAGTAAATCAATATTTAATTTAAAAGATACAACAACAACCTGTACGAAGATAAAACAAATGGAAACCCAAAAATTATTAGATACCATAAAGACTCTAAAACCAACCCAATGAAACTCCTAACCTACAAAAACCAAGCCCTTTTTGAACACCCAATATTACTTGATCAAGAAAACCCCAAAGACCAAGTAATATTGCATTGTTTATTAGGTGCAACCGCCATTCATTTAGTCTTATTAGATGACAACAATGAAGTACAATTACATGCAGAAATTTTAGCGGAAGATGATGAAGAATTATTAATTGAATTTATTTATCAAGAAGATCATCAAATTGAAGTCACTTGTGAAGGACGGCAAGTTTATCTATTAAGTATTGAAACTCTTGAAAAAATTAATCAATATTATACAATCAACCCGATTCTAATCAATCAACAGAATTCTTCTTTATTAGATATTGTTTTAATTATTGATGGAACCAATCATTTATTAAAAGCAACAAATGAAAAATATCCAATAACTTGGCAACAATTACATGAAAAAGTACAAGAATTTATTGCCCAGCTTGCTAATAAATTTTCAACAAGAGTGGGGATTTTAGCTTTTGCAGATCAGGAGCCGCCTGAACACATTCGGGCAGATGCTTTAAAACCATTATATCATCTAAAACCAGATATTAAAAAAGGTGAAGAATTTAGTTTTATACCTTTTAATCAAAAGCAATTAGAACAACAAATACAACAAATACAAAGTTCATCTGGTTGTGATTATATTGATGCAGTTGCTGATGCTTTTGAAGCTTGTCAGCATTTTAATTGGCGTCAAAAAGCACGGAGATTAATTATTTTAATGGGTGATTCACCAGGTCATTCTATTTTACATCCTATTGCTAAAGGCGGGGATATTAATATTAGAAAATATGATGTTGAAGTTGAAGCATTGAAATTACATCAACAAAAAATAGAAATAATCACCCTTTATATTCAACCATTAGATAAAAAAGTACGCCTTGATGTTATCAATTATAGTCAAAAACAATATAAAAAATTAGCATCATTACCTTGTTATACATTTCAAGACATTGATTTTGAAGCAGACATAGCTATAAATGAATTGGAAAAAATAGAAGGGCTTATTGGACGAAATGCCATGTTTGGCGAGATTATTGATATTGAGTAAATTTTTAAAAGCTATAAGTCTTAATATCTTCTTTTTTATAATCATCATAACTATCAATAATATTAGCTAAAAAAGGTTTAAGTTCCTCGCGATTATTATTTTCTCTCCATTCTTTAAATTTATTCATAATTTCTTCTGCTCTGTCTTGTAATAAATAATATTGATAACAAGCCTTAATATGATTGATTAATTTTTGTTCTCCTATTTTATTATAAAAAAAGATTAAATTATTTATTTCAATTTGTGGAATAAAATATAAAGGAGAAATATAATTTGTATCCATTTTAGAAAAACTTGCATCAGCGGTTAAAGAAAATGCCAAAGCCCTTAATAAATCAACTTTAATATTCCATTGTTTTTCATCTACCTTTACATTTTTTGGTTTAGTATCAATAATATTAATACTATCAATAAGATCCTTCTCTTTTTTCTTAAAATATCGAATGACTTCATCACGTTCTTTTTTGTCCCTAAGAGGGGTTATTGGATACTCTCTTTCTAACCAACGCTTATTTTCTTTATTAAAAAATTTAGCATACTTTTTAAGTAATTTTTGTGTTTTTATACTGGTATTAGGAAGCTCAGATACTCTAAATTTTTGCTCTTCTGTAAGTTGTAATGGTTCAAAAATAATTTCATCTTGCTCCAACTTAAATTGAAATTCAATTATTTGACTGGGTTCATTATTTAGAAAAGCAGGAATTAGCTTATCTTTAGCATAGTCTAAATAATCTTGTTGAACCGTAATAGATGATAAATTCGGGGGGTGGATTTCTTTTTGAATACCTATAATATCCCAAGTTTTAGCTAGTTTATTAAACTTAACTCGACGAGATGGAATCCAATTAACAATAGAAAGTGCTTGAGTTTCTTCATCAGCTAAAGGCAGAAATAAAACAGCAAGGGCTTCTGCTGATAAGGGACTTGTTAAATTTTTTAGTAAAATAGGAGAAATTTCAGATAATATTTCAGCATAAAATTGGACTAATTCTGCTTCTGAAAGATTCACTTTAATATCTGCAATGCCTTGCTCAATGGTTTGCTGGATTTGCATTGGATCAATAACAATATCTTTGCATTCATCGGCTATTATTTCTAAATAAAATTGAGGATCTGCCCAATTAATTTGCTGAGTTGTCTCCCACCAAATTTGATCATTAAAATTTTGTTGAATAAAAGGTAATAAAATTAATCGAGCCAAGGCAACAGGAAAATCTTGAGGAATTTCCCAAGTTAGAATTTGTTTTTCTAAAAACCCCCCTCGCCCACTGAGATCAGTTGCTCGACTCGGATAATTTTTAATTGCAAAACATTGTCGTCCTTTAATTAACCAGCAAACAGCTTCTTTCGGTTCATCTTCTGCACCTAAAAAAAGATGTCGATTCAAATCTTTTTCTTTAAATCCAACACTACAAGCAATCCACCGAAAATCAGAAACTTCATTATGGACTTTCCCCCATATTGCCCTTTCAAATGAACCTATTTTTTTAGGTAAATGTGCTAAAGTGTCTAAAGCAGGCCATTGTGATAAATTATTCATAATTATTATTATTTTCTTCTGTTTTTGGTAGATTTAATTGTTCTATAATCCAAATAAAAGGTTCTAGTAAATTAATGGAATCCCCTTGAGGACAAATACAAGCTGTAAATTCTTCATTAAAAAAAGCCGTATGAAGTACTGTACCATATTGTATTTTAAGCCCTGCGGCAGAAACAGGAAATAATTTATAATTGGTAAAGTGTAGGTTAATACGCTCTAAAATTTTATCTTTTTTATCTAATTTATTTTTAATAAATTGATGCGGTTCTTTTATTGCCGCTTGTAAAGCTTCAACTGTGTCAATCCAATGTTCATCTACTTGTGTATAACAAATGGCAATAGGGCGTGCATCTTTAATGTCTTCCCCTCGTTTTACTTTCATATCATCTAGCATTTTTAATACTTCATTTATTTGGTGTTCCCGTTTATCAAAAGGATTAACTAAAATAACCAATCCTTGAGTCGCCATTAAACGCTGTATCACTTCTTCATGATGCTCTGAATAATCTGTTCCAGCCCTATCTTCAATATTTAAATTAATTTGTTGATTATTTTCTGGATTCAAAAAACGAAAGGTTAATTCATTATTATCACCAACAGCGGTACCTGTTGGAAAAACATTATCAACTAAAATATCTTTACGAAAGGGATCAATATAGTCAATGGTATTTTGTGTTGGATGAACTTCCCAATGACTGTGGTTACTTTTAGCTTGTAAATAAAGTTGAGCTAATAAAAAAGTTTTACCTGATGAGGAAGGTCCCCATAAAGTAATAGAAGGATCTTCTGTTTGTGATACCACTTCTCTAAGAGATTGATTCGATTGAATTTCAAGGGGTGTATTATCTAATAATGCTTGGGCTAAACTTTCACCTAAAGCAATATCTTCAGCAGATAAAATAGGATTATAATCAAGGTTTTGATCGGTAATAATAACATCCCATGTTTTTTTTAATTTTTTTGTTGAAAAACGTTCAGTGGGTAACCAACCTATAATAGATAGTTTTGAAAAAATTTGAGGGGGCAAAGAAAGAAATAAACAAGCAAATGCATTTGCAGGCAAAGGTTTATTTAATTTAAGAACAGCAGGAAATTGTTCTGTTAATAAACAAGCATAAAATTGTCCTAATATTTCTTGATCAAGGTGTTTATTTAGTTCACGAATACCCTCTTGTATTAAAGTTTCTATAATATCTTCTGTTATGGTTAATACTGGAATTTCATCAACTGAAAGGGGTAAACAAAATTGTTCATTATTCCATAAATTAGGTTCAACTTTATCTAACCAAATATCATTATTATACTGACTTACTTGATGAGAAAGTACCAACATGGCAATTAAATCAGATATTTCACTATTAATACGCCACTGTATAAATTGTTTTTCTAAAAACCCCGTTCTACCTGCACTATCTATTGATTGACTAGGATAAATACTAACCGCATATTGAAAATCTGCTTGTTTTTTCCAAACAAAAAAAGAACAAGGATTATCTTCTGCTCCAAATTGCCGTTCAATAGAACGATTATTACTAATAAAATGAGGGCTTGCGGCAATCCAACGAAAATCAGAACTTGTATTATGCACCTTTCCCCAAACAGCTCGTTCATAATGAAATTTACAAGGAAAAGTTTGGTTATTAAAAGTCGGCCAATTTATCAAAATATTGCTCCTTTAAATATATTTGTCATAAGCAGCCCTTAATTGTAAACGAATATTGGCTGGTAAAAAATTAGTTTGAGAGTAATTAGCGCTAATCTTATTAAGTAATGTGCTTAATGTTAGGGTTGCTTGCTCTGCTTCTGGTAAAAAAGATAAATGTTCTTGTAATGCTTTAATTTTATAAGTGGCGTCTTCACTTGCTAGGCGTTTTGTATAAATTTCAATTAATTCAAACTCTTTTGTTATTTGTCGACATTGTGTTTGTGATAAACTTAAATTACGAGGATTTTCAGGCAACCCTTGAATAAATCCAATAATTTTATAATAAGATTCTGTCGCAAACGGACCTAAATTCTGACGATTATAATCGACTAATTTAGTTTGAAGTGTCTTTAAAAGATGATGATATATTTCTTGTTCACTATTAATGGCACTTAAGGTTTCTTGATATTCTAAAATTAAGGGATATAAGGCAGTTAATGCAGCCGTTGTTGATTCATAATTTTGCTTATTAAATGCTTCTAAATTTTCAATAGAATTTACAATGTAATCTTGATCATGGGTACTTAGTGAAGCATGATTAACGGATTTAAAAGATTGAATTAATTGTATGTGATCTTGTTCTATTTTTTGAAACATGGTTTCAATGTCATCTTCTAAAACCACTAATTCAATCCGACTTTTATCTAAGGCATCCATCATTTCTTGAATGGTGCCAAATTGCGCTATAATATGATTAATTGCTCTATTTTTTGTTTCATCAACCTCATTTAACAAGGTTTGTTTATCTATAATATTGTGTTGAAGTGTTTGATATTCAAGATAACAATGTCCAATAATTTCATTTTCTAATTGTTCAATTTGATTTTTTATTTGATCATAATCTTGTTGAGCTTCTCCAAATAAATTAGTTTTGGTTTCAACAGTGGTAATTTCTTCTAATAATTGTTCAATTTGAATATTATCAGTATATTCTTGTAATTTCTCTAAACGATTTTTAAGTGCTTGTTGAGATTGTTTTAATTGTAAATTAATCCCATCTGCTTCTGTTTGATAGGTTATTAAAGCATGATCATGATTTTTAATGGTTAAAATAAAATCAAGCATTTGATTTGGATCATCACTTTCTTTTTGAATATTAATTTCTTGTTCTAATAATTCGATTGCTTTTATTGTATCAATGGGTAATAAAATAGATCGTAACTTGGTTATTTTTTGTTTAAGCCCGTCAATACTTCGTTCTAAAGTTTGTCTAATATCATAGGTATTATTAGTAATTAACCCTCCAAAATCTGATTCATATTTTTCAAAATTTTGTAACCAAAGACGATGCTTTGCTGATTTATCAGTTTTAATTGTTGTGGTCAGTTCATTTAAACCTTTATCAATTTTTTCTATATTATTAATAACATGAGAACTGGAAATACATTTCAAATCTGTTATTTTTTGTTGAAAATATTTTAATTTTTCTCGCCGTTCATCTTCTGCATTAATAATAATTTTTTGTTCTAAGATGCTTGATTCTTCTTTTTTTTTATTTAATTCTGTTTCGTCTAGTTTTCGCCAATTTTGACTTAATGATCTTTTTTTAAAATCAATAAGATCCTTAATTTGTTCTGTAAATTCAGGTTTAATTTTTTTCCACCGCTGTTTCCAATCTCGTAAACACCTAATAATTTCATAAAATTGCTCCAATGTTTCAGGCGGCTTTTTTGCAACAAATGGCTCTAGATCTTTAATTTTAGCTTGAATTTCTTCAAGCCATTCTGAAAATTGGTCATTATTTAAAACATCTTGATCAAATATTTGGAAAAATATTTGATGAAAATAACAAACAGCTTGATAGAAATCATCTTCCTGATCCCCATTAATGCCAATTTCAGTAATATTTTTATAAGCTGTTTTTAATTCAGCCAAGCCATTTTTAAAATAACTAATATTACTTCTTAAATTAGACAGCTTAATTCTTTCAAAATCAAGCTCATTGCTTGTTTTACATTGTAATCCAGTTTCATAAATTTCTGTTCGCCAAGTGGTTTGTTTTGAATTAACAAAACCCAGTAGTTGATCAATTTCTTGATCAACCTCCGCAATTTTTGTATATTTAAATTCTTTGATTATTTTATCAATGCGAGCTTGCTCTTCATTAATTTCTTTTTTATTTGATAACAATTTATCTAATTCAATTTGATAGCTCTCAAGTAAAGTAATTTTTTTTTCAATATCTGATAAATTAACAAAAAATCGCAGTCTTTTTTTTTGGACATTGGTTAATTCATTTTTAACGGATTTTAATTTATTATGAAATAAACGAGCATCTACTGTTGTTTCTTCTAATTCATTAATTCGTTCAAATAAACTAAGATATTTTTGTTTACTCATTGATTTTACTCTGATTTTTAAAATTAAATAAAATGTGTTAATAAATTAATAATGGCTTTTTTAGAAGGCTTTATATCACACAGTTCATAAGCCAATGCGGTTCCTACACATTGTTCACACCCATCATCACATTCACAATAATTTAACCAATTTTTAGTATATTCAAATAATTTTCGAATAATATCAGGATCTTTATTTAAGATATGAACCAAACCAATGCCTTGAGGATATAAATCAATAATAGCGAATCCAGTAAAATTTTCATATTTATTACTGCTATTGGTCAATGTTTCTTCAATTAAAGGAATAATTTCAAAAGCATCCGAACGAACACCAAGATGAATGGGAAAAACAGACTTTAAGGCGTAACAAAATGAACGTAAACCTTGATCATAATTAGATTGTTCTTCTGGAAATTTGACAATAAAGGCTTCTGTTGAAAATGCTTTGCCATAAATATCATTTAAAGGATGCTTTTCAATATTTGCTTTAACATCTAAAGATTGTGATTCAATGACGGCCTCTAATATTTCAGAATAATCCGTGGTTACCGTACACTTTTCTAATCCAGTATTACCAATCCCTGTACTAGGACTCGTGGCTTTAATATTATCTATTTCCACACTGGCTTTACGCCAAGTATGATGATGCATGTTTTCCCGCCGACAATTTAAATATCCGACTTCAATAATATCATTGATATCAGACCAATCATCAATACGGTAACGTTGATTTTGAAAATAAAAAATACAGCGGGGATAAGCTTTAATGGTCAAACGTTCAGGATCAATTTGCATTCTAATTCCAATATTATGTTCCCCTGCTGTTGATTCTCTAATACCAATTAATCGACTTCCAACCGTATCTAAAGGTTGTAAACGATTCCCCATCGTTTGTTTGCTTTTATATCTGGGTTCTTTACATAAGGTATTTTTTTCATCTAAAAAACGAATCAATTCTTGGTGCAGATCGCCTGCTGACAATAATTCATTTAATATTTTCTTAATACTTTTTTCATTCCATAAAAAATTGCGTTGCAATTGACTTTCTGTTTCTGGCAATTCATGTAAAGCTAAAAGTAAATGACGTTCTGTTATTTTACTTGAAGCTTTGGCACTCACTAAAAACTTAGAAAATTGAATCTCATTAAAATGATAAAGTAAATGGTGAATATAGGGATTAAATCCTGCAATTAATCCAATATTTATATCTTCTAAAACTAATTTATTACGTCCTAAATAAGAAATAATACTAAGTAAAGCTAAAATATTTTGTTCTGTTACTTCAATAATAAAAGCATTTGCCATATTGGGTAATAATCCCAATTGATCTTTTATTGTTTTTTTATTTTGGCTTGGTAAATCAGAAAACTTACTTAATTCATCATTACTTATTTTACTTTGAGGTGCTAAATAAGTGGGCCAATAACCTTCAATAGAAGCTTGTGCCGCAACAAGAGCTAAGTGTCGACAATCATTTTCAATTTTAGGTAGCGTGTTTAATGAAGGGCTTTCATCTTCTAATAAATATAAATTGATATTATTAAATAATTGTCGTGGAATATAAGTTTGTTGTTCTTTACTAAAAGTTTGAGGCAAGATATGTTGTAAAAAACTGGCTTGTTGGGCACTAGAAAAAGAGGAATCCCTCATAAAAACTAAAGTTCGAACATCATCCCGTCCTTGTTGATAAATAAGACGATACAAGCGCCTTGAAATTGCCCACATATTACTAGCAAGAACTCCCGTATAATCTTGTAAATCCCACCAAACAATTAAACCTATTTTAGTAAGAAAAACGCCATCACATAAGTACATTTTTGCAGACAATATTTCACCACTAATAATCCATAATCCAGTATTTGTTGGGAAATTATTAATATCATTAAGAATATGAATGGTTTTTTCGGGTGCCCAATATTCTAACTGTTGTTTTAAAAAATATTGATTTTTTTCACAAATAAGCAAGGTGGTTGTATTAAACCGCTGTTGAAGTAATTGGCTTGCTAGTGCAACACATTCAATTTGACCACAATTATCAGAGCTGGCAATAAACTGATTATAATGTTGATCATGAAAATGAGGTGGATTAACCATTTTACCAACGGCTTCAATCATTAATGGTTCAATATTTTTTGCTCCTAAATGATTAAGCCACTTTTCAAATGTAATACCAGATTGAGGTGTTTCAATTTGATTGTAGCTTGCTTTCCATTGTCCAATACGTTTCAATTCAATCCCTTGTTTTTTTAAACAAGTGTGCCATGGTTCTAAAGAGAAAGGCGGGTCTTTGGGTTCATTTTGTTGTTTATTTTGTTGTTTTCCTGCGCTAAAAGCCAAGCCAATTAAAGATAAAGAGATGACCAATAGACTAGTCCATAAAGCCGCAGGATAAGCATTTTCTCCTCCAACAACATGTTTGGCTTCAATTCCAATAATAAATAATAAAATAATGGCAAAAATAAGAACCCACCAACGTTTATTGGCATAACCAATCCCTCCTAATAAACAAATTTCTTTGATTTTAGAAAAAATAGCAGGAATCGTACTGCCGATTAACCAAAAAACACAAAATAGTAACCAACTAAAACAGGGAATTAATAATGTCCAAAAAATATTTTGTTTGGAAGCAGTGATTAAATCAAAATATAAATGATAACCACTTTGCCAAGCAGGCGGATGAATAAAATCAACCCATGTTGAATAAAGTAAAAATGCGGCAAGAAAGAGGGTGTGCCATGTCACAATAAAAGCCCAAAAGTGCCCACTATCCCTATTTTTATTGGTTCTTCTGGCAAGTTTATCAAAAATAAAAGTACAAAGACTTAAAACTAAACTAAAAATAAAAAGTTCTAAAGAAGCTATCGAAGGCATTCTGGGGCAATTTCCAATTGAGTACAAATTAAATAGGCATGGTTTGTTCCACTATGTTGAGTACGTTGCGCAGAACCAATATTAATTCCTGTTAGAGCATTGTCAATATTTGGAATCCCTCGCCATGTTTCAGGTAATAAACTATGATAGGAAATAATGGGAACCCCTTTTCCTTGTTTAAGAAATAAGGAGGGACTAAATCCACCATATTCTTTTATAAATTGAATAAAACTTTGTTGTAACTTTTCTTTTTGTTCATTATTAATATTATCTGGATATTTTCTACTTAAATGATCAATAAAAGCTAAGGGTTCCAAAAATTTTTCATTACAAGAATGATACCAGTCTTTAAAGGGTTCTCCTGTAGATTGAGTTGCTAAAAAATTACCATCATTGGGGATATGTTGTTGTAAAATACGTTCAAAATCAGTATTTTTTTCAACGATATAACGAAAGGGGCTGGCAATGGAGATAAAGGTGGGTCTTTGCATATTATCTGATTCAATACTTAATCCATTAATTTGTAAAAAATCTTTAATTTGATGCATTAACCATTCAATCTCTTTTTTGCGAGATTTCAATTGAAATATAATACGCCCCGTTACTAAGCTGGCTTCATTTCTCAACATTAACCTCATGTCTTTAATTAAATGTTTTGAAAATAATGATAATGGTTCATATAAAGAACCTTTAGGTGATAATGTTTTTTGTAAAAAATAGGCAAAACGCCCTTTTTTATTATGTTGGTGAAAAAAGGTGGGACGTTGTATCCGATAATAAATTCTTTTATGAAAAATGGTTTTAGCTAATACCAGAAAAAGGAAGCCTAAAATGAAACTAATACCAAAAGGGGTGTTTATTTTTTGAACCCATGGATAAATTTTATCCCAGTAAAATGGTCCCGTACTGGATAAATTAATTAATAAAGGGAGTATCACATAAGTTAAACCAAGTGCTAAAATTAAAGAAAAACCTAACCACCAATACTTTAATGGTGAAAGAAGCACTTGATTTTCAATAAAATTTTGTTCCTGATAATAAAACTGTTTTAATTCACTAAAATTTTCTATGGGGGGGGGGGGTGATAAACCTTGTTCAGTGTTTGTTTTTAACTGTTCATTAAGTTCATTCACTGCTTGAATAACGGTATTTAGTGCAACAGGATATTGTTGATGATGTAAATCAGTATCAATCGCTTGAATGATTTCTTTTGGTAAATCTTCTAATATATTTTTATTGAGTTTTTCGGTTTCTATTCGGGCTTGTTGATATGATTTATTCTGAAATTGTTCTTTTTCAATTTTATATTCAGTTTTTACATTATTAACAAAATCTTCTGATAAATTCTCTTTTTTTAAAATTAAAATTTTCTCTCTTATTTTTAAAATTGAGTTTTTAAGTAATACTTTAAAAGTAGTTTCTTTAATATGCTGATTTAGTTTTTCAGGGGTATAGGATTTCAAGCTTTCTTTAACTTGAGGAACATCTGTAAAAACATCCACTTTTTCCCTTCCAGAAATTAAAAAATTTAACCAACGAAAGGCAAAATATCCTGCAGCTAACTGACTTAATCGTTCACTACTACGTTCCATTAAGCGAATACCAAAAGTACAAACAGGACTGGCGCTTGCTGAAGTTGCTTGGTAAAAATGACTAAAATTAGAATTCATTCTTTGATTTGTAAATACCAAAAATTCTAAAAATAAACTAATTTGATCAATGCGCTGTTCTTTATCATATTGGTTTCCATTATGATGTCCATCTACAAGATAAATTCGTCTAAAACTTAACCCTGTTTGTTGTTGTCTTTTTTGCCATGTTTTAACCGATTGATAAACAGCTTCTCGTAAATTTTTTCCTTTTTCATCCCAATAATGTTCAAAGTCAAGAATAGAAATAAAATTTAAATTCGGGGCATTTTCAACATTTTTTTGAAAATTAGGACTATTTGCTAATGCTTTAATTGATTCTTGTAAAATACCATCTAAAGTACCTAATGAGCTACTATCATGAGGATGGGACAATACCACAACATCTAATCCTTGACTTTGGCTATTGGCTTCGGATAAAGCGCTGATAACGCCATTTATTTTAGATAAAAAAGATGCCTTGTTATCATAGTATTCTATATCTTGATAGAGGTCTCCCATGACTTCAGAAACATTATCTTCATAATTTAATAATGAATTTGGTTGTTGTTCATTAACGTCCTTAATCCATATAAATTTTAAGTTTTTTGATTGTAAAGTAAGACCTTTTGCCGCACTACTAGATAATAAATGCCGCAAAACATTACGTCCAAAAAGACCATAACCAATAAATAATGTTGAATACATTTAAGGCATATCCGCATAACCACTAGCTGCAGTTTTTGTTGCAACAGGTAAGCTAACAATGGTCATTACTTTTTTTAAATATCGTTGTATGGGTAAATCTAGTTTTTCTTCACTTGAAAGCTCAGGATTTAATTTCTTATTTAAAATTTCTTGCTCATACAAATTAAATAAATAAGTTCGTCGTAACTTTAACGTATTTTCATCTAAATCTTGACTGGCATTAATAATCCCTGTTTCAATTGCTGAACGTGTATCATCATCTTGATATAATTCATTCAAATCATATAAAACACCGTATAAATATGGTTTTAAAGTTCTTTCATTGCCCTTATGATTCCAAATAAATGTTTTTTGAGATTCGTCATAATAAATAATTTTTGTTAATAAACCTGTGACTAATTGCTGAATTGCCCAGCTATCAGTTAGAGCTTGTTTTTCAGGATTTAAATTAGGTAATGCTTCTTCCCAACGATAATCTGTGTGTAGAGGATAACCGCGTTTTGTATCCTTTACTTTAAGGAGATAGCCTTTTTCCAAACTATCGGTAATTGCACTGATATGATAAGCGGGAATTGGCATATGAACGTCATGAATAATAATTAAACGGGGATCTGTCCAAGTTAATACATCATTTTCATTTACCTTTAATATATCCACTAATGATTCCGTAAAACCTTTATTTGTGCCCATTTCCATATCCATTCCAGTGACAATTAAACGCCGTTGATTAACAGCTGTTCCATCATTAAGAGAAGCATAATCTCCTCGAATTCGAGCAATAACCCCTGCTAACTGATTCACAGATTCTAGTTTAATTTTTTGGTAAATTTCAATTTGTTCGATTGTTTTATTACCTAAATATCTCGCTTCCATGGTTAATCCTTCGGCAATATCTAATCCAACTTCGTCTTCATTACCTAATATTTTAGGTAACATTTTTTCTTTACCTAAAATATAAAGTGCTTCTTTAATATCTAAAACAATTTGTGAGGTTTCTTTTGCGGTTGTTTTACCACTTCGATCAACGGTTGGTTGCAATTGTAAGGAAATAGTTTTTGCTAATGCTTGGCGGTCAAATGTAACCATATGTTGACCATTATCTAAAAATAATTCATTATAAACTTTATCCCATAGTTTAATTTGTGGTTTTTCAATGGTTTGAAATATTTCTACTTGTAAAGCATAAGGAATTGTTTTTGTTTTATTACCCAATAAATAAGCTTCGGCTTCGGCTTCTATCTCATTAACGACATTATTCATTTCCACTGAAAGTCTAAGATAAATATTTGAACGGGTTTTTAAATACTGATAGAACTCCCGATATTGAGCTAATTTAATTTCAAGTTTTAAAGCCTCTCTTGATTGAGAAAGCGCGGTATTGTATTTTTCATCTGCGGCTTCTAATAAAGTTCGATATAAATTATCTCCCCCCATTCTTTTACGAGCAGCAATATTTAAACTCGCAACATCCCTTAAATTTTCTAATACACTGTTATTATGAAGAACACTATTTTGTTGATGTTTTTTTAATTTTGTTTCTAACTGAGGAATCCATTCATTTGCGCAAAGCTCTAATAAATGAATCACTAAAAAACGTTCATGTAAGGGAGATAATTTTAAATCATTAACCACTCTCCCTTCTTTTGCTTCCGCTGCAACAATTAAACTTAATTCATCTACTTGAGATTTAGCAAAGCGTAATTCTCGTTCAAGAATAGTCACCCATTCACTATATTGTCCAACAGATTCTTTTGGAATCATTAAGATATTTCTGGCACGAATATCTTTTGTGGCATTGTTATAAGCTTTATCACAATTTTCTTCTAAAAGACGTTGTATTTTAGTTAATTGCGCTTCGGTACGATTACTTTCTCCTGACGTTGCATCAAACCCCGTCACCGTTCCTTTGACGATAGATTCAACTAATTGATACCAAAAAGCATCCAAATCTTCATCTTGTTCATCTTGACGAGCCAAGGCATTGACTGAATGAAGAAAAGATTGATTAATAATTCTTTCTCGTGCCTCAGGATCTTTACCTTGAAATTTAGGATCGGAATAATCCACTGCATATTGAGCAAGTAATTGTACTCGGCTGCTATCTTGGGTTATTTTTTGTTGATCAATCCCAAATGTAATTTGGCTACGAATGGCTTCGGCTGTAAATTTTAAAGCACAATATTCCAAAAGATTTTCACCTGGTAAAACAAGGGTAACTGCCCCAAAAGTACCAAAATATTTTGAATAACCGACAGATAAATCTTGTTGCTCACTGCCAATCACAGCTAATTTAGAAGTATTTGTTTCATAATTATCAAATTCTCCCGCCATTTGAGCAAAAATAGGGGTAAAAATTTGTAAAAAAGCCGCATCCGCAATCACATTATGAGGTTTTGGTAAAGATAAATGTGGCGGTTTATCAAAAATAAAAGAGATAAAAAAAGGGCGTCCTGAAACAGTTAATAAAGCCTCAGAACTATCTAAACGATAATAAGCAAAAGGTTCTTTAGATCTTTGGTGGTGTTCTTTAATTTCTTGGTAATCAAGTTTATTTAAATGTTCTACTTCTTTTAAAGCGGCATAGGTATTTGCATGGATATTGGGATGTAATTCAGGAGCGACCATATTATTATCTGTCAGTAAGGTTGATAATAATAAATTACTGGTAATATTGGGTTGCCAACCCTGTTTACATATAATCTCATCAATAAGATAAGCAATAGATAAAAAACTCCCTGATCCCGTCCCACCTGCTAAAGTACAAAAAATATAAACTTTAAATTTAGGGGGTTTATTTTGTCGCCAAGGGTTATTTGCTTTTAACATTTCTTGAACAAGATTATTTAAACGACTGTGAATATTTTGCGAAGCATAATAAAATCCCAGTCTTGATTCTATTCTAATTTGTCCTGCTCCTGGTTTTATTCCTTCTCTTGGAGTATAACGCTCATCAATCCATTGTAAAACATGTGGATCTTTGGCGCGTCGATAATTATTAATAACAGCTCCTTTGTCAAAAGCGCCAATATGAATACGATTGCCTCCTGCAATTTCATCTAATCCATTCAGATCTTTATCATTGGTATCAATCGCAATAAAATGGGTTAAAGCCTGTAATTTACTTTCCCATACGGGCAAATTTTTAGCACGATGAGCAATACGGTTGACCATTTTAGATCCTGTTCCTCCCAATCCTATAAATAATGTTGGGGTAATGGTGCCTTGATCTTGATACTTTTTATTTGGATTGTTATTCATTATTAAACCTTTTTAATATTATTTTGTTACTAATTTAAAAAACAAGTTTCCTGAACTATTTTTATAAATTGTATTTTGTACCATACTCACTTCTTTTTCTAAACAAGTTTCCCATTCCATATTAGCATTTAAACGTTCAATAATATTATTATGCATGGGAAATAGTAATGTTACCCCTTGATGTGCTCTTAATCGTAAAAGCGCCCCTTTGGCTTGTTTTTTCAAACTATAATCATAGTGTAAATAAACTTTGGCGTCTTGATGAAAATGTCGTTTAGCTCCTTTTGTTCGACTGATATTAATACTTAATCCATCTTCTAAATCCTCTTCTTCAGCCCCAATAATTAAAACTAAATAGATCGAAAAATCAGATGAAACCATTATACCATGAATGTATATTAATGTTAATAAAATGGCGGTTAAAAATGTCAATACTTGCCACCAACAATGCAACCAATAATCAGGGATAACTTTAATTTTTAAGGGTATTTTATATATTTGTTCACCTTGAATCGTTTGAACTTTCAATTTTATATTAAATAATTCAGTAAACAAAACTTGTTCTGGACAATCCAATACACTGATTCTGACTGACCAAATTGAGGTTACATTTTCATTTAATTGTACTAAAATTTCCTTATCAAAGGAAACCCAATGTTGATTAATTTTAATTTCTAATTTGGTATGATCTGCCTTATAATTATGACTTAATTTTCCTTCAATTCTACCTTTTATCTTAGCTGTTGCTAAATTTAATTGTTGTACTTGTATGGTATTACTTTTAATAGGTTTAAATATAAGAGGTGGAATATTTTTAAAATTAAAAGTCCCCAAAATTTGAATTTTTTGATTTTTTTGGGATTGAATAAAAGCTGATGAATGAGGTGAATAGGTTAAATTATATGTTTGATTCTTTTGAGGAGTCCACTGAACACTATATATTTTATCATTTGCTACTTTATCTCCATTTTTACCTTGATCATTTAGCTGTAATAACCTTGGTATTCCTGATACTGAAATATATTTTGGTAATTTTAATCCCCGAATATCCCCGATAGATTTTAATTTAACAGATAATAAAATAGTTTTTTTAATCTTTGTTTTTAAAGGGGTCTTAATATTAAAATCCCATTTTCCATCCACTAATTTAATTTTTTGATGTTTTATTTTACTTAATTCTTGATTATCTAATTTAATACTAATTTCATTATTATCTTTAAATTTAACCATCCCCGTCATTTTACCATCTCCAGCTACTTTATCACCATGAGTTCCATCATCATAAAGTGGGATATCTTCATCTCCTAATTTTAATGATGTTTTAATATCCTCTAAAATTCGAGGATCAGTGATAATTAATCCCGTTCTTTTATCAATTATTTCAACTTCTAAAGGTACATCAACATTTTTAGGGAATACCTTAGAAACAACTTTTAGCCCAACAGCAGAATCTTGCAATAACATCCAGCCTGCTTTTGATTTTAAATTATCAATATGAAATCGCCATTCTCCTTCACTGGGATCTTTTAATTCTAAAATATGATAAACTCGAGAAACACCATCTAATCCTTGAGTAATTCCTGTTGCATAATTTGAATTAATTGCACTGGCGGGTTGATTTGGATTAGCGGGGCGAATACCATCAAATTGACCATCAGCCGCAACGACTAAAAAAGCTTGTTGCACATAAGGTGCAATGGTGACTTTAATTTCATTAGTAACCACCCCTTTTTGAACTGATTTATAACCTAAAAATTGTTGATAAATTTGGGCTGTTGCATCAATTAATTTATAAGCATCTGAGGCACTTGCGGTAAAATTAAAGGCGGGGTTTTGCTTAAAGGTTCCTGCATCACTCCCAATATTAATGGCTGCCAACATTGCGTGACTGTTGCGTAAAGCCAATAACTCCCGATTCAAAGCGGATTTACACTCTGTAATTCCCCCAGAATCTGCAATAATTAATAAAAGTCGGTCATTATTTGGATTTTTATTTAATAATTTAATTGCCGTTCTAATAGGTGTCGTAAAAGCATTGTCTCCACCATAAGTCATAACTTGTTCAATTTTTTGTTTAGATTTTAAGCGGTCATGGGTATTAATATTAGTTGCTAACTTTAGATTACTTTGGCTATAGCAGCCTTCAGAACCTGGAAAACGAATAATATTGAGTTGATCTTGGGGTTCAATTAAATCTGTAATAATTTTACTTAATTGGGTTGTATATCTTGGTTTATCTGAATTTTTCATTGAACCTGAAGTATCAATAATAATTGCAATATCCCGTTCAGCCCATAAAGCGCTAGAAAATAAAATCAAACAAAAAAAATAAATTAGATTAACTTTCACTCAAAATAACCTAGCTGTAATAAATAAGTTTGTTTTTTGGTTGTAATCCAATAAGCTAATCCCAAAGCCCCTTCCTCTTGTGGAAACGGAATAATTTCAATTTGTTTATTATCAGGTTTAATTTGATACAGTTCATCTAGGTTTTTAACAGGCACCACCCAAACCAAAAATTCTTTGGTATTAGGATCTTTAACTACTTTTTTTGTAATGAAACCTAAGAACTTAAATATTAAGAAAGGCTCTTCTAATTTTACCAATTCTGGATAACTTGTTGGTAATGGTTTAGATTTCTCATAAGGCATTAGATGATAGCCTAAATCAGGTGATAAAGAGGGACGATTACGGGAATACCAAAGTAATAATAACAACAAAAGGGGGATTAAGAAAAATAATAACGAAATATATTTTTCTAATAAAGTGGGGGGCGCTACTTTTACTTTAATGGTCAGTGGATCAATGACTTCTAAAGTATCATAAGGGCTTTTGTTAAGTATAAAACCAATCGATATTTGAATTGGAGTACTAATAGCTCCTTTTGTAGGCGTACCAATGGTTAAACAAATTTCGTGTTGATTTATTAATTTATCTTGTGTTAATTTTTTACCCAAAACCCATGTTTTATTAATTGTTCTTTTACTGGTTGGTGGAAAAATATGATTTTTGGGATATAATGGATCTCCATCTAAAGTAAACACAGAACGAAATAATTCTTCTTTTAATTGATTATTTTTGGGTATTTTTAAATAGGCTTGAACACCGTAATTTGGATCCGTTAATTGTCCTTCATTTAAAGTAAACTTAAATAACTGACAGGCTTTATCCCCTCTTTCTAATACTTGATTAGAAATAAACATGATTCTAGGATCTGCTTTAATATTTAAAGGCGGATAAACTTCTAAATTATGGGTTAAATGACTTATTCTAACTCCTTTTCGAGTAATTTGTATTTTAATAAACCCTTGATAGTATCGATTTTTATGATTTGGATAATGAGGAAAAGTAATATCAAGATCATAAATTCGTCCTTTGCTACGAATAGAACCCCTTGGTTTTGCAATGGGCGGAGATGCATGAGTTAATTTTATTCGCTTCCCCCCCTTATAACTTCCATATAATTCATAGGATACAGCTAAATCTTCTCCTGAAATAGCCATTGTTACCCCTCCAATTTTTGAACGAATTAAAGCAGATAAATGTAATGTTTTTGTTGCCATTGTTTCTAATATTTGGGTATCAGGCGCCCGAGGTAAAAGTTCGATTTCAACAGGCGCGGGGCGTAAAATAAATAAATCAATTTTTTTACTATGAGAGACCATATCTAATTGATATTTTCCTTTTGGATCAGGGCTTAAAATCCATCTTAAAGCATAACTTGCTCCAATATGTCTATTTTCTCCTTTAACAAAAGCAGATTGTAGTTTATCAGGATTACTTAAATTTACATTTTGAGATTTTTTAATATTAAAAGCAGGAGGGGTTCTATTTTTATTATGATAAGCAATAACCGCAACATCCTTTGGCATAAAATTGCCTTGCGTTAAAGGAAGGTTTTGGGTTCTTGATGCATTTAAAAGCGGTTCTGCTTGATAACCAAATCCCAATGTAAATATTTCAATCATTCCTTTAAGCAATTCATTGGTATCTGAAATAGCCGTATGGGTTCCAATTTTTTCACTAGAACCACTGGGTTGAATAATGTTCTGAAAAAATTCTAAACTATTTTGTTTATTAGTATAAGCATTAGGACCACTTTTACTAAAGGAAAGAATAAATAATTTAATTTGTTTATTTTTAAATTGAGGCAATAAATCTCGTACAATCGCATTGTATTCAAGTTCTTTTGCCTTTTTTTCTGGTAAACCATCGGTTAATAAAACAATCACTTTAATATCATCATTGGTAATTTTTGATAAATCATTGATCGCTCGTTTTAATGCTGGATAAAAATAAGTGTTGCTAGAGTTATATTTTAAACGTCTAATTTCAGATAAAAAATCAATTCTAGATTTAAAGGGTGTATGACGAATAAAAGAACGCTTACTTGTCGGCAAAGTCATTTTTTTATGTGCACGAGGCCAATCTTTATCAAAAGGGATAACAGCAAAACTATCTCCCCCTACAGGACGTACTAAATCATATAAAAGTTGGGTTGATAATACCGCTAAATGTTCAAGATCATTTTGCATGGTTATTGGACCACTTTTTAACCCCATTGATTGAGAGGTATCTAGTATAATTCTAACATGTTTATTTTGTGCAAAAATAGACAAACTACTTAATAAGAGAGTGATAAATAGAAAATAACGCATTATATTATTTATTCGATAATTTAAAATAAGGTCCTTGTTCACCGATACGATAAACCACAGCAAAACGTAATAAAATTCCTTCTATTGGGATCTCTTCCCAACTTCCATCAAATGTTTCCCGATATAAAATAATACCACTGCAAGATTTAACTTGATTGCCTTGGCTTGTCGCATATAAAGCCACTAAGGCCCCTTTTTGTTTACCTGAAATACGGTAATCTGCTTGAATAAAAGCACGGGCATTACGATAAAAACCAATCCCTGTTCCTTTCCAATTTTTTAATAATTGGGGTGTTAAATCAGCTAAATCATCATAATCTTGTACTAAGTTAATGGCAAGTGTTTTAGCAAATCGTTTAGGTAAAATAAATCCTAAAATAAATAAAATAAAAACAATAATGGCTAAAATAATTAAAATTAAGGTGCGCCATTTTTGCCAAAAAGTGAGCCCTTGAATTTGCCAACTTAATTTAAAATTAATTTGTTGTTTTGAGTTGATTGTTTCTTCAACTTGAAGTCTTAATAAAAATTTATTTTTTAAGCTTGAGGAGCGGGCTGTTTCTGAAATAGCTAAACAAAGTTGGAGTTGATCTTGGGCTGAAAGCTCTAGAATATCTTTATTAGGATAGAGCTGCTTCTCACCTGTTTTAATCATTAATGTTAAATCTGATGAAATTGTATCTTGCAATAATAATTCAAAGGGAACCCGACCTTGATGTTTCGCTTGTAATACAATAGGTAAACATTTTTCAATATTAACCCCCAAAATTCCAAAATCAAGCGAAATATCTGATCCTGTATAACTAAAAGAACCACTAACATTAATTATTTCAACCACTGTTTTATCAATAAAAGGACTTTTTAAATGCAGTTTAACTTTATTGTCACCTGTTTTAAAAAATTGCACCCAGTGACTGTATTTTCCATCTTTTTCCATTTGATCAGCTTGTTGTCCATTATCAAATAAAGTAATCGTTTTACCATTAATTGTTGCCGTTAAAATGGCGTCTTTTAACAATAAAGTGTCTTGAGTGAGTTGTCCATTTAATCCAGCTGATATTCCAACAATCAATCTTGTTTTGGTTTCTGCCATAACTGTTTTAGCAGATAATAAACGAGGTGTTAAAGCAGAATGTTGGATTACAGCATAAGCACTGTCCTGCCCTCCTCCTTGAACTTTAACTCGCCAAGAACCTTGTGTGGGATTTGTTAAAATAGCCACGTAATAACGTCCTGCTTTTTTTTGGCTATCATTTTTATTATTGACGGAAATATAATTTCCTTGAGGATCTTGTAATTCAGCCCCTTGTAATGTTTCATCTCCATAAACAACAATCCAAGCCTGATCGACATTATTTTTTATTTCAAATAAAGGTGTATTATGAACTAAATGATCTATTTGATACGGTGCTTGAACAATTTTTCTAAAAGAGTGAGCAAAAGCCTTCATCACTTCTCTAGAATTAGACACTCGAGTTGGAGAAAGATCGACTTTATTTGCAAAAGTCATAGACCCTTTACCAAAAATATAAGTATCAATCATCACATTGTCATTTTTTAATTCATTGATAACAGAAGTTAATAATTCTGGCTTTGCAGGTTCTCCATCAGATAACCAAATAATCAAATGTTGATTATTTGGAGTTTGATCAAATAAACCTTGAGCTGCCCTAAAAGCAAGATAAAAAAGACTATTATGAATATTTTGTTGAAGGTGGTTATCTAAAGTTGATTTAAATTGTTCTATTTCTATGGGCGATCGTGTTTTAACCCCAAATAATTTATTTCGGGCATCTCCTTCCCAGTCACCAATCATTGTAACCATATTACATTGAGTATTTATATTTTCATGGCACTTTCCCTTTTTTTTCGTACTTAAAGAATTGATTAATGGTTTATCTGTGATTAAATCAAGTAAACGAATTACACTTAAATTATCCTCAGGTGGCACAATATCAGCCAATAATTTTGTGACTAATAACGAGGCTCTTTCAGGATCCATACCGTCTTTGTCCATACTTGTTGATGTATCAACAATAACAGCCACCGTAAAATGTGTTTTTGCTGAAATAGGAAAACAATAAACTAAAAAAACTAAAAAAATAATTAAGTGGGGTTGTATTTTCATTTTAAATCCTTAAGTACTCTAAAAAAATATCTTCCTGTAGATACTAATATAAATCGTACAAGTAAAGCAAGAATACAAAAAAAAATTTAAATCCCATTAGCAGACCAATCATAATCTAGGTATTTAATTTTTTTATAGCGTCCTTTAAATGCGGGGTTATATTTTATAATTAAAGCATCTCGTCCGCCGACAAGATCAAAGTCATCTTCAAACCAATCAAAAATTTTAGATATTTTTAAAATATTGCCTGATAAAATGGCGCCTTTATGTTGGTTATTGAGAAATTTTTTGGTTTGATCAGCTAATTGTTGTTCGAGTTTTTCTGCACGATAAGCTTCATTGCGAATATCAGGACAACTGACGGAGGCGCAAACAATGGCAAAATGAATTCTAGGTTCTTTCATTTTGCGTAAAATTTCATGCTCTAAGTAATTTAAAGTGACTTGTTGCCCATTAATTTTACCTACTTTTTGTTTCCATACTGATTTAAATAAACTGCCAATGTCTTTAATAGAATCCACTTTCCAGTGATTTAACATTAATTGAATGGTATAAAAATTATAAGCATTAATATAAAAAGCTAATTTTTCTTTTTTATTAAGTTTATTTGGATTGGTCTTTTCAAAATAAGAACGAATTGTCGCTAAACTGGGATCTTTTTTCATTTCTGAATAATTAATTTGATTTAAGCTAATTTGATGTTTAACTCCAGCACTAATATATTTATTTAGGAGGGTATTATAATCATCTAACCCATTTGCTAATAAATTGCTTGAAAATAACACTAAGGATAATAAGAATATTCGCATTTTTAACCGCCTGTTTTAAAATTAATGATAATTGACTCCAATAAAGAACTTTTTCTTGTTTCTTTTCTTTCAAATAAAGACTTCTTGGCTATTAAAAACGGGACCATCTACACAAACCCGTTTCATTTCGGTTTGATTATTTTGTTTAACCTCAACCGTACAACCCGCACAGCCTCCAATACCACAAGCCATAAATTCTTCTAATGAGACTTGGCAAGCTAAATTAAATTCATTAGCCAATTGATTAACCGCTTCTAACATAGGATGCGGACCACAACTATAAATTTCCACCTGTTGTAAGTTTTCAGGAGATAATGATTTTAACCAAATACGGGCTAAATCAGTAACATAACCTTGAAAACATCCCGCATAATCTTGCAAAGAGGCAAGGCGACAGGCAATATTCCAGTCATCCATTAAAGGCATGGTGGCAATCACGCCTTCGGGCATCATGGGCAAAAGAATTTCAGAAGGACGAGGAGAAAAAGGAAAAGGCACTTCGGAGCCTAAAATCACCATGGGTGCTATTTTTTTCTTTTTAAACCATTCAGCTAAAATAATCATGGGTGGCATCCCTACCCCGCCTCCAATTAATAAGGGTTTTTTAGCGTCTAATTTAAAAGGTTTGCCAATGGGACCGAGCATACTGAGTTTTTGTCCGACTTTTTGTTGACTTAATAATTGAGTTCCCTTCCCCACTGCTTTATATAATAAGGTCATCTCACCATTATCAATATTGGCTTGCATAATTGAAATTGGGCGGCGCATGGCTAATTCAGGAGCGCATTGAATATGGATAAATTGACCAGGTTTGGTTTGTTTGGCAATTTCTTGGGTTTGTACCTTTAAAATAAATTGATCCCCTTGATATGCTTGATGCATTAAAATTTCAGCAGATTCAAGTAAAATGGATTCTCGATTTGTTACATCAGCATATTGACTCATTTTTAAAAACCTTTATTTAATTTAATAACCAATGGCGAAGGGTATTTTCTAGTGTGACCATTTCTACGGGCTTGGTTAGATAATCATCCATACCCGCATTAAGACATTTTTCTCTATCACCTGACATTGCATTGGCAGTTAATGCCACAATGGGGGTTTTTTGCTGTGTTTCTATTAGCCATTTTTTTTGTAAATACTGGCTGGTTTGATAACCATCCATTTCAGGCATCTGGCAATCCATTAAAATTAAATCATAGTCTGATTTTTTGGCTAATTGTTGAATTGCTTCTTTACCATTATTTGCCACATCAACTTGGCAATTTAATGATAATAACATATACATAACCACTTCTTGATTAATTGGATTATCTTCAACTAATAAGATCGTAGCATTGAGATCTTGGGGTTGGGTGATTTTTGTATCATTTGATTCAACTATTTCATTTTCTTTTGTTTTTTCTAAGGGAATTCGAAACCAAAAAGTACTGCCTTTATCTTCAACTGATTTAACCCCAATTTCGCCTTTCATTAATTCAACTAACTGCTGGCTCAATGCTAAACCTAAACCCGTTCCACCATATTCCCTTGTGGTTGAATTATCTGCTTGAACAAAATTTTTAAAAATATTTTTTTGAGCTTCTTTGCAAATACCAATGCCTGTATCAATGACTTCACAATAAAATATTCCTCCTATGGTTACTTTGGCTTTAATTGTAATCCCACCTTGTTCGGTAAATTTAATGGCATTGCTAATTAAATTGGTAATAATTTGGCGAATTCGAATGGAATCCCCTTTCACCCATTTATGAAAAGGTGGGGTAAATTCAGTTTCTAAATAAATCCCTTTTTGTTGAGCATTGGGTTGATATAAGGCAACCACTTCTTCAATAACGATTTGTAAATTAAAAGGATGTTGTTCAACTAATAGTTGACCCGCTTCAACTTTAGAAAAGTCTAAAATATCATTTAATAATAATAATAAACTGCGGGCGGATTGTTGAGAAATTTTTAATTGTTGTTTGATTTCTAAAGGTAATTTGGTTCTTAAAACAATATCTAACATACCTAAAATGCCATTCATTGGAGTTCTAATTTCATGACTCATATTAGCTAAAAAATGGCTTTTTGCTTCATTTGCCACATTGGCATTCACTAAAGCTTGGCGTAATTTTCTTAATAAACTGGCAATATATAAAGGCAAAGTAATCAGCGCAGAAAACATACTAATGGCAATAAAAGGATTAGCGCTCCAATATTGATTATGAGAATAAGCCATCGCAAATCCAATTACACTAATAAATGTTGCAAAATAAAGGTATTTAACCCCATAACGAAATCCATTTCCAAAAATGACCCATAAATAAATCCAAAGTAAGACGATAACCCATTCATTACTAACCGCAAGGGTATAACTTAAACTACTGATATCAACAATAATACCCAGAATACGACGTTTTTTATAAACGCCCCGATGTCTAGTAATAGAAAAGAAAATGGTGGCTGAAAATAAAAAATAACCCGTTGCAATACTTAATACTTGAATGGAATTATCAATTTTTTGATAATAAGCCAAAAAAATAATATAAAAACTAATGACAAAACTAATAATAAGACGTATCGCAGCTTGTTCATATTCAAGATCAGCTTGAGGCTTAGAATTATCTTTTATCATAAAAAATCTTTTTACATTGTTTCAGCTTGTAATTTTTTAATTAACGGTAAAAGATCATTATTAACCTGTTCATCAAATAAAGGTCCCGTATATTTATGCCGAATCTTGCCTTTTTTATCAATCACAAAGGTTTCAGGAACCCCATAAACACCTAAATCAATACCGACATCTCCAATTTCATCAAAAGCATTGAGTTGATAAGGATTGCCCAATCTAGCAAGCCAAAGTTTGCCATTTTGACGTTCATCTTTATAATTTAAACCAATAAAATTAAGAGCTTCTTTTTTTACTAAGCGTTTAATAACCTCATGCTCTGCTCGACAAGAAACACACCAAGAAGCCCAAACATTTAACACCCAAACTTTACCTAACATTTCTTTAGAAGAAAATGTCTTATTTTTATCCATTAGAATGGGTAAAGTAAAATCAGGAATGGATAAATTAATTAGGGGCGAAGGAATTTCTTTAACATGATCACTGTTGCTTAAACCAAAAATTAAAAAAATAACTAAAACAATAAATAATCCCAAAGGAATAAAATATTTCATATGGCAACAACCCCGCTTTGTTGTGCTTTTTTAGCTAATTTCCAATAACTTTTATCAAATAACGTCAGTAAGCCCCCTAAAGCCATAAATAAACAGCCAAACCAAATCCACCGAATAAAAGGTTTATGATAAAGTCGTACTGCCCAAGCACCATTAGGTAAAGGTTCACCTAAAGCAACAAATAAATCCCGTGTAATACCCGCATCAATAGCGGCTTCGGTCATGGGCATTCCCGTTGCATAGTTTCTTTTTTGAGGATATAAGGTGGTAATTCGAGTGCCATTTTTTAAAACCGTCACAATACCTTCAGTCGCTGTATAATTTGCTTCATTGATGTTATTTAGTTTTTCTAATTTAAATTCATATTCGGCTAATTGATAACTATCCCCGACGTGTAAACTAACATCTTTTTCAATGCTATAATTTGAAGTTAAAACCACCCCAATAATAAACACAGAAACCCCTAAATGAGCAGTTAACATGCCCCAAAATCCCATTGGAATTTTCTTTATTGAACTATTTTTAAGACGTTTTTTAACTAATTCTAAATGATTAAATACAATCCAAAAAGCCACTGCAATTCCAACCACGGCCATAATTTTAAATTTAGGCATTAATAAAATAACGCCTAACCCACAACCTAAGCTGGCAAAAAATAAGATAATCGCTTGATTAAAAAGCCGTTTAAAATTGTCTTTTTTCCAACGTGAATGAACGCCAAAACCAAGTGCAATCACCATTGGCAATCCAAACCAAGTAAAAAATTGATTAAAATAAGGCGCTCCAACAGAAATTTTACCGACATTAAATCCCACACTATTTAAAGCATCAAAAACCAGAGGTGCTAAAGTCCCAATTAAAATAAAACCTGTAATAGCGACTAACAGCACATTATTAAGCAATAAAAAAGTTTCTCTAGAAAATCCTGCAAAAGATACAGGTGTTCTCATTTTTGAAGCGGTCAAAGCAAATAAAATTAAAGCCCCGCCAATCACTAAACCCAGAAAAACAAGAATAAAAACCCCTCGTTCAGGTGAACTAGCAAAGGCATGAACGGAGGTTAAAACCCCTGAACGAACCAAAAAAGTTCCCAATAAGCTTAATGAAAAAGCAAAAATAGCCAATAACACGGTCCAAACTTTTAAAGCTCCGCGTTTTTCAGAAACAATAAGAGAATGCATTAACGCAGTTCCCACCAGCCAAGGCATAAAAGAGGCATTTTCAACGGGATCCCAAAACCACCAACCGCCCCAACCTAATTCATAATAAGCCCACCAACTACCCAGCGTAATACCTAAGGTTAAAAAGATCCAAGCAGCGACTGTCCAAGGTCTTGACCAACGCGCCCAACTGGCATCTAAAGTCCCGCTTAACATGGCAGCAATGGCAAAGGCAAAAGGCACGGCAAAACCCACATACCCCATATAAAGCATGGGCGGATGAATTGCCAAACCTGGATCTTGTAATAAGGGGTTTAATTCACGTCCTTCAAAAGGGGCGGGAATTAAGCGATCAAAAGGATTTGAGGTGGCAACTAAAAATAATAAAAAACCAACGCTAATGAGACCTAAAACAGCAATAGCCCGAGCAGAAATTTCTTGTGGAATAGATCGACTAAAAAAAGTCAGTGCCAAAGTCCATAATGAAAGAGATAAAGCCCATAATAATAAAGAACCTTCATGCGCACCCCAAACCCCTGAAATTAAATATAAAAAAGGTAAATGAGTATTAGAATTAGTGGCAACATAACGAATCGAAAAATCATGTTGAATAAAAGACCAAGTAAGCCCTGCAAAAGCCAAAGCCAATAATAAAAATTGAGCACGGGCGGCGGGTTTAGCTAATTGAATCCAATTATTTTTACCAATATGGACGCCAATTAACGGCAAAGTGCCTTGAACCACAGCAACACAAAGTGCCAAAATTAAAGCAAAGTGGGAAAGTTCAGCAATCATGGTTGAGGAGTCTCCGTTTGTTGTTTTTTCTTTTGCATGGCGGCGGCAGCTTCGGGTGGCATATAATTTTCATCGTGTTTAGCCAAGACCTTTGCCGCATTAAAAGTACCATCAGCGACTATTTTACCTTGTGCAATCACGCCTTGTCCTTCTTTAAATAAATCAGGCAAAATTCCGTGATAACGAACCGAAACAACTTTAACATTATCGGTAATTTGAAAAAGAACATCTAAATTATCTTTTTCATCGCGTTTAAGTGAACCCATAACCACCATGCCTCCAACTCGAAAGGCTTTATCTATTGGATTTTCATGATTTGCCACTTGTGAAGGGGAATAAAAATAAGCGCTGCTATTATCTAATGCTTTAACCACTAAAAACCCCGCAATCACAATTCCCACAATACCCACTAAAACCAATAATAAACGTTCTTGGCGTGCTGTCATAATTCATTCTCAGTTTTTTGATAAAGACGGCGTAATTGCCGTAGAATTGTTTTTCGACGTAATTGAATCATCATTGGTTCAATTAGCATCACTAAAAAAGTCAT
>Ga0256847_1000250_pt1 | contig 37214 bp, 36 predicted proteins | sample TeddybearmetaG_FD_189099 | JGI IMG/M metagenome (GOLD analysis project Ga0256847, IMG submission 189099) | Hydrothermal vent microbial communities from East Pacific Rise, Pacific Ocean - Teddybear | ecosystem: Environmental > Aquatic > Marine > Hydrothermal vents | place: Pacific Ocean: East...
GCCAACACCGTCGTCAAACTTTGTTAAAACAAATCTAGAATTTTCGGTTGCCGAAGTTGCTTTAAAACGCTTCAACATTTCTGCAATTGAAGCTCCAGTAGCCATTGCCATTGAGTCTCCCATATCCAATAATGTCTGCCCTCTTGAAGTATAACTTCCTAATCTATTTCTGTTACTATTTGCTTCTGAATAAGCAGATGCTGCCATAGTAGCACTTGCAAGAGCTGTAACTCCCATTAAAATAGCTCCAAATGCACTTTTTCCGGGCGCTCGATAATATTCATGCCAATTTGTATTTGTATCCCAATCGAGCATCATCATATTTTGAGAAGAAGTTAGAAGTATTCCATTTTCGCGAATTTCGATACCTGTTGGATCTTCTTTACCATCAAAATCTGATTCTCGTAATAAACTGGATTCACCTGTCTTTGCATCAATAGCAAACAACTTTTCATCGGCACTAATTAGGTATCTATCATTTTTTGCATCATAGGCTGAGCTTACTGCATCTGCTCTTTTAAATTTTAAAGGTTTTTTCCAAACTTGTTCGCCTGTTTCAAGATTTACGATATTGGCATATTCCGAAGAAATAAAAATAAGTCCTTGCGGCGTACTTGCCATTGTAAGTATATTTTCACCCGTTTTCAATGGTTTTTTAAAAAGTGTTTTACCGTCAAATGAAATTTTATTAATACCACCTTCATAGATTCCGAAGAGAATACCATCGTCCATAATATAGAAATGCTGAACATATCCTTTTGTTTTAGGAGCTTTATCCCAAAGGTCATCTCCAGTTGAAGCGCTTAAAAAAGCAATTTTAGATTCGGCTCTTGAGGATGCTAATTTTGCGAGCCCCGATTTCCCCGAATTATCTACATTACTAACAATTGCTAGGCCTTGTGGTAATATTTCAAAATTAACAACCGTACCTTTAACTCGATGAGACTCGCTCCATAGTGAAGACCCATCTGGTTTAATTTTATACACATCCGTTTTTGTACCGTTTGCATTCATACCAAAAGCATAAATCTCCTGTTCAGATTCATCAGTAACCATCCAGGTTACATTTTTCACTTTAATCGACCAATCTACTCCTCCAGAATTTAAATTAATCTTTTTTAAAGATTTCATTGTTGGAAGAATTAATCCATCACTTAATAAAAGTGGTCTTCCAGAAACTTGCTCCGATCCTTTTAAGGTAACATATTGTTCTTGTTCGCCGGTGTTTAAATCATATATCGCAACTGCAAAAGCGTATTTGTCTTTAGCTCTTCTTTGTCCGCTAACTACCAACTTATTTTGTGGCATCATTACATCACAAGACATAATCATTTTCCAGCCATTGTCTTCGGTGCTAAATAATTTTTTACCAGACATATAATCTATCACAGCAGTTTTTGTTCGAATACCTCCAAATCCTGTTTGCCCAACAACTACATAAGGTGCATTGGGAATAAACGTAAGTTCTTCGGGTTTTACCTTTCCATAATCTGTAAAATTGAATAATAAATTAGTTGTTCCAGGTTTAATACCAACAAGACCATCATTGGTTGCAACAACCATTGTCCCACCTTGAGTAAGTGTCATTTCATTAATTTTTGCTCCAACATCGTAACGAAAATCTGGTGTTTCGGCGCGTTGTGCAATTACTGTTGTAGTTATTAGCAGAAAAAATGCTACAACTTTTAAACATTTTAAAGTGTTCATAATTGTGGTTTTTATATGTAGTTCAAAGATGTAGGAAATAGAAAGTCAATACAATAGGGCAAATGTCGTATTCTTCCTAAGGGATTAGTTCGGTTACGTAAATCTTAGATTTACTACTATAGTGATTCAGAATAAATTGAATGAGATCCCATATTGCTAAGGGATTAGTTCGGTTACGCAAATCTTAGATTTACTACCTCACTAAAAAAAGCCGAAAAAAACAAAGATGTCTTTTCCGGCTCCCACGTAAAAACCTCAACACTGAGATTTTCTTTAAGTGCTAAATTAATTATCTAAAATAGCTTTAAAACTACCATTAGTAATTGTTTTGGTTGTACTATCTGAAGCATTGAAGCCTTCAAAAGAGAAAGTCCCTTCAATTGTGGTTCCATCGTCTGAGGTAATTTCAATTGTACCACTACCAATATTAAATGTCGATCCCCATAAAGCAACAGGAGTAACTGTAATATAATTTAAGCTATTTGTGTTTGTTATATCATCTCCAGTAGTATAAGTACCTACACCATTATAACCATTAATAGTACCTTGAATAGTTACACCTTCATTTGTACCTCCTTGGAAAATTAAAATACTTCCCGCAATTTGAGCTCCTACTATAACTGCTGGATCTTGAGCTGCAGCGTAATCTGCTCCATCTACTTTTGCTGTTAAAAATTCGTCTCCAGAAGTCCCACTACCATCATCACCTCCAGTTCCGTCATCATCGCTAGAACTACATGACGATACTATTAAAGCTAGGCATAAAAAAGAATAATAAATTGATTTTTTTAAAATTTTCATTTTTGAGTTTTATTTGATTAATACGAAGCAAAGATGCTCCAAAACTCAAACCAAGACAATACGGCAATTGCCCTATTCTTAAAATTGCATTTTCGGAAATAAGGTTTTTACCTTTTCTATTTTATCATATAGCAGCTTCAAAAACTGCTTATTAGATACGCTTGAAGGATTAAAAGGCTTGTGGCTTAATCCATTTTGAATAGCGGCTATTTCCTTTTGTATTCCTTTTGTTTCTGAATTAATCCATACAGTATTAAAAGCATTCCATATAATTGAAATCGAAGTACGATTTGGATGAATCATATCCTCTTTATAAAATCGGTAGTCTCTTAATTCATCCATCATTATTTCATATGAAGGAAAATACCCTTCGGCATAGTTCTTGGAATTTTGTGTTTCTAAATAATGATGTATTCCAGAAATTAAATGTGCTTTACTTCTAGTGTTTTCAACAAAGCCATCCTTTAAATGCCGTACTGGCGAAACAGTATTTATTATTGAAACTTCTGAATTAATCGCCTTTATTAAAATAGTAGTGTTTTCTATACTTGCTGAAACTTCTTCAACGCTCAACAACTCTTTTAAAAATTTTTTCTGCGGAAACTTATGACAATTAGCAACATGTGTATCTGTTTCAATATGGCGATACACCCAAGAGGTTCCATACGTAAAAATAATATGTGTAGCCGACTTAATAGACTTGTTTAAAAGTTGAAGCTTTTCGTTTAATATCTTTAAAAAGGACTCTTTATCCGAGTTAGAAAGTAAAGAATGAGCTTCAAAGCAATGCCATTGTTCATTATAAAAAAAGACATCATCTTCTGTGAAATAGATTTCATTAATTGCACGAGTCACTAATTTTTCGATTGCAACAGGGTGAAAAATAATTCCAAAGGGGTTTTTTGTATTCTGAAACTTATAATAATCTAACTTCTCTCCAATACTTTCAGTAAAACAAGAACCCATTAACAATACTTTCGAAGAATAATCGATTTGATTTCTTTCGGGTTGAAGCGGTATGTTTGTTTGAAGTTTCAATTTTCAGTATTCAGTATTCAGTATTCAGTATTCAAACTATAAAATCATATAAAAATATCTAAGCGAGCCTATTTTAAATAATCTTCAGCTTTCTTTAAAGCTTCTTCAATTCCATTAGGATTCTTACCGCCGGCAGTCGCAAAATATGGTTGTCCACCTCCGCCGCCTTGAATAAATTTTCCGAGTTCGCGAACTATTTTTCCTGCATCTAGGTTTTTTGAAGCAACTAATTCTTTCGAAATATAACAAGAAAGTAATGCTTTTCCGTTTTGATTTGCACCAAATAATAAAAATAAATTATCGACCTCTCCTCCTAGTTCGAATGATAAATCCTTTATACTCGAAGCATCTAAATCGACTTGTTTAGCCAAGAAGTTAATACCATTTATTTCTGAAATTTCATTCTTCAAACTTACTTTTAAACCTCCAGCCTTTTCTTTTAATAAATTCTGTATCTGCTTTTTTAAAATTGAATTTTCTTCCTGAATAGTTTGAATGCTTTTTACAGGGTCGGATGTATTATTAAGCAACTTCTTCACTTTTTTAAGCGAATTTGATGCATTAATAAAGTACTCCTTAGCAGCGTCGAATGTTATTGCTTCAATACGACGTATACCAGATGCTACAGCTCCTTCCGAAGTAATAATAAATCGCCAAATATCTTTTGTGTTTTCTACATGTGTTCCGCCACATAATTCCATGGACTTCCCAAATTTTACAGCACGAACAGTATCAGCATATTTTTCGCCAAACAATGCAATTGCACCATCATTTATGGCTTGTTGATAAGGAATATTTCTTCTCTCATCAAACAAAATACCTTCCCGAATTCGAGCATTTACAAAATTTTCTACCTGTTTTAATTCATCATGAGTTACTTTTCCGAAGTGCGAAAAATCAAAACGTAAGTTTCCACTATGTACCATCGACCCCTTTTGCTCGACATGTGTTCCTAAAATATTACGCAATGCCTGATGCAATAAATGTGTCGCTGTATGATTAGACGAAGTTCTTGCTCGCTGTTTTTGATCGACAACTGCTTTAAAAGTTGCTTCCGGATTTCTCGGTAAATTTTTTACAAAATGAATAATTAAATTATTCTCTTTCTTCGTGTCTATTATATATACAACCTCTCCGTTTGTAGCTTCCAAATAACCTTTATCTCCAACCTGTCCTCCACCTTCTGGATAAAAAGGAGTTAAATTAAATACCAATTGGTATATTTCTCCATCTTTTTTGCTTTCAACCCTTCTATATTGTGTAATTACTACACTAGTTTCTAGGCTATCATAACCTATAAACTCTTCAACTTTATCATCTGAAAGGATAATCCAATCGCCCGTTTTAATCTTAGTAGCAGCACGAGAGCGCTCTTTTTGTTTTTGAAGCTCGGTATTAAAACTATCTTCATCTAAATCGTAGCCTCTTTCATTTAATATAAGCGCTGTAAGATCTATTGGAAACCAAAAGTATCGTAAAGCTCGAATGCTTTTTCACCCGAAACTAATTTATCGTTTGTGTTTTCAATAATAGTATCTAAAAGCACTAAGCCTTGTTCGAGTGTTCTTAAAAACGAATTTTCTTCTTCTTTAATAACATTCGTTATTAGGTTTATTTCTGAAACTAATTCCGGGAAAACATCTCCCATTTGCTTGCTTAAAGTATGTACTAATCTATATATAAATGGTTTTTTTGTATCTAAAAAAGTAAATCCATATCGTATTGCGCGGCGTAAGATTCTACGTATCACATAGCCTGCTCCAGTATTACTAGGCAATTGACCGTCGGCAATTGCAAAAGAAACTGCTCTTACATGATCGGCTATTACCCGAATTGCAATATCTACTTCTTCATCTTTCCCATATTGCGAATTGGTCACAGCTTCAATTTCTCGAATTAGTGGCGTAAATACATCGGTATCGTAATTACTTTTCTTATTCTGAAGCACCATACACAAACGTTCAAACCCCATGCCTGTATCGACATGTTGCGCAGGCAATTTCTCTAACGATCCGTTTGCTTTTCGGTTAAATTGCATAAATACAAGGTTCCATATCTCAACAACTAAAGGATGGTCTTTATTTACCAATTCGGCACCAGATAGGTTCTTTTTTTCTTCTTCCGACCGAATGTCTATATGTATTTCAGAACAGGGTCCGCAAGGTCCTTGCTCTCCCATTTCCCAAAAATTATCTTTTTTATTACCGTTAATTATATGGTCATCACTGATATGTTCTTTCCAAAAATTATAAGCTTCAGTATCACGTTCGAGGCCTTCCGTTTTATCACCTTCAAAAATGGTAACATACAGCATGTTTTTATCAATTTTAAAAACATCGGTTAATAATTCCCAAGCCCAAAAAATGGCTTCCTCTTTAAAATAATTTCCAAAACTCCAATTACCAAGCATCTCAAACATGGTATGGTGATAGGTATCTTTACCGACTTCCTCTAAATCATTGTGCTTACCACTAACACGCAAACATTTTTGAGTATCGGTAATACGAGCACTTTTAGAGGTAGCATTACCTAAAAAATATTCTTTAAATTGGTTCATTCCAGCATTGGTAAACATAAGCGTAGGGTCGTCTTTAACAACCATAGGTGCCGATTGCACAATTGTATGTTCTTTTGATGCGTAAAAATCAAGAAAGGTTTTTCGAATTTCCTTAGCAGTCATGTTTATAAAAAATAATTAGTTAAAATACATACATTAGGCATTTGTAAAACAATTTTTATCTTTGTATTGCGTTGTAAAAAACAAATGCAACTTATTAAAAAGCAAAAATAGTACATTTTAACTTATGTCTAAGGTTAAATATTATTACGATAGCGAGACTTTATCATATCGTAAAATTGAAAGAAAAAGAGGAAGAAGGTTTAGTATTATTTTACTAAGCGTTCTTGGTATGTTTTTAAGTGGTTTTGTTTTACTTCTTTTTTACTTAAACCTTCCCTACATTGAAACACCAAAAGAAAAAACACTTAAGCGCGAGTTAACAAATTTACAACTTCAATACGATTTAATTAATAAAAAAATGGAGCTGGCCGAAACAGTTCTTTCTGATGTTGAAGAGCGCGATAATAATTTATACCGAGTTTATTTTGAAGCAAATCCAATTCCAGAAGAGCAACGAAAAGCTGGTTTTGGTGGTGTAAACCGTTATAGAGATTTTGAAGGTTTCGATAATTCTGAGCTAATTATATCTACAAGTAAACGTATGGATATTTTAACCAAGCAAATTGTTGTACAATCGCGTTCGCTCGATGAAATAGCAAAGCTTGCCGAAGAAAAAGAAAGTCTGCTTCTAGCTATTCCCGCAATACAACCTGTTAAAAACGAAGACCTTACCCGTGTTGCTTCAGGTTATGGGTATCGATCTGATCCTTTTACAAAAGCGCGAAAATTTCATTATGGTATGGATTTTACTGCTCCAAGAGGTACACCAGTTTTTGCCTCTGGAAGTGGTTATGTAGAACGTGCCGACAATAGAGCTTCGGGTTATGGAAATCATATACGTATTAACCATGGTTATGGCTATGTAAGTTTATATGCACATTTATATAAATTTAATGTTCGAAAGGGACAAAAAATTAAACGCGGTGATTTAATTGGTTTCGTTGGCAGTACAGGACGTTCACAAGCAAATCATTTACATTACGAAGTATTTAAGGACGGAGCACGTATTAATCCTATTAATTTTTACTACGGAAACTTAAGTCCGGAAGAATTTGCTGAACTTCTAAAAGTAGCACAACAAGAAAACCAATCACTTGACTAATGCACGTTGAATTACCAGAAAAAAGATATTATTCAATAGGTGAAGTTGCTGAAGCATTTTCGGTAAACACTTCTTTAATTCGTTTTTGGGAAAAAGAATTCGACATTCTAAAACCAAAGAAGAACGCCAAGGGAAACAGAAAATTTACGCCTCAAGATATTGTTAATTTAGAACTTATCTTTCATCTTGTAAAAGAACGTGGCTTCACACTCGAAGGTGCTAAAACACATTTAAAAGAAGGGAAACGTAAAACACTTGACAACTTCGAAATTATTCGCAAACTAGAAAGTGTAAAAGCTGAGCTCTTAAAAATTAAAGAACATTTGTGATACTTATTCAATATCAGAAATATTAAAAATTAATTTCTTCCGTATAGATTTAATATCACTTTGCATTTGCGTTAGTTTTGTTAAAGAAGCTATTTGAGGAAAACCTTTAAAATTAAATTCTAACCAATCTTTACCTTTTAAATCATCTATATTAAAATCTAATTCTACATTTTTAATTATTTCAGGATACCTACTACTAAATACTTCAGAAAGAATATCGGTGTAATTTTTTATTTCATTTTTAAATTTTATTCCTTCTTCAGATAGTTGCTCCTTTTCAAAAAAATATGTGTCAAGTAGATCTGGCGAATCCATCGATTCATAATCTTTTGAATCTAAAGAAATCAATACTTCTGTTTTAATATATTCAATATAAACCAACAGTTTATTGGAGACTGAATCTAACAATCTAGTTTCGGTATTACTCGACGAATTAACAAGGGAATCTAATTTTCTAGCCGTCTCTTTATCCGATTCTTCAAGTTTTAAATTAAGTTCATTGAAAACGTCTAAAACTTCGTTCGATTTATTTTTAGAAATTATCATTACTGAAATAAAAACTATTATAATAATCGATAAAATTATTAGCCAATTTCTTTTCATTCTATTTTTTTCTGAAGTAAATGGTAATTGGTACTCCGTTAAAATCGAATTTTTCTCGAAGCTTATTTTCAAGATATCGTTTATAAGCTTCTTTTAAATACTGTGGAAGGTTTGCAAAAAAAGCAAAACTTGGATATGGCGTAGGAAGCTGTGTACAATACTTAATTTTTACAAATTTTCCTTTATATGCAGGTGGCGGATAATGTTGAATTATCTCTAACATCGTTTCATTAAGCACACTTGTTTTAATACGTTTCGAACGGTTTTTATAAACTTCTACAGCAGTTTCAATAGCTTTAAAGATTCGTTGTTTCGTTAACGCAGAAGTAAACACAATTGGTACATCTACAAAAGGTTCGCATTCATTTCTAATTTGTTGTTCGAACGCTTTGGTTGTTTTATGATCTTTTTCAATTAAATCCCATTTATTAACTAAAATCACGATTCCTTTATTATTTCGGTGCGCCAACCAAAATATATTTTGATCCTGTCCTTCAAATCCGCGTGTTGCATCTAAAACCAAAATAGCTACATCACAATATTCTAGAGCACGAACACTACGCATCACCGAATAAAATTCGAGGTCTTCTTTTACTTTTGCTTTTCGTCTTATACCTGCAGTATCTACGAGATTAAACTCGAAACCAAATCGATTGTATTTTGTATCTATCGAATCGCGAGTTGTACCAGCTATGTCTGTAACGATATATCGATCTTCCCCAATAAGTGTATTTATTATTGACGATTTTCCTGCGTTTGGTCTTCCAACAACAGCAAAACGTGGTAATTCATCTTCTTCTATTTCTTCGTTATCGGGTAATATTTTTACGAGTTCGTCTAATAAATCACCAGTACCGCTACCATTTGTAGCTGCAATTGCGTAATAATTTTCGAAGCCTAAAGAATAAAACTCAACAGCATCTGCTTGACGCATCGAGTTATCGACTTTATTTACAACAAGAAAAACGGGTTTAGACGATTTTCGTAAAAGTGTTGCAACTTCTTCATCCATACCTGTTACACCAGTTTCTACATCGACCATAAACAAAATCGCATCGGCTTCGTCGATGGCAAGTTCTACTTGTTTATCGATTTCAGATTCAAAAACATCATCACTTCCTTTTACATAACCTCCTGTATCGATTAGTGAAAACTCCTTTCCATTCCAATCACTTTTCCCATAATGTCGATCACGAGTAACACCGCTAACAGCATCTACGATAGCCTCGCGGCGTTGAATTAGTCGATTAAAAAAAGTTGATTTCCCAACATTGGGTCTTCCTACTATTGCTACTATTCCACTCATTTTATAAATATTGGCTGCAAAGGTAGTGTTTATACCAAAAAGATAGTACTTTGAGATGATTTTTTACTTTAACTAATATGAATACGAAAGACTTCGTCTTACGTCCGCGTTTTAAAAAAGAGCTTAATGCTACTAATAAAGAAATACTAAGTGCTTTTGAGATGAGTAAAACAACACAAAAAAAAGTACTTGTTTCTCGAGTAGATAATCATATATACCTGCGTGTTCCTAAAGAAATAAAACATTTTTGGTCGCCACAATTACATTTAGAGATTGATGCTGAAGATAATTCCTCAAGTCTTTTGCACGGTGTTTTTGGTCCAAACCCATCATCATGGACTCTATTTATGTTTTTTCATTTTATTATTGGTGGTATGTTTTTAGCATTTGGAGTTTGGGCATATTCAAATTATTCGTTAGGTGAATCGTATCGATTTCAACTTATTCTTTTGTTTTTTATGATTGCCTTGTGGTTTGTACTTTACTTTTTAGGAAGAATGGGGAAACATCAAGCAAACGAACAAATGCATTTGTTATATGACTTTATGAATAGTATTCTTGAATCTTAATATTGCATTAATCTAGGCATATTCACCAATAAAAAAAATTCTAAAAACTCGTTTGTGAAAAAACATACGGGCAGGCCCGTCCATTCGAATGTCCGGGCAGGGATAGAAGCGGCATCCCCTAAAGTAGAGCGAGCACACTTTAGGGATATAGCTGAAAGCCCGACCGACGAAGCCTTGGCGAAGGAGGGCACGCCAAAAACTACTTTTAATTATACCCGAAACGACGTAATTGCGTTTGGTTACTGCGCCAGTTTTTATTTACTTTTACGTATAGTTCGATGTGTATTTGCTTACCGAAGAAGCGTTCTAAATCTCTTCTAGCCTCAATACCAACGCGTTTAATTGCGCTTCCTTTGTGGCCAATAATAATACCTTTTTGCGTACTGCGCTCGACCATAATTACCGAACGAATACGGATGATTTTTTCTTCTTCAAAAAACTCTTCTGTTTCGACCTCAACGGCATAAGGAATTTCTTTTTTATAGTGGATAAGAATTTTTTCACGAATGGTTTCATTTACAAAAAACCGCTCGGGTTTATCGGTTAAAACATCTTTAGGATAAAATGCTGGGGACTCGGGCAACAATTCGATAATACGATCGAAAACCTCTTGAACACCAAAATTTTCAAGCGCAGAGATGGCAAATATTTCGGCATTAGGCACTTTTTCTTTCCATAACGTTAGCGCGTTTTCTAACTTTTGTTCATCGCCTTTATCAATTTTATTTAATAATAATAAAACAGGAATTTTTGTATTCTTGATTTTATTAAAAAACGCTTCATCTTTAAGGTCCCTTTCTCCTAACTCAACAATATAGAGCAGTACATCGGCATCTTCGAAAGCCGATTTTACAAAATCCATCATCGACGATTGCAACTCGTAAGCTGGCTTAATGATTCCTGGAGTATCGCTAAGAATTACTTGAAAATCATCTCCATTTACAATTCCTAAAATACGGTGTCGAGTAGTTTGTGCTTTTGATGTTATTATTGATAATTTCTCACCAATAAACGCGTTCATTAGTGTTGACTTTCCAACATTTGGATTTCCGATAATATTTACAAAACCTGCTTTGTGATTCATTTTGCAAAGATAAAAAATATAATGCCAACAGCAGCCTATTCTAAAATTACAATTTTCTATTAGGTATATTATTTTATTTGAAAAAAGTGTACCTTTCAGCCTATGATACAAGCATTAGAAAAAGGGTATGGAAATCTTTTTGAGAAAGACTTACTTAAAGAAATAATTCAGGTAGGTACTTTTAAGGAAATCCCAGAAGGTTTTAAATTAATGGAAATCGGGCAGTATATTAAATCGATGCCTTTACTAATTGAAGGTGCTGTTAAAATTTTACGTGATGATGCCGATGGCGATGAGCTTTTGTTGTATTTTTTAGAACGTGGCGACACATGTGCAATGACTTTAGCATGTTGTATGGGGAATACTAAAAGTGAAATTAGAGCGATTGCCGAATTAGACACCAAACTTATAATGATTCCGCTTGAGAAGATGGAAGAATGGACAAGCAAGTATAAAAGCTGGCGAAATTTTGTTTTTGAAAGCTACCATACAAGATTAATGGAAATGCTTGAAACTATTGATAGTATTGCCTTTATGAAAATGGATGAACGTTTATTAAAATATCTAAAAGACAAGTCAAAAATTACAAACGACGATACTATCAATAGTACACATCAAGAAATTGCTTATGAACTTCATACTTCTCGAGTGGTAATTTCTCGACTTTTAAAAACCCTTGAAAATAAAGGGAAAATTATTCTTAATAGAAATAGCATTAAAACAATTTCTCTTTGAAAATCATTATTTATTTGTAACTAATGTTACTTCTTTCAAATATAAAAGAAGCTATTTTTGCACACTTACTAATTAAAAATACTAATGGAAATAGTTGAAATTTTAGGTTTTGCATGTGCAATCATAATTGGTATATCTTTAGGATTAATTGGAGGTGGAGGTTCTATCTTAGCAGTGCCTGTATTAGCGTATTTATTTTCGATTGAAGAAAAAGCGGCTACGGCATACTCTTTATTTATTGTTGGTTCTAGCGCTTTAATAGGAGGAATAAAACAACACTTTAAAGGATATGTAGATTGGAAAACAGCAATAGTATTTGGTATTCCTGCAATTATTGGGGTTTCAGTAATTCGAAAATTTGTTGTTCCAGCACTACCCGACGTACTATTTACAATTAGTGATTTTGACTTTACACGCCGTATGGCAATGTTCGGACTTTTTGCTGTATTAATGATTCCTGCTGGGTTTTCGATGCTGAAAAAAAGAAAAGAAACCGTTTCAGAAAAACCAAAAGAAGTAAAATATAACTATGGTTTAATTTTAATTGAAGGCTTATTAGTAGGAGCAATTACTGGTTTTATAGGAGCTGGAGGCGGTTTTTTAATTATTCCAGCTTTAGTTATTCTTGCTAATGTAGAAATGAAGGTTGCCGTGGGCACTTCATTAATTATAATAGCGGTTAAATCGCTAATAGGGTTTCTTCTAGGCGATGCATTTACAATGGAGATTGATTGGCAGTTTTTAATGATATTTACAGCCTTATCATTTATAGGAATTTTTATTGGAAGCTATTTAAGTAACTTTATTAATGGTCAAAAACTTAAGAAAGGATTTGGATATTTTATTTTTATAATGGCTGTTTTTATTTTTTATATGGAATTTTTCGTGAAAGGCTAATACAGTAAAACCGTCAGAGTAAACAAAAAATCATGAAATGTAACTTTTGTTACTTCATATATTATTTAAAGATTATATTTTTGAACCATAATTAAAAGGAATAAATAATTATACAAATGAAAGTAGAACAGATATATACAGGATGCCTAGCGCACGCAGCATATTATATTGAGAACAATGGAGAAGCTGTTATTATTGATCCTTTAAGAGAGGTGCAACCCTACATTAATCGCGCAAAATTAGATGATGCAAAAATTAAATATATTTTTGAAACTCATTTTCATGCCGATTTTGTTAGTGGGCATTTAGACTTACAGAAAAAAACAGGAGCTGGTATCGTTTTTGGTCCTACTGCTAACCCAAGCTATGATGCAATAATTGCTGAAGACGGACAAGTTTTTGAAGTTGGTAATTATAAAATTAAAGTAATTCATACGCCTGGTCATACTATGGAAAGTACCACGTATTTACTTATAGATGAAAATGGAAATGAACATGGTATTATAACTGGAGACACTTTATTTATTGGTGATGTTGGAAGACCCGATTTAGCACAACATGTTGTATCTGATCTTACTGAAGAAATACTAGCTGCACATCTTTTTGATTCATTACGAAATAAAATTATGCCTTTAAGCGACGATCTTATAGTGTATCCAAATCATGGTGCTGGCTCGGCTTGTGGAAAAAACATGAGTAAAGAAACGACAGATACGCTTGGGCACCAAAAGGAAGTGAATTATGCGTTACGCGCAGATATGACTAAAGATGAGTTTATAAAAGAAGTATTAACAGGTTTAACTGCACCTCCTGGATATTTTCCTCAAAATGTATTAATGAATATTAAAGGGTATGATAGCTTAGACGATATAATGACAAGAGCAAAAAAACCTCTTGACCCAAAAGAATTTGAAGCTATTGCTAACGAAACTGAAGCGGTTGTTTTAGATGTTCGTCATCAAGATGATTTTGCGAAAGGCCATATTCCACGATCTATATTTATAGGCTTAGATGGTGATTTTGCACCTTGGGTTGGATCATTAATTGCAGACACCAAACAAACTATATTACTAATTGCTCCAGATGGAAGAGAAGATGAAGCACTAACCAGACTTTCAAGAATTGGTTTTGATAATACAATTGGCTTTTTAAAAGGAAGCTTTGAGGCTTGGAAAAACGATTCGATGGAATATGATACGGTAGCTGCTATATACGCCCTCGATTTTAAAGCGGCTATAGAAGTAGAACATGTAACGGTTTTTGATGTAAGAAAAGAATCGGAATTTGTAGCCGAGCATATAGAAAATGCAAAAAACACACCGTTAAATAAACTAAATAATCATTTATCTGAATTTCCTTCTAAAGATATTTTCTACTTGCATTGTGCTGGTGGTTATCGCTCGATGATTGCTTCATCGATTTTAAAAAGTAGAGGAATTCACAATATTGTTGATGTAGCTGGAGGCTTTGAATCTATTAAAGAAGTGGGGATTCCTGTATCAGACTTTATTTGTCCATCAACCTTATAAGAAATTATTAATGAGAAATATTTCACAAATAGAATGGAGAGAGTTAATTGCAAACGATGCGAATGCTGTTGTAATTGATGTAAGAAATCCTATGGAATGGAAAGAAGGGGTTTTGGAAAATTCGTTATTAATTAGCATTCAAAATCCAGGTATTTTTATTTCTGAAGTAGAAAAACTTGAAGAAGAAAAAAATTATTTTATATACTGCCGTAGTGGTCAGCGTAGTTTAATGGCTTGTCAGATTTTAGAATCTGTTGGTTATAAAACTACCTATAACCTTGCGGGAGGCATTTTAAAATGGGATGGGAAAATTGTTTTTCCGGCTATTTCTAAAATGGAAGAGTAAATGTTGTGATAAATTACTACAATTTATCAGATGTTTTAATTGGTTGATAACTGAAAAGGGAGTGACATCTAGTTGCTTCCTTTTTACTTTGAAAGTGCTATTTTTACAGAAAATCTACTTATTTTTATAGCAACTAAAAACATATATCATGCAAAAAATATTTTTCCTTTTAATACTTACGATTCTTTTTTCATGCAAAGGACAAGAATCTAAAACTGAAGCTTCAGAAGAAAAGACTATTGAAACTAAAACTGAAGAAACAACACAAGAAAGTGAACCAATTATAGTACTTGATGTTAACGATTATAAAACTCAAGTTATTGGCAAAGATATTCAGCTTATAGATGTACGAACTGCCGATGAATATAAAGAAGGACATATTGATGATGCTATTAATATCGACTATTTTGAAAGCGACACTTTTGCAGAAAAATTCGAACAATTTAACAAAGATGAACCTCTATATATTTACTGTCGCTCGGGAGGTAGAAGTGGAAAATCTTCTAAAATTTTAATTGAGCTAGGATTTAGCAAAGTCTACGACCTAAAAGGTGGTTATTTAGCTTGGTCTAAACAGTAACCTTTTAAAAATAAAATTATGACAATTACAATAGGAATTCAAAACCTTAAATGTGGTGGCTGTGCAAACACGATTACATCTAAAGTTTCAAATATAGAAAACATAAGTAATGTAACAGTTGATGTAGATAACTCGTCGGTTTCATTTAATTATGAAACCGAAAACGATTTACATAATGCTAAGAATAAATTAGCATCGATTGGTTATCCTACTGAAGGTGAAAAAAATTCAGTGATTTCAAAAACGAAATCATTTGTAAGCTGCGCCACAGGAAAAATGTCTAGTTAATATGAAGTTAGACGAAACGTTTTGGGATACTCGATATAAAGACAATAATACAAGATGGGATATTGGTTATGTTTCGACGCCTTTAAAAGACTATTTCGATCAGCTTACAAATAAAGATTTAAGAATTCTTATTCCGGGTGGGGGTAATTCGTATGAAGCAGAATATTTATACAACTTAGGATTTAAAAATGTTTATGTAGTAGATCTTTCAGAAACAGCCTTAAAGAACATTCAACATAGGGTTTCTGGTTTTCCTGAAAGTCAGTTAATACACGCAAACTTTTTTGATTTAGACTTAACATTCGACTTAATAATTGAGCAAACATTTTTTTGTGCACTTAATCCAACATTACGCTCAAAATATGTTTCAAAAACAAATAAATTGCTTTCTGAAAAGGGAAAAATAGTTGGCTTGCTTTTTTGTGTTCCACTTAATGAAGATCATCCTCCTTTTGGCGGCAATAAAGAAGAATACATCCCTTACTTTAACCCTTTTTATACTATTGAAATAATGGAACTTGCTCATAATTCAATTCCTAGTAGAGCAGGTAATGAATTATTTATTAAGCTAATTAAAAAATAATTTATATGATTAATGAGGCTTTAGATACTTATTTTCCAAAATTGGCAAAAATGCCAGAACTTAAAGCCGATCTAATCGCAATAAGCAGTATACACAAATTTGAAGCCGGTACTGTAATACTAAAACAAGGGGCTTATGTAAAAGTTATTCCGCTACTTATTTCTGGCTTAGCAAAAGTGTTTAAGGAAGATTCTTTACATGGTAACGAAGTGCTGTTGTATTATATAAAACCAGGAGAAAGCTGTATAATGTCGGTTAGTACACTTGTTAGAAATGAGGCTAGTAAAGTAAAAGCCATTATTGAAGAGGATGCAGAAATAGTCGTTATTCCTGCAGATAAAGCAATCGCAATTGCAAAAAAATATCCTAAATGGAATGAGTTTATTTATGATCTTTTTAATTTAAAATTTGAAGAGCTTTTAAATGTAGTTGAAATATTAACTTTTTCGAATAAAGATACGCGCTTATTAGAGTATTTAAAAAAAGAAGCAAAAGTTAAAGGAAGTTCTAAACTAAAAACAACGCATCAAAAAATAGCGTACGATTTAGGTTCTTCGCGCGAAGTTATTTCTAGACTTTTAAAGAAATTAGAAAATGAGGGACTCATACAATTGCATCAAGGTATCATTGAAGTAATAGACATCTAGTTTCTATTTATCATCTTTCGTTTTAATAACCTATCTATTATCCACATTACCAAAAAGTAAACTGGAATTATAAAAAATGTAAGTACAACAATACCAACTTGTGCGTATCCATGTCGCTTACTTGCGTGTTCTCCGATATTGTCATCAATAATTCCAAATAAGAAAATCCAACTCAATATAAATAGAATAGGCACTACTAAACTTCCTAAAATTACTATTGAAGAATATTTTTTTAATGGGTTTTGTTTTCTGAAATAATACACTAAAAACAAATGTATTAAGGTTAAAATAATTCCAATTATTAAAGCGAGTCCGAAAGGCTCAAGATTAATTAAAGTTTGGGTAAAAGAAGAAACTGTTGGCTTGAAATTTATTCTTAATACATCGGTTGGAAGTTTATTAAATGTCCAAGTTAAAACATGCGCTTCAGTTTTAGTTGGAGACCCTAGATTAGTAGTTATTATTTCATTAAAATTGCTCGAATCGATTGTTATATCTAATGTTCCAAATGATTTCCAATACTTAGCTGGCGCTAATGCGTATCTAAAGCTATAACTTTTTAACCAATCGTCTTTGTACATCCATCGAACCGCAGTATAATTTACTTTTATAATATGCTTTCCTTTAGATATATCAGTTTCAAAATAAAGAAAATCCTTCGAACTAATGCCAAAAGACATATTTTCCTCTAAATCTTCCCACTCAAATTCATTTAAATGATTTTTTTCTGAGTTAAAAACATAGTCAAAATCATTAAATTTATCTGCCTTACTTATACCCCAGCTATCAGGTATTTTTTTTACGGCAATTGGGTTTCCATCTATTTCAACTTTAAATCCGTTTTTATATTCAGAAGCGTAAAACAGCAAGGGAATATTTAAACCGTCTTCGTTGGCTTCAATTATGTATTCAATTTGAAAATCGGCGTAATTAAAATTTTTATCTAATTTTATAAAAAGATTTTCATGTACAACAGCTACATGTTTATTAATAAAAGGTCGCGTTCCTAAAGTACCTTCAGTAACTGGCGAAGCCATATTCCCTAATAAGAAGAAAGACATAAAAAGACATAAAAACAAATTTCTTGGTTTCATAAAATTATTCTTTTGTTAGTTCGGTAACGACCGCTTTAGGGAAAATGATATCGTACACCATTTTTAATCCACTATCGTATTCTAACATTTTTAATTCTTCATAATCTGGATTATCTATTACTAAAATTTCTTTATTGCCTTCAACAATAATTCCATCACCCTTTCTAGTAATTGTTTGTCCTTTAAACTGATTATTATATATGCCAGTCATATTATCAACATAAACATTAAATTCTTCATCTGTTTGACCTTCGGTTTTTTTAAAATGAAAGGTAAACGATGACGAATACCCTACTTTTGTATATAACACCTGCTCGTAACTAAAGGTTTTTTTAACTTCCTGAATTTCCATTTTAGTGAAACTTGTCGTGAAAATCTCATTATCGAAAGCATTATTCATTTGAAGAATTAAATTATCTCTTGACATCATTTCTAGAAAATCGGGATGCATTTTATCGATTACTTTTTCCCAATCTTGCTGTTTTACATTGTTAAAATAAACCGTAAATTCTTCTTTAATAAGGTTAACCTTTTCTTTCGACAAGTCAGTATAAGTTACCAAATCATTCGTTTGCGCATAAATTCCAGTGAAAATTAATAAGGCAACTAATAGTATTGTTTTTTTCATTTTAACATATAGATTTATTAAGGTACAATATTTTAAAAATATAAAACAAAAAAAATAGGGCGAATGCCCTATTTTTAATAAAACTAAATACTGTTAATTATTTTTTTTCTTTTCCAAAACCAGTAAAGAGTTGCCCAAAAAATCCCTTTGGAAAAGTTTCCTCACCCGGAAATCCAATTTCGACCTTTCCACTCTCTTCTGGAATGTAATTTGTTTTAAAAATATAGTCCCAAATACTTAAACTAATTCCAAAGTTAATACCACGAGTTTTACCTTCTGGTAATGCTTTAACATGGTGGTATAAATGCATTACTGAATTATTAAAAATATATTTTAAAGGGCCCCAAGTAATTTTAATATTTGCATGGTTTAAGTGTCCTATTGCAATTGCTGCAAAATGAACAATAAAAGCTTGTTCGGGTTCGCCACCAACCAAAATCATAACTCCAAATGTTTTTAGTGGCTTATAAAAGATATTCTCCATCCAATGGTATCTTAAATGTGCCGCAAAACCCATTTCTTTCACAGAGTGGTGTACTTTGTGAAATCTCCATAAAAACTCATATCTGTGTAATATCACATGTGTAAACCATTGTACAAAATCGAGTATTATAAAAAATACTACTAATTGAACCCATGTTGGCAAACTTGAAGTGTTTATAAAAGCAAGGGTTTTGACTGTTATTCCAATTTCGTTAAAAAGAACCTCTAGAATATTAAAAACCCCACTTATAACAATTGCAAAAATGAAAAAGTTGAAAAACATATAAAACCCATCTAACCAGAAATCTTTTCTAATAATCGACTGACTTTTTCGCCAAGGAAATATCATTTCTAAAATCCATACCACAACCGAAATTGCAATAAGACCCCAAAAATAATTTGTATACCAAGGTACTTCAAACAAAATAGAATTCCATGTCCAATCTATAGTTCCAAAAAAAGCATCTTTAAATGCAATACCATATTTTTCCATAATTATTTATTTACTATTGTTACACTGTCTTGAACAAATGGAAGTTCTTCAAAATAACTCCATTCTATCCATGAACCGTCGTAATTCTTTACATTTTTATATCCCAATAACTGTGTTAGAACAAAAGTAGTATGTGCCGACCGAACTCCCGAGTGACAATACACATATATCAAATCGGTTTCTGAAGCATTTAACCTTCCGTAGATATCTTCTAAATCGGTTACCGATTTAAATTTCTTTGTTCCATTAAAATCGATTGCTTCTGCCCAATCGATAAGCTGGCTATTTAAAATTCTTCCTCCTTTATAAGCCCCACTTTTTTGTCGCTTTCCGCTATACTCATCTAAAGTTCTTGTATCTAAAATAATAACTGGCGAATTTACTGCGAGTTGCATTTCTTCTTTTGAAAGATAATATTTATAAGAAGGATTATCTGGAAGTATAAATTCTGAAACTTCTTTGTCTATTATTTCACTTGTAACTTCTCCACCTACATGCTTCCATACATCACTTCCCCCATTTAATAATTTTACCTTATCGAAGCCGTAATTTTGTAAAACCCACCACAATCGTGCAGCATCACAAGCTCCTCTATTGTCATAAATAATAAGCAAATCGTCGTTTTTAATTCCTAGTCTGCTAAATAATTTTTCTACGGTTTCTTTGTCCACCATCATTCCATTATAGGCAAAGGTGGTATCTTCAATATCGGATCGCCAAATATTTAATGCTCCAATAATATGTTCGTCTTTATACAAATCTGGTTTGCTAAAATCGATTATAACAATATTTTCTTCTTCATAAATTTGCAGTAGTTCTTCGGCTTCAATGAGGTGTTTTGTATTATAATATGTTTTTTCTGAAACTTCATTATTTAGAGAAACTTTATCAAGAATATTAACACTAGTCTCTTTCTGTTTACAAGAAAATAAAAGACCAACTATAACTACAAGAAACATGCTACTCCAATACATACCATTCAATATTCGTTAAATTTTCTCGTCTTCCTTTATCTTTAGGTGCATAATTAGTTGCCAAATAATTTACAATAACAGCTTCGTTTCTCCCTAAATCCCAAAGATTTTGGGTTTCTTGCATCCAGCGTATTGTTTCTATCCAGCGCTTTTTCGACATGTTGTTTTGAGTTACTAATTTCGCCGAATGACAACTAGTGCAATTATTTACAACTTCCATTAAACCTTCGGCATCTACAAAACCTGTTCGAACATGTATGCCGTTTTCAATTTTATCTTCATCTTCTTCAATTGCAGAAGTAACCACATAATTATCTTGAATTGAAGATGTATTATCTTCGTTTAAATAAATTGCAAAACCAACGAGAATTATTCCTAAAAAACAAAATAAGAGTACCATTATATGATACACTGCTTTTACTTGTTTCTTAAAGTCATTTTGGTTTTCCATTTTACACTTAACTAACTTTTACAGCAATTCGGTGACAAGCATTATTTAAATATCCCTTCGGATTCCAACCAGGTAATAACATTGGCTGACTAACATTTCGAGAGTCTGTCGCTCTAGCCCATACCTCATAGTATCCTTTCTTCGGAAACTTAATTGAAGCCGAAAAATGCTGCCAAGCGAGTCTATTAGCTGGTGTATTAATTGTACACATTTTCCAGGTCGAACCAAAATCGATAGAATATTCCATTTTTGAAACTTCCAACTCTCCTGCCCAAGCATGTCCTCTAATATTAAGTGTTTGACTACTTTTAATCGTTGCGCCAGATTTAGGATAGGTAATCAATGATTTTATAGGCATCGATTCGATGATGCACATATCTTCGTCTTTCACTTTTTCTCCAGCAGCAACAGGGTTACATGGTACTCGATATGCAGTTCCTGTCATTTTTGTGCCATCATGAACTATGTTTCGCACACTAATTCGGTCTATCCATTTTCCAGAAACAGAAGCAGGCCAACCACCTGCAACAAGACGTAAAGGATAACCATGTGAAAGTGGGATGTCTTCACCATTCATTTTAAATGCAAGTAGTGTTTCATCTTGCAAAGCTTTTTCCATTGGCGCTCCCCTAGAGATGGGTTCTTTTGTTGGATCTTGACTTAAATGCAGGTCGACAGCATGATAACCAATATAGACAGCACTCGACTTAATTCCAACATCTTCTAATACATCACGTAATCGAACTCCTGTCCATTCGGCACAAGAAACAGCGCCAACCGTCCATTGATTCCCTTTTGCTGGTGGGTTAAATTCGCTTCTTCCATTTCCGCCACACTCTAAAGTAAGTTGATATGTATACTGTTTAAATTTCGTTTTTAATTCTGAAAGTGTGTACGTTTTTTGTTCCTTAACCGATTCGCCATCAATAGTTAATGACCATTTTGAAACATCTATATTTTCAGGAATGAGTCCGTTATTTCGAATAAACATATACTTATTAGGCGTAATTTTATCGTCTAGCAGATGTGCTTTAGCTTCAATATTCCAGGGCTTATCATTAAGCACTACCATTTCCTTATCTAGATTAAACATCTTAAAGGGGTCTGGGTCTTGTAATGCTAAAATATCGTAGCTCTCTGGCATAACAGCACCAAAAACAATGTCTGCACCTATAAGAGTTGCCAAAGAACCCAAAGCAGCTTTTTTAACAAAATTTCGTCTTTTCATTTATTCTAATAAATTGAATATGAATTAATTATTATTTTAAATGGACATTTAAAAAGTAAACATAAAATATTTTAGTTTCCTCTAAAGTAACAAATGTTACAATATGTAGTTCTAAATATAATAAATGAAAAGAGTTTCGGTTTAAAAAACAAAACTGAAATGTAAAATTATTTTAAAGGAACTTTGAAGTGAATACTGTACAATATACTTTTTGCCATAAAGTGTTTTACTCTTTTTGATCCTTTTAGTAATTTGGTTTCACGCCAAGAAAATGAAATAATGTCTTGTAAATACGGAAAGAGATCGAGTGCATTTTCGATTTCTTGTTTATAATTGCTCTTATTTTTTTTCAGTAATAATTTTAATAATTTTAAAAGGAAAGGTCCTACAATAATATACCATAAACCCAAGACCAAAATACTTCTGGAGATAAGGTAAATTCCTTTTTGTAATCCTTCTTCAGTCGAACTCCACAGCACTAAAGGCAATAATATTAATAAGATTGTAAGTCCCCAAAAAATAAAAAACTTGCGGCGTATTTTTTTGTTTCCGCCGTTAGACAACATATTATTTGCAGCTTGTTTTGGATTATACGACAGCGTAATTTCGCCTTCATTTTTTATAAGGGTAATAATTTGTTTGATAAAATAACCAACAAATATTCCTGAAAGTGTATAAACTATCAAATAGGTGCTTATTAATAATTTTGAAGATGTTGTTTCGGGTAAAAAACTCATTTTTGAAACAACCCAAGCACCGTATATATTAATGGCATCCCAAATTGTTTCGCCATAAATAAGCGTTAAAGTAAAAAGTTTTTGAAGCGCCGATTCTAAAAATGTTATCACACCAAGTAATATTAATCCGAAACTCTTCCAAGAAAATACCGAAAAAATAACTGCTCCTGCAATTGCTTGAAATGAAACAGCTGTATAGGCAGATATTGGAGTATGCGGACTTACACTAAGTTTTATGAGCAAAACGATGCTAAGCGCTTTAAAAATAGATTTCCAAATAGTATCGGTATAAAAAGCGATAAGGCTTATTAGTAAAATTGAAACACCTCCAACAAATATGGCTGTAAAAGGAATGCTGAAGGCATGTAAGAAACCTCCTAAACCACATTCGGTCAAGGCCCATAAGGCAGTAAGGCGTTCAACTATTACTTTATTATTTGCGGTGTTCATTTAGAAATATAAAATCTTGAAAATTAATTTGTTTTAATAATTGGCAATATTAATTATCTATTCTGAAATAATTTAGAGAATTACCAACTATTTTAGTTATTAGGTAGTTTTTTTAATACGAGAGTCGTCATACAACGTTTGTTATTTACGTTTACAGTTTTTAGTGGTTCTAAAAATGATAGGGAATGTTTTTTCATTATTTTTTTTAATAGGTTTTTAGTTATCAAAAAACGTGTAGTACCATCGGGAAGTTTAAAGACCCCTTCAGAAACTAAATCGATATTATTTTCAATTCCAATATTTGATGTCATTCTAACAAATAATGTTCCATTTATTTTTAATACCCGTACTAATTCTGAACACATTGCTTCAAAATGTATTGTACTTTCAGCAAAATGAAGAACAGCATTACAAATAACATGATGAAAGGTTTCATTTTTAAAAGGCATTGCTTCAACTGAAGCAGTATAAAAATTTTCAGCTAATCTTGGATAAATTTTCTTTATCGCTTCTAGCTTCTTTTTATCTTTATCAATTCCGAAGATATTGTAATTATTATTGTAAAACCAATATAAATTTCTACCATTACCACAACCTGCATCTAAAATAGCTTCTGTAGTAAGATACCTTTCTTTTAAAATTTGATCGAAGAGGTAAATATCAATATTGCCCAGTGTTTCCTTTAATTTCATTTTTTAAGTTTCTGTTTTTTATACAGTTGTGACAAATGTCACAATTTAGCAATGTAATTTACACATATATTTGTATTGTAAAATAAGAAATGAATTCGAAAAAAATAATAAAACTAATTTTAGTCTGTATTTTATGCATAAGTATTATTACAGCAATTGTTTTATTACTAGAAAAGTAACTAATTTATCTAACATATTATGAAAAAAAACATGGGCGGTGCAGACCGCATTATCAGAATAATAGTAGCGCTAGCAATTGGAGCTTTATACTATTTTAAAGTTATAGATGGTACTTTAGCATATGTATTATTAGCACTTGCAGGAATCTTTTTACTTACAAGTTTCATTAATTTTTGTCCGTTATACACCTTATTTGGTCTAAATACAGGGAAAAAAGATAGTTAATCACTATAGATTAAAATGTAAATAATTAAAACCCTTCTAAAGTATTATAGAAGGGTTTTTGGTTTAAATAAGCTATTTCGTAACAAATGTTACGGAATAGTTGTACGAAGTAAATTATTTTTGAAAAAATTAAACTAAGCACTATGTCATTATTAAGTTTTCTTTTTGGAAAAAAAGAGTTACATAAAAGTATCCATTTATTAAGTCCCGAAGAATTTAAGGCTCAAATAAAAAATAAAAAAATTCAACTTATTGATGTAAGAACTTTAAAAGAATTTAATCAAGGTCATCTTAAAAATGCGATTAATATAAATTTTTTCTCTGGAAAGTTTAATGTCGAATTCGATTCTTTAAATAAAGAAAAACCTGTATATGTTTATTGTAGGAGTGGTAGTAGAAGTAGACAAACGGCAAATAAAATTGCTTTAAGAGGGTTTACCGAAATTTACGATTTAAAGGGCGGTATTATACGGTATAAAAATCACACAAGTACCTTATAAATAATCACTTATGAAGCTGTGTGTAACTTTTGTTACTTTCTATGTCATCAACAGTATATACTTTTAACGCTATACTAAAAACACTACTAAACAATTAACAACATGAAACATTCATATTAAAAAATTAAACTCTTTATAGAAAACAAATTTTGTATGTAACATGTAACCAAATTAACAAATTTATTAGACACATGAAATCACATTATCAAATTCTAGTCATTGGTGGAGGAAGCGGAGGTATTATGACAGCTGCTAGCCTTTTACGTAAAAATAAATCTTTAGATATAGGAATAATTGAACCTACAGATTATCATTTTTATCAACCAGCATGGACACTTGTTGGTGCCGGAACTTTCGATTATGAAAAAACAAAGCGCTCAATGGCTTCGGTGATGCCAACAGGAGCAGATTGGATTAAAGACTACGCAACTACATTTGACCCCGAGATGAATAGCGTTTCTACAAAAGAAAATGGAGATATTACATACGATTATCTAGTAGTTTCGCCAGGATTGATAATGGATACTTCTTTAATTGAAGGCTTAACCGAATCGTTAGACAAAGGTGTTGTTTGTAGCAATTACACCGACCCAAAACATACTTGGGAGGTATTAAAAAACTTTAAAGGAGGTAACGCTGTATTTACACAACCTACAACGCCTATTAAATGTGGTGGAGCGCCCCAAAAAATCGCATATTTAGCTGCAGATTATATTAGAAAGAATGGGTTAAGGGACAAATCGAATGTAGTTTTTGCTACGCCAGGATCTGTAATATTTGGGGTTAAGCCAATAGCTGAAACCTTAATGAAAGTTATAGGCCGCTATAATATTCATTTTAAACCTTTTTATGCTCCAATAAAAATAGATGCCGAAAATCAAGTTGTTACTTTTAAAGGCGTTGGTGTTGGAGAAAATAAATGTGTTGTAAATGAAGATAATGAGTTACGCGAAGTTATGTCTGGCGAATCTATAATTGAAATGCCTTTCGATATGTTGCATTTAGCACCGCCACAAACTGCTCCAAAATTTATTCAAGACTCTCCTTTAGTAAATGATACTGGATGGTTAGATGTCGACCACCATACATTACAACATAATAAATATGCCAATATTTTTGGTTTAGGAGATGTTGCTGCATTACCTACAGCCAAAACTGGAGCTGCAATTAGAAAACAAGTGCCTGTTGTATCCGATAATATTTTACAACTTATTGCACATAATAAAAAAGGCACTAAATCGTATGACGGTTATTCGTCATGTCCATTAGTGACAGGTTATGGAAAAATGGTGTTAGCCGAATTTGACTATGATGGTAATTTTATACCAGATCCAAAACTAAAACAAATGCTAATCTTTAATAGCGAAAAAGAACATTGGAGATTATGGTTACTTAAAAAGTATATGCTTCCAAATTTATATTGGAACAAAATGATGAAAGGGAAAGAAGTTTAATGTGTTAATTGATTTTTTGATTTAGTAATTAGACTGAAGGGGTAAGTTCTTGTAATTTGCCTCTTTTTTATTTTTAAATTTATCCTATGAAATTAAATCTAAAAGACTATTTGTTTGTTGGTATTCAATTTATATTATTTGCTTTATATATTTTGAAAATTAATATCTATACTTTCAAATTTCCAAATTCAATTTCTATTACCGGAATCATACTAAGTATTATTGGAGCGTTAACGATATTTATTGCATTGCTTCAGTTAAACACAAATCTATCTCCATTTCCAACACCAAAATCAAATTCAAAATTAATACAAAACGGACTTTTTAAATATATTAGACACCCCATTTATACAGGTATACTTCTGCTACTAAGTGGTTATGCTGTATATGTAAATTCTTCAGCTAAACTTATTATTTCGCTCCTTCTTTTAATGCTGTTTTTTCTGAAAACTACGTATGAAGAAGAACGGTTATTAAGTAAATTTCCTAATTATTCAGAATACAAGAAAAGAACTGGAAGGTTTTTACCTAAGTTCTAATAAAAACTACTGGTTTTATTTGTAAAGTTATGCTATAGCTGATAAATGTCATATTTATTGCTATAAAATAGTAGTAATTTTATACCCTCGAATAACTAATACATTGCATAATTATGACAAAATTAAATATACCCCTTTATAACTACGACAACGGTGTAATAATGATCGCAATTTTCGCATTTGTTTGTATCGTTTTAGTAGTCGTACTACTCTTATTTATGAATAGTGAAAGAAAAAAGGATAAGAACAAATAGAAACTCTTATTTGTTTTAACAAATTTAAATTAACACTAAAATATATTAAAAATGAAAAATCTAGTCGTACTTGGAGCTGGAACAGCTGGAACAATGATGGCAAATCATTTAATAAAAAAATTGCCAAAACAAGAATGGAATATTACTATTGTAGATCAATATAAAACTCATTATTACCAACCTGGTTTTTTATTTTTACCTTTTGATATTTATACTACAAAACAAGTAAAGAAAAAAGGTAAAAAATTTATTCCTAAAGGAGTAAATTATATTCTTCAAAAAATTGAGAAGATTAATGCTGAAGAAAATAAAGTACAACTTGAAGACCAAACATTATCGTACGATATCTTAATTATTGCAACAGGGACTAAAACTGCTCCAGAAGAAATTGAAGGCATGAAAGGCCCAAATTGGTATAAAAATATTTTCGATTTTTATACGTATGAAGGTGCAAAAGCATTAAGAGACAAATTACGGGTTTGGGAAGGCGGAAAATTGGCAGTTCATATTACCGAAATGCCTATTAAATGTCCTGTAGCACCCTTAGAGTTTGCTTTTTTAGCTGATTCATTCTTTAAAAATAAAGGAATGAGAGATAAAGTTGAGATATCTTTTGTAACACCTTTAGACGGAGCTTTTACAAAACCCAAAGCAACTGAAGCGCTTCATTATTTATTAGAAGAAAAAAATATAAAAGAGGTTACAGACTTTAATCTTGAGCGTATCGATAATGAAAACAATAAAATGATTGATTATGGTGGAAAAGAAGTCGAATACGATCTTCTTGTTACAGTACCAACAAATTTAGGCGATGAAGTTATCGAACGTTCAGGGCTCGGAGATGATATGAATTTTGTGCCTACAGATAAGGCAACTTTACAATCTAAAGCTCATGAAAACATTTTTGTAATTGGTGATGCTACAAACCTTCCTGCCTCAAAAGCAGGCTCAGTTGCACACTTTGAAGCTGAAATATTAACCGATAATATTGAAAGATATATAAATGGTGAGCCTTTAAAAGAAGAATTCGATGGCCATGCAAACTGTTTTATTGAAACAGGAAATGGAAAAGCATTATTAATCGATTTTAATTATACACACGAACCTGTTGAAGGAACATTTCCATTCCCAGGAGTTGGCCCATTAAATCTTTTAAAAGAAAGTAGAATGAACCATATGGGAAAATTAGCCTTTCGATGGATTTATTGGAATATGCTTATTAAAGGTACTCACATACCATTTGTATCGGCAACCATGACAGAAAAAGGTAAAAAATTTGATTAAAGAATATTAACTATAAATATTATTAAAATGGAAAATATAAACAGAAACGAAGAAGGCTATTTAACCGATTTTTCACAATGGACCAAAGAAGTTGGTGAAAGTATAGCAAAAGAACAAGAAATTGAAATGACAGGTAAACACTGGGAAGTTGTTGAATATATTCAAGGAAAACATAAAAATGAAGAAGCACTTTCGGTAAGAGGAATTAAAAAAAGTGGTGTTATAAACATAAAAGAATTTTATGATCTATTTCCTGGAGGACCATTAAAAAAATCGACAATGATTGCAGGTATTCCAAAACCTAAGAGTTGTATTTAATCTTTAAACAATCGCGTTATGGCAACAAAAGTTAAAAAAATGCTTTTTATTTTATCAAAAGCAACAATAGAAAATGTATATGCCGCATTTATTATGGCAAATGGAGCTAGAATGGAAGGTATAGAAGCCGAAATATTTTTCACGTTCTTTGGTTTAGAAGCAATTCAAAAAAAGAAATTAGAAAAATTACATGTAGCAACAGTTGGTAATCCAGCGATGCATATTCCAACAATGCTTGGTGGTTTACCAGGTATGGAAGCCTTTGCAACAAAAATGATGAAAAAAGAAATGGAAAAACTAGACATGCCTCCAGTTGGTGAATTCTTAGAAATACTATCCGATTCAGGAGTAAAACTTTGGGCTTGTAAACTAGCTGTTGAAATGTTCCATTTAGAAAAAGAAGATTTAATAGATGATCTAGATGACATCTTAACAATTGGTGATTTTTACAATAGAGCTAATATGGAAGATACGCATTTACTATTTATTTAGTATATGCTTGAAAAAGATAAATTTTAAAAAGGGCTGTTTCATTAAAAACCGCCCTTTTTTATGTAACAAAAGTGGCTTAATTTTATTTAAAATATTAAGTTATTTGTAAATAAATAAAAAACCATTACATTCAGATAAAACTCGAGTACTATTTAAATAAAATATGAGAAAAATACTATCTATAACTTTAGGAGTAATCTTATTAGCAGGAGCATTTTTGATTTCAAAAAAATTTATTGATAACAAAAATAAACCAAAACCTGTTTTTGAAAAGATTATAAAAATAGTATCGGTAGATACTGTTAAAAATAAAGATATTCCAATTATTATTACAACAAGTGGAAATCTAAGTGCTAAACATAAAATCGAAATATTTACTGAAGTACAAGGCGTTCTAAAACCTTCAAATAAAGAATTTAAAGCTGGCACATCGTATCTAAAAGGAGCAACTATATTGCGAATTAACAGTGACGAATTTTACGCAAATTTACAAGCTCAGAAAAGTAATTTCTACAATATAATTACTTCTATAATGCCCGATATAAGACTAGATTATCCTTCCGAGTTTAATAAATGGCAATCGTATTTAAATAGTTTCGATATTAATAAATCTACGCCAAAACTACCACCTATAAATTCTGAAAAAGAAAAATATTTTATTTCTGGTCGAGGAATAAACACAGCATATTATAATCTTAAAAACCTTGAAGTAAAACTTGGAAAATATAATTTAAAAGCACCATATAATGGTATTTTAACTGAAGCTTTAGTAACGCCAGGTACCTTGGTTCGAGTAGGACAAAAATTAGGTGAATTTATAGACCCTAGTGTTTATGAAATAGAAGTTTCAGTAAACGCCGAATTTGCTAGTCTTTTAAAAAAAGGAAATAAGGTAAAACTTCATAATCTCGAAAAAACGAAAGAATATGAGGGTACAGTAGCCCGTATTAATGGTAAGGTTGATGCTTCTTCTCAAACCATTAAAGCATATATTCAAGTATCACATCCCGATTTAAAAGAAGGAATGTATTTAGAAGCTAATCTTATTGCGAAATCTGAAAAAAATGCAATACAAATCTCAAGAAAATTATTAGTTGACAACAAACAATTATTTATTGTTAGAGATTCTATATTAGATTTAATTGATGTAAATCTCGTGTATTTTTCAGCAGAAAAAGTAATTATAAAGGGAATCGAAGATGGAACCTTATTGCTTTCAAAAACAATTCCTGGTGCTTATGATGGAATGCAAGTGAAAATATTTCAAGAGAAGAATTAAGATATATGAAAAAACTTATCAGTTATTTTATTAAGTTTCCAGTTGCAGTTAATGTCATGATTTTGGCTTTTATTGTTTTTGGATCTTTGGGAGCATCTTCAATGCTATCTTCATATTTTCCACTTACCGATTCTAAATTAATTAAAATAAATCTCCTTTATCCAGGTGCTTCTCCTGCCGAGATGGAAGAAGGCGTGGTCCTTAAAATTGAAGATAATTTAAAAGGAATCGTTGGAGTTGATCGCGTTACCTCCATTTCTCAAGAAAATGCAGCTTCTATTAATATAGAAATTGAAAAAGGAAAAAATATTGATGTAGTACTTGCCGATGTTAAGAATGCTGTCGACAGGGTGCCCTCTTTTCCCTCGGGACTAGAACCTCCTGTTATAGCAAAGATTGAAACAATGCGTCCAACCATTAGTTTCACTTTAAGTGGCGAAAACATTCCATTAGTTACCTTAAAACAATATGCAAGAACTGTAGAAAACGATTTAAGAAGTATCGACGGAATTTCACAAGTAATTCTATCAGGATTTCCCGATGAAGAAATTGCAATTTCTGTACGTGAAAACGATTTAAGAGCGTATAATTTAACATTCCAAGAGGTTGCAAATGCAGTAAGTTCTTCAAATATTTTAATTACTGGAGGTAATATAAAAACAAATGCTGAAGACTATTTAATTAGGGCTAGTAACCGATCTTACTACGGAAATGAATTATTAAACCTTATAGTAAGAGCCCAACAAAACGGAAATATTATTAGGCTTAAAGACATTGCAGATGTGAAAGACACCTGGTCTGAAACACCAGACAGAGTCTACTTTAATGGCAATAAAGCAATTAATATAACCGTTAATAATACAAATAATGAAGATTTAATTTCTTCAGCCGAGCAAGTAAAAGATTACATTCATAAATTTAATCAGCAACACGATAATGTTTTTATAAATGTTTCTAGCGACTCATCAATTACACTTACGCAACGCACAAAATTATTAACCGAAAATGCCTTCATCGGAATTTTATTAGTGCTAGTTCTTTTAGCTGTTTTTTTAAATGCACGTTTAGCATTATGGGTAGCGGTAGGAATTCCTATTTCCTTTTTTGGAATGTATATTTTTGCTGCACAATTAGGTGTAACTATAAATGTTTTATCCCTCTTCGGAATGATTATAGTTATTGGTATTTTAGTTGATGATGGTATCGTAATTGGCGAAAATATTTTTCAACATTACGAAAAGGGGAAATCTCCAATTAGAGCAGCAATAGACGGCACAATAGAGGTACTCCCTCCTGTTGTTTCTGCATTGTTAACTACCATGATAGCTTTTTCAACCTTCTTCTTTTTAGACGGACGAATGGGTGATTTTTTTAGTGAAGTATCTACAGTAGTAATCTTAACGCTATTGGTCTCAATGATTGAAGCCTTAATTATTTTACCAGCACATATCGCACATTCTAAAGCTCTACAACGAGAAGGCCGAAAGCTGAGTAAAATAGACCTATTCTTTAAAAAAATAAATCGGTTTGCCGATAAATGGTTATTAAAATTAAGAGACGTAGTATATGTACCTTATTTACGATTCTTTCTGAAAAACAAGTTTTTAGGTTTTGCAATTCCTGTCGCACTATTAATCTTTAGTATTGGAGCCATTCAAGGAGGAATTGTTGGCACTTCATTTTTCCCAAAAATTGCTAGTGATGTGGTTTCGATAAATCTTAAAATGACACAAGGTACTAACGAAAAAATAACCGATTCAATTATTTCTAGTATTGAAGAAAAGGTGTGGGTTATTAATAAAGAATTTTCAGAAAAACAAACTGAAAATCAACAAATAGTACAAAACGTTATTAGAAGAATTGGCCCAGGAACTTCAAACGCAACCCTTACTGTAAACTTATTACCTGGTGAATCTCGTGATTTTTCATCGGCTGAAATTACAAACGCAATTCGAAAAAGAGTTGGCAAAATTAGTGGAATTGAGAGTTTAACCTTTGGTTCAAATAGTAATTTTGGAGGAAGCCCTGTCGCGGTTTCTTTACTTGGAAACAATATAAACGAGTTAAAAGCTGCGAAAGAAGAATTGAAAAAAATAATGACAGAAAATCCGCTGCTAAAGGATGTGTCAGACAATGATCCAGCAGGGATTAAAGAAATTCAAATTCAATTAAAAGACAAGGCAAATATTTTAGGACTAAACCTTCAAGGTGTAATGGGGCAAGTACGTGCTGGATTTTTTGGGTTTCAAGCACAACGTTTTCAACGTGGCCAAGATGAAATTAGGGTTTGGGTGCGCTATCAAAAAAATGACAGGTCATCAATTAAAAATTTAGATGATATGTGGATAAATACACCAACTGGAAGCAAAGTACCTTTTTCAGAAATAGCAACCTATACAATTGCTCGTGGCGATGTAGCAATTAATCATTTAGAAGGAAAACGCGAAATACAACTAACAGCCGATCTAAAATCTGTTGACGATAGTGCTTCAGATATTATAGACAATATAAAGAACCAGATCATGCCCGAGATTAGTTCAAAATACCCAACGGTTTCAGCATTATACGAAGGACAAAATAGGGAGGCTCAAAAAACAATGGTATCTATAAAAACTGTAGGTCCAATAATTTTATTACTAATTTATATAGTAATAGCTTTCACCTTTAGAACTTACAGTCAGCCATTATTATTAATGATTCTGATTCCTTTTAGCTTAATAGGAGTTGTTTGGGGACATTACTTTCATCATTTTCAAGTAAATATTTTGTCATGGTTAGGTATCATCGCCCTAATAGGGATTATGGTAAACGATGGCTTAGTATTAATTGGTAAATTTAATTTGTACTTAAAAGAAGGTATGAAATATGACGAAGCATTAATACAAGCAGGAAAATCGCGTTTTAGAGCAATCTTTTTAACATCATTAACAACTATTGCAGGATTAGCTCCTTTAATGCTTGAAACTAGTAGGCAAGCACAATTTTTAATTCCAATGGCTATTTCTATTTCCTACGGAATTGCAATTGCTACGGTTTTAACCTTAGTGATGTTGCCTTTATTATTATCGTTATCAAATACAATAAAAGTATTTATTAAATGGATGCGGACAGGTAAAAAAGTTTCAAAAGAAGAAGTTGAAAGAGCTATTATTGAACTAAATTATGAACATGAAGAGTTACACTAAAATATTAGCATCTTTATTATTTGTATTATTTTCAATGCAAATAAATGCTCAAAACATTTTAACCAAAAAGGAAGCCTTACAACTAGCCTTAGAAAATAATTTTGGTATTAAAATAGCAAAAAATAATGTTGAAATAGCAAAAAATAATTCGAGTATCTATAATTCGAAATTTTTACCAACGGTTACTACAAATGCAGGTGCTAATTATGATATTAGCAATCAGGAAATAGAACGGCAAGACGGGACAGTAACAAATATTTATGGTGCTGAAACAAAAACCTATAACGCTTCTGTAAATTTAAACTATACTATTTTTGATGGATTAAACAGAAAATATAATTACAAACTCCTTAAAGAAACCTATAATTTAACCGAGTTAGAAGCTAGAGAAACAATTGAAAACACCTATTTACAAGTGTTTAATGTTTATTTTCAAATTGCAAGACTATCTGAAAATACACAAAATTTAATTGAGACTTTAAACATATCTAAACTCCGTTTAAAAAGGGCGCAATACCAATACGAGTATGGGCAAACAACTAAATTAGAATTATTAAATGCCGAAGTAGATGTAAATAACGATAGCATAAATTATATTAATTCAAATCAACAGGTAATTAATACAAAAAGAGATTTAAATATACTTTTAGGTATTCAACAAAATGAAACTTATAATGTCGAAACCGAAGTGCTTTTTAACAGCTTATTGTCGTTTGAAGCATTATTAGATAAGGTAACTAAAAACAATGTTGTTTTAAAACAACATGAAAAAAATATAATAATTAGTAAATATAATATTCGTGCTAATAAAAGTAGCTACCTGCCTTCTGTAGGATTAACGAGTTCGTATGGTTGGAATAAAAGCAATAATCCTTCTAGTTCTTTTTTAGCAGGATCAATAAATACAGGATTTAGAGCAGGAATAAATGTTTCGTGGAATATATTTGACGGTGGAAATTCTAAAACTCGAGTAGCCAATGCAAAAATTACATTAGAAAATCAGGAGATTTTACAACAACAGCAAATAGAAACCCTCGAAAACATTTTAAAAAATACTTGGGATGACTACCATAATAAATTATTTATTTTAAAAGCACAAGAAAAAAATGTGATTACCTCACAGAATAATTTCGATAGAACACAAGAACGATATAAGCTCGGGCAAGTAACTTCGATCGAATTTCGCCAAGCACAAAATAATTTATTGAATACTCAGAATGAACTTAACAATGCTCGCTATGATGCAAAACTAATCGAGCTAGAATTATTACAATTAAGTGGTCAATTGTTGGATGTTGAACTTTAATATTTTTATAGATTAATATATAGTTCAATAGCGTAAACTAAAAGAATTCCTAGATGTCTTGCATCTAGGAATTCTTTTTTATTAAAATAAATTAAAATTTATACTGTAAAAAAGCAGTCACATTTCTTCCACTATCATTTATTGGCACTTTCCCAAAATCTGATTGGTTTGTAAATGAAAAGTTTAAATGATCGTGATATGTTCTATCAAACACATTTAACACAGCAACTCCTAATGTAACATTTTTAATAGGCTTTACTCCTATTTTTAAATCTAGTGTTTCATATCCATTTGTCTTAGTTTCACCATAACGCTCAGAAATATTAGCTTGTTTACTTACAATAGTATAATTAGCATTTGCCCAAAATTTATCCTTTTCAAATCCAATCGAAAGTTTAGTTTTAAAAGGCGGCGTTAAGGGTAATGACTCATTAAAGTCCTTGTTTTTGGTATATATATAAGCTAGTTCAGTTTTAAAAAAATAATCTTCAAGAAAATTTATATTAGCCATAATTTCAAATCCAGTTTTATACGCTTTATCAATATTCTGAAACACTTTTGGATGTATAGGATCTAGCGTAGGATTAAACTTTCTAGACAACGATTCATCAACTTGTGCTACGATAAGGTTTTCAAAAAAAGAATAATAAAATGAAGCTTCATAACGAAAAGAATTAAAACCTTTACTTAGTTTTTCTTTTCCTTTAAATCCAATTTCAAACTGATTATTAACCTCTGCTTTTAAATTAGGGTTTCCTATATATTCGTATGGGTCTTGACCTATATTAAAGTGATTAATAAACCGTTCGATCATATTTGCCGAACGAACACCTCTACCATAAGCTGCTTCAAAAGTAAAATTATCGGTTACTAGTTTTTTTACTGAAAGCGTGCCACTTATATTATTTTCATTTCGTTTTTTCAGTTCGTACATAGCGGCAAAATCGTCTTCAGGGTCTTGAATATCTGAAGATACAATATCATACCTCAAACCAGCTGTAACAATGGTATTGTTGTTTATATACCATTTGGTTTCAGTAAATAATCCAAAAGTATTAATAAAAGAATCTTGCCAAACTTTATCTTCAAATTCTAAAGGTGTTTCTAAAAGTACCCCCATCATATTTACTTTTACAAGACGGTTTCGAACACCATCTCTCGCAATATACATAGCATCTACACCACTAAAAACTTTAAATTTTTCTGAAGGGTTCCATTTTAATTCAAGTTTTCCACCAATCGTAGTTGCTTCTACAGGAGATGATGCTTCTACTATAGAAAAAGAAGGCCTTCTAAAATTAGTCATTAAATGATCTACAAAACTATAATACACCTTAGCATTAAAGGTTCGCACAACGTTTCCTATATCATATAATTTATAATCGAGTGAAACAATAGTACTATTATCAAATTCGGTATCCATTGGCAATCCTGCATGCAAAACATCTCTACCATAAGATTGTCTCCAATGTAGCTTTAAGCGTTGATTATCTGTAATAGAGTAACCTAGCTTAATTCCGTAATCTGTACTTCTAAAAGAAGAAGGGATTTCCACATTTCTACCATCTTCATAATTACCAAAATCACGATAGCCAACATTAGCCACAATATCGTATTTATTAGTAATTTGTTGTAATTGAAACATTGTTACCAAAGCATTTCCGTTGGTTTCATATCCAAAAGAGGTCTTTCCGTGAAAACCAAATTCTGAAGCTTTTGGTTTTTGGGTTACCAAATTTATAATACCTCCAAAAGTTGCTCCATAACGAACCGAATAAGGGCCTTTAATAATTTCTACTTTTGAAATTTCTTCAGGAATTACATGTGTCGTAATTGGGTCCATTCTGTTTGCACAAGCATTTACAGCTTTTATTCCGCCATCATACATAACATTTAACTGTTCATATTTTGCAGCTCTAAAAGAAGGGTCGTTTGAGTAGTTTCCCCGTTTTATAATAGAAAATCCATTAATATCTTTAAATAGATCTGCTACATTTTTTGGTTGTACAATTTTCTCGGTATTATCTACAGAAACTGAAGAAAATACTGGAGCCGTTTTTACATTTCCAACCACAATTACTTCGTCAATTTCTATTTGTTTTGTTTTTGTTGAATCTACTTCTTTTTCATTATTCTCTTGAGAA
>Ga0256847_1000251_pt1 | contig 37141 bp, 38 predicted proteins | sample TeddybearmetaG_FD_189099 | JGI IMG/M metagenome (GOLD analysis project Ga0256847, IMG submission 189099) | Hydrothermal vent microbial communities from East Pacific Rise, Pacific Ocean - Teddybear | ecosystem: Environmental > Aquatic > Marine > Hydrothermal vents | place: Pacific Ocean: East...
TTGCCAAACTTTTAAAAAAAATATGCCCATTATCTTTGATGATGATTTGCCAAAGTGGAACTACCGCGCTGTTCCGCAGACATAGGAAAATGCCAGACTTATTTAATCGTCATTCCTAAGCGCTGTATCCAACATATCAAACAAGTACTCTTCACATATCCATTGTGACGTACCCTGGTATTGACTCGAAGTCATTCAACCAGCGCTGTAAATTGGCATACCCAGATAAATTGAACCCACCTTCCTCTGCCACATGGGTATAGGCATACAGGCTTATATCCGCAATTGTTGGATTGTCTCCTACGAAAAATGTAGACCCCGCCAGGTGCGCTTCCATCAGTGATAATGCCTTATGTCCGCCTTCCTGCTTTGAATGGTATTCATCTTCCCGAGCCTTTGGCAAGCCGAGATATTTGTTGATATAGCGAGCTGTTGCTATATAAGGTTCATGGCTATATTGCTCAAAAAATTGCCACTGTAATACGTTGGATTTCTCATACCGATCGGTAGGCAGATATTTTGTATCTTGCGCTAGATAATTCAAGATTGCATTGGACTCCCATAAATATCTTCCTGGATCTATTTCCAGCACCGGTATTTTTGTATTGGGATTCATCTTTTTGAAGTGATCCGTGTGGGTTTCGTTCGCCAATATATCAACATGAATCCATTCATGTTGAATGTGTAGAAATGTCATGATTAATTTTATTTTATAACAATTACCCGAAAGTATATCCCCATAGATTTTATACATGATGATTCCTCATGCCGCCTTTTATGCATAACAGATGCGCGATGATGTGACGCCCCGAGCAAGGTTAAAAGCCAATACGCTTTAAGTTTAGTGATGGGGAGATCTCGTAGTCAATAATTATTTCAAGTGAGGATTTGTCGGTTTCCAATAGAAGTAAAACGCAATTATAAAAAATAATAACTGTTTATACAATTAACATTATAACTAACAGATTTTTTAGAAAAACTGGTAGTGCGGAGTGCCATAGTCAAGTATGCTGAGTCCACGCTTGAAGCGCAGAGAAAAACTCAATAAAGGTGATTAATGAGTATCCAGTATTTTTTTTTATTTTTTGGATTGATGTTCCCTTTAGTATTTAGTCCTGGCCCAGCTAATATAGTTTTTGCTATGTCGGGAATAAGGCAAGGCGTTAGAGGGTCAATTCCATTAATAATCGGTGTGGATTTGGTTTTTATTATTTATTCCTTGCTTATAGGTTTTGGCTTTGGTGAAATATTAAAAATATTTCCAGAATTAATTTTTTTATTTCAAATTATAGGGTCTTTATATATTGCATATTTGTCGTATAAGTTTATAAAAACAAGCAATATAGAAACAACATCGAATGAAAAAACATTTACCTTCAAGGATGGCGTTGTACTGCAAGTATTGAACCCAAAAGGGTGGACAATGTTATTTTTAATGTTTTCCATATTGCTTGATGGCAGTTTTGATCATACCGCACAAATTATTGCACTCGTGATTATGCTCGCAATATTAAACATATCAACGCATTTTATTTGGGTGGCTGCGGGCAGTCATATTTCCAGGTGGACAAATGATAAAAAAATAGACAGGTTGTTAAATTATTTTTTTTCCGGGTCATTGTTGCTGGTTGCCATCTGGCTTTTATTACAATTAACATTCCCAATGTAAGAGCCTAATTGGGTGGCCGAGGGTGTCTAATCCTCGGTAAAGTTGGATCCCAACATCAAGACAGAAAATGGATTAATTCAAGTGACACATTTGATGTCATTAGCTGCTGACTTCGGTTTTTTGTTTGGTGGCACCGCCTTCAGCTTCATACACTGCAACGGTTAATTCAGTCGTTGAGCCCCCTATCATTTCCATTGTTGTGACATTTTCATCGGACAACCCTGTTGACACAGGGGGCTGTTATACCGATGTTTATTGTATTTTGTCTAGAATTTTGTATGCTTAACAACATACTTTCTACAGCCAATAGGCCCATCGGGGATGATTCAATGAGTGTGTTATTTATGGGGGATAAAAAACCCTTTTCAGAAATTCCAGGGCCGAAACCAACTTTCCTGATTGGCAATATTAAAGACTTTATCGGCCAACTCCCTTGGGAGGTGTGTGCCAAGTATGGGCGTGAATACGGTGGCATCACGCGTGTTTGGTTGGCCGGAAAACCGACCTTGATTTTGAATGATCCTGATTTAATCGCCCAAGCGTTGGATCCTAGCACCGGGGATTTTTATAAAGAGGCACCGGGTAAAGCCGTGACCCCCTTGTTGACCAGTGCGAGTACGTTCATTTTAAATGGTGCGGCGTGGGAAAAATCCAGAGCGGCGGCGCCATTCTCGGCCACTTGGTTTGATGATTGGCTTGATTCGCGGGTGGGGTTGGTGCGTGAGTTTATTCAAGTGCGCACACAAGCCTTAGCGGGAACGGCCACGGATGATCTATATGAGACCATTCAGGCGTTGATTTTTGATGTATTTTCGATGACAACCTTAGGCCGCACGTTACCCCCGGACTTACAAAAAACCTTTCAGTCCATGGCCAATGTGGGCTCGTCTCGTATTAATAGCCCGATACCGGTATTACCCACCTCGCCTTACCCCTGTTTCCACCTGGCGCGGCGCAAATGGTTTGCGACCTTTAACCAACAGGTTCGTGAATTACAGGATCAAGACGATGGCAATTTGGTCAGTGCGATGTTGCAAGGGGGCACGTCGTTAGACGCACAAGGGATGTCCGTTTCGTTGGCGAATTTGTATTTTACCGGGGCTTTTTCGACCTCTAGTGGCACCACCAGCACGTTGTTATCGTTGTCTCAGCATGCCGATGCGGCTGCCTCTGTCGTGGCTGAAATCGATGCCATGAAGACGGATTTTGAGGCGCCAGAGTTGGCCACGTGCCATCACGTCGATTGGAATTTGCGTGAATCCCTGCGCCAATATTCGCCGGTTTCTGTGTGGGGGCGTAATGTGGCGAAGGATCACGCCATCGAATTTGCCGGATACACGATTCCAGCGAATACGGACATTATGATCACCAACCGCTTTTTGCACCAAGACCCGAACCACTGGGAGACACCCGAGCGTTATGACCCTCAACGTTGGGCCGATGGGGGCATGGAGAAAAACAGCTTGGGCAGTGGCCATTATTTCCCTTTTGGTCATGGCCCGCGCATGTGTATGGGGTTACCGTTGGCTTTGTTTAGCATGAAAATGGCGGTAACAACACTATTGTCTCGGCTGAAGGTTGAGGTCACTTCTGGCGATGAATTTAAACAAGATTTTTATTTTGGGGTGATGTTACCCAAAGGCATTCGCGCGCAATTTAGCCGGCGCTGAAAGGCCCATGAGGTTTGTTTCAGATCATGACGAGGAGCCGGATAATGCGTTCGATCATAACCCTGTTTGTGCTGGTGGCCAGTGGTGTTGTCGCTTCGGCACACGCTGAGGATGACTTTAATGCACAAACGTTTGTGCAAACACAGTGCTCAAGTTGTCACGATGCGCGTGTGTATACGCGGCCAAATCGCCGCATTACCGATATTGTCGGCTTGAAAGCCCAAGTTCGGCGTTGTGCGAGCCAGGTGGAGACCGCCGTGTTTGATGAAGACCTTGAGTTGGTTGTGACGTATTTAAATCAGACCCATTATCATTTTGATTGAACAAGGGATGGACAACCAGCGCTAGCGCGAAAAGTCACCCCAATGCTACAATCCCGTCTTGGATAGATAAGAAGGATTCACGGCGGTTTATGGACAAGACAATCACCATTGCTCTATCAAAAGGGCGAATTTTCAAAGACACGCTGCCGCTGTTGGCGCATGCGGGTATCGAGCCAATTGACGACATTAAAAGCAGTCGTAAACTGATTTTGGCAACCAATCAAACACAGGTCAAACTGGTCATCATTCGTGCCTCGGATGTGCCGACGTATGTGCAATATGGCGCGGCGGATGTGGGGGTAGCGGGTAAAGATGTGCTCATGGAATTCAGCGGGAGTGATGGCGGACAAGGCTTATATGAGCCTTTAGACCTAGAAATTGCCAAATGTCGGTTGATGGTTGCCGGGCCAGAAGTGTTACCCAAAATAACACCGACGCGCTTAAAAATTGCGACCAAATTTGTCAATGTAACCAAAGCCTATTATGCCGAACAGGGCCAGCAAGTCGAAATAATAAAATTATATGGCTCGATGGAGCTGGCACCGTTGGTGGGGTTGGCTGATCGCATTGTGGATGTGGTGGATACCGGTAACACGCTCACCGCCAATGGTTTAAAACCCTTGGCACATATTGCCGACATCAGCTCACGTTTGATTGTGAACCGGGCCTCGTTAAAAATGAAACAGGCGGTGATTAAACCTTTCATTGAGACGCTGCGTGAGGCGGTTATTCGCTCTCGCTCAGCTTAAATCCTGTCGTTAAGGAAAACGCATGTTAAAAATGAATCGATTGGATGCGCAAGCGCCGGATTTTTGGGCGGCGTTAAAACGCGCAACGGCGTATGAAGCCGGGGATAATGAGGCGGTAAAACACACCGTTGAAAATATTATTGCACGCATCAAACAAGACGGGGATGCCGCCTTAGTGGCATATACCAATGAGTTGGATGGTATGCAGGTGCACAGTGCGGCGGAGCTAGCATTGCCAGCTTCGGCATTGAAAAATGCTTACGATACTTTGCCCAGCGCCCAGCAAGCGGCCTTGCAAACGGCAGCCAAACGTATTCGCAGTTATGCAGAGCGACAATGCATTCCCTCATGGACTTACGAAGAAGACGATGGCAGCGTATTCGGCCAGCAAGTCACGGCATTAGACCGGGTGGGTTTGTATGTGCCGGGGGGCAAAGCGGCGTATCCTTCTTCGGTGTTAATGAACGCGATACCGGCCCAAGTGGCGGGGGTTGCCGAATTGATTATGGTGGTGCCAACGCCGGGTGGGCAAACCAACCCTTTGGTTTTGGCCGCCGCGTATGTGGCACAAGTGAGCCGTGTTTTCACCATTGGGGGGGCGCAAGCGGTCGCCGCATTGGCGTATGGAACAGCAACTGTCCCGGCCGTGGATAAAATTGTGGGGCCCGGTAACCTCTATGTGGCAACCGCGAAAGGCATGGTGTTTGGTGATGTCGGCATCGACATGATTGCCGGGCCATCAGAAATTTTGGTCATTTGTGATGGTCAGACTGACCCCGATTGGATTGCGATGGATTTATTCTCGCAAGCCGAACATGACGAACTGGCACAATCGGTGCTGATTTGCCCGCACGCCGAGTACATTGAACGGGTGTTAACCAGCCTCGAAAAACAACTGCCGCAGATGGCAAGAAAAGACATTATTCAGCAGTCTTTACAGAATCGAGGCCTCATTATTCAAGTGGCGGATCTGGATCAAGCGATTGAGGTGGCGAATGTGATTGCCCCTGAACATTTAGAATTATCCGTACAAGACCCACAAGCGTGGCTCGGCAAAGTCAAACATGCCGGTGCGATTTTTATGGGGCCTTACAGTGCGGAAGTCTTGGGCGATTATTGTGCCGGGCCGAATCATGTCTTGCCAACTGCAAGAACCGCACGTTTTTCCTCGCCGTTAGGTGTGTATGATTTTCAAAAACGCAGCAGCATTATTCACTGTTCTGCCGCCGGGGCGAAACACTTGGGCAAAACTGCCATGGTGTTAGCGTACGGGGAAGGGTTAACCGCGCATGCTGGTTCCGCAGAATATCGTGTGCAAGGGAATGGCCAGTCCGATGTCTAAATTAGATCACAAACTGGCCGGTTTGATTAAACCCGGGATTCAAGCTTTATCCGCCTATCCTGTGCCGAATTCAGACGGTTTGCTCAAACTAGACGCGATGGAAAACCCCTATACGTGGCCCGCAGCGTTACACGCAGAATGGTTAGCGGTATTACAAACGCAATCCCTGAATCGTTATCCTGATGCGCAAGCAGAGGGCGTTAAGCAGGCTTTACGCAAAGCCATGGCGATTGCCGATGACTGCGCCATATTGCTCGGTAATGGCTCAGACGAAATCATTCAAATGTTGCTCATGGCGATCAATGGCCAGCACGGGGTGTTAACCCCAACACCGGGTTTTGTGATGTATGAAATGGTGGCAAAATGCCTGGCTTTGCCGTTTCACGCGGTGCCGTTAAACGCCGATTTTGGATTAGACCGGGGGGCCATGTTAACCGCCATCCAACAGCATCAACCTGAAATCATTTTTTTGGCGTACCCGAATAATCCAACCGGTAATTTATTTGATGACAAGATTATTGAGGAAATTATTTTACAAACGCCCGGTTTGGTGATTATCGATGAAGCCTATGCTCCGTTTACCGATGCTTCTTATATAAACCGTCTGTCCGCGTGGGATAACGTCTTAGTCATGCGCACCGTGTCTAAAATGGGGCTGGCGGGTTTGCGTTTAGGTTATTTGGTCGGGCACCCGCAGTGGATTGAAGCCGTTGATAAGGTTCGGTTGCCATATAACATCAATGTGTTAACGCAACAATCGGTTGAACTGGCATTGGCCAATAAAGCCATATTTGATCAACAAGCCCAAGACATTCGCTGTGCCAGGGAGCAATTACGCGCCGAGTTAGCGGCCATACCCGGTATTCAGGTGTTCCCCAGTGAGGCCAATTTTTTGTTATTCCGGGTGGCCTCGCATGCACAAGCCATGCATGTATTTGACGGCTTAAAACACGCAGAAATTTTGATTAAAAATTTATCCAAAGCCGCAGGCCCTTTGCAAGGTTGCTTGCGTGTGACAGTCGGGCGTGACACAGAAAATGTGCGTTTTGTGGGGGCGCTGAAAGCCTTGTTAACGCCGTAAAGGGCTCGGCATTATTTGGCCGGGCGGTTGGTGTAAAGGCAAATCAGGCGTGTGTCAGAGAAAATATCATGCCAACTGCGCATATCTCGGTCGATCAACACCCACACATTACCCAGCCCAAGACAGGCGGAAAAAAAGCGCAACAAGGCTTGCCATAAACTGACCTGCTCTGTGTGTGTGGAGGTGAGTTTGATTTTCCACGCTAACATGCCAATGGTCTGGCCGCTGCGTGTCCAAGAATAGGTCAGATAACCGAACAGACTGAACAATAGTGTACTTTGTAACACCGGGTAAAGCGGGTGCCCGGACAACACCGCATCCCCGCGTGAGAAGAGCACAAAAACAAAACCGATAATCAAATAAATGGCCAGCATGACGACGGCGTCGTAGCCGATGGCAGCGAGAATGCGGAAGAAACCGGCAGGGCCACCTTCGATGTTGTTGGTGGTATTTTGGTCTGCTTGTTGGGTCATCGAAAATCCCTCAAAATTGATCCAGAATGGCATGATACCAGCATGCCGTGAGATGTGGGAAAAAATGTCTATCCAAGGTATTTGCAACAGCGTTCATGTGCTATATAGAGTAGTAGGTATCAATTTTATTCCGAACTGTTATATCGGTCTGGTTGCAAAATGAAACTGAGTTCGTTTAAATTACTGAAAGGTAGGTAACGTTATGGGAAGTGCTGCATTACAGATGAAGAATCTGGAATTCTTGCCGGATGGCCACTTAGCAAACTTGGATGATTGGTCCGAAGATGTGGCTATGGATATTGCACATCGAGAAGGCCTTACTTTGATCGAAGATCATTGGAAAGTGATTCATTATTTAAGAGATTTTTATCGGGACTTTCATATTTCCCCCGTCATGAAGCTGATGTTAAAAGGCTTGAAGTCATCTCTCGGTGAGCAGTTTAATCAGAAATATTTGGATTTGTTATTCCCGGATGGTGTGTTGCATCAAGGCTCAAAAATTGCTGGTGTACCCGAGCCGCATTTGGATGCGGAATTGGAGAATCACCGGTATACGTCAAAGGCCAATTTTGCGGAAAATACCGAACATTTTGTCGGTGAGTTTGAATACAATGGCAAATTGTACGAGGTCAGTGAAAAAGGCAATCTGCTAGATCAAAGCTTGTGGGACAAAGACTTGGCCACTTTTTTGGCGGATAAAGAACAGATTAAACTGACGGATGAGCATTGGGAAGTTCTCAACTTCATGCGTAAATTCTATTTTGAATACGGTGTGACACCCATGGTGTACATGCTGATGAAACATTTGAAAGAAGATTTAGGCGCGTCTAAAGCCAGTAAAGAATACTTGTACACGTTGTTTCCTGGTGGCCCCTCACGTCAAGGCTCACGCATTGCCGGGTTGGGTGAACCACAAGGGTGCGTTGATCCATAACCCTAAAAAAAACGTATCACATGTCGCGCGCCAGGGACGGCGCTAGCCCTGCCTTAAATGCTTTAATCCTTAATAATACTGCTTTAATGCTTCTGATAAATCAGACAGTGTGGCCGAATCGGCTTGGTTGGCCTCTGCGCGTGCTTGATTCAGTTGATTTTCTGTCGATAATATTTCCAACGACTGCACGATATTTTGCGCGGTGCCTTCTTGTTCTTTCACCGTGATTGCCAAGGTTTCATTCACCTCGGAGACGGAAACCATATTGCCGACCAGTTCGGAATAAGACATGACCATATCTGAAATGTGTTCTTCTAACGTCTCAATTTGCCCAATGGTGCTTTGGCTATCCACCACGGCTTTGTCCATCATGCCCGTCAGCTCATTGATAATGTTTGAAATCTCATTCGCCGAGTCACTGGTTTTTGAGGCCAACGAACGCACCTCATCCGCAACAACCGCAAACCCGCGGCCATGTTCGCCAGCCCGCGCCGCTTCAATGGCCGCATTTAACGCCAGGAGGTTAGTTTGTCCGGTAATGCTTTGAATGGCACCGACAATGGTATGAATATTTTTGCTTTGATCGCCGAGTAGTTGAATTGAGGTCGCAAAGTTGGACAGCGTCGTTGATAACGTCGTGACCCCGCCGATGGCCTCGGTCATGATCAATTTACCACTAGAGCCTTCGGCTTCAGCCAAATGTGCGACCTCTGCGGCGGTATCTGCGGTATTTTTTGCCACGGTTAAGACTGCCTGTAGCAGTTCAGCATTTTCATTAATCTCATGGCTTAATTGATTGACCGTGGTCACGCCGTTCATGGTGGCATCGGCGGTGCAAGCAATGTGTTCGGCATTGCTGAAAATTTTTGCGGTGGCTTGGCTAAAATCGGTCGCACGATCCATTTCTGTGTGCAAACACTGCTGCAAGTCATGGATGAAAGTCGCCATCGTCAGGCTTTCTGTTTGCAACTCCGTGCTCATCGGTTCTTGTTTTTGTAAACAATGTAACAGCGATTTGGCGTGTACCAAAACATGGCTGAGTTGGCGTTGCCAAAACATGGCGTAAGCGGTGAAAGCGGTGACAAGAAGGAGTAATAGGCCAGTGCTAAACCAAGGGGACAAGGGGAGAAAAATGCTGGTGATGGTGCCGACCAATGCCATCAGCATAACGCCAATGAGCGCGTGGCTTTTCCAGGCTTTTTTTGTGCGGGTGAGCGATGCGGTCATTGTTGATCCTCAAATCGTAATATACCGCTATAAAGTACAGCACAGATGTTAGCTTTCGCCAATGTGAATATTCAGGTTTTGTTAGCAATCAAAAGGGCTTGGGGCATTTGCTTAATAAAAATAATATGAAATATGCGGATTTTTTAACCCTGTTTGATGATGATGCGCTGTGCGATTTTAGGGCGCTCGCTTGGGTGTACAGAATAGTGACGACGCTTTTTTTGTTTTTTTGACGCGAGAAACCCGTGTTTCTTCAAGTTTGGTATACACTTTGTAATTGATGTCATGATCAAAAAAGGGCCGAATATGAGCATTTTAAAACCCATTGTGCGTGCTGTTTTAAAATGGGTATACCGCATTGAATTGATTGGTCAAGAGAACTTCGATAAAGCCGGTGTGCGTGTGTTGATTATCGCCAATCATACCTCGTTTTTAGATGCGGTTTTATTGGCCGTTTTTTTACCGGGAAAAATCACCTTTGCGATCAATACCTATATCGCTCGGCTGTTTTGGCTTAAGCCTTTTCTTGGGTTTGTTGATGTTTACCCGATGGATCCCACCAACCCGTTGTCAACAAAAGGCCTGATCCGGCATATTCAAGAGGATCGAAAAGCCGTGATCTTTCCAGAAGGCCGCATCACCGTGACAGGCTCATTGATGAAAATTTATCAAGGGCCGGGTTTGGTTGCGGATAAATCTGGGGCCAGTTTATTGCCGGTCAGAATTGAAGGGGCGCAATATACGCCGTTTTCTCGTTTAAAAGGGTTGGTGCGATTACGCTGGTTCCCCAAAATCAGTTTGACCTTTTTACCCGCCGTGAAACTAGAAATTGAAGAAAACACGCATGGGCGAGGTCGGCGCGAAATTGCTGGCGATAAGCTGATGGAAATCATGACCAACATGATGTTTGAAACCACGCAATATCGGAATACGTTATTCACCGGTTTGATCGAAGCCAAACAGGTGAATGGTAGCCGCCATGTGATTGTGGAAGATATCGAGCGTGAGCCCAAAACGTATGGGGATATCCTCATGCGGTCGTTTATTCTCGCGCGTCTTTTTGCGCGACAAACAGAGCCTGGGGAGCATGTGGGGGTGTTATTGCCGAGCATGGTGACAACCTCGGTGGTTTTCTTTGCTTTGCAAGCGTGTGGCCGGGTGCCCGCCATGCTCAACTTTACCGTGGGTGCTGAGGGTTTGTTGTTGGCCGCTGAAACGGCCAAACTGAACATTATCTATACCTCCCGTCGTTTTGTTGAAAACGCCAAATTGACCGAGGTGGTGGATGAGCTGGCCCGGCATGTAACCGTCGTGTATTTAGAAGACTTACGCCAAGATGTGACGTTAGCGGATAAGGTCTTTGGGCTATTTGGCAAACGTTTTTCAAGCACGGCGTACCACATGATATGCCCACAACGTGACCCCGAAAAAGCCGCCGTAGTGTTATTTACCTCGGGTTCAGAAGGGGTGCCTAAAGGGGTCGTGTTATCGCACATTAACTTGCAAGCCAACCGCGTTCAGGTCGGCGCTCGGGTTGATTTTAATCGCCAAGATGTGGTGTTAAACATTCTCCCGTTATTTCACTCGTTTGGTTTGACCGCCGGGACACTGCTGCCGATGCTGACGGGGGTCAAAGTCTTTTTTTATCCGTCTCCGTTGCATTATCGGATTGTGCCGGAGATTGCCTATGACATTAATGCCACCATTTTATTTGGCACCAATACCTTCCTCAAAGGTTATTCGTTGTTTGCACACCCCTACGATTTTTACAGCTTGCGTTATGTGTTTGCCGGCGCAGAAAAATTACAAGAAGAAACCCGCAGTGTGTGGGCCGAGAAATATGGTATTCGTATTTTTGAAGGATATGGGGCGACTGAAACCGCGCCTGTTTTATCCTTAAATACACCCATGGAATGTAAAAAAGGCACGGTTGGCCGCTTACTCCCAACCATTGAACATCAATTACGGCCGGTGCCGGGGGTGGCGGAAGGCGGGCGTTTATTCGTGAAAGGCCCGAATGTGATGATGGGGTATTTGCGGCATGAACAACCGGGCGTGCTGGAGCCAACGCGGTCTGAGGTGGGCGCGGGTTGGTATGACACCGGGGATATTGTCACCATTGATGATGAAGGGTATATCCGCATTCAAGGCCGGGCCAAGCGTTTTGCGAAAATCGGCGGTGAGATGGTGTCGTTAACGTATGTTGAAGATTTGGCCTCAGAATGTTGGCCTGAAGTCGGCAGTGCGGTGGTTGCGTTACCGGATGATAAAAAAGGCGAGCAATTGATCTTAGCGGTGGCGATGGCATCGGTTGATCGCAAAGTGTTTTTAAATTTTTGCCGAGACAAAGGCGTGGGTGAGTTGAATATCCCCAAAAGATGTTTGTCGATTAAAGAAATCCCGGTTTTAGGGACGGGGAAAACAGACTATCCCAGCCTGCAAAAATGGGCCGAAGCCCTGTGAGTCAGCCCCAAATACAGCTTGTGTTGGTACATGGTATTTGGATGAAAGGGTTTGAAATGAGTTACTTGAGGGGTTATTTTGCCAAACGAGGATACCCAACAGCACGTTTCTCTTATGCGTCTTTAGGTCGCACGTTACAAGACAATGCACAGCGTTTATTTCAACACTTACAAACACGTTCGGATACAGAAGTGACACTCATTGCGCACAGTTTGGGGGGAATTGTGGTGCGCCTGATGTTTGAACGCTACCGTGCACAATTAAGCCATGTCAAAGCCGTGGTTTCGTTGGGCTCCCCCCTCTATGGTGGCAGCCAAGTCGCCCGCTTTATTTCCGAGCGTCGTTTACTGCGTTGGACGTTAGGCGCGAGTGATGATGCCCCCTTACTGCAAGGGTTTCAACATTGGGATCAAAGCGTGCCGTGGTTGAGCATTGCCGGCACCAAAGCGCAAGGCATTGGGCGTTATCTGGGGGCGTTAAAGGGGCCGGGGGACGGCACCGTAGCACTGGCTGAAACACAATTACCGGGCCTTCGGCAACACACGAAATTGCCGGTATCACACACCGGTATGCTATTCTCGAAACAGGTCGCAGAAACCATTGAGGCGTTTTTAATTGATCTGAAATAGAGCTTGTTATGGATTTAAAAAATAGCATAAACCATTTATCCTTGTCAGAGGCAATAGAAGCATTACGCACCCATTATCATGGCCTGATGCAAGGTGATGAAGCAGACGCACAATCATGGTTTTTAAACCATGATGCGACGCATGTGATTTTTGGGACAGTTCCCTTTGATCTAAAAGGGGAAACCTTCAATGACATCTGGACAATTTTTGGTTCAACGGTCACCTTTAAAGAATATTTAGAATTTTTTAATTTTATCGATTCCTCTAAAGTGTTTCGCGCTTATGGCGGTAGACTGAAAGTTTTTTTTGTGATCATCAGGTTAATTCCACGTTGTTTTCGGGTGTTTATGCAGACGAGAAAAATGACAAAAAAATGGCCTTGGGCTGTGACAGAAGATATCTTACTGAAAAAAATTGGAGACCTTAGAGCGGAGTTTAATATTAAGTTGCTCTAATGATTAAGCGTGATATATATCGCATGGTCCTTAATACATGATTTCTTGCATTGTTGTGAAATTTTCATCGGACAACTATCCTGACACAGGGGCTGCGTTAGCCAATTACGTATTTAGCATCCTATGGAATGAATTAAAGTCACTGACTACATTCGGTATTGAGATTGGCGCACTAAATACGCCACCATGACCTAGTGTATTTCTTAAGTCGTAGTAGTTTTTTATATTCTGATAATAGTGCGTTCCTTTATCTACTAATAAAGCCACACGGTTTAGAAAAAATATTTTATCTGATTCCTTCTGTTTTGGAAGAATATCCCAAGGTCTTCGTTGCTCCCAATCAGTTATATTGTCTTGGCTGTCTTTTATGAGTTCGCTACTTTTCTCTCCTACATGATCTTCTAATCGAGTGAACATAAATAGATAATACGCGTGATCATTTAATTCTCTTTTACGTGCAAAGGCTATCTCTTTGTTTTCATTTTCATTGTTCCGTGCGTCTAGCTCACATCTTGCGTAGAAATCATCTATTTCAGAATACAATGCTTCAAGTTCTTCAAATATGTTCATTTTCATGAACCCCAAGCAAATCAAACAGGAATTTCTTATCGAGTTTGACACCTTTATCCTTTCTTGGTCTTTTATGTGCAACCCAACTTGGCGTTTGGAAGCGTTCGGATTCATCCACTAATGTTACCGCTCCGTCCTTAAACAATATATCTACCCTTCCATTTGCGCCAATTATCCACAAACCGATTGGTTTTATAGTAACCACGATATGATTGTCACAATATATATCTAAACTTGTTAATGTTTTCTGAGGAATATTATATTTTTGCATCAATTCCTCATACATTGTCACATCAGATCGCTCCTTGATTACATGTGAAGGAGTCGATTTCAGCCACGCCCTAATGGATGAATAAAGATCAGAAATACGCAAAACCCAATCGTCAATGCGCTTTTCAATGTCTTCTTTTGTTAAAGTCTTATCGATCATGTGGTTATATACTCGATTTAATTTTCATGGCTAACAGTTTAGCGATTGTGTGACGCGTGAAGCAAGGCACAATCGCCTGCTGGACTTAACCGAGTGACACTCCGCACGTGACCTTAATCTATCGGGGATAGTATTTTTCAGACTGCTCCAACGCAAGGGTCTTATGTGAATCCTTTTTGGTCTTCTTATAACGCTATTTTAGCCGGTTTTCACGCCCGTAGACACAACAATAATCACCTTTTGTTTGTCGTTATCTGCCTAGTCTTTCCATCGGAACGATACATGTGTTTCGGTTGTCTCTACGATTCGGCTAGGACAAATACCGATTTTTTAGATAGAGCGCGCCAGATATTTCACGATAGTTCCCGGTTTTTGTCACCTAACACATCCCCTTTTTTTGTGATCATCACGTTAATTCTAGGTTGCTTTCGGGTGTTTATGCAGACGAGAAAAATGACAAAAAAATGGCCTTGGGCTGTGACAGAAGATATCTTACTGAAAAAAATTGGAGACCTTAGAGCGGAGTTTAATATTGAGTTGCTGTAATGATTGCGGGTGATTTCTTTTAGAAAGACGATATACTTTATGTACGATACCTGAGGGTTGTTCAATAAGGTTAGGAGAAGACAATGCAAAAAAAAAAGAGCCAACAAAGCATCGATTTATCCGTACTGCCAATCAATGCGCAGCAAGAAGTCTATGATTTTTTTCTGTTTTTACAACAGAAGTACCCATTAAGTGATGATGCAAGCCATAAAGAAACAAATAGTCTTAATGTTGAAGATATTTTTCCTCGTATGGTAAAAGATTTTACACCCTTAAATAGAGCAGAGGTTTATGACCGATAAATACTTCATAGACTCTAATATTTGGCTGTATACACCCATCGAAGGAGATCATAAAAAAACACACATCGCCCGAAAAATTATTGCGCTTAGGCCAACGGTCATTAGTACTCAAGTCATCAACGAAGTGAGTATTAATTTGCGAAAAAAATGTGGCTATACTGAACAGGAAATACGCCACTTTATCACTCATGTATCGAATATTTGTAAAGTTCACTGTCTCACGAGCGAGACGTGCCTCCGCGCATCCTCCCTTCGAGAGGAGCACCAATTTTCCTTTTGGGATAGTCTTATTGTGGTATCTGCAATTGAGAATAATTGTAATATCTTATATTCTGAAGATATGCACCACGAAATGCGTGTGCAGAATACTTTAATCCTCAATCCATTTTATGGCGAAATTCACTGAATGCACAATGATCTATTGCATTGTGTAGCGGTGAACCCCACGGTGCTCTAGAACTCCCCAACGCTGCTTAGGTTTTTGGTGTAGGTGCTGGTGTTGGTGCCTCTAATTGATTCGCCGGTGGGGCCGTGACGGGCTCGGCTGTGGCTTTTTTCGGTTTGGGCATCCATAGGGTGCCCGCTGAATAACAAGACCACGACCACTTCAACCAATTTAACAAGGCCCATGCCAACCAAGAAGCCCATAGCAGCATGATGATGCGATATACAATCATGGGCAAAGAAATCACCGATGCGGTGGGTAAGTGTAAGTCGAACCGGTCTTGATACCACTTTAAAGCACCGCTGTACGAACCGTTGCCCACAATCGACATGTCAGGGGAGCCGAGTAGCCCGGTTTTAACGCAGTAGATTAAGCTGAACATGGCAATGATGGTCCAGATGGCTAAGCCGATCTGGAGTAAATTGAAATGCCACCAATGGTAGTCTTTGTGGGTTTTTCGCGCCATCATGGCAAAGAACCATAAGACAATGACCACGGCAGATTCCATGGAGGCCATGGATAATCCAATCCACAGCAAGATCCACTGCCATGTTTTTAAGGGTAAGCCTTTGATCCGACCAAAACCGATGGAGACTAGGATCAGCACAAACATCACACCCCAAAATAATACCGCAGGCCCAAAAGTAGGGCCATTCACCCAGAGCACCCAGCGATCTTGCGGCACAATCACTTCAATCCGTGCGTTGACGCCTTGGCCGCCAACGTTTAAATCGGGCGTTTCAAAGTAGCTGTGCATGCCTTGGGCAAGCGACAGGGTTAAATTCACCGTTTGTTTGCCGGGGTGAATGGGCAGGTTAATCGCGCCACGGTTTTGCGTGATGGGTTGGTTGCGGTGGTCGATGGATAAGGTGTGTAAGGTCATGCCTTCTGGCAACGTGATCACATGCTCCCCACCCAGGCTGCTGCGAATGGTAACATCGGCTTGGATGCGGGTGTGACGAATGCCGGGTTCGATGCGCAAATTGACTTCATCAATCGTCAGTGTGTCGCCTTCTATGCCGCTGGGGCGGCTCAGTACGATATTTAAGGCTTCCCCTGGCCACGGTCGCCAGACCAACGCATTGGTGGAGGTTTCCGCGATTCTGGGTAGGGTGGAAAATTGTGCATGCCAGAGTGGGCTTAACCGCACACGCCAGACTTCAACCCAAGGTTGTTTTTGCGGCGCGGTTAAGGTGATGTCGCTGTGTTTTTGCAAAGCCGAGCGCCAGCGCATGTCCGTTTGGCCGGGGGATAAACTGACTTGTACGCGGTGGTCTTTGACCCAGACTTGATCCGTGGTGACGGACTCGCCCTCTAATAGCGGAATGGCTAATAAAATCGGTTGCTGTAACTGACTGAGGCGGCGCACGTGTGTTTCGACCTCCCATTCCAACGGGCTGGATATGCCAAACAGCAAGGTGCGTTGCACTTCAACAAAGGCCGGTAACAGTGAGGCGTTAACGATGGCTTCGGATTGATCCGAACGCGTGCGTTCGAGTTCAATTTGAGATAAGGCTTGGCCTTGTTGCACGCCTTTTAACGTCCAACCCGAAATTTGGGTGGTGAGTCGTTTGGGGGCTAAGGGGAAGGTGATTTGAATGCGTTCTTTGGTGGGCATGCGGCCCCGCATGGAAATGACTTGTGTGCCGGAGGTTAACACCATCCATTGGACACCGTGTTCATCTCGTTGCAGGGCGGTGACGGCGGTTTTATCCCGCGTGATGCTGTTCGCTTGCCAGTCGATGATGCGGGGAAGTGGAATGCTGGTTCGCCCCACACTGTGTGCTTCAAAACGAAATTGTAGATAGTCCGGGTCTGCACGTAAGTGTAAATTGGCGATGCTGGCGCACTGCGTCTCACACAATACGGGGGCGAGCAGGCGCTGTTTTAACTCAGCCAAACGTTGGGCTGAAGGGGGATTGGCATCCGCATTCATGGGCCACATAAAAACGCTGATTAACAGCAATAAGGGAGTGGCTTTGCTGACGTTGGCGAGTGTTGGTTTAACGCGGATAACCCCCACAATGAGCAGAAATAACACCATCACCGCAAAAATACGGACGAAATTAAGCACGGCATTGACCTGGGGGGGCACGTAATACACTTGTATTTCTTGGTTGCGATCCACCACACCACTCCAGCGTAAGTCAATGCGATTCCAATGCCATTGTGGCAGGCCAGGGCCGGTTTGAATCTTGGCTTTGGGGTCAAATAATTGCGTTGGTACGACTTTGCGCCGTTTGGGCTTGGATTTGCCCGCACGGCTGGACCAACTATTTGGGGTATAATCTTGTTCTGCCTGGGTTAATGTTGATAACGGCTGATACGAATTATCCATGGCATTCCAGGGGTGTTCCAGTTGCGGATGTAAGCCTTGCCTGGCTTGCGAAATGGTAAATACCAGGGTGATCAAGGCCAGAGACAAGAACAAAACATTCCGAATCCGGGCCATCCAGTGTTTGCCTCGGCCCTCTGGCATGGCGCGAAACAACGCGACGGCAGCCAATACATACACCCAAATCCAACGGGGTGCATCGCTTTCATGGTAAATCAGCGCCAGCGTGAATAAGGCCAATAGGCCCCATGACCAGTGCCATAAACGGCCAACGGCCACCGCAATCACCAAGACCATAAAAATGTCGAGTAAAGTCCAGCGTTCGACCCAGACTTGGGGTGCAGCATCCACCCCAGAAATGGCGATGACTCGCCAACCCGGCGGTAAGTGTAAGGTGCCTTTTACTGATTGCATATCCGTATGCCAGCCAACGGCGGGTAACGGTGAGCGTTGGCCTTGGTAACGGCTGTCGGCGGACAGTTGGACGCGACCTTTACGGACTTCGATGCCCTGCATGCCGTTGTCTTCTAATTGCGTGATGAACTGCGGTTGCCCATTCAACACCACTTGTCCTAGCTGTGTGGGGGCGGGCATGTCTAAACGCCGCTCCCGTTGTGAGGTGCCCTGAATGGTGTCTTGTATGGTGTAACCTTGGCCGTCAAAATCCAAATACCAATGGCGGACTAAATCAAATGTATCCGAGGTTAGGCCAGGGTCACCCCGTTGTGTTTGTTCAAAGCTTAATTGTTGCCCCACAGCGGCTTGGAAGATCGGTAGTTTGGTCATGTTGTTGGGCAGTGCCAAATCTTGTGCATTGATTTGGGGTAACCCACTGAGCCGCACCAAACGTAACGGGTGTTGCGCTTGAAACCCCCAAATTTCCATGTCCGGCCATTCGCCTTCGGGGGCGTGCCGGGTGATGGCGGTGACCGGTTGATGCTGATACGCCATCAATTGCACTTGCCATTTGCCGGCGCGGACTTGGACCACCAAATGGCCGCGCTCATCCAATCGAGCCGGGATATTGCTGTTTGACATAATCGGGGTAAAGGCATCGCTGAAGACTTTGCCCAAGGTGACCTCACGGCTACGGCCTGAGACTTGTAAATCAATGGTGGTGAACATTTGAAACGGAATGTTATCCACCAAACGCCGATGTACTTTGAGGATAATGTGATCGGTGACATCTTCGGCGACGCTTTGCTTTTTAATCCACAATTGGCCACGCTTGTCCCACTGGGGGGCCTCAATGGTGTTGCCTTCCACGGTTAAATCAACCCAACCGGTGTGTGCGGGTAATTGGATGCGTTCGGGGATGTGTGGCCAGTGTAAACGCCCACTCAGTGTGTGCGTGCCTCTGCTCAGATAAACATGGGGGCGGTCATTTTTGCTCAACACGCTGATGCTATTGCCGTCGGCGGTGACCTGCTGTGGCCAATGCGTGGCATCCCCAGGTAAGGGCACCCAACGGTCATCATATAGCTGCCATGTGTGTTCAAAGGAGCCCTGTGTTGGCCGGACGCGCAAGGATAATTTGCCTGGCCAAGCGCAGTTACGTTGGTTCGTTTGGCTATAAACGGCAGGACATTGGCGCTGTTCTTGATCCCATAGAACCCAATTAACCCAAGGTTGTAATTCGGGGGGTAATGCGGCATGGTTCATCGGTTTTGCGATGGCGGATGCGCCATATAAAAATAGGCATAAACCAAGAAAAAATCGGAATAACGCTGGATTCATAACAGTCTCGTCTTCAATGTAGATCGCCATATGATGGCCAAAGCGTAGCATTTTTTGCGGCGGGGTGATGGGGTTGTGGGGCCGTTGTGTCGCCAAATTTGAAGGGGATATGCTAAATTTACGTGTAGAATAATGCGTGACAGACCTGTGTAAAGGATATCAATATGAAGCTTAAACGCCCGGTAATCGCGACGATATTTTGGGTGATTGCGTGTAGTTATGCGGTGCCTGTGATCAGTGCGCCGACCATTGACCTCATTCCAAATGATGTGTCTGACGATCTCAAAGCAACCGCGAAAACGTCGGTGAACATGGAAAAAGAACTGACCGTGATTATTCAAGGTTTTGAGACGCACCTAAAAGCACATACCAAAGAGTTGTGTGATAGTCGCGCTTCTGATCGATGTGCAGACATTATTCAAAGCATTCAACAAAAATATAAAAAAATGCTGCAGGTCAGCCAACAATATTTGGGCAAAAAACACCGCCAAATTCGCCGCATACACGATCAGCAAGGTCAACACTTAAAACGTCAATTGGGGCGTTTATCGCCTTTTGGTTTGCAACAACAGTTGCATCAGTTTGATCAAAAAAAAGGCGAGCGTGGGTTTTCGGACAGCGTGGGGGCGATTGCCAGTTTGGTGCATACGGATGGCAAACCGCTGGCCTTGAAGTCGTCTAATTTATACTTGACCAACTTGGCTGAATTAAAAAAAATCAAAGGCACGCTGGCGAATATCTCGGGGCAATTGCAAACCATTGACCTACCGAGAAGGCAAGCCAGCCGCATTACCCCGAAAATGATTGCACTGTTAGATGAGGTTAAAAATATCGTGTTTCGAGAAGAGCAGGCAGTGGGTGTGTTGCCCACACCGGTGGAGAGTAATGCGTATTTCGTGAGTCCGTTAGAGATAGGCGGTGCAGAATGAATAAAATTTTATGTCTGTTTGTGTGTCTGTTGCTGTTGGGGTGTAACCCGAGTACAACGACCAAAGCCCCGGTAGTGGTGGCGAAACCCACGCCCAAACCGGCCGTCTGTTTACCCACAGGCAAACGCATTGAACCGGCGTTTGTGGCGGCCAAAGCCGCGCTCAAGAAAACCCCCTGTGTGTATCAGTTTGATGCGATTCTAACGCGCTTATTGACGATTTCAGAAGGGGATCCGCAGCTTCGCAACAAACAACGTTTCAGTGCTTTTTTACAGTGGTCACAAGGCCAAGGTATCATCAGCCAAAAACAAGCCAAAACCTATTACACCAGGTATTTTGGGTTGTACTTTATGACGTTACCGCGCACGGGTTATACAACGTGCTCGATGTGCCCCAAAGTGGCCCAACTCAGGCGTCAATTGCATGCGGAAGTGGGGCAGAAAAAAATCGGTTTATTGCGCGTTAGTGGGGATAAAAAAACCTATCAAAAAGCGGTTAACGACCACAATGCGCTACAGACGATTTTGAAAGCGGTGTGTCATGCGTGTGCCAACCACTGACCGGGTGGGTTGACGCGGGTTTTGTGCGCACATTCAAAACACGGTGATGTGCGTCACCGTGTTATCAATAGTAGATAAACATTCAGTTTCGATTCAGGCTATAAACGCAATAATATCACCATAGATTTATAGGATTATTTCATCCTTGTATTATGAATTATTGGTGGAGAGCTGCCAATTTTATTCCCTCTGGAGGACAACATGAAGCATCAACGAAGACAAACGCCCAAATGGGATAGTCGGGCACAGAAATATAGCTGTGTTGGCTTATTACTCTTTGGAATGATTGGGCCTGCGGTTGCTGCCAACGCGCCGACCATTCGGCTTTTCCCTGAAACCACGATTGAAAATATTAAACAAGCCAGCCAGTCCGCCAAGCAGATGGAAAATAGCTTGGGTTCGGTGATTGGTGAGATGGATCAACAATTCAAATTATACAAAGAAAGTAAATGTGATGGCTCGGTGGGTGACCCAGGCTGTGATCAAATTCAGCGTCAGTTGAGTGACAAATACATGCAAATGTTGAGTCAAATGGAGTCCGAGCTGGATGTCATGGAACCCTTGGTGACGAACATGAAAACCAGCATTGAAACCCGCATTCGGAATGAAATCGGGCGCAAAATGACGCCACGAGATATGCAAAAAATGTTAGCTGGGAAACGCTCGACACCGAGTGTCAAATCAGTCTCGGGCAAACGCCGGGTTGGCCGCATGAGCTCCATGTTTAAACGTTATCATCAATTGGTTTCACGCGGCTCTGCGGCGGATTCATTGGCCCAGGTTGCCTCCGAAATTTATTTGGATTCTGCCGAAGTGATTCACTTCATCTCTCTCACCCGTCAGGAAATTGCACGGGCTAAAATCAGTAACGATATTGTGTTGTCGGTGGGCCGTTTGACCCCGCAAATGATTGATACCGTGAATGGCGTTAAATCCATCATCTTTGGGGACGACGACTCGATTAGCGATATCGGGGAAGCCCCTGCGAATGACCCGGAAGATACAGCAGCATTTGTCAGTGAGTGGGAAGAATAAGGCGGAGTATGAAGATGAACAATACAACGAAAAAATCAGTTTATTTGGTCGCGTTAGCCGGCTTGTTATCCACCGGTTGTCAAGCGTTACAGCCACAAAAACCCACCGTGGTGCGTTATCAACAACCCACAACACAGGCTGCTTGTAGTATGCCTGTGGGCAAACGCGTTGACAGTGCCTTTTCACATGCGAAGCAAAATCTAGCGTCAGCCGCATGCCAACATCAATATGATCGGTATTTTGATAGCCTGATTAATGTCGCCATGGGCGACCCCAGCCAAGAAAACAAAAAACGGTTTAGTGCGTTTTTAACCTGGAGTTATGAGCAAGGCATTATCAGCAAACGTCAGGGCAAAAGTTATTACACGCGGTATTTCTCGCCAACCTTCGTTTCTCTGTCTGACACGCATAACGTGTGTGCGGCCACCCGGAACAAGGATGAGATGTTAAGAGGTATGCAAGCGGAGTTAAAGCAAAAGAAAAAAGGCATTCTTGAAGTCGCCGGAGATCGTGATGCGTATTTTGCGACCCTAAGACAGCACAATGATATTGTGTTGGTACTTGAAGCCACCGCGTTAGCCTGTGTTGCGGACCGATAAAGGAAGATGAGTATGCGCTTTCGTCGTATTAAAGGCTTCACCAAAGGCATGATTGCTGGCAGCCTGGTGAGTATGGTTTTGGTGGTGGTCTCACTGTACATCTTGAATATGACGGAAGTGATTATTTTTTCTATTCCTTACTTACCCGATGTCCAGCAGATGTTGATTTGGGTGTACGACAACCTACGGTTATCGTTGGTCTTTTTTACCTTGGTGTTGGGTCTGTATGTGTACCATATACACCAATTAAACCAATACTTAATGCAACCGGATGCGGACACAACACACATTTTACAAACAGAAACCCTGGTGGATATTTGGACCGGGTTATTTTTTGGCATTGGTGTGATTTGGACCGCCATTGGCATGCGCAGTGCATTACTCACAGCTTTGGGTGGCCTGGATGCGGAAACCGCAGCCGAACAAGGGGCGTTTGCGATTTTGCAACGTTTGGTTGATGGGGGCATTTTAATCTCCCTGTCGACGACCATTTTTGGGGGCGTCGGGGGGTATCTAATGCGCCTGTATAAAGCCGTCAAAGTGGGCTCAAGATTACACGCATTTTATTTAAAGCTACAAACGGAAGAGCAAGACCGTTTCCACCAAAGTTTACAGAACATTGAAGCGCAATTAATCACACTCAACCAGCGCCTTGATACCTCGGGTGAGCGCTTATGATTCATCGCACCAAATATGACCCAAATGCGGATATTGAAGCCCTACAAACCGATATTATGCGTTTTATGGCAATATTGGGGTTTTGTTTGATGGCGATTTTTTCCTTGGTGCAAAGTATTCCAACCGGGAAAGCGGACCCCAGACCACGGCTCGAATTGAAAGCGCCTTTGGAAGTGCAATTGGAAACGCTCAAATCAGCCATTCAAGCTTTGCAAGAAAAACGCGACCAAAGTCAGCAAGCGTATGAAACCGTTTTGGCCAAACAAGACCGCGTGATTAAAAATCTACAGCACACAGAGCAAGCCGCCTTACAAACCGAGCAACGTGTGCAAACGCTGGCATTACAAGCACGCCAGCTGGAGCAAGAAGCCAAACAAACACGCACACAGTTGACGCAGCAACTGGCACACTTGAATCAGATTGAATCAAGCTTGTCCGCCAAGCAGCAAGTGGTTGAACAATTAGCGACGGTGTTATCAACCTCGCATGACCAATTAACCATGGTCAGGCAGAAAGTGAGCCGGGAAACTTTGTCTCTGAACACCTTGTCGCAGCAAATTGATTTTGCGGATGACACCTTGCAGCAAGTCGAGCAGCGCCTAGCCGACAAACGCCATCAACAAGCGCAAGCGAAGCTGGCTTTACAACAGTTACAAGCGCAGCAGAGCCAAGCAGCATCGGCCATCGCCAAACTGACGCAAGCGCAACAACAGCGTGCAGAACAGAAAAAACGTGTGCAACAACAGCGTATAGCGCAGCAAAAGTTGTTGGCCAAACAAGCACAAATTGCACAAGCCAAACAAGCGGCAAAAACCAGTGCAGCAAAAGCCGCGAAAGCCGCGAAAAAAAAGACGGCCCAAGTCACACCGCCGTCAAACCCCCAAAAAGTCGGTTTTTCTCTGCGCTTTGGTTCAGACCGTGTGCTCACAACATTGGTTAAACAAGGCCTGGTGGACTTTTTTGCGATGACCAAAGGCAGTACCTTTCGGATTTATCAGGGCCACTTCACCAAAGCGGAGAAACCCCGCCAATTTCATCAGATGACGGTTGATACCGTGCCGAGCCGTTACCAACGTTTGTTGCAACAAAAATACACGTTTTACAATGCGAATACGATTACGTGGGGAGTGTCTCTGCCGGGTCGTTTACAGCGAAAAATTCAAACCTTAACCAGCCAACACCCAGGGGGTGACATTGTCATTCAAGCGGGCGGTGAGGTGATCCTAGAATGAACCAAGAGCGCAACTCTATGAAACATCAAACCTTAGTCAGTGCATTGCTTGCTGTGATTGTCGTCAGTGCCTGTGTGCCCCTGTCGCCTGTGTCGAACACGCCGCCGGGGAACCCGTCCGCCTCTGAGGCATCACTGGATGATTGGATCGATGACAAATTGTCACCGTATTTGGTCGAGAAACTCTCCAAACATCCCAGGTTTCGCCAGCGCACCATCGTGTTAGCGACCTTAAGCGGGGATAATATGTCGCCGCAAACGAATGCGTTGGTGCAGTATATCCAAAGCCAAGTGAAGGATGCGTTATTGGCCGTGCCGACGATTAAACTGGCCTGGCAGCCCGCCAATAAACGGGATTTTAACCTGCAACATTTGGCCGAATTGGATTGTGCGCAAACCAATACCAAACCGATTATCATCGGGATTGAAAGCCGTGTTTCACAAGTGAATCAGAAGACCCAAATTCGGGTGCGTGCGTTAGACCCAGAAGAAGATATTTGGATACCGGGTTTGTCGTTGAAGTGGGAAGGAGTGTTACCCGCGAATTACCAGGCATTGATGCATCAGCAACAGCCTGAACCGCATTTGCAAGGGTTGCGGCATCGGCCGTTTAAAGCCCACCAAGCGGATATGGTGGCGAATTATTTGGCCAAAAATATGAGTTGTTTACTGCGAGGGCGGACGTTTGGCGGGGACTTAACCTTGAATACCGCGATGCCGACAACAAACCATCCGTTTTTAACCGAAGTCGCCGCCCATATCGATAATTACCTCACCCGATTTCAAGCGGTGACGGTGACCCAAGACGCACCCAAAGCCAACTTTACGCTGCAATATAAACTCGTCGAAGTGAAACGTAATCAAGGTTTGTTTGTTGTGTCTGTGACGTTATTAAAAGCACAGGCCAGTGCGTTACGCGGCATGGAAACCGCCGCATATGTGACGTTACCCAAAACACGGCGCAAAGCGCTGGTGTCAGTTTCAAGGCCGGTGCTACCCACACCGGTCAAACCCGTGCCGATACAACGCAAACAGCCGCGCTATGAAGCCGTGGTTCGACCACGACCGGCGCGTCAATTTAGAGGCCACGAATTAGAAGTGGTCGAACGGCGAGCGTTTGATTACGCCATGGATGCAGGCCCGAATAAACCGAGGGTGAAATGGGCGGCTTTGTCGAATCGGAATCGGGTGTTTATGCGAGGGTATTTTAAAGTCATGAGAAACGTGTATCGACACGGTAATGAGTGTCGTGAATATTACGAAAAAATTGATACGTTGGCGCGTCGTGAGCAAGGCATTGCCTGCCGAGATCATAACGGTCAATGGAACATTCGGCCTTAACGCCGGAAGAGGAGAGGATGATGGTTAGAATATTGGGCGTGGTGACCGGGGCATTATTGGTCGGTGGTAGTGTTTTTTTCTACCTCAAATCTTCCCAAGAAGCGCATCAGATGCCGATGCCTTCGATCAGTGCTTTGTCGAGCCAGTGGAGTGCGTGTAGCGATGATCAGCAAACCGAGCAATGTCAGACTTTTCAAACCCAAACGGCGTTGGTGACCGCCCCAGCGCAGACAGAGGTGCCGACAGAGGCGTCGATAGAACAACCCGAGCAAACCTTTGAAGCCGTTGCCAACAAAGTGGCGTCTAAAATCGATAAAGCGATGGCGTTGAACAGTGGCAACACCCGCGCGGTGAAACCGGATCCGAGCGTGACAACCGAGGTGACAGAAGCCGTGCTTGAGGCGGTAGTTGAAGAGACGGTTGAAGAGAAAGTTGAGGCGAAGATTAAGGACACGGTTGAAGAAAAAGTTCAGGCGACAGTCACCGCAGCAGAAGAATTTGCGTTAGACACGGTGAGTGGATCGTATGAGGCGGATCAATTGTTCTCCAACGTGACAGAAGACGACACCTACCAAGATGCGCAGTGGCAAGTTTTTTGGTCTCCGTTCCAATCCGAAATCGCGGCAAAAGGGTTTGCCGCGCAAATTGCTAAAATCTCGGGGGTGGCGGTGCAAGTCATCAAACAGGGCCATTTGAAATATATGGTCGCGTATCCTTATACCACACCAGAAGAACGTACTAGCCGTGCCGAAGCGATTGAAAAAGCCTTTGGTATGCGTATTCGCAATCAAGGAGATTGGTCATGAAAATGATGTTTCGATGTTTGCTGATGGGTTTATTGTGTCAGGCGCAGGTGTTTGCCGCCACGGCCACGCCGATCAAAGACAATGCCAAACTTGAACAGGCTTGGCGGCAGTTTTTAAGCTCTGGCACGCAGCCGAACGCCGGGGTCACGTTTCCTTACCAGGCGTGTTTTAAACAAGCGTCGATCAAGCACAAAGTGCCGGTGGCGTTGTTATTGGCGGTGGCACGTGGGGAGTCGGATTTTAATGCGCGCGCGGTTTCTAAAGCCAATGCTTATGGGGTGATGCAAATTCAATGGCCCGGTACGGCCAAAGATGTGGGCATTACACGGAAAGCCGATTTGTTTAAACCGTGTATCAATATTCAGGGCGGGGCCAAATATCTGCGTTGGTTATTAGACCGGTATGATCAAAATACGTACCTGGCGGTTGCGGCGTATAATTATGGCCCAGGCCGGATTAAAAAAACGGATTCCCACCGCACCATCCCGACCGGTGCAAAGTGGTATGCACGTTACATTCACCAGCATTTACAACATGTTGCTGGGGGTAAGCTGGGCACATCGAAAACCCGCGTGGCCTCCGCCACTGCGCCGAAGATTCGGTATGAGCAAGAACAAAAAATTGATATCTTGATTTTCCATCGGGTGTATCGGGCCGAGGCGTTTGTGGATTATTTACGGGCCAAACAACCGAGCTTGGATCTGGCCTGGTTTAGAAAACCGTTGGGCGAATTTCATGTGGTGCTGCAATACAAAACGGCAAAAGAAAAGCGCCAAGGTGTGAAGTTACTGAAGGCGCTGGGGTTTAATTTGTGAGGGTTGTCATAACCAGCCAAGCTCAGCAAACGAGGTGGTGCTGGTGTCGCCAACGACCATATGATCCAGCACTTGAATGTCGAGGGGGTGTAACGCGGCACTTAAGGTGTCGGTGATTTGGCGATCCGCCGCACTGGGGTGGCTTTTTCCGGAAGGGTGATTGTGGGCTAAAATAATGGCAGCCGCATTATGGTGTAGGCCACGTTTAATCACTTCGCGGGGGTGTACTGACGCTGCATTCACAGTGCCCCGGAACATTTCCTCAAAACAAATGATGTGGTGCTGATTGTCCAAAAATAAACACGCGAAAACTTCATATTGGTAGTGTTTTAACTTCGCGCGTATGAAACGTTTTGTTTCGCTGGTGGAGGTTAAGACATCGGTGTGCTCTAACGACGCGTGTAAAAAGCGGCGGCCAACTTCTAAACTGGCTTGGAGTTGGGCGATTTTGGCATTGCCCAGGCCTTTGACGGTTTTCAGGGTTTTGGCATCGGCGGTTAACAATTTTTGCAGGTTACCAAATTTGAGGAGTAACTCCCTGGCCAAATCCACCGCGCTTTTGCCGGGGATACCAATGCGTAAGAAAATGGCGAGCAATTCGGCATCGGATAAACTCGCGGGCCCCTGGCGCAAGAGTTTTTCTCGGGGTTGTTCGCCGACAGGCCATTCATGAATAGACAGCATGGAGATATCCTTGTTGATCTTAGCTAAACGAAGCATTATAAATTAAACAGCAGTAGAAAAAAGTAAAAATTAGAACAAATCGAGAACTTGCACGCGACTGGTTAATAAATCAATGAATTTGAAGGGAAAAAATATTTTAGTGGGGGTTTGCGGGGGGATCGCTGCGTATAAAAGCGCCGAACTCGTGCGCTTATTGAAGCAAGCGCAAGCGTGCGTCAAAGTGGTGATGACCCCCAACGCGACGCGATTTATCACGCCGTTAACCTTGGAAACTTTATCCGGTGCTGCCGTTGGCTTGGAGGTGTTCGACGCGGGCGCGGCGATGGCCCACATTGAGCTGGCGCGGTGGGCGGATATCGTGCTGATTGCGCCGATCACGGCGAATCGAATGGCTCACCTGGCGCATGGGTTGGCGCAGGATTTATTGGATACCGTGTGCCTGGCCACATCCGCGCCGATTGTGCTGGCACCGGCGATGAACCGGCTGATGTGGTCACATGCGGCGACCCAAGCCAATGTCGCCCAACTGCTGGCGCGTGGTGTTGCGTGTTGGGGGCCGGCGAGTGGTGAGCAGGCCTGTGGTGAGGTTGGGGCGGGGCGGATGTTGGCACCCGAGGCACTGTGTCTGCGCTTACAAGCGTGGGTCAGTGCCGGTGTTTTAAGCGGTAAAACCGTGTTAATCACCGCCGGGCCGACGCAAGAAGCGATTGACCCGGTGCGATTTATCAGCAATCACAGCTCAGGTAAAATGGGCTATGCACTGGCGCAAGCGGCCCATCAGGCTGGGGCGCAGGTGCAGTTGGTGAGTGGCCCGGTGTCGGTGAGTGTGCCCGCTGGGGTCGAGTGTACTCAGGTCATCAGTGCAGAAGACATGTTGCAAGCGGTGTTACAGCGTGTGCCTTCGGCGCACATTGTGATTGGCTGTGCGGCCGTGTCAGACTACCGGCCCAGTGTCGTGGCGGCACAAAAAATCAAAAAACAGTCGTCTGCGATGCAGTTGGCGTTAAGCCCAAATCCGGATATTTTGAAGCAGTTGGTGGGGTTACCCAATGCCCCTTTTATGGTGGGGTTTGCGGCGGAAACGGAAAACGTTGAAGCCTATGCGCAGGCGAAACTCATCGACAAACACTTAGACTTGATTGTGGCCAATCAGGTGGGGAGAGCGGATCGAGGGTTTGGTGGGGATGAGAATGCCGCCGTGGTGCTCGGGCAAGATTTCCGCCACGTCTTACCGTTGCAGTCTAAACTAGACTTAGCACACGCTATTATCTCAATTATCGCCACGCGATTTAACCCGACTGGATCATCATGAATTCGACAAATGCGACTGTTTATGGCGCCACAGAAAAACCCAAAGGTTTGAGCATCCGCCTGTTATGCATGCTCACCATTGGGGTGCAGGTGCTGGTTGTCGGCGGCCTGATTGCGTTGATGGTTTTTCTGTTTAGCTTGGATTTAAACGCCGCGCGTGAAGCCGAAACCCGGCATACTGCGGCCCAATTGGATCGGCAGATTGTGTCGTTTATTGCGCACTATACGCAAGTGGCAGAAGCCATCGCCACGCAAAAAACCGTGATTGCCTATTTTAAAGCCGGGAAAATGAGCGCGCTGAATAAACTGGCCAACATCATGAGCAAAAATGATCCCAACATTTTGCAATTACGCTTTCGCCAGCGTGGCAATCATTCACCGGATAAAACCGCCGTACCGCATTTGGGCTATGCAGGGTTAGATTTGTTGCGTCGTGCGGCTGAACAAAAGCCCATTGTTGCGGAAATACATTCTCCAAATAGTGATAATGAACAATTGGCCTTTGTTCACCGAGTTGAACAGGGGCAAGAGCTGGTGGGGTTGTTGCACGTGAGTGTTTCTGTGTCCGCGCTGGATGATATGGCGGCGGCGATTGGGTTAAAGCAGGGGTTTTTACAAATTCAGCAATTGGTCGATGGTCAGAGTATTAACATTGCGTCGGCTGGGGATGCCAATTTACTGGATGCGTCCCCCCAAATCTTGAGTATTGTCGGCTCACAACTGCAAATTGCCTATTGGACCAGTGCCTTTGGGGATGTGGCATTGAGTGCCACGTTATTGAAATATTGGTTCGCGATTATCCTGTTGGGTGTCCTCTCGGGGGGGATTCAAATCTTCATGTCCCGGCGCACAGAGCTCGCATTAAAAGAGGATCAAGTGACCATCGTGAATTTATTCAATGATTTTATTCATGGGAAACTGGATGCGGACTATGAAGCAAAATTGGGCGATTTTAGAGGCACCATTGCCGCTTTATTAAAAGCCGCGCGGGAGGCCAGGCAGATGGCCTCTGGCGCGGGCCAATCCAGTACCAGCACGAGTACGGCGGCGCTGGCATCCGAAGCCTCCAATGTCGATGTGGAGGAAACGGATGCACCGATGGATCAGGCCGCGATAAAATCCGCCGATCAAGAGTTAGATGACCTGCTGATGAATCCTTTTCAAGAAGACGATGGCCTGGATATCTCGGATGAGTCGAGCGGTGAGGCGGGCACACATACCGCGAGTACCGAGGTTTCAGCAGATATTTTTCTGGCCTATGATATTCGTGGCGTGGTTGGCCAAACATTAACCGCTGATATTGCGTATACCATCGGTTTGGGGATTGGCAGTGAAGCGCGTCAGCTTGGTGAGCAAACCCTGATTGTTGGGCGTGATGGGCGTTTGAGCAGCGCGGAGTTGGCGACGGCGTTAATGCAAGGTTTACAAGCCACCGGGTGTGATGTGATTGACATCGGTTTGGTGCCAACGCCGGTTTTGTATTTTGCGACCCATGTGTTGGACACACAGTCCGGGGTGATGGTTACCGGTAGCCATAATCCCCCAGAATACAATGGTTTTAAAATCACCTTGCAGGGTGATTCCTTATCCGAAGCGGCGATTCAGGCGTTGAAAACCCGCATTCAAGCGGGCCAATTTGAATCGGGCCAAGGCCAGCGTCAGGAACAAGCTTTGGGGCCTGAGTACATTAATCAAGTAATGGAAGATGTGCACCTGGGCCGGCCGATGAAGATCGTGTTGGATTGTGGGCATGGGGCGGGAGCGGAAATTGCTCCGATGATGCTAAAAACGCTAGGCGTGGATCTGATTGAATTGAACTGTGAAGTGGATGGGCGTTTTCCGGCGCACCATCCTGACCCGAGTCAACCAGAGAATATGTTGGCCCTGCAAGAGCTGGTGAAAAGTGAGCAGGCGGATTTGGGCATTGCCTTAGATGGGGATGCGGATCGTTTGGGGGTGGTGGACTCGCAAGGGAATATTATTTGGCCTGACCGCTTGATGATGCTGTATGCGATGGATATTTTAACCCGTCAACCGGGTGCCGATGTGGTTTATGATGTCAAATGCTCGCGCAATTTGGCCAAAGAAATTGTCAAATTTGGGGGCCGACCGATCATGTGGAAAACCGGCCATTCCATGATTAAAGCCAAAATTAAAGAAACCAGTGCCGCACTGGGCGGCGATTTTACCGGGCATATCTTTATTAATGAACGATGGTATGGTTTTGATGATGGTGTGTATGCGGCGTGTCGTTTGTTAGAAATTTTATCCGCTGACTTTCGCTCCAGTCAGGAAGTGTTTGCCGATTTTCCAGACAGCTTAAGCACACCAGAGCTGAGCATTAAAACCGCGCAAGGTGAAAACCATCAAATTATGGCGCAGTTAAGTGCTCAGGCCAGTTTTCCGGGGGGTAAAATCACCGATTTAGATGGCCTCCGAGTGGATTTTGAAAATGGCTGGGGTTTACTTAGGGCTTCCAATACCATGCCCGCGTTAGTCGTTCGGTTTGAGGGCAAGGATGCGCAAACGATTGATGATATGTACACGCTGTTTAATCAGGTGTTGCAAAGCGTGGCTCCGCAATTAAGCATTCCAAAACCCAATCTCAACACGCCCGATGGCACCACCAGCAAGGCTGAATTTGATGCCGATGTCGGGTTAACCTTCGAATAAAGGATTATTCATGAGTTTAAGTGCCAAGCAGGCGATGAACATTGCTCACGTCTTGTCAGAGGCTTTACCGTATATTCAACGTTTCTCGGGTAAAACCGTGGTGGTTAAATACGGCGGTAATGCAATGACCGAGGAAAAACTCAAGCGCGGTTTTGCGCGTGACATTGTGTTGATGAAAACGGTCGGCATTAACCCGGTGGTGGTGCATGGCGGTGGGCCGCAAATTGGCCATTTGTTAACGCGTTTGGGCATTGAGTCCGAATTTGTTGAAGGCATGCGGGTGACCACCAGTGAAACCATGGATGTGGTGGAAATGGTCTTAGGCGGGCTGGTGAACAAAGATATTGTGAACCTGATTAACAGCCATGGGGGCGCGGCGGTTGGCCTAACCGGCAAAGATGGCGGTTTGGTGAAAGCGACCAAAATGCAAGTGACGCGGCGTTGCCCGGAGCTGGATGTGCCCGAAATCATTGATATTGGGCATGTCGGGGAGGTGGATTATATTGACCCAAAAATTGTAGATTTATTGATTTCCGGTGATTTTATTCCGGTGATTGCGCCGATTGGTGTGGGGCATGATGGGCATTCTTATAACATTAATGCTGATTTAGTGGCGGGCAAAGTGGCCGAAGTCCTGGAGGCGGAGAAATTAATTTTACTCACGAATACAGCCGGATTATTGGATCAACAGGGGGATTTGCTCACCGGTTTATCGTCTAGCCGAGTGGATGAATTGATTGAGGATGGCACCATTCATGGTGGCATGTTGCCGAAGATACGGTGTGCCTTAGAAGCGGTGAAAAGCGGCGTCAGCAGTGCGCACATCATTGATGGCCGGGTCGAGCATGCGGTGATGTTGGAATTGTTTACCGATCAAGGCGTGGGGACGTTAATTCGGTGTTAATGTGATGAAATCCAGGTGTGTTTGAATAAAGTCTTTCATGCCTGTGCGAATGTTGCTTAAGGTGGGGCTTTTACACAGGCGTTTGCCGCTAGGGCTGTTCATGCATTCGGTATGGATGAGAATTCTTGCACCCTTTTTTCTCAAAAACTCGCGCCCAATGAGAATGCGGTATTGCGCGGCATCGTTGACTTCAGGCGTGGCAATAAAAATTTCAGATGTCAGTAATGGGATATTTTTGGTGTGTTTTTTGGCCATTTTGGTCAAATACTGTTTGGCCAACACCCAGGCTTCGGTACATTCATCCACATTGCTGCATTCAAACGTATTTTTATGAATGTCAGCGCCGACGCTAAAATGTGAGCGGCTTTTGAGTAACGTATTCAAACCGTATAACTGGCGTAACCGAAATAAGTCTTGATCCAGTTTTTCATCAATGTTTTTTTCGCGGGCTCGATAATCGTTAATGGCTTTTTGGCTGGAGTTAATGGTTTTCTCTAAGCCTTCTAATTCTTGTATTAAAAACACCGGCACGGTTTGTCCTTTACGTTCATAGTCGGCAGCTTTTTTTTGATTACTCAGAACTTTTTTATTCGCACGGATAATATTGCGTTGAATTTGTGCCACACGGGTATTGATTGAATTCTTTTTGCCGATCCGTATCGCGTGTAAATCAGCCTCTTTGACAAAAGTCCGCATCAATACGCGGTCTTTCGTCAGTTGTTTTTTGAGCCGAGCTCTTAGGGCCAGCTCTCTGCCCGCCAAGGCCCTTTCGGCGGCGATTTCTGCTTCTGTTTTTGCGGCCCGAATGGTTCGGATGGTTAAGCCATGTTTGTTTTTTTCTTCACGGGCGCGCGAGGCAGCTTGTGGTGGAATGCTATTGCCAAAATGTGCAACCCCCTTTTCATCAACCCATTTGACATAAGCCTCAGCGGTCGCAGGCAAAAGCAATGCTGCAAATATCAAAGACTTGGTGAAGTTAAACATGAATGGTGGTTATCCTGAACACAGTGCGTTTAAGTATAATCTATTTCCACTGTTTCGACAGCCGCAGCCGCAGTTAACACCCGTATTGTTGGCGGTAAGCTAGGATTTGTGTGACCTGGTCGTCTTTTTTCTCGGTTAAATACGCAATTACGTCGCTTAACGTGACAATACTCGCAACAGCCAAACCCAAAGATTGTTCGACTTCTTGAATGGCCGAACGTTCACCTTGGCCACGTTCTTGTCGGTCTAGGGCAATCACAATGCCCGCCGGTGTTGCGCCTAACGTTCGGATGATCTTGATGGACTCTCGCACCGATGTCCCGGCAGAAATAACGTCGTCAATGATTAAAATGTTGCCCTTTAATTCCGCCCCAACCAGGAGGCCGCCTTCACCATGGTCTTTGGCTTCTTTTCGGTTAAACGCGTAGGGCACATCCCGTTGGTGTTGGTCATGCAGCGCCATGGTGGTGGCGGCCACCAAAGGGATGCCTTTATACGCAGGGCCATACATCATATCGAAGGATAACTTGGCGTGGATAATCGCCTGTGCATAATAACGCCCCAAATCAGCCAATAAAGCACCGCTGCTGAATAAACCCGCGTTGAAAAAATACGGGCTAATACGCCCCGATTTTAAGGTGAATTGGCCGAATTTTAGAACACCGGCTTGAATCGCAAAAGCTAAAAAATCACGTTGGTAGGGTTGCATACAAAACACCTGGCAGTTGAATAAAGTGCTGTATCTTAAGTCACCTTGGGGAAATCGGTCAAACGCTTCCCCGCCCCGGTGCTGGCCCGTGTGGTTTTGCCTCAACATGCCGTATGGCTGGTTTATCATCACGACCTTCGGCATTTGGGTCGCATCCGCGCGGTGGTGAATTTTATGCCAAAAAAACTTGCCTTCGTTCAGTCGGATTAAGCGTGCAAAGATTGCGTTCCAATGTGGCGTTTGATACCTTTTTTTATCATGGGGTAGCCTGACAGGCATAACCCATACCCTGACGCCATATTTATGGCACTGTGACTATCCTAATGGCACAAGAGACTTACAATATGGCGACTAAAAAAGGATCAAAAGTGATCAAAGCCGACCCGTCTTTGTGGTCGAAAGAGAGTCAGTGCTCTGAAGCTTTTCATTACATGGAGATTTACGAAGACGAAGCCTATGATTGCTGGAAATGTGGAGAAAAAGGCATTTTTACGGCCATTGATCAAAAGTATACCTTTGAGGTACGAAAAATGTATTTTTGGCAAAAACGTATTCTCTGTCAAGCGTGCTATAAGCAGAAGACCGCAATCACACACAACATTCAAAAGTGTGAAAAAAAGTGGAAGGCTGCGAAGAAGACACTTAAGCATGACTCTGAATTCCTGCAAAGATGGCTTAATTTTTTGATATCACAAGAGGAATATGATCGAAAAAAACCCAACGCGGCAATTAAAAATATGCTGCGCATTTTTTTGAATAAAATACCTAACCCCACGACGGTAAAAAAATGATGGCTTCAATAAGCCTAGTGTTAAGCGTAGAAAAAATCAGAGATGGAGCCGATCCATGGATACACTCAATTATAAAAGATATATAGCTGAAATAGAATTTGATTTAGAAGAAAATATTTATTTTAGTAATATTGTTGGCGTTCGAGATACTGTTGGTTTTCATGGTGAATCAGTTACCGAATTAAAGGAAGCTTTTCAAGACGCAGTTGATTTTTATCTAGATAGTTGTGAAAAGGCAGGACGAGAGCCAAACAAACCTTTTTCTGATGAATTTGTAGACTGATTTTAGCCGTGCATGCCTCACTTGTACGAATGGAGCATGTTGTACAACATGTGCTACGCTGGGATTATCTTGTGATATCTTGGCGGCGAATTTCCATGCACTCAAAAACAGACAAAAAGTCTACTAATCAATATGCTGGCACTGATAAAATACGTATCAGTGAGGCTAGAAAGCTTCTGCCTAAGCTAGTCAATGCATTAGGAGAAGACCCCAATAGGGTTTTTGAACTAGACCGGTATGACACGCCTTCAGCGCTTTTGCTCTCATATGATGTATACAAGCCCATTGTTCAAGCGCTACAAACCGGGGATTTGGTTCCTATTTTGGCGAATTTATTGGCAAATAAATGGCTTGGAGTCAAGAATGTACCTGCTCATATTTCTAAACCCCAAATAGACGAGCTGGAATCTATGGGGCTAGCGCAGCTACTTGTTTTATTCCAAGAATTACCTTGTGATTCTATAAATGAACTTCAGTGTAAGAACACTTTAGATGAGAGGCTTATGAATAGGCTTGTTCATAGAAGGCAAATAGCAAAAGCAATATCTGATGCGGAAGAAGAAGGCTTGTATGAGGCTTCTGAGCATCTATCAGGATCAGTATAGAGGGCTTAAAACTAGATGAATTCAACACTATTTTTATGCTCGCTGCTCCCTATATCAACTTTTTCGGGTGATATTAATTGGATTATTGATGATGATAGTGATCATTACAATCTGACAGATATGCTGGATATTTCCCAAGACCTACTTGGGCAAGTATATGCGATTTACGAAGAAAGTTATCGTCCATACGCAAAAGAATATAGACAAAATATGCTAATTTCTGAGCCAAATGGATTATATAAATACAATCGATGGATACTGATTTATGAGGATTCTGACCCAAATAAGAAACCTATTTGTATGGTTTTATTTAAAACGACGGAATATGGATTAAAGTCTGGGTTAATGGGTAGCAATGGTATTAAAGAGGCTAAAAAAGCGCTGATACTGTTTAAAATTTCATCTTTCAATACTCAGAGAGTCTTTGGAGAAATATCAGGAGCACTAGAAGAGAGAATAATTGCTGATGTCCCAATAGTAACGTTTGAAAATGCAAAAAAAATCTTATCTAAATTCGGTAAAAAAGATGTTAATCAGGTAGATGAAAATCACTATTCACGATGTATCGGGAACCTTGGAATAGTGACCAAAATAATGGTTGGGATACCTTTACTTAAATAATACTCTAACAATTCGCATCAACATTGACTGAAAATACGCCGTTTCACTACACTCTATATTTACGGCAAGTGATGTGTAAGCTTACGACAACATCGCGTGACACGGGAAAATCTACCCGATAGACTATCCGACATCTGTTTGAAATAGATGCATTAGCAATTCATATTGCGCCAACCAGCTTCACAGCGGCCATGGTCTTAGA
>Ga0256847_1000252_pt1 | contig 37089 bp, 39 predicted proteins | sample TeddybearmetaG_FD_189099 | JGI IMG/M metagenome (GOLD analysis project Ga0256847, IMG submission 189099) | Hydrothermal vent microbial communities from East Pacific Rise, Pacific Ocean - Teddybear | ecosystem: Environmental > Aquatic > Marine > Hydrothermal vents | place: Pacific Ocean: East...
TTTTCCAATTCGGCGAACTCAGTAAGTGAACTTCCTAGTCCTGAAATATTATCTTTTTTCTCTACATCTTCAGAGAAACTTGACTGACTAGAATAGTATCTGTCAATACGCAACCAGTGCATACTTCTACTTTTTCTAATCTCGGTTCTTCCAACAACAGGAACGTTGTTTTCAGAATTACAAGCTACCACACATGTACCACAACCGGTACAAGCATTTAAATCGATGGAGAGGTTAAAGTGATGTCCTATGGAACGGTCAAATGAATCCCAAAGATCGGCTTCCGGAGAAGTCACTGGAATTTCTACGTGATCTTTAGACACTTGTGGAACTTCATTCCATTCGCGAACATCTTTCGTATTGAATATCTCTAAGGTGGTCTCACGAATAATATCGCGACCCATCATTGTATTTTGTAATTGTACACAAGCAAACTCGTGCTTTCCAGCTACTTTTTCAATAGTAACTTTCTGATTCGCATTGAAGTTATTGTATAAAGCATATGCGTTAACTCCTGTTTGCATTTCAGATTGAACTGCAGCTGTTCTTCCGTACCCTAAGGCAAGACCAACGGTTCCTTTTGCCTGACCCGGCTGAATTAGTACTGGTATTTTCTCCACCACTACATCGCCCATTTTTACATTGCAATAAGTTCCGTTAAGACCCCCATTGGCATCATTTCTATCATCTTCTGGAAGTAATAGACCGTATGTTTCAGCATCCGCTTCAGACATGGTGAGGTAGTTATCCCAAGAAGATCTTGTTAATGGATCTGGTAATTCTTGCAACCAAGGATTGTTTGCTTGCTGTCCATCACCCATACCTGTTTTGGTATATAAGGTAAGTTCCAAGTCTCCGTCCTGCATAGGAGCGGAAAGAGCAGCATTTGAAGTAGACACTTCAATGTCACCACTAGTATCTGAATCTGTCGATACCTCAGCAGCACTTTCGATCACACCATCGTGCAAAGCTTGGACCCAAGAACCTCCGTCTGCCAAAATAGTTGATGACCACATATCTTTAATATAGTCGTAGTACGTATCTCCATTAGCCGTCCATTTTACCAAGCAATCTTGAAATTGCTTCGTATCAAATAATGGGCGAATGGTAGGCTGTACCAAACTAAAGCTTCCTTTCTTCAATTGTACATCACCCCAAGCCTCTAAATAGTGAGGTGTTGCAGCAACCATATTTGCTAAAGAAGCAGTTTCATCTTCTTTCATGGCAAAGGCCAAGGAAAGATCTAAGTTTTTATATGCTTCGGCGAAGGCTGCGTTCGGGAATGAATACACTGGGTTTACACCCACGGTAATTAATCCTTTAACGCTTCCACTAATAACGCCGTTCATTACATTATTTACTTCCGAAGTACTCCCCATGGCGATCATTTTTGGATGATCCGTGTCCATTATTTCACTTCCTTCGTTGCAATTAAGCACTGCTGTTTGAACAGCTACATCTTGTAATCCAGAAATTACTACACCTTTATTGCCGGCTTTCTTTAAATGGGCCTTCGCCTTATTTACAGCGGCTGTAAGATGTTCTGGCAATCCAGAAGCACTTCCACCAGTTAAAGCAGCAACAATCTTTTGTTGCTCCTCATAAGTACATGGTAAACGTTTATCTGCGTTCGCACCAGAAAGTGTCATATTAGATTCAAACTGAATATGCTTGGACATTTTTCCATTCTTTGGAATACGACCTTGTGCATATCCTGCTTCATATCCTCCACCCTGCCAGTCACCTAAGAAATCGGCTCCTACAGAAACAATGACCTCTGCTTTAGAGAAATCGTAATCTGCTAATGCTCTAGTTCCGAATTTAGTTTGAAAAGCGTCCAATGCTTCCGAAGAAGAAACCGTATCATAAATTACGTGACGTACATTTGGATATTTGGCTTGAAAAGCTACAATTAAATTTGAAGTGGACGGGCTGGCGAATGTCTGCGTTAGCAAAACAACATCCTGACCTGCCATCGCATCCATTTTGGCAACAAACCCAGTTTCTAGGTCATCCCAAGAAACTAATTCACCACCTACTTTAGGACCTGACAAACGATTGATGTCATACATAGACAAAACCGAAGCGTGTACACGAGCATTTACACTCCCACCATGCTCGGCTAAATCGTTGCGTTCTATTTTAATAGGTCGCCCTTCCCGTGTTTTTACCAAAACATTGGCGAAATCAAATCCATTAGCAATGGTAGTCGCATAATAGTTCGCAACACCAGGAACAATTTCGTCCGGTGCTACCACGTATGGAATGGATTTAATTACCGGCCCTTCACAGGCTGCCAATGATGCGGCTGCGGTGGTAAATCCAACGTATTTTAAGAAATCGCGACGTGTAGTCGAAGAAGCTTCCAACGTATCTTTGTCGCCCAAAAACTCATCGGTTGGGATGGGCTCTACAAATTCATTCTGTTGTAGCGTCTCAACAATAGAGCTATTTTCGTTTAGCTCTTCAACACTTTTCCAGTATTTCTTGTTTGATGCCATAATAATTATTTACTATTTTATGATGTACGATGTAGGACTTACTTTTCAATAATTCGAACTTCGTATATCATACTTCTATAATTGTTCAATTTTATTATTTTCACTTACCTACAACACTTCACAAAGTGACCTTCGTGAGTCCTGTTTAGTAGTGACACTTACCACATTCAAGTCCGCCTAATTGAGCAATAGTCAATTTGTCCTTTCCATATTTCTTGGCAAGCTCTGCATGGATTTCTTCATAGTATTCATTTCCTTCCATCTTCACATTAGTCTCGCGGTGACAGTTAATACACCAACCCATAGTCAAGGGAGAGAACTGCTCTACAATTTCCATTTCTTCAATAGGACCGTGACATTTCTGACATTCAATTCCGGCAACGGTAACGTGTTGGGAGTGGTTGAAATAAACAAAATCGGGAAGATTGTGAATACGTGTCCACTTTACTGCTTTTTCTTCACCAGTATAAGCTTGAGCGTCATCATCCCAGCCTACGGCCGTGTATAATTTTTTAATTTCTTTATTGTAGTCTACGTCATATTCACTGATACCCTCAGCTAAAGTTGCTGGAGCCACTTCAGAAATTGATTTATGACAATTCATACAAACATTTAAAGAAGGAATCCCTGAGGTCTTACTTTTTCTTGCTGAACTGTGACAGTAATTACAATCTACTTGGTTATCACCAGCGTGAATTCTATGTGAAAAATGAATTTCCTGCACTGGAGCATAGCCCTGATCAATCCCTACTTGCATAAAGTAACCGTACATATAATATCCTGCAGATAACAGTAAGAAGATAGCCATCACAAACATTAAAAATTGATTCTGAACAACAGCTTTCCACACCGGAGTGCGCGCTTCTGGTTCTTCAATTTCAATACCTTGCTGCCCTGCAAAACTTCTTAAGGTTTTATTAACCAATACAAGTATTACGACTAGCATTAAGAATACCAAAGCTAGGATTCCTAAAATGATATTGGTAGAGATGCCAGGCTCGGTAGTTTGAGCATTAGGATCTATTTCAACTGGCGGCAATACCTTCTTCTCAGTATAGGTATAAGCAATAATATTGTCAATATCTTCATTGGTCAAAGCTTCATTAGGAGTCATGACCGATCCGTTGAACTCTTCAAATATTTTTACAGCTTGGGCATCACCTGCCTTCACTAGGTCTTGACTATTTTTAATCCACTTGTACAACCACTCACGCTCGTATTTATCTCCAACTCCAAACAAGGCTGGACCGGTTCTTTTCTTATACAATTGGTGACAAGAGGCACAATTCGCTTTAAACAAAGCTTCGCCCTTAGCTGTATCAACAGCTTGAGTTGGTAAAACAGTATTGGTGGCAAATGTGCTATTAGTAACTGAAAACGCTAGCACGAAGGCTAACAAAACAAGTGACAATTGAGAGGGTAGATTCCGGTAACTTACCTTTTCCATACGATCGATTATATTATTGTCCATAAGTTTGGCACGCAATTGGTTATAAAAGTTTATGTTTTCGAACATTTTTTACGTGCCTCAAATAACAGTGCAAAAGTACATCATAAAGTCGATTTTCGAAATCCAAATAAAGTGTTAATAACTAATTTATACTAATTCTAAATAATAAAATTGCCTATGTAAAAGTTATTAAGGTTTACATTTGCATTAAAGCTATTGAACAATGAAAATAAAAAGTAAAGCTATCCTATTGATAATGTGCCTGTTTGCTCTCTTTTCTTCGGAATTCACCCTTGCTCAGTCTGGTGAATTAACCGTGAATCAAGATGCCAAAATTGGCCAGCTATTAGAATTAAAAAAGGAGATGGAGAAGGACAACAAATTGGGAGATGGCTTCACAATTCAGTTGTATTATGGAAATTTAAGCAAGGCGAATTCAGTCTTAAGAAACTACCGAAATAAGTATGCTAGTTGGCCTGCATCCATTGAATACGAAACTCCCAATTATAAGGTGTGGGTCGGGAGTTTTGATTCTCGTCTAAACGCAGATCGCGCCTTGTTGGAAATCCATCGAAATTTTCACGCCGCCTTTGTGTTACGCGTTAAAAAAAAGAAAAATAGTTAAAGAATATTTCCAAAGCATACCCCCTATTTTCAAAAATAACCCGTATAGATGGCTACCGAGAAATCGCACCCAACTAGTTTCCTTTTTGTTACGGCGGCTGGCTATCAAGTGCTCCTAATTATCTTAATAACACTGAGTGTCACGTGCGGCAAATTGAGGAAATATTAGTGCATGAAGATTTTCCGAAAAAATAATGCCATGAAAGAAAATTTGACATCTAAGAAAGCGGTTCTTCGGAACTGCTTTTTAGTTTATCAATACTTTCTCAACACTAGCCCCTCTTTGAGTTTGTATCTTAAAAAAGTACAATCCGCTTTGCCAACTAGAGACATCTAAATAATTAAAATCCTTTTCTTTTTCCATAATAAAATTTCCAAGGACATCATAAATCACAATGCTGAGTATCCGGTTTTCTTGGGGAGGACTAATGGTAACCATATCTTGTGCAGGATTTGGAAATATTGAAACCCCAACAGAAATCACTTCATCTAAACCCAAAAAACAATCTTCAGATATCAAGGGACTGTTCTCTATGATCCAATTATCATAAGGCGGATTTACTCCCGCAATGACTCCTTGAGGATCGTCTACTTGCACACAGAGTAAATTAGGGTTGCGCATTATCCTTAAAAAGTCAAGATCTGCATTATTTCCGCTCTTAAGGCTCACTTGAATAAGGTCATTCATATCCTTAATTTCGAACGCTGTAATATTCGGATTGTTCGAAACATCAATCTTAGTAATAAAATTACTACGCACTACCAGAAAATCAAGAAGTACATTCTGACTGAAATCGACACTAGAAATGGCACTTATAAATGGACATGTTTCGCATTTCACAGAAATAAAAGCAGTTTCTAAATTGACATTATTCGTGATGTCTAGACTTGAAAGACTCACAAAACCTAAATTCAAGACTCTTAACTGAAGGTTTTGAGACAAATTAAGTTCAGTGATAGCCAGCTCATCTAAACTCAAATAATCTAAACTAGCAAAGTCCTCTAGCCCAGTTAAGTCTGTTATAGGCAAACCTACTATTATTAACTCTGTTTCATCGGCAATGTCTGCCGTCAAAACTTGTCCATTGATAATACCGTCTGTATCTATACCCAAATCAATCAACTCCTCTTCAAACTCAGAATCTGGAATTAAGGTAATTTGCGCCCACCCAACAGAAGGCATCAGTATTATCAAGAGAATATACAGACTTCTCAAAATCAAGTTTTTTATAAAGTTACCCAAATTCTATGCGAAAGTCAAGTACTCAGTCATTTAATCGTCATTATTCTCTTTGAGAATAATTGATTCCTTTGAACTACCATCATTGTAGTTCTTTTCAATCATATAAAGCCCATGTTGCAAGCTATTAATCAAATTTTGGTTATTTATGGCACTCGAATCCTGAGGCATAATTGTAACGTTGGCATTAAAGACTTCATCTTCAAACTTAATCACAGTACCCCCAATGGCACCGCGATTCCAATTGTCATAGCATTTTCTCGGCTGCTGGTTGTCAATTTGAGGAATAAGGATAGCGGTATGATTGGGATGTGTTAAGAGCGAATAATCGGTTTCATATCGATCAAAGGAGCCAATCAAAGTATGATTGTTTTGAAAAGAGGTTTCATTATAATCGGACGGCAAGCTACAATCTAAATTGTCATTTTCACAACTGCAAGAAATAAACTCATAGTCAATTCCAGGCTGAAAATAAGGAACTTGATTCGGGATTGTGGGGCCTATCTCGTAATAAGCTCCTTTATAGGGTTCATATAGTGATGCGATATCCGTCTGGGCTAAGGTGAAATTTCCGAGTTCATCATAGGCAATCGCCTCACGGATTCTAATTTTCTGGCCCACGGTAAAGCTATCCCGACATTCATTATGCCGATACCCCATAAAACTTCTTATGTCTTTTTCAAAAATTTCATACGACGTATCATCACAATTTAGTTTAGAGTCAGTATATAAACATTCTTCGGTAGAATAATTCTCGGAACAGGCAGCTGTATCAACTACACGATCTCCATTGGTTGTGGCGTTATAATTACCGTCGTTACTATCTCGGGTTACTCGTTCACATTCTGCATTGCTCTCCCAACTTTCGAAGGTATGTATTAAATCAAAACAGTGACCAATTTCGTGTGCCATGACATAATTATCTGTCAAACGTTCACCGGTGACAGCAACTGAAGTTCTATTGTAATCCTTAGCAACGCCTGCACAATCCGTGCAATCATTTGGAACGTAAACATTAAAAGAATTCTCTTCAACATAACCATTGAGCTCCGCAAAATCTACCAAAGCATATATCTCATAAGCGTCTATTTCGTAAAAAAGGATAGAATTAAAATGACTATAACCGACATACTTAAAAAAAATATTGATTTCATTGTACTCAATATTTAAATTAGCAACCGCTGTTAAAACATCATCTTGGGTTAACGGATAATCACTTGTCCCATCCTCACGATTAATACCCCAAAAAAATACATTATAGACAATTGGTTCCAGATTCTCCAACAGCGCAGGGTCTATAGAGTAACTATACACCCCGGGAGGATCTGGAGGACTGTCGTCATAGGTTCTACAAAAGTTATCTCCCGTTTGAGAAAAACTAGCAGATATTATGAATAAGAACAGTAAAAAAGACATTTTTAATCTCATAGAAATGGGTTTGATGATTAGTTAATTGTTGATTTGAAAATATCAAGGGGAAGCAACGAAAGGTACTCACAAATAGTCAACAACCTAAAAACTGTACAAGCAATTCATGAATTGAAGGCATAAAAAAAGCGACCCAATGGGTCGCTTTTTTACTTTATATAAATTTGAATTACTTCAGTTTTTTCTTCACTGCTACTTCCTGGAACCCTTCCACGATATCGCCTTCTATGATGTCGTTGTAGTTTTTCACCTGCAGACCACAATCGTATCCTTTGGCTACTTCTTTCGCATCATCCTTGAATCGCTTTAACGAGCTCAATTCACCTGTAAAAACAACCACTCCTTCACGGATTAATCGAATACCTGAGTTACGTAATATCTTACCGTTAGTAACCATACAACCTGCAATGGTTCCCACTTTAGATATCTTAAAGGTCTCTCTAATTTCGGCAGTACCTGTAATCTCCTCTTTCATTTCTGGAGACAACATTCCTTCCATGGCGTCTTTCAAGTCGTTGATAGCGTCATAGATGATCGAGTACATTCTGATATCGATTTCTTCCTTATCGGCAATCTGACGAGCATTACCCATTGGGCGCACGTTAAATCCAATAATAATCGCATCGGAAGCTGAGGCTAGTAGCACATCACTTTCGGTAATCGCTCCTACTCCTTTATGAATAATATTTATTTGTATCTCTTCTGTAGTTAACTTCAAGAAGGAATCGGTTAATGCTTCAACAGATCCATCCACATCACCTTTCAAGATAATGTTCAATTCTTTAAAGTCTCCTAATGCTATACGACGTCCAATTTCATCTAAAGTAATATGACGTTGCGTTCGCACAGATTGTTCACGTTGTAACTGTGTACGTTTGGTCGCAATATCTTTGGCTTCACGTTCATCTGCAAATACATTGAACTTATCACCTGCTTGTGGCGCTCCGTCCAAACCTAAGATTGACACTGGTATTGAAGGTCCCGCATTCTCGATTTTCTTACCACGCTCATCATGCATGGCTTTTACCTTACCACTATGCTGACCAGCCAATACGTAATCTCCAATATTCAGAGTACCACCTTGCACCAATATGGTAGAAACATATCCACGTCCCTTATCCAAAAAGGCTTCCACTACGGTACCATTCGCCAATTTGTTTGGATTGGCCTGAAGCTCTAATAATTCGGCTTCCAATAGCACTTTTTCAAGAAGTTCGCTCACACCTTCTCCGGTTTTGGCCGAAATATCGTGTGACTGTATTTTTCCTCCCCAATCTTCTACTAATAAGTTCATTGCGGCAAGGCCTTCTTTAATCTTTTCCGGATTAGCGGCAGGCCTATCAATTTTATTAATGGCAAAAACAATGGGTACTCCCGCTGCCTGAGCATGCGAAATGGCCTCTTTGGTTTGCGGCATAATATCGTCATCTGCTGCCACTACAATAATAGCAAGGTCTGTTACCTGTGCACCACGTGCACGCATCGCGGTAAACGCTTCGTGACCTGGTGTATCTAAAAAGGCAATTTTTTGACCACTTTCCAACTGAACCCCGTAGGCTCCAATATGCTGTGTAATTCCACCAGATTCCCCAGCAATTACATTTTCTTGTCGGATATAATCCAGTAAAGATGTTTTTCCATGATCTACATGTCCCATGACCGTAATAATTGGCGCACGTGTTTCTAGATCTTCCGGAGCATCTGCTTCTTCTTGAACAGCTTCTTCAATATCTGCTGTTACAAACTCAAGGGAGTATCCAAATTCATCGGCAACAATAGTTAACGTTTCCGCATCCAATCGTTGGTTCATAGTCACCATCATTCCTAGCGACATACAAGCAGAAATTACTTGAGTAACCGGCACATTCATCATGGTAGCAACCTCGCTCACTGTAACAAACTCCGTTACCTTGAGTATCATGCTTTCCGCATCCTGCAATGCCTGTTCGTCTTCTGTTTTTTGACGGTGGGTATCTCGTTTCTCTCTACGATATTTTGCTCCTTTACCTTTGGAAGATTTTCCTTGAAGTTTTTCGAGCGTTTCTCTTACTTGTTTTTGTACTTCTTCTTCGCTCGGCTCCTCTTTTGGCACATGGGTCCGACCCTTGCCTCCTCGTCCTCTATTATCGCGAACATTAATTCCACTTCCTTTAGAAGGTTCTTTACTTATACGTCTTCTACGACCCTTTTTCTCACCACCTTTATCATCGGCCTTCTTAACATCTTTCTTCTTCTCCGGTTTTTTAAACTGTGAAAGGTCAATTTTCTTTCCTGTAAAGTTGGGTCCGTCTAATTTTTTATACTGCGTTTTAACCTTATCGGAGCCAAGTTTCGATTCTTTTACTTCTTCTTCTTGGACTTCTTTAGTTTCTTCTTTAGCGGCAACCTCAACTGCTTTTCCTTTAGGAGCTTCTGGAGTTTTCTCCGCAACGACAGCCACTTCCTTAACCTCATCTTTTACCTCTTTCTTAACAGGGGTCTCCTCTTTAGCTTTTACGGCTTTCTTTTTCTCAGGCTTCGCTTCTACCACAGGAGCTTCCACAACTGGTTCGGGTGCGGCTTCCTCTTTAGGAGCTTCAACCTTGGCAGATTCTTTAGCAGTTTTGCTTCCTTCCAAATCAATCTTTCCAACCTTTTTGGGGCCTTCGAGCTTGGCTTCGGCTTTGATCACACGGGATACTGGCTGTTTTTCTTCCAGTTCCTTTTCGCGTGCCAATCGCAATTCTTCTTTCTCCTTGCGCTTTTCCTCGCCGACTTCTTTAGAAGCAACCTTTTTACTTTTATCTGTTTGAAATTCATCAAAAAGCACTTGGTATTCGGCATCACTAATTTTGGTAGTAGGGCGTGGCTCGACATCATATCCTGTGGTAGCTAAATGTTCCACGGCACGATCAAGCGAGATGTTGAATTCTCTTAATACCTTACTAAGTCTCATTGTTTTTACTTCAGCCATAAAATGCTATCCTGTTATTCTTTTTCAATTTTTGAACCGTAAATGTAATCAAACTTTCGACTACTCTTCGAATTCTTCTTTCAATATATTTACCACTTCCTGAATCGTTTCCTCTTCAAGATCGGTACTAGAAACTAAAAATGGCACTCCTTTCTCGAGTACACTTTTGGCCGTTTCCAAACCAATTTTTTTGAATTCTTCGATAACCCATCCTTCGATTTCATCAGAGAATTCTGTTAATTCTACATCTTCTTCAGCTCCTTCTCGCAACACGTCAATTTCGTAACCTGTTAGTTGACCAGCCAAACGGATGTTATGTCCACCACGTCCAATCGCTTTAGAAACCTCTTCTGGTTTCAAAATTACTTCGGCACGTTTTGTTTCTTCATTTACTTTAATTGAAGTGACTCTCGCCGGACTCAAAGCACGTGTTATAAATAGGTTTAAGTTATTGGTGTAATTAATTACATCAATATTCTCATTTCCTAACTCACGAACAATTCCGTGGATACGTGACCCCTTCATTCCAACACAAGCTCCTACTGGATCAATACGATCGTCATACGAATCTACTGCTACCTTGGCTTTTTCACCAGGAATACGCACTACTTTTTTAACGCTAATCAGTCCGTCAAAAACTTCAGGAATTTCCTGCTCAAATAATTTCTCTAAGAACAATGGATTAGCACGCGACATTACAATCGCAGGCTTGTTTCCTTTTAATTCTACACTTTCAATAATCCCTCGCACATTATCTCCTTTTCTAAAGAAATCGGATGGAATTTGCTTGTCCTTCGGAAGAATGATCTCGTTTCCGTCGTCATCCAACAATATCACAGCACGATGACGTATGTGATGCACCTCTGCGGTGTAAATCTCGCCTTCTAATTCCTTAAAGTGCTTATAAATATTCGTATTATCGTGTTCATGGATTTTCGAAATCAAGTTTTGACGCAAGGCCAAAATAGATCTTCTACCCAAGTTAATCAATTTTACTTCTTCGGAAACATCCTCACCAACCTCAAAATCGTCTTCAATTTTATGAGCTTCGCTTAATGAAATTTCCTCATTCTCATCTTCTACTTCTCCATCTGCTACCACAATTCGGTTTCTCCAAATTTCCAAATCCCCTTTGTCGGGATTGATAATGATATCAAAATTATCGTCACTTCCGTATTTCTTCTTTAAAGCATTTCTAAACACGTCTTCCAGTATCGCCATAAGCGTTACTCTGTCTATCAGCTTATCATCTTTAAATTCTGAAAATGATTCGATCAACGCTAAATTCTCCATATCATTCTAATTAAATGTTACCATAACTTTTGCTTCTACAATATTTTGATAAGGCACGACGGCCTTCTTTCCTACAGTTACTTTCCCTTTACCAATTGGTTTGGGTTCCCGAGCTTTCCATTCTAAGGTGACGTCCTCTTCATCGACAGCCGTCAATTTTCCTTCAATAGTTTCTGTCTTCGTTTTTATATGAAGGGTACGTCCCAAGTTTTTCTTGTATTGACGCCCTTGTGTCAAAGGTTCAGAAACACCTGCCGACAAAACTTCCAACGAAAAATCCACTTCTTCACGATCCAAATTGTGTTCGATACCTCGGCTCACTGCCATGCAGTGTTCAACCTTAACACCTTCATCACCATCAATAATCACGCGTATATGATTGCTCTCATTAATTGAAAGATCAATTAAAAAGAGAGACGGATTCTCATCCAATACATTTTGTAACAATTCAGTAACTTTTCCTCGCATCATTTTTGGCTATAAAAAGAGGGGACTTATCGTCCCCTCACCTCTTGCTCCTTATTTCGGTGCAAATATACTATAAATTTCGAAATTATAAAAATGGTTGGGTCTCATTATAATTTTGTAATTTAATACTGCCAAAACCTTCCAGTTTTAATGCTTATGTACGGCTAAAACAGCTCTCACAATCTCTTATATATGGAGACCTTTGCTGTTCTTTTCTACATATCAGCCTTTATAGGAGGAAGATAATCTAACTTATATGAAACGTATCCTCGTTCCCACCGATTTTTCAAACCAAGCCGAAAACGCACTTAAAGTAGCTGCTCAAATAGCTCGTAAAAACGACAGTGCTATTTATTTGGAACATTCCTTAAACATGCCATCACATCTCAATGATGTAGGGCAAACTGGAACACTTCCCGAGTCGCTCTATTTTATTCGGCTCGCCGAAAATGAATTTGAAAAACTTCTAAAGAAACCCTTTTTGCACGATATTGAAGTGCATGAAGCCATTGGTCATGGTGAGATTTATAACGACATTAAACAAACTGTTCAAGAAAAAGATATCGATCTAGTTATCATGGGATCCCATGGATTGAGCGGTTTTAAAGAAATGTTTATTGGCAGTAATACTGAAAAAGTAGTCCGCACTTCGAATATCCCTGTGCTTGTAATCAAAAACGAACATGCCCACTTTGAAATTAGCGATTTTGTGTTCGCTACCGATTTTTCCGAAGAATGTAGAAAACCCTTCTCGGTAGCTCAAAATTTTGCCAAAGACGTCAACGCCAAATTGCACCTGCTTTATGTGAATACGCCTAGCGGATTTAAAACAACTTCGGAAGCCAATGCCATGATGGAAAAGTTCATTAAAGGTATGGGTGTGGAAAATTACACCCTCAATGTTTATAATGATTCCTCTGTCGAAAAAGGCATTTTAGGTTTCGCAAGAGATAACAATGCCCAACTCGTAGGCATGAGCACGCATGGCCGTAAAGGAATTGCACACTTTTTCAATGGAAGCATTAGTGAGGATTTGGTGAATCACGCCAACATGCCCGTGATTACTTTTAAGATTTAATGCATAGCATTTGTCCACTAAATTAATAAGCCCCAATTATAATACAAAAAGGTTGAATTTCCTTCGCGCTGTATTTATAGATTAACAATTAAAAGCTGTCGTTCTTCCAACGCATCTAGCAATATTTTAATATAATCGTTAATATTTTTTTGGACACGTTCGGCATCAACAATCTCTATTTCACCTTGCCAGAGCAATTCCCGTTCTTTTCCTGGACATATGCAGTAAATAGAGGTTTCGGTATGATACACTTGATATTGTTCGTCTTGGTCGTTACTGTAAATATGCTGATAGGTATAGTAATAATCCTTGAATGTATCATTACTGCCAGTTATATTTCGATACGACTGTGCTAGGGAGACCCTACTTTCTTGACCCGTCACTTTGGAGAATAAAACGGCATCGAAGCCTGCTTCTAATAAATTATTTTCAATTTCGTCCAATTGGGATTCAGACTGCTGCCCATCGGTAAATGATTTCTCAAAAAAATCGATACTCTTTACGGCAATAACGCCTTTTTTTTCTAGTGCCTGAGTTACCTTGCTTTCAAAATTTCTTCTCAGCTCGGTGTCCGCAGAAATTCCAACAACCAATACTTTATTGGCTTCAAAATTATAAGCATCTGGACTTTTCCATTCATTGACCAATTTACTGGTCGAACAGCTCGTTGTAAAAATTAATAGGGTGATATAAAAAGCTAAGGTTCTCATAATATTGGTGCTTATCTGGGTTACTATTCCATGGGTCATTTAAGACCTTCCTTTCTCACATTAATGAGTTCTAATTCTACCTCCAAAGCTAGTTGAGCTAACTATAAAAAAAAATGACATTCGTCACATGAACAGTTCTATTCGTGTAAAACAAGAAAGGGAATTCTGGTGTGGTAACTAATTGTAGCCACCGAGGGTTTAAACAGTAATCGTTGAAAAAAATTGATGTTCTTCGCTACCATCGCGATCATATCGATTTGTTCATCCTGAATAAAAGTGGACAAGGCGTTTTGAAGGTCATCGCTGTTTTGGAAATGGAACTGATGGGGCTTGTCTATCAAGAAATCGTCTAAAAATTCTTTAGTCTCAACCTGAAGTGGGCTTAATTTATGATTCTTTTTAGTGACATGGAGGATATGTATCCAGGCATCATTAATACTCATAATTTCGGCCAACGTAAGTAGCACTTTGTTTTTATAATAACTATTAAAATCGGTTGGAAATACAATGCGTTTCGGTTTTGTATACACAGCATGTTCAGGGATTACTAAGGTGGGGCATTTTACGCGGGTAATCACCTCTCCTGTTCTACTTCCAATGGCTACTTCCTTTAAACCAGAAGCCCCTTTGGTTCCCATGAGAATGAAATCAATTTTCTTTTTATCTACGGTATGTTTTATTCCATCAATAAATAAGGACTGTTCATGTACGGCATAAAATTTATGGTTTGTTCTAAAAAATAAAGCCTCGATTCGATCAATAATTTGCTGCAATTGGTCTCCAACCTCAGTGCCATTGTATACATCCAAAACAATTCCATTGGCCACCGCATCCTTGGAGGAATCGGGGCTATCAAAAAAGCTTACGTGTAGCAAATAAAAGGTAACAAGCTCCTTCTGAAAGAACTGCACGCCATATTTAATAGCGTTCCATGAGTTTTCAGAAAAGTCTGTTGGAACTAAAACATTAATCATTCTAATACATTAAACAAACAAATGTATTGGGATGGTTACGCTAAAAAAATGATAAAAATCAGTTTTACTCAACTATCTGGAGTCTTTCTAGGTCCAGAATTCGAATGTTACGCCCTTCAATTTCAATAAGGCCGTCTTTTTTAAAACTTGAGAGGGTTCTAATGAGGCTTTCGGTGGCAATTCCTGCAACACTGGCAAGATCATATCGGGAAATCTTAATTCCTTCACCAGTATCTTTCTGAAGGATTTGAGCAAATTGTAGAATGGTCTGGGCTGTCTTCTTTTTTACCGAGCTATAGGCCATTTGTAACAGCTGTTCCTTAATTTCATGCAGGTTATCGGTAAGGAGATCCATTAATTCAAGGGAGACACTATTGCTCTTCTCCAAAATACCCTTCAACTCTTTTTTTGAAATTCCTGAAAGCTCCACTGCTTCCATTGCTGTGGCCGATTCGTGATGAGGCATGTTTTCGACAAAGGAGGTAAAGCCCAAGAAGTCGTCCGCCTTGTACAATGCAGTTATCAATTCCTTACCACTTTCGTCCATCTTATGAGTCTTAATAACTCCTTTTATTATTAAAAAGACATAATTGGAATGCACCCCTTCCTTATAGACGACATCACCAGCTGTATGTTGGTATATAGCTCCTTCGTCATCGAAAAAATTCTTTAATTCATTGAGACTCCTGAGGGCTCCTTCAGGCTGAGAGATTGGTTTTTTTTTTGAATCTTCGCTTATTCTAGCGGACAAAATTTCCGCCTTCGCCAAACGACTTTCGATGGCACTAATTAATTCTTCTTCTTCAAAAGGCTTGGTCAGATAATCGTCTGCACCCATGTCCATTCCCTTCCTAATTTCTTTGTGCTCCGTTTTTGCAGATAGAAAAATAAATGGGATTTGCGTTGTTTTTGGATCCTCAGACAAGACTTCTAAAACGCCGTAACCATCTACTTCTGGCATCATGATATCGCAAACTACAATATCTGGCATTTCCGCCATAGCTTTTTCAATGCCTATCTTCCCATTTGGAGCTGTAATGACCTTATAGTTAGACAACTCTAAGAGCTCCGCTGTATTTTCTCTAAGGGCAGCGTCGTCTTCAATAATGAGAATCGTTTTCATTTATGGTTGGATTATGTTGGCGGGTAATTGGATCATAAACGCACTTCCTTTCCCTTCAATACTGGTAAAGGTAACATAGCCGCCGAGGTTTTCCAAATGACTTTTGACAATATTCAAGCCTATTCCGGTTCCTTGATCCAATAAGGCGTTCTCCGCTCTAAAATATCGATTGAAAATAAACTTTTGCTCTTTTTCTGGAATACCAATACCATGGTCTTTAATCAAAATGGTTAGTCCGCTCTTATCGGCATCCACCTCTATATCCACGCTTGTGTTTTCTCCCGAATATTTAATCGCGTTACCAATGACATTAACAAGCACCAATTCTAAAATTTTCTCATCAAACTCAATGAGCATCTCATCAATGTTGGTCGGATAATTAATTTTCTGACCATTTTTGAGCAACATATTGGCGTCGTAGATAACTTCATTGATCACCTTGCTCAATGGAAAAGTGCTAAATTTATAATTTACTTTCCCGCTTTCAATTCTTTCAATAGACAGAAAATCGTTAATAATATTATTTAAATATTTCACCTTATTTCGAATGGTCTTTAGGTGCTTCTCTCTCTTTTCTTGCTGTTCCGTTTGAGTGTACTTTCCAGCAAGGGTAGCCGAGGTCAATATTCCACTCAAGGGTGTTTTAAATTCATGCGAAACCAAGGAAAGAAATTTGGTTTTTAAATCGTTTAACTCCTTTTCTTTGGTAAGTGCTTCAGTCAATTGTTGGGTTCTTTCCTTTACAGTGCGCTCTAGGTTTTCGGTGTAGTTTTTTCGTTCTGTTATATCGGTGACGATCGCCATTATAAAACCCTCGTCATTTAAGGTGAACGGATTTAAACCAGCCTCTAATGGAAATTCAACGCCCTCTTTTGTAACGCCGAATAAATCTCGCCCGCGGCCCATTTGTCTTTTGTCACTATGAGCTACAAATCGATTAAAATGATCACCATGTCCATGTCTATGCTTTTGCGGAATGAGAATGTTGAGCGGCTGCTCTAGCAACTCCTCCTTTTCATAACCGAACATCTCATTAGCCGCCCCGTTGGTAGCCACAATCATTTGAGCTTTGTCCACCACCACAATTCCTTCCGAAACCGACTCGAAGATGGTTTCAAAAACATGGTCGCTGGTCTTTTTAAAAAGATTCATATATCAAATATAATCATTTATAGGGGTTGGGTCATAGCTGATATTTATCATAGAAAAATGAATTGATACTTTCTAGTTTTACGGAACCATTTAAAAACACAACAATGAATAATTCTGAAAAACCACAAGTGTTACTTTATCAGGAAATTGGACAATTATTCTATGCCATTGCAGCAGCGGATAAGGTCGTTCGCAAAGCCGAATACGAAGCATTGAGAAATCTGGTGAAACTGGAATGGTCGAGCATGAATGATTATGTAGATGAATTTGGTGTCAATGCGGTCTATCAAATGGAAATTGTTTTTGATTGGTTCGACTACGAACAATTGGACGCCAACGATTGCTTTAAAAGTTTTGCTCAGTACTATAAAGATCACAAAAATGTTTTTAGTGAAAATCAAAAGCAACTCCTCTGGAAAACAGCCAATGCCATTGCGGGTTCCTTTGCAGGGAAAAACAAATCGGAGCTTATACTGCTTGCAAAATTGCATTTACTACTTCAGAAAGAAAATTGAAAGCTGACAAAAGTCATATTTTATGAATCACAAGCCAGCTACATTTGACCAACATTTAACACTCGAATTATGATAACATACGACCAAATAGTTGAGGATTATAAAGAGAATTTTTATGGTATTTCATCGATTGCAATTATCGCCTCCACTTGCCTAGGCTCCATAGCTGCTATGATGAGCTTATTTAGTGGTAATGGCTTATTGCCGATGTTTCTTGTTTTTCTATCGGTCGTAGTTTGTTGCACCCACTTAGTGGCATTTTTGTCGGTTCAAAAGCCGAAAATTATATTAAACCTGCTCTTTTTAAGTTTAATTGTTAACACCCTACTTATCATTGTAAATAGTATCTTTTGGTAAACTTTTTAGCAAGTTTTTAAGGCGAACTTTTAATTAAGTTCACCTTTTTTTTGCTGATAGATATCATATTTTTTCTGAAAGGATACGGTTAATTTTATAGGAAACAAATCCGTTACTATGAAAGCAATCATTCCCCTACTACTGTTGGCAGGTGTTTTCGCTTGTAAAAATGAAGTCACAGAAAATGAATTACCCATTGCCAATGACCCCGTGTCCGAAACGCTTACCGTTCTGGAAGATGGTTTGGATGTGGCACGTGAAGATGTAGAACTCAACAAAGAGCAATCCATTCAAATTAAGCAACAGGAACTAATCCAATTGGTGGATGAAAAAGAGGAGTTGGAAGCGCTGTTGATTGAAAAATCCTATGTCAAAGATGAGGATGAATTCAGCATCGATTTTCACTATCCTTTACTGAATGAAAACCTAAAACCTTCCTATGTCAATTTCAATGAATACATTAACGATACCTACGTAGACATCATTGGCACCGAAGCTGGAATTTTAGAAGACAAGGCCCTTATTTGCGACACCATTCGCACCCAGCGCTACAAGGAAAAACGTTTTATCGATTATAAAATCTACAATGTCAACGATCAATTAGTGAGCGTGCTATTCTATAAGGAGAATTTCTACTCCGGAACCCTGCATCCTACCTATTCCTTCGATTGTTTGAATTTCGACCTCAACCGTTCCATTTTTATGAATTACGACGATTTCTTTGTGGAAGGCTCTGAAGAGGAACTCCGCGAGATTTTAAATGAAGTGATCGTGGCTCAAATTAACACTGGCGATATGTACTACGACTGTTGGGAGGTCTCGGAAGATGACTTTTTCGAATACAAAGACAATTTTGTGTTGGACGATATGTCAGTGGAGTACTATTTTGATGATTGCGTGGTTTGTCCTAGCTATACTGGAAGTTATTCAGTAAAAATTCCGCTAGAGCTACTACTTCCTGTTTTAAAAAGATATGATGTGAACCCTTTGGTTTTTTAAAATTACAACGATGAGATTAATTGGAACTTTATACGCAGTGGTTTATATCTTAATGGTATTGACCGCATTTATCCTACCCTCTTTTTCTTCGGAAGCATATTCTATGGTGGGCAATTCATTGAGCGAGCTGGGCGCTCAATCCACGCCAGGGAACTGGATCATGAATAGTGTTTTTATTCTACTCAGTATCGTTACCGTTTTATTGGGAGCCAAGGTGCTACGTCGCTTTTGGATTCCTTTATACTTACTCTACTTTTTTGCCATTGCCTTAGGGTTTACGGCCGTTTATCAGCATGCGCCCATTTCAGATATGTTCTATTTAGAAAGCGAACACATCACCCACTCTATTTTCTCATTGATCACCGGAGTGGCATTTTCAGCCTATTGTATTGCCATTGTGTTTACCATTTCCAAATCGGTTGATAAAGCCTTGGCCTTTTTTATGTTCTGTCTTGCCATAGGTCTCTCCCTTTTAATGGTTACTTATCCACAATATCGAGGCGTTTTCCAACGAACGTTATTTATTACCACCTTCGCATGGATCTTCTATTCGTTAGTCACTTTTAAGCCACAAGAAGCGCTAAAAAAAGGCAGTGGAGATACCTATTTCCAGGGGTAGACTTCACTTCTTCATCTTAGTGTTCCAATCATTAACGGCTGCGATACGCTAAATCAATTCCGAAGTAGAAAACAAAACCTCCTAAAAATAAAAGAAGGAAGCTCTTTTCAGAACCTCCCTCCCTTCATAAATCGGCCGTTTGGCATCAACCATTTATATTTTGAACGTGATCACCGGAATGTTAGAGTGATTCACTAGCTCTTCTCCAATACTGCCCGTGAAAAAGTGAGCCAAACCTCTACGCCCGTGGGTAGGAATTAAAATAGCATCGGCACCATAGGCGTTGCTGAACGTAAAAATCCCATCTTCGATCGTGGTATCACAGAAGTAATTAATTTCGTCGTACAAATCCATACTATTACCTTCGGCATGTGCCAGGAACTTAAAAGCGCGCTCCTGCATTTCACTGGTTCTTTTAAAACGTTCCGGAGTGTTGATGTACAGCAATTCGAATTTACTATCAAACATCTCAGCGAGGGCTTTTGCTTTTTGGAAAGCAGGAACATAGTCCAGTGAAAAATCACAAGCGAAGACCATCTTATCGATCTCTAAATTCATGATTCTATGTTTTATCACTAAAACCGGAACCTCAGAGGTTCGCACCACCTTTTCGGTATTGGAACCTACAAATACCTCTCGCAACCCACTGCTTCCATGCGAGCCCATTACTATTAAATCGGCTTCATGTTCCTTCGCTACGGCATGGATTTCAGTAAACACCTTATAATTCTGAACAATGGTATCCACCTTCACATCTTTGAGATAATCCTTTCCCATAAAGTCGTTGAATCGCTTTTCGGCCAACTTCATATAGTACATGGCCTCTAAAACCTCCTGGGAATCGTCTTTGGTAAGCACTGCTTCCGAAAGGCCCATCATATGTAAAGCGACAATTTCGGCATCGTAGGTTCTTGCTAGTTGAGCGGCAACTTCCAAAGCGTATTCAGAATGTTCGGAGAAATCTATGGGTACGAGTATTTTTTTCATGGGTATGATTTAAAAGTTAAAAAATGGCTTAATGATGGGTTCTAACGGCTTTGCGTTTTTTGAGTTGTTTCTCTAGGTCGGAGATCGTTTCTTTTACGGCGCTCTCAAAATTAGCTTTCGTAGATGAAGCAAAAATCCTGGGACCTGGAGCGCTTAGCTCCATTTCGCAAACCTTATTTCTCCCGTCGTGGTCTTGGGCTGTTTTAAAGTGAACGTCGGCCTTGATGACCCAATCGTATTTTTCGGATAGTTTTTGGAGTTTGTCGATGGTGTATTCATCCATCGTCTCACTGCGCTGCATTTTTACATATTGAATGGAAACAGTCATAAGTAGCAATTTTAATGATACTTCAAAACTACTACGAAGGGGGGAGGGAAAATATGATATTGGTCAGGTTGGGGAAGAGATGCAGGAGGTTTAATGGGGTGTTGGCTTGGCACCAGTCTGAGACTGGCGCTAGCGGGGGAAACATAAAACATTTTTGCCCTATAAAAATAACCTAGTTGCCATCACTAGATAGCTGGAAATTTGAGACTCGTACCCGCGGAGAAGGCACAAATCCACAACTTTATGCAATTAGGTTATTGCTAGTCCAATTACTCCAAATTTTCTTTTACCCAGTTTTCCAATTCTGAGGCATTCATCTTAATTAGTTTTTCAACTTTTTTATCCTTTTTCATTCCGACACCTTTATTCAATGTGTAGACTTTTAAAAGGCTTTGAAATCCGGCAAGATTGCATTTAAGTTGATTATCCTTTTCGGTTGGGTTTTCAATGGCAAATTTTGACCAACCTCCGAGAAAGGTGATCAATAAATCAGAATTTTTCCGAGTTAACTCAGACTGAAAATCTTGTACACCAATGGTGATCGTTGGAGTCCCCATCATCCATTTTAAGATGAATGCATTCGCTTTTATTCTCTTTTCACTTTGTTTTCCAACTTCAGTGTTTTCTAACCAATTTATTCCATCAACAACGTTTTTTTCTTGTTTTTTATAATCCACCTCATTCTCTAAAGTAGGATTGTTGGGGACATAAAAGTCTTGAGCAAATGTGGTGCTGAAAGAGATTAGTAAAAGAAAGCTAAGGGTGATTCGTTGCATGTGTTTCATTGTTTGAATTAAAAAAAAAAATAACTCAGGCTTACCCAAATATAGAACTTTCTTAATCCAAATAGGTAAGAGAACCCAAAATATGGAGGTACATAAGCGCACGGCTATAAAAACAAAAAACTTACCATCACCAGATAGCAACGAATTTAAGACTCCCGTTAGCAGATACAATGTAATTGTTTTATCTTTTTGTGATGTTATCTACCTAAAAACTAAAAGATAATAATTATATTAGCGTTAATTAATAACTTTAACACAACATCAACTAATAATTTTAGCGCAGCGCTAATTAATAACTTTAGCACAACATCAATTAATAACTTTAGCCTTTTAAATTGATACATACCCCGTAGAAAGATGACAACACCTAGTGAAAAATTAGCAGCATCATTGGAGAAGTTGAAAGAGCTTCAAGACGCCGGAAATATCGCAATAAAGGCAAACGATTTGACTAGAGTTCATAGAGAAAGACTAGTAACTAATGGATTTATAAGAGAGGTAATAAAGGGTTGGTATATAGCTACTCCTCATGACAAGCAACAAGGAGATAGTACTTCTTGGTTTACTTCTTTTTGGGAGTTTTGTTCCAGGTATTTAGAAGATCGATATGGAGAAGACTATTGTATTTCAGCAGAACAATCTTTAATGCTTCATTCCGGAAACACAGTAGTGCCTACACAGTTAATAATCAGGTCAACTAAAGGCAACAATTCTCCGACATCATTATTATTTGGAACCTCAATATTCGTTATGAAGTCTTCTTTACCTGATGTAGCAAAGATAGAAATTAAAAATGGTGTTAGAATGGTGAATTTGGTTTCATCAATAATTCACAGTACTCCATCTATTTTTACTAAGCAATCAATCGATTCGAGAACAGCGCTTATGATGATTAAAGATTCTTCCGAGTTATTAAATGTTTTACTAAATGGCGGACATTCTACAGTTGCTAGCAGATTAGTCGGTGCATATAGAAATTTAGGTCAAAATAAAATAGCAGATGAAATATTAAAAACAATGAAATCTGCAGGATATACTATTCGAGAGCTGGACCCATTTGAAGGTCCAACACCCATTAAATTTGATGCTAGAGAACGATCTCCTTATGTAAATCGAATAAAGTTAATGTGGCATACTATGAGAAAGGAAATAATCAAAATTTTTCCAAAGGCTCCAGGAATTCCGGATGACATAAATACTTATATGCAAAAGATTGAAGCACTTTATGTAACCGATGCGTATCATTCTCTATCCATTGAAAAATACAGAGTTTCGCCAGAACTTATAGAAAGAGTTCGAACTGGTTCTTGGGATGCTAAAGAAAATGAAGGCGATAGAAAACAAAAAGATGCTATGGCTGCAAGAGATTACTGGCAGGCTTTTAATGCAGTCAAGGAGACTATTAAACGTATTTTTAATGGTGACAATGCAGGTAAAGTAATAAATGAAGAGCATGGTGATTGGTATCGCGAATTATTTGCGCCAAGTGTTACTATTGGATTGTTAAAACCGTCAGACTTAGCTGGTTATAGAAATGCCCAAGTTTACATTGGTAAATCAAAACATAAACCAATAAATAAAAGTGGAGTCAGAGATGTAATGCCCTTACTATTTGATTTACTAGAAAATGAGGAAGAGGCAAGTGTTAGATCGGTATTAGGACATTTTATGTTTGCTTTTACTCATCCATATATGGATGGTAATGGCCGTATGGGAAGGTTTTTAATGAATACGATGTTAGTCTCAGGAGGTTATCCTTGGACTGTTATCCCAGTGGAAGAGAGAGAAAGATATATGGATGCATTAGAGAAGGCGAGTGTAGAAAAAAATATTAAACCGTTTGCAGAGTTCATCGCTTATTTAGTTGAAGCTGGCTTAAAAGGTAAACCAATTGCAGCAAAAGTGTCATCAACCAAATAGTAGGAAATTCGAGACTCGCGCTAGCTAGCGGGGGCATACTCAGAATTAATTTTAGCCTTTTTTATGCTATTTAATCCAAAGACGATTTATTATAGATGACCGGCATTTGTCCTTTCCACTTATTCCATAATGCAGTATCATTAATTAGATGCGCCATAAAATGACCTACGTTAATACGACTGGTTTTACCTGCATTGAAAATGGCACTTCTAATGGGTGAAGGATGTATTTCATACTCGGTGACTTCTTCCTCAAGAGTTAAACCGTCTGGACGTACAGCAACCCATTCAATGAATTGATCATTTTGACCCATTTGGGTTCTCAAATAGTCCGCAGCTTTTTCATTATCTACATGAGGTGGTAAGAGCAGGCGAATAAGTCCAATAACACACTTTTGCGCAAATGAAATAGGCTCATTGAGGTCTCGATTACGATTGCCGGTAGTATTCATTAAGATAAACCGAACTGGCTGCTCTGGTTTGTTGGTTTTTACAGCATCACATAGTCTACGAGTGGCATCTGTAACCAATTTTCTAGGTTGCCCATAGATGCCTTTCCAATTCATAGTATGCCCGAGACAGGATACAATTGCTTGACAGCCCTTCACATGTTCGCTCATTTCGCTGTCACTAAGGTCTAAGACACTTGCGGAGATTATGAGTACATCTTTATTGTTTTTCCAATGTTCTGGTAGCTTCTCCGGTGATCTTACAATCACCTTGACGCTTTGCCCGCTATTCAAAAGTTGTTCAACTAATTTACTACCCGTTGCTCCACTTGCACCTACTACTAAAGTTGTCATATTTTTAAGTCTTATTTATAAGTTTTCCTTACCCGCTTTCCTCCAAAAGTAAATAGCAAAAACAGTTGTTATTATTGGAATCATAAACCCATATTCATCAATCCAAAAGGTAGTCTTATCGTTAGAAATGGTTAACGGCGTACATATTTTTTGAATGTAAATATTATGAACAGAATGGTATATAGCTGCAGGCCATAAACTATTCGATTTAAAGGTATAATAAGCCAAGATTACTGAAATTCCAATAATCATAATGGAAAAAGCTCCCATATGCAGTAAGAGGTTTTCACCGCCGCCATACATTAAATTGATTATCGGAAAATGCCAAATGGCCCAAATAATTCCGCTTACGATCGCTAGTGCCTTAAATGACATTACTTTTCTCAATTCGAATATTAAAAAGCCACGCCAACCAATTTCTTCTCCTAAGGTTGAGCCTAAATTTTTAATTACTCCAACCGTTAATAGTAGAAAAATCATAACGACTATTACGAGTGTTTGATTAGATTCAGCAAGACCTAATTCGTTACTCCACCGCGTAATTCTTTCCGTATTTATAAGATTTCCAAAACCAAATAGCCAAATCAGGACATATGCTATTGAAACATACAAAAGGGGGGTGATGTATGAGAGTTTCAAGTATTTAAGTTCTTTTAAACCCCAAGGCAAACTAAAAATAGAACGCTTCTTGATTTTCAGGGTAATGAATGCTGCTAAAGCGGGTGAGATCATCAAAGCGCCAATATAAATGCTTGTTGGGTTTAGTTTTAAAATCGCATAATATGCTATAGAACTTAACACGGTAAGTAGTATTAAAAACAAAATAATTGTTTTCCACGCTTCGCTACGTTCAGATGTTCTTTTTTGCATTTACCTTCTAGATTGGTTATAAAGCAGACGAAGTGAAGAAAACTTTGTTACGTTATTTCGGCCGTTTTATTCTTTTTTTAACTGTTGCTGTATTCTACTACTGTTTCTCAAATTCCAATCCTTTGTGTTTAAGGGTTTTTATTTGATGATTTTCAATTACAAACTCCATTTTTGACTTAACCCCAGGACCTGATAATTCTACCTCAACGGTATCTTCGTCAATTCCATAATAGGCTTCGGACTTTAGAAGTCCCATTTGTACCATTAATTTGTTGTCTTTGATAGTTATTCGAATGGATCTAAATCCATCATTTACGTAATTACCTTGGTATTCAGATACGTTTAAGGTAAGCGACGAAAGTCTATTTCTTCTTTCAGATAGTGCGTTGAGATACCAATCCCAGGCCTGTCGGGTGAAATAAGTTTAATCTTTTGGCCGTACTATCCATGAATATTGAAGAAAGTCTACTCTCTTGTCCCCCATGCAAATAAAACACCGGAAACCCCAAAGAATCGCCATATTCAGTATATCCCAATATTCTACCGTTCGACAACTTAAAAGTATGATCAGTTTTTATAGAATGATTATCATTACTTTTCACCCAATCAATTTCCAACGGACTATTTCCTTGAATGCTTTTACTTACTGGAAGCAATTTATCTGTATAACCTGACATAAGAATTCTAATGAATAATATGCAGCGATTCATTTTTTTACTTTAATTAGTTTTACTAATAGATTGATTCCTTACTGGTTCTCCGCGGAATACAAATACATCATCAACGTAATAGTCTCTAAATTGAGCTGGCAATCCCTGCCCATGGCCTATTGAAGGTTTATTTTGAAGATGATAGTGTAGGTGTGGCTCGGTCGAATTACCACTATTCCCGCTAAGACCTATTGCCTGTCCTTTATCCAGTAAATCTCCGACCATAACAGTAATTGAGTTTTTTACAAAGTGTGCTAAAACTGAAAACTCCTCATTCCCATGGTCAATAATCACATAATTTCCAAAAAGTTGATCTGTATTCGTTTCTCCCGGTATATTTTCGGCTACAGAATTTACCATTTCTACAACTTTCCCAGATCCTGGTGCATAGAGCGTATCTCGATAGCAATAGTAATCTTCGTTTTGTTTTCCATCTCCAATGAAAGTAGAACCATTCTGAATTTGTACTACGTCCATAGCGAATCTTTGGTCATCTAACGTGGCATGGTGATTATTGTCTATAGTTCGGCCGCCCCAAACTACAAACCACGTATCGTTAAATGGTAGCTCTAATGCTGTCATGGTGTGATAATCCAAATAGTCGTCACTTGAAACTTCATCCTTATCACAACCCAACAACATGAGGCAAAGAAGATATGGGATGGGATTATAGAGTATATTCTTAATACTCATATCTTAATTTTTTAGAATTGGTATTGGGATAATTCCTATTGGATAGCCCTCATCATTAACATTCCCGCCATCATCTTCAAAAATGGCATGATGCATAAAAACTACTTCACTACGATCATCAATTAGAAATGATTGCTTAAAATCTTCGACCCTACCATCTGTATAGATGGCCGTTCCGTTAATTTTGTTGACTACTACTTCCTTACCATTAAAAAGTACCGAGAATGTTCCAGCACTATTAAAAGTTATAACTACTTTTTCGCTAAAAATTGCAGCTCCAGCACATTGCATATTATCAAAACCTTTAATATCAATTATAAGATTTTCATCATTAAAGGTTAAGGATTCATTTAGAATCATATCATTATTAGCTGTAACGCATCCTGATGACCAAATGCCATTCATGCTAATTTGATTTCCAGAAATAGTAGTTAAGGTTATTGCTTTTTCAACTGTTGTTGAATCGTCTTTTTGGCAGGATATTATTGCTGGACTTGATAAAACTAATAGCGCAATAACTTTTAGAGATACCGATTGTAATACGTTTGAAATCATTTTGTTTGTTTTAAGTTATACATAATTCATTATGCAAACCTAAGGTGAGCCTAGCTTAAAAATGACATGAAAGAGCCCTGTTTATCTCCTAAAACATGTTCTAGGAGAAGTATTAGGAATTGGTGTCTAAATTGTCCTTGTATTGTTTTGGTGTGATTCCCGTTTGCTTTTTGAAGGCAGCGTAAAATGCCGAACTAGATTTAAATCCGCAGTTTTCAGCGATAGCTACCATGGTATAATTACTTGAAGATTCTTGTGTTATCAATTGTTTGAAGGATTCAATGCGGTAGCTATTTATAAAATCTACAAAATTTTGTTGCATCCCTTGATTGATGGTAAGTGATATGTCTCTAGGTGATAATTGTGTCTTTTCAGAAATCATTGCTAAGGACATATCCTTGTCTAGGAAAAGTTTCTCTTCAGTTATTATTGATTTAATAATCTTGAGATTTCTACTTAATTCACTCGGGCTAATTTTCGAGTTTTCATATTTATCTTTTTTAGCAAAACCAATTTTTCCTGAAGTATGCACATAACTCAGAAAAAAGGCACAAATTCCGAACATCAGGGATAAGTTTAAGGAAAGGAAATCGGGTATAAAAATTCCAAATATTTTTTCCGCCAATAAAAATACTAAGTGTAAAAGCCATGGAACAATAATTAACCAAATAGCTATGCGTATCCATTTTAAAGAATCTGGTAGTGGTTTTATTCTAGCCAATACGAAAAATGAAAGAGCAAAGTAAACGATAAACTGAATATTAAAGATCAGGTAAGCGACGATACCAATTGTTTCATTTATGGGTTGCTCTGATTTGAAATAAATAAGGCTAATTAAATTAAAACTAAAGTAAAGCAAGAACGGTACATAATGAATCCACTTTGGAAAATGCGCTTGTGATTGCTTGGTTTTAATTTTTACAAATAGAAAAATGGAAGGTGCTATTACCAATAATAAAGAATTTGAAAAAATTTCGTAAAACCAAAGTGAATCTATGTAATAGCTGAGGCGAATTATTGCATTTAGTATTATTATTGAAATCGCTACTAACAAATAAATGAGATAAATATTTTCAGGTTTCACTTTTCTACTTTTCCAAAGGGAGAAACACAAAAATATTCCCTGGCCGAACCCAAGAATGTTTAATAGGATGCTGATATCAATTAAAACTCTGGACATGGTTTAAGGTTGCTGTATGTTTTAAAAATTAAGACCCTTAGTTCTGCAAATGAAAAAGCAGTATTTTGATAAATACTAACTTTTCAGATAGCATAAATGTATTAAAAAAAGCGCAAGCCCTAATGACTTGCACTTGCCGCTAGTTATTCTGTGGATTAATATCAGTAGTATTATTCTTTTTATAATTGTTGCTGCATTGTTTTAATGTTTTCTAAAAGAGGTTTTAAAACTCTAATTACCGCTCTTTTATTCAACCAAATAGTAAAGCTATAAAAGAAAGCCAAGCCTATCAAAGTGATTATTTTTAAATTGACACTTAGCGGCAGCACACTGTTCGCGATGCTATTGGTCCAATCGTAATCCGCTGGATTTTCTAAGCCTACTATAAATATGAAATTTGTAATAAAAGATGGGATGGAATACCAATATGCCGCAGAATTTAATAAACTCGCCTGTTGCTGCATGGTTGTTTCCTGATGGGCTAGTTGTGCTGTCATTGACAAAGACAAATTCGTTGTCATATTTTGCTTTCTCGATTTTCTAGATTTGAAAATAACCAAGGCGAACCAAATTATTGACAAAGAGCAAGCTAATTTGGTAATGGGAAACGGAATTTCATATAAAAAATAACTAAAAATAAGTATCCCAATAACCGAGGCAGTAATTTCTCTGACATCTCTATTTCGAATCTGTTTTTGAATGCTATGAACTCTTGCATTTAACTCTCCTACCAATTGATTCGTTTCAATGGAAATCTCGGCCGTTTGAGAAGAATTGTTCCAAATATTTTTTAATTCTTGTTCTAACATTCTAGTTTAGTTTTGGAGTGATGCATTCAAATAATTTCTTTCGGATTCTTTTCATTTTTACGGCTATATGGTTTTCTGATAGTCCAGTGATTACCGAAATTTCTTTATAGGACAAATCGTCCAAATAAAGCACTATTAGCGATGTATCAACACCATTCAAGGTGGCAATGCACTCTTTTAAGAATTTGAATTTTTCTTGCTCAGAAGCATCAATTTCCTTTGCTACAGGCGTAAAATGAATGGATTTGAATCGGTCGGTTTTGGTATTGCTTCTATCAAATTTCATTTTTGACCGTAGGCAGACATTAATCGCAATTTTATATACCAAGTATCGATAGAGGATTTGCCCTTGAAGTTCTCGAGAGATTTCCAAATTTGAAAAACGACTTCTTGAAAAAGGTCTTGAGGCTCTATGGGAGCAACAGCGTAAATTCTGCAAATCCTATAAATTTTCTGTTTGTTTTTCTCAAGAATCTGTTCAAAACTTATTTCCGATTTCATTCTCATTCCCTACTAGTTCTATTTGTTTTCTGAATTCATCTAAAGACAAAGTTCAGTAAATTTAATTGACTAATTACCTTCTTCTTCGCTGTCTTTCAGTAGCGACTTATTGAATGAAGTTATTCGGAGGAATTCAACAAAAAATCCAGCAATAAGAACATACAATATTTCCTTATTTGAGCCTCCCGAATTAACAGAACAACCAATGATGACAGCAGCCCAAACAATACTGCTTATGATTAGGTTTCTTGTAAGTGATCGATTTATTTTCTTTTTTTTATTCATGGTTTCATAATTATAGATTCGACTTTAAAATGATTTTAGAGCCTCTATTATTATTAGTGACACGAATTATAGAAATATGACAAGATAAAGGGATTTATTTTTGATAGGGCTGGTTGGAAATTACTTTTAAGGCTTTGTTTATGATTTGCGTAGGCCAGTTTGTTGGGGTCGTGTATGACGTATTGACCACTGATCCCCTTGGTTGTTAGTTCGTTTTTTTTGTTAAGCCAAGTTAGCCAATCTCTTTTTGTTGCTATATAATTTGCATTCCGATAATCAGCGTCGAAACAATTATTATTAAAAGTCCGAATGAAAAATATTTGTCAGAATCTTCAACATGCGGGTTTTTAGCTCCAAACCCAATATCATCTATTTCATCCGAACCTCTCAAAAAGAGTATAAAATCTCTTTGGTGCAAATTTTCACTGATTCGTTTAAATATTCTGTCAAAAGTCCAATAAATTATGGGGACACAAAATCCGAAATATAGGATCCTGTCTGCTCTATGTTCAGCTTTAGCATACAAAAGTCCGAAAAGCCCAATGATCAAAAGTCCGACACATATTAGCCAAACTATTTTTGGGTTTTGCCATTTCATTTTTCTAGTATACAGAATAAAAAAGCTTACTCCCAACCCGAGTCCAATTCCAATGATACTATTATCCAATGCGGTTTATTTTTTGTCAATCTGTTTATCATTTTTCAATGCAGGAGGCGATATATATGGCACCACTTCCCAAAAACCAATATTCAATTCCAATGTTGTCTCTAATTTGTCAAATTCTAGCGTTAAGGCGGATAAAAACTTTTCAATTCCGATTAACTTTTCATTCCGAATGGATTCAATAATTACCATATAGTATTCAGGCTTTTCAGATTCATTTGATGTTAGATAGTGTGTAAAATCGTTTTCTAAAATCCTGCTCAAAGAGTTCGTCTGAATCTCTTCAGAAAAACCGTCTTTATATGCCTTCCCTTTTTCGAAAGAAACGTAGTGTTTCCCCTTTGGGTCAAAAATCATGGGTTCGCAATATTCAATTGGGAAAATATTCCGTGTCAAATATTTATTTTCGACAACTATTTTCGGAATACTGTCATTACAAGTTATTTCCTTAATTCGGTCAATTAGCATTCCGTAATCTTTAAATTCCGAAAATTTAAGAGAAACGTTTAGAAGATCATTCTTCGCTTTTGGCATTCCATATTCCTTGACTTCTCTTTCATGCTTTCCACAACTTACCAAAAGCATTAAGAATATCAGATATTTGGTAAATATTATTGCCTTAACCATTAGATTCAATGAATTATATATATTGCTACGATGAGCGCCCTGGCCTTTTTAAAAATTCCGTTTCACTCCTAGATTTCAATTTCTTTGCCAAAGCAAATAAAATTATTCCCAACAAAATAGCATAGCCTACTACAATTTTAAAAATACCGAAACCAGCGATTCCTAAAACAATTCCAGTAACTCCAGGTCCTCCTCCACCAACGAGCTCATATGCAACTCCACTTTCAATTTGAATCGCTAGATAGAGCGTCCAAACAAATAGTGCCGTAATGAATAGTAAAGCGAAAAGTGGGGCCTTAGCATATTTCAGTACGCTAGGTAGTTCAGAACTATATATAAAATTCGGATTGTCATTTTTTAAAAATTCAAAAACCTCCTTTTTTATGTTTTTATCCTGGATAGTTAACTCATCCTCTGAATCGTTGCCAAAAAATATTTTGATTTCATTCTTTCCATTTTGATTTTCAATGCTCTTGATATAAGCATAAGGAATACTAAAAAGATTTTCTAATAAAGAAAGATGAGTCGATTCCGTAGTCAGTTTAAGGAGCTCATCTTGAGTCGGGTTTCCCTTATAAATACATTGGTCTTTTACGAAAATCAGTTTATTAGATTTAGAATCATTTATTTTCCAAAATTTCTGCATTTCGTTTTTAGGTGTTAATGGTTTTGTGTTTCAATTGTGGACCCGATAGTTATCGCCAGCTAACAAGCGTTGAGAAGCAATTGGCAGGAACTGGATGTGTTTTTGGGTTAAGCCAAGTTAATCAAAAATTATGAAAAGCTTTATCGCCTTACCTAGTTGAAGCATCATCAATATTCGTTTTTTTTTGTATATTTATATATCCCCCCTTTTTAATTTCTCTCGCTTTTGCATGTTGATTTTAATTACTTAATTTTAGTTAATCAATAGAACTGTTATGGATCAAGTAGTTACGGAACATATAAAAATTTTATTGCAATCAAAAAGCTTTAGAGCGCCTGTTACTGCTAAAATTATTGACAAATCGATTGAAATATTAAACACCATTTTTAATTCGATCGAGTTTAGAGATAGAATTATTGATAATAAATTTGTTTGTACAAATAAGCCTGAATTATGCGGAGCTGATAATTATATATCTGGAAAAGCAGTTTATGATGATTTAATGAGCGTAGCTACAATTTCATTGCACTTGAAAGTAAAGAAATTGAGAAACTTGTGGAAGCGGCGAATTTCCAAAACTAAAGGAGAGACCAAGTTGGCGGGAAACACGATTAAAAGTTATACCTGGTGGTTGAGAAATAGAAATGAAAATGAGCTCATCATTGTTTATGCTTCACATGTTGGTCACGAAATATTTCACACGAATTACTATAAATACAAGCACAATCCAAAAAAAGGCAGCAGTGCTTTCGACAATGAGAAGGACGTCACCTATAAGATTGACGATATCATTGAAGAATTAATTAGAAAACACTTTAATAATTTATAATAACTAATATAAAATTACATTATGGCAGGACTTAAAAAAGCACTAGGTGCATTAAATGATGCAATCGAGGATTTAACCTCACTTCATGTACAAACCTTTACCGGTAAATTAACAATAACAGTTGATGATAATAAAGGATATAAAGATCTTAAAACGGCTATTGAAAAGGAGAAAAATAAGGCGAACGCTGAAATAGTATTGGTTGCCGAAACCTTGGCTCAATTTGATGGAGATTCATTCAACTTCGTTAAGAAAGATCTAGATGATGTCCCTCAAATTGCATTGGAAGTTCATAAAAATGCCGTCAAGGCAGGTATTGAAACACGATTAGGCCTTCTAGGTTTATTTAAGGACGTATTCAAGTAAACCGCTTTAAATGAATGGATTACCGCAGTACAAAATTAAAAGTGTACCAGATTCACGAATAGATGAGCTTGGACAGTTCGAAGTCATTATGGAAGAGGCTAATAAAAAGGGTCTTGTGAATGAGGTGCCTAAAAACGAAGCCGAAGCCTATGATATCGACCGCCAAAAAATTAGGCTTCAAACCATTGCTACAAGATTATATCTTTTAGGCTATTTGAGAAATAAAATACCCTCTAGACGTATTCATAAAAAGCTTGAGAATATAAAGGAGGCCGTTTTGAAGTTTCAAAAAGATGCCAACTTAGTTCAGGATAATTGGGTTGGCGATGAAACTTGGTTTGCGCTCGATGAACTTGTCAGTTTTGAATCTGATTTTTCCGAAGACAAATGGTTTGTAGAAGGAGAGATAAGGCCGGAAGTTATAAATGCTATTCACAGAGCAACCCAACTTAGGTTATGGTGTCTAGGCTTGTACAGAAGAAAACCGAAACCTAATTTTAAACTTTTAAGTAAAGTAAGTTTATATAAATATGGTCGTATTTTAAAAATATTCCTGATTAAAAGCAACGCGTTTGCCACTAATTTTAATTACGAATCGCTATCCATATTATTTGATCAAGACCTATTAACACAAGCTATAACCAAACGCTCAAAACCTAATAAAGATTCTTTTTTTATAAAACTGGCAAAGGGCAAGAAAAAAGCAGAAAGAGAACTGTCGCAGTCCTTTATGGTGAATTGTGCGAAAATTGAACTTTGGCTTTTAGGCTATGATGTGAAGATTGATGGTGATACAAGCTTTCAATATGAAGAAGGAGGTGACCTTTGGGCGGGAATTTCTTCGTATTACCAACAGTTTAGAGGTATGAATAAACGAGATGCAGGAGCGCTCGCGATGAAGATTACCCCTAAGTTTTTTCTGGAAATTGGATCTGCATTAGACGCTGCCAGCACCTATAATTTGGATGATGCCAGTGAGGAAATAGTCAATGAATTATATTCTTCCAATGAGGTTACAACTACGAATAACATAAATGAAGCCTGGAATTATATTAAGGAGAAAGGAATAAGACTTTGGGATGGATTAAAGAGGATTTGGAGGTGGATTAAAAAAATTGGAAAAAATGCGGCCCGATTTATTAAAAACAATGTGTTCAAAGCATTTTACAGATACACTTCTAAAACCTATAAAATTTTCACCAGAGGCCTTTCCGCGGTGCTAAAATCGTTCGCTGTTTATTTTAAAGGCTATCTAAATTCACCAGGTATGTTCTTTGGGTTTTCCAAAGATTTGGATTTCATCTCTTTTATATCAAAATCGGTAAGTGTAGAAAATGCAAACTTGGGAATTTCGAAACTAGTCAAACAATCCAAAGCGTTTAATTTGGGTTGTAGAATTGTTGGTTTTCTATTTTACATCTTTAAAAACCTAGCGCTTGGCTTACTTGGCTGGGCTAAAATCTTGTTTTCCTTGCTTAAAGGATATAAGGAGTTGAAGCTTCTATATGCAGACTTAAAAATGATTGCCTAAGGACCTTGAATGCATTCAGGTTTATATTCAATAAACTTAAAATGCGCGATGGCTCGTAAAGTTAATAAAAAATTGCGTGAAGTTTTATCGTCTGAACCAACCTGAGTCATGAACAATACACGGCTTAAGTTTGATTCCTTAACTTTTATGCTATAAATCAGAAAGAACAAAAGAGAGGAATAAGGTTATTATACACGTAGAGACTATAGATCTCGTTAACATTGATTTGTTTGTTATTAGATTGCTGATGCACCAGCCTCAGCAACTGCGTGGTCATTTTCAACAGAACTTCCGCTTACTCCTATAGCTCCAATAATTTCGTCTGCTGCGTTTTTTATTGGCACACCACCTGGAAAAGTAATGAGCCCATTATTAGAATGCTCAATATTGTATAATGGTCCACCTGGTTGAGATAGTTCTCCAATTACTCCGGTATTCATATCAAAATAACGAGCCGTTTTGGCTTTTTTGATAGCTATATCCAATGAGCCTAACCAAGCTCCATCCATACGGCCAAAAGCAACTAAATTTGCTCCTGCATCTACAATGGCGATGTTCATTTTCGTGTCTATCGATGTAGATTTTTCCTTTGCTGCTGAAATGATTTTTTCAGCTTGTGCTAATGTAATATTCATGATTTTCTGTTTTTTGTATTGTTTTTAATTTTCTTTTCTGCCTTTAAGTTAGGTTTCAGGTATGTTATCTACTGGCCTTATTATCCGGTTGTTTTTTATTCTTGGATATTGCCATTATGATACTTTTTTGGATGAGTGAATTTTTCAGTTAATTGGTGTAAATTCTGAAAACATTTTTGAACTTTCTTCTAATTCACTTATTGGGATAAACTCACAAACTTTAAAATATTCCGTCCACATTTTTTGAACTACGGGATTTGAATGCGCTAATTCAATTGCTTCTTTTGATTTCCATCCAAAAACTTCAATAATTGTTCCATTAGTTGATTGCATTATAATCGATTTCCTTTCTGAAACTAAATTTTCCTCATTAAGTTCTTGCCAGTGGGTTTTTATTAATTCTAATAATTCAGTTTCTTTCCCTTGAAATGGTTTATATCCAACTATTGCTATTCTTTCCATATATTTATTTATAACATTTTATCTCAATTTTCTTTCAACCTTTCATTTTCAGAAAGATGAAGTTCGAATCCGCTTTTAGATTTTTGTATATAATTTGGTTCTTTTTTACCCAATTTATGTTCCTAATCAATTTTAAATCCAAATAAATCAATATAGAAGCCGCTCGACGTATTTTTCCGTCGTAACTAAGTTATGTTTTTTGTGGGACTTTTCATCGCCTTAACTTTTTTAGCCATTAATTATATTATGACATTAAAAAAAATGGCAATCAAAATTGATTGCCATTTTTGTTCGTCTTATCGATGGCTTAACCATTCTGACCCATTAATTTTATACGGTGTTGCGGGCAGCTTTTTCTTGCTGAATTTCATTATTTCATTTCAACTTCTAAAGTTGACGACTTTAAACCTTTGAAAATTAACCAAAGCGGAAGAACTAGTTGAATTAGTGCAATTGGAAGAAGCATATTCATACTAATGCTATTTCCTAAAATCGAAAATAATAGTTCAATAAACATAAGAATTACGGCTATTATCCCAACAATGGATATCACTTTCGGGATTAATTTAGACACGTACAACGTATAGTATAAAATAAAAACTGGGAAGCAAGAAATGAGTAGACTCAAGTAGTGTGTCCACCAATGTTTTTTATAATACACATTCCCTAAGGTATTAAATATGTCAGAATTGTCCGTTCCATTTTTAGTATACTCTAGACTTAATTCTAACATAGATAGAACACTACTATTATCAATAGATATAGCTATAAAACTTAGTATGCTAAATGCCAAATATAAAAATGCCAAGGTGATGCTATATTTTTTAAAAATTGGCAATAAAATTGTAGCTATAACGACAGACGTTATGCCGCTTAAAAATAAAAGTAAGGTCGAAAGAATGATTTCATTTGAGCTTGCAGAAGTGGTAGTTAGAAAATCATCTGAAAATAGTACAGGACCCTGTAAAAATTGATAGACTGTAATGCCTGTTGCAAAAAGAAGTAGAAACAATAGTCCTACAAGCCTTCCAGCTTTTTTAATTGATTTCATATTTTGATTGATTAGTTGATTGATTGAGTATAGGGCGTTGTACACTATAGAATGTTACAAAAGAGTATACATTTTCAAATTGCGTAGAGCGGTTTTGTATATGATTTGTGGCGTTTTGGCAGCCCACCGAAGCCTCGGGCGTAGGATGGGCGTGAGTATCAGAAGCCGCAGCAAGACGCTCGACGTATTTTTTCGTTGTAACTAAGTTATGTTTTTTGCACGACTTTTCATCGCTTTAGCCAATTGAGCCATGAATTATAGCATCGATGAAAAAGCAGTAAGTCAAGTATCTTTAAAGTATACTAAAACTAAAAGATATGAACACTCAACAAACTGCTCAACCAAAGTTATACATTGGCATTGACATTC
>Ga0256847_1000253_pt1 | contig 37080 bp, 30 predicted proteins | sample TeddybearmetaG_FD_189099 | JGI IMG/M metagenome (GOLD analysis project Ga0256847, IMG submission 189099) | Hydrothermal vent microbial communities from East Pacific Rise, Pacific Ocean - Teddybear | ecosystem: Environmental > Aquatic > Marine > Hydrothermal vents | place: Pacific Ocean: East...
AAGCCAGTCGTGGCGAGCGACCATATATGTTTGAAAGATTAATCTTCATTTTTCACTTACATTCTATAAATGAAAGACATAAATTACATATATGAAAAGATAATATATTAATAAATTAGGTTGACGCCTATATCCACTATGGTTGAAATTCGGACAATTATAGCATTACCAATCCTTCCACTGCGGGATGACAATACACTAATGAGCGTTGGCTTACTAAATTTCTTGTAATCACATTAACTTTAAAAGGAGCAAAGCATTTTTTGGGGCTCAGAATGACAATACAGGCTCAGCGTTGCTTGGGTAACAATGTACAACGTCAATCTGAAATGCACCAATTAAAGTGATGTTGTGATCTATAAAAACTAAGATAACTATACTTCCTTTATCATCTTCGCCACTGCACTTACCCACTTAGGATTATCATTCAAGCTTTCAACCAAGTAGAGTTTTTCTCCTCCCATTTCTTCCCATTCTTCTTGATATTCATCACTGATTTCGATGGTAGTTTCGAGGCAATCTGCTACAAAGGCTGCACTGAAAACCAACATTTTCTTATCTCCAGCTTCACTCCTTGCTTTAAGTGCATCGGTAGTATAGGGTTGCATCCATGGATCTTTTCCTAACCTTGATTGATAGCAAATAGTGTATTTATCTTTAGGTAGTCCTAATTCAGCGGCAATGAGGTGGGCAGTTTGATGACATTGTGCTGAATAGCAAAATTTATTGGCGTCACATATAGTACTACAGCAATTTTCTTTTTTTAGGCAATGTTGTTTTGTAGGATCAGCTTTGGTCATGTGTCTTTGAGGTATACCGTGGAAGCTAAAAAGTACATGATCCATCTTTTCGATATCATGTTTTCTTGCATTGTCCGCAAAAACCTGAATCAAATCCTTATTGTCATAATAGGAATTTATCATTTTTAGAGGTGGGATGACTAGTTCCTTACTTAATAGCCTCATAACTTCCTCTAGCACAGAACCCGTCGAAGCAGAAGCATAATGCGGGAATAGTGGAAAAACAATGATTTCATCAACAAATGCATCTTTAAGATTTTTCAACGCACCTTCTATAGAAGGAGTTTGATACCTCATCGCAATTTCAACCATATAGTCTTCTCCAAGAAGTTTTTGTACCTCCTTCTGAAGTATGTAACCATACAATTTAAGAGGTGACCCTTCTTCTGTCCAAAGTTTTTTGTAAATCTTGGAAGAACTGCCTGAACGAAACGGAGCAATAATGCCTCTAACCAAAAGGTTTCTTTGAAGCCAGGGAATATCTATGACCCTTGGATCCAGTAGAAACTGCTTCAAGTATCTGTAAACTGCGCTTCTACTTGGCTCATCTGGTGTTCCTAAATTGACAAGGAGTACTCCCTTTTTCATCTATTAAGTATCTATTGGTTTGACAAATTGTTAATTATGGTGCAAAGTAAACACACAAATGCTCAAGCTGTTTAGTATTAAAGTAAAATTGATGTAAAAAATAATGTTAGCTATTGTCCTTGCGTTATATTTGGGCTGGGAAAGAAGGATTAGAGATTTTAAAGATTGGAGAGATTGGAAAGATTGAAAGTTGAATTGATAGGGAGATAAAGTGGAGATATTTGATGCTTTGCATCTTTTTGAGATATTTGATGCTATCGCATCTTTTGGAGATATATTTGGGGATGTTTTTATTAGGTTTGAGGTTTGCGAGGTTAGATGTTGTCATATTGTACTTTAGGGCCTTTGCGTAAAAACTTTGAGCTCTTTGCGGTTAAATAAAAACACTAGATTTTTGGGATAATTGAAACGTAAACGATTGACCGATTCATACAATTTTACGATTAAGCAAAAGAAGAGATTTGAAAGATAAGGGAAGATTGAGATTGAATAGAATTGATTTGATTATTTTGCCTCATATTAATATAAAAAGAAATAAAATAAAGAATGTCGAAACCGTTAATTTTAGTTACAAATGATGATGGGATACTTGCGCCAGGATTGAAGGCTCTTGTGGAAGTCGCTTCTTCATATGGAGAAGTGGTTGTTGTAGCACCTGATAGTCCACAATCTGGACAAGGTCATGCAATCACTTTAGAGTCTCCACTACGATTAAGGAAAGTGGAATATGATGACATAGAAGCTTATGAAAGTTCTGGGACTCCTGTGGATTGTGTGAAATTGGCTAAGAATGTATTGCTTAAAGATAGAACCATCGATTTGTGTGTGTCAGGAATCAATCACGGAGCTAATAGTTCTATTAATGTGATCTATTCTGGGACCATGTCGGCTGCTATGGAGGCTAGTTTGGAAGGTATAAATTCAATAGGCTTTTCTTTATTGGATTATAAATTCGATGCGGACTTTACAGCGGCTAAAAAGATTGCAAAGTCATTGGTTGAAAAAGTTTTGTTGAATGGATTGCCACCTTGTAAGTTGTTGAATGTGAATATTCCTGCACTGCCAGAAGCTGAAATCAAAGGGATTAGAGTTTGCAGACAAGGAAATGGAAATTGGGTTGAAGATTTTCAAGAAGGCTTAGACCCAAGGGGCGAGAAATATTATTGGCTTACTGGTAAGTTTATCAATATGGATAAAGGAGATGATACGGATATCTGGGCTTTGGCAAATGGATATGTAAGTGTAGTTCCGACTGGATATGATATGACTGTACATGGAGCTATACCTGGACTAAAATATTTACAAGAATCATAGATTTGAAAAAAAGAGAATAATGATAGATAAGAATTCAATTTTTACTGGACTTGTTGTGGGAGCGATTGTGCCGGTGCTCGGGTATATAGTAGTAGAGTTTATTTTTGGCTTACTTACTCAAATGGGATTGATGGAATATGTCAGTGGTACTGGGTCTTCTAGAAGAATGAGAACATTAGCCCTGATTGGTATTTGTTGCAATCTCATTCCATTTAATATTGGAAGAAAATACAAATGGGACAATACAATGAGAGGTATTGTCTTTCCAACCTTATTATACGTAGGATTTTGGTTGTATCAATATAGCGGAATTTTATTCTATTCTTAATGAAATACTACCTTATTGCTGGCGAACCCTCTGGAGACCTTCATGGATCGAATTTAATGAAGTCTATTAAGGAGCTTGATGAAAATGCTCAATTTAATTTTTGGGGTGGTGACCAGATGCTTAGTGTAGATAGTCATGTCGTAACCCATATTCGCGAAACATCGATTATGGGTTTTGTCGAAGTAGTTAAGAATATTTCTAAAATAAAGTCATTCTTTAAAAATGCGAAACAGACCATTCTGGAATTTAAACCAGATGTATTGGTATTGATTGATTATCCAGGTTTCAACCTGAGGATGGCTAAGTGGGCAAAGAAACAAGGCTTCAAAACTGTATATTATATTTCGCCTCAATTGTGGGCCTGGAAAAAGGGAAGGATCAAAACAATCAAAGAATATGTAGATGAGATGATTGTAATTCTCCCTTTTGAGTTGGATTTTTATAAACGAAATGGAGTGAATGCACATTTTGTAGGTCATCCTTTAATGCCTGTTATTCAATCTTTTATTGATAGTGAAAAGCCAAAAATAGCAACTCAAGGAGATAAGAAAGTATTTGCAATACTACCAGGAAGTAGAGAACAAGAAATCAAAAAAATGCTCCCTGAGATGGTTCAAGGTGCATCTCATTTCAAGGATGAATATCGACTTTGTATTGCTTTAGCACCGAATATCGATGAATCTTTTTATCGAGAATTATTGACTGCAAAGAATGTTGAGATAGAATTCGTGAAAGATGACACCTACGGACTTTTGTCTAAAGCTCATGTGGCATTAGTAACAAGTGGAACGGCAACTTTGGAGACGGCACTATTTGGAGTGCCACAAGTAGTTTGCTATAAGACGAGTACTATAAATTATGAAATAGGTAAGCGATTGGTGGACTTGGAATTTATCTCTCTTGTAAATTTGATAAGCAGAAAGGAGATAGTGCCCGAATTGATACAAAATGAGGTCAATAAAGAAAAAATAATAAGCACGATAAAAGATGTCATTGGCAATACAGAGAGAATAAAAAGTGACTACGAAACACTCCAGGAATTGCTATCGATAAAAGAACCTCCTAGCGGGAAAGCTGCTAAAATTATTGTGCAAAGTGCTGCAAATTAGATGATTGATGAAACCTATTAGGAGAATGGCAATTCTAGAAAATAAATACATAATTGTTGGAGTGTTATTCTTGGTGATTGCTCTTAGTCAGCTTTCATGCAAATCTTATTTCGAACCAGTCAAAGTAGAAAATGACTTTGATAGATATAGAAATGAAGGGATACCAATTGAGCCTGGAAAGTGTTTTGGTAAGAGCGGATTTATAGATAGCTATACATATGAAGAAGAGTTAGTAGCTGTTTATATGGGAGATGACTATGGTGTGAAAGGGCTGCAGTTTCGAAAGTTTTTAGTTGAACCAGAAAAGTCAAAATTCATTTGGATGACACCTAGTAATCGAGAATATCCAGAAAGGCCGTATAATGGTTATGAATGGTATTTTACTAAGCAGGAAGCAAAAATTGGTGAATTTTATGAAGTGATTGATACTAATTTTGTGAGAGATTTTTTATATGAAAAAATCAAGGTTGCAATACTTTACAAAGGTAAACATAAAGAGTGGGTTGAAGTATTGTGCAAAGAAGAAATGACAAAGGAACTTATTGTAAAATTGAAAGAAGCTTTGATAGAAAAAGGATATGGACAAAAACTTAATGTCAATGGAAAAATTACGAGAGAGACCTACAGAGCATTGGGATATTGTCAATTCAATAATGACCTTCCAATAGGAAATTTGGATTTAATATCTTTTAAATTTCTGGGGATTGAGTATTAATAGTTTTTTCTCTTAACCTTAGAACATTAAACGGTACATTTTATTTTTATGAATTGAAGTATTTTTCTTTTCCAACAAAAAAGTACTACTTTCGGATTATTATCAAATTCAAACATCTGTTATGAAGCATCTAATTTTATGTTTATCAGCAATTTTTGCATTCAGCGTATGCATTTCATCTTGTGGAAATAAGTCAAAGTCTAAAACTGATGCTACCCAAACAGAAACAGTTGACAAAACTGGCAAAGAATATACTTCAGCTTATGTATGTCCAATGCATTGTAAAGATAGTGGAAGTGATAAAGCGGGAACATGCCCTGTATGCAGTATGGATTATGTGGTGAATAAAGACCACAAAGATGATGGACATGACCACGATGACCACAATGGTCATGATCATGGTAGCCATGAAGGACATAATCATTAAAGTAACTTAGCGTAACCAATTATTTTTTCTTAGCGTATTTAGCGACTTTGCGGTTAATTCAACTTTGCAACTTATTAGTTTATACCTCGTTATATTATTTCCAAAAGATTGAATTAAGTTTGCATTCTAGGTAGTGAAGTGATTTAAAAACATATAGTAATTCCTTTGCATGTTATTGATTGTCAACTTTTCACGATTTTTTTGATACGTAGCTATAGCTATGCGCCTCAAAAATCGCCTCAATTTGAAAATCAAGCACATACAAATCATTTTAAAATACGTTATTAATTCACTTCAATTTATAAGTCTAAGATTTAGAGATGATAAAGAAATATCCAAAAGATATATTTGAGAAGGTGGAATTTGATAAAGTGCTGCTTTTGGTTGAAAAAGCTTTGCTAGGCGAAAAAGCAATCGATTACTTACACAAAGAAAAATTCCAAACGGAAATTGAAATTATCCAACAAAAACTGGATGAAGTAGATCAATGGTCGCAAGCTTCTGATGATGGCAATGCGATACCACTTGAAACATATGAAAGTTTAGAGGGTGATTTACCATTGTTGAAAAAAGAGGGTTATGTATTATCTGTGGAAGCGATCAGAAGAATCTATAGAATGATTCATTTGGCGAAGACATTAATCGAATACTTTAGTGACCATACTCGACGAATAGATTATCCATTAATATATCAAATCTATCAAGCTATTGAGATCGATCCTAATTTGTTGAAAGAAATCGATCGAGTTCTTGATGATCAAGGTGAAGTACGCCCAGATGCATCAGCAGAATTATTGAAAATTCATAAAGCTATTAGAAGTAAAGAGCGAGAATTGGATTCTGTATTTAGTCAGTCTCTGAAGAGATACGGTGGAGAAGGAATGCTTGCTGATACTAATGAAAGTTTGAGAAATGGTCGTCGAGTATTGACGGTAAGTGCAGAATTCAAAAGAAAGATAGAAGGTGTGGTTCATGATGAGTCTGCTACTGGAAAGACAGTATACATCGAGCCTTCTGAAGTTATGCCTATCAATAATGCGATATTTAACCTATATACGGATCGTAAAAAAGAGGTTTATAAGGTATTGAAAGATCTATGTGCCCAAATACGTCCGTATGCTGAAGAGTTGAGTATTATAGAATCAGTATTGATTCAGATGGATCTGATACGGGCGAAATCAAGAGTAGCTTCGACCATGGATGCTACAAAACCAGTGTTGGTAGATAAACCACATTTTGGATTCAAAAGAGCATACAATCCTCTATTATTACTTAAGAATCAAGCGATCAATAAAGAGACCGTACCTTTTGATTTGGAACTTCATGGACCTAACAGAGTCTTGGTTTTGAGTGGGCCGAATGCTGGAGGAAAGTCTGTGACAATGAAGTCAGTGGGCTTGCTACAAATGATGGTGCAATTTGGAATGTTGATCCCCGCTGATCAGAATTCAAAAGTCGGGATCTTCAAGAATATATTTACCGATATTGGTGATCAACAGTCATTGGAAGATGACTTGAGTACATACAGTAGCCGTCTTCAAAATATGAAGTACTTCATGGAGAATGCGGATTCAGATACTTTGATATTGATAGATGAATTTGGTAGTGGAACAGATCCTAAAATTGGGGGAGCAATTGCAGAGGCAATATTAAGACAATTGAATAACCAGAAAGTATTTGGTGTAATCACTACCCACTATTCTAATCTCAAATATTATGCATTTAAGTCAAAAGGCATTGTAAATGGCTCAATGGAATTTGACAAATCAGAATTGGCACCATCCTATCAATTGATAGTAGGTAAGCCAGGAAGTTCTTTCGCTTTTGAGATTGCTGAGAAATCTGGATTGAGTAAAAAAGTGCTGGATTATGCACGTCATAAAACTGGAAAAAATGAAAAGGCAATTGACGAACTTTTGACCAATCTACAATCAGAAAAGAAAGAAGTAGAGGAACGATTGGATAAGGTGCTATCAAAAGAGGATCGATTGGACAAAATGATGCGCTCGTATGATGAATTGCACAAGGAATTGGAATTTCGAAGAAAGAAACTGAAACTGCAGCTCAAAGAAGCCAAGTTGGTAGAGGTAAGTCAAGACAACAGAGAATTGGAAAATGCGATCAGGGAAATAAAAGAAGCCAAAAATTTAGAAGAAGCAAAAAAGATAGCCAAGCAGCATAGAGATGTAAGAAAGAAGGTGCAAACTGAAGTCGAGCAATTGCAGGATGAAGTGTACTATGGAGAAGAAGCAAAAGTGGATAAAGAGTTGAAAGAAGGGAGCTATGTCAAAATGCGTTCTGGTGGAGGTACAGGTCAGATAGTGGCATTAAACAAAAAAAAGGCAACTGTTCAGATGGGATTTTTGAATATGGAAGTACCGTTAGGAGAATTGTTACCTACGGGAGAGCCGATAGAATATCGATCAAAATCTATCAATACAGAAGGAGTTGTCAAATCTTCGAATTTTGATAATAAGTTAGACATAAGAGGATACACAAAATCTGATGCAGAAGCTTATGTGCAAGCGTTTTTGGATAAGGCAATAGTGAATAATGCTGCCCAACTAAAGATTATTCATGGTAAAGGAAGTGGTGTCTTGAAGAAAGTAGTTTTGAAAATTATTCGAGATTACAAAGATGTTAGAAAATATTGGCATCCTGAAGATGAGATGGGTGGTGATGGAGTCACATTTGTGGAGTTTTAAAGATTTTAAAGATTTGAAAGATTGAAGAGATTGAAGAGATTGAAGAGATTGAAGAGATTGGAGAGATTGGAGAGATTGGAGAGATTGGAGAGATTGGAGAGATTGGAGAGATTGGAGAGATTGGAGAGATTGGAGAGATTGGAGAGATTGAAGAGATTGAAGAGATTTAAAGAGATTTGAAAGATTTGAAAGATAGGGTTAAAATGAATCTATTCAATCTTTCTAATTCATAATCTTTTAATCGTTACATCATTAAATTCGTACGATTAGAATTGATGTTTGTCGGAAAAATCGCACTACATTAAACTTTTAACGTGTTTTTATTGGTTGTATTCATGTACATTATAAAGTAAGAATAAAATAAATGGGAAGGTCTTTAGCATTAATAATACTCGCAGTAGCAGTTGGTTTCATTATTTACCAATTGGTGAAGTTTTTTGTTTCTATAAATAGCAGTTCTGGGCAAAGACGCAGAGATGTAGAAGATTTGAAATTTAGGATGGCAGAATTAGTCAAAGAATTGGTGCCTATGAATAAGGCAGAGCTTGAACTTTTGTCAGTAAATCAAAGTGGCGTAACTACAACAAGAGGCCTTAATTCAGTAAAAACAGGGGCATTTACCTCCGTTTATCATGAGCCATTGGTAGCATACGCATATAAAAGATACAATTATCCTGCTGAGAATAGTATTTTGCTAGTCAGCACAGCATCAGATGATTACATCTACATGTCCGATGGACAAACTACTCAAGTCTTCCTCAATAATTCTGAACTGGGAATCATAGATGCCGATGGAAATTTGTACGATCCAAGAACAAAACAACAATTGGCAAGAATCGAAGCAGATCAAGTCTTAAGTTCACATCCCGTAAAGATAGGGGAGAAAGAAGTAGGAGAGATAGTCAATCTCCGACTCAACGAATCTCCAAATCCAAGAGCTTATCAATTTCTAGAGCCAATGGACGAGCGTGAGGAGAAGATATTTAAGGCGCTTACATTTTTGAGTTTGGTGGAGGAGAGTGTTTGATTATCCAAGATCTATTTTGAATTTCTTTTACTATTTTTAGGTATTCGCAGAGTATTAGATTTAAGACTTATTGAGATTCTAAAATTTTCAATATGCAGTGGAGAAAGTATTTATTTTACTTTTGTTCCTTCCCAAATTAGTCTAGATGAAATAGAATAATATTGATTCAAAAAGAGGTGATAATATATTTTACCTCATTTTTCTATAATTAATTTTTAATAAAATGATTGAATTTTAAATAATTGTAAATCAGTTAGATGGGAAAAGAATTTTCTCATGAAACTGTTGGATTCTCTGTTTTTATTTCGAATAAATTAAATTTTGATGTCACAAAAACTTAATAGTTCTTTCTATTAGTATTTGAAACCAAAATTTAGTTATTATGTATAGAATAAAAATTACGAAAACGATTTATTTCAATTTTTGCTTATTACTTTTACTTTCAACAATTAACCAATTAAATGCTCAAGTAATAAATGGATCATTTGAAAATATTGCACCAGGATGTTCAGAATCAGGTTCTAGTGATTGTAAATTTTTTGATTTTCAAGCTTGCACTTTAGGTTGGAATGCTTTTAATGGGAGTCCAAATAACTTTGGTCCGTGTTCACATTCAACAATTCCAGCTTCTCATATTACTCCTTTTGATGGAGAAAGGTTGGCTGGGATGCGATACATATTTTCTGATTCACAACCGCGAAATGAGGGAATTTTTACAAATGTCTCAATAACAGAAAAATCTTTGCTAACTTTTACTCATAGACTCTTCCATGTTGGAAATACGATACCAAGTCCAGCTAACATTCAGGTTGGTTTACCAACTTCATTATCGCCCGTTGGAAGCTCTTCAGGTCCTGATCCAATTACTACTACCTTTGCAGGATCAGCTTTGCTTGATACGTTTAATAATTTCAATAGCTTGGTTTGGCGAACAGAAAAAGTACTCATTAATCAACCAACTTCGACTACACAAGCGCTGGCATTTCACCCAATACCCACTGACACAACAAATTTTGCTTCATCAGGTGGTTACTATGCTGTCGACTCTGTGAAAATTGAACCGTGCAACTCTTTTGCTCCAGATTACATATTTGTGGATGCAATGGGTATTCCAAAGACTGTATTTTGCTATGGAGAAGATATTTTTGTTCAATTAACTACTGTCAATTATTTCTACTCTTCTGTTTTCTTTGATATATGGGATGACTTGAATAATCCTCAAGATTATTATTACATCGGTTGGGTTCCTAAAACTTCTAATGATAGATATAATATCAGCCAATTATTAAGAGACAGAGGTAATGGACCTATAAACCCACAAGGAATATATCACCTCAAAATGGCCATTAATCATCCTGACTGTGGATGGATTACTAGGATAAAACAGTTTGCTTATACTTGCTGTGACGCAATTGATGCTGAAATGACCTGTGAAATTATTTCAACTGATGATGGTGTTTCATTTTCAGCAAAAGCCAATAAAGATTATACTCCGTATGGAGGCAGTCATGAATTTTGTATTTACACAGATTTAGACGAGGATGGAGAATTTGAATTGGTAATGTGTACAAGCAATCCATCAATTGTTGCCAATTTAGATAGAGATACCAGATATTACATTACCCATATGGTAACAACAGCTTGTGGCACTGTATGTGTCAATAAAGACTTCTGTGTAGGAGACTGCCCGGCTGCGATGCCCGTAGAAGACTGCGATGATATCGCAGATCCAGATTGCGAAATACCATATTTAGATTGTCCAACAATTCTTGATAATGGATGGAGTGTAGTACTTTCCTGGACAGATGTTGGTGCGATAAGTTACAATTATGAGATCATATTTAACGACCCGGATTGTGGTTGCGAGGGATGGACCTGGGGCGTTGAAGGAAATGTGGAAGGGAATGAAGTATTAATTTTTATCCCTGAAGGAGGATGTTATAGTTATCGAGTATTTGCAGTGTGTGAAGATGAGACTATATCTCCATGGTCACAAAAAAGATGTATGAATGATTGTGAGGAAACAGAAGATGACCCTGCAGATTCAGCTAAGGGGAGAAGCCAAGAATTTATCAATTCTAATGAGGCAATAATAAATGCATATCCTTCTCCTTTTGACAACTATTTGAATATCAATGTAGAAGGATTGAAGAATGAAAAGGTCGAACTTAGAGTAGTGGATATCATGGGGAAATTACTGAAATCAGAGACATTGACAACCCAAAATCAAAGCCTTAATTACAGATGGGATTCTGAAACCACATTGACTAATGGTATATATTTGATTCAGATAATAGATGGAGGCAGGGTTTATACTAAAAAAGTCATTCGAAACTAAATATTGTATAACCTCTATTGAAATGGGGATATAGGTAGATCAACTCTTTGAATTTAAATTGTAATTAATTTCCAGTGGAGAAAGTGTTATCAACTTTCTCCACTTTTTTGTACGCTAGAAAGAAATGCTGACAAATCAAGACTATCAATTTTTGATGAATTATTGCTGTATTATGATTATTCATTAAATACCTTCTTTTAAAAGTTAGCTGAAATTTTACTGAACAAATAAATTTACTGAGGCCTTAAAAAATCAAATGATTCTTGGATTATTTTGTTCTAAGAAGCCAAATTGAATCCAGAATCATTCAACATTTTTTTTCAAAAATAAATTTGTCATAATTCATTAAAATAAAGACACTTATGAGCATAGTTGCTATTTTTGTTTCGAATAAAATAGATTTCTTTGTCACAAAATCCCAATTTGTAGTTATACATATGGAAATTGACAACAAACAACATGACTGCATCCAATAAAAGCACTTCTGAAAGTAAACTTAAAAAGATACCTTCTACAAAAGATAATTTTGGATTGACCAAATCTGAATTTGATGCTTATATAATAAAACTTGGTAATGGTGATGAATCATTATTCACTCAAGTATTCAGTACACATTTTCATGATAGTGTTGCATATCTTAAGTTGAAATTTAACATTAGTAAAGACATAGCTTACGATACATGTATGGATACAATGCTCGAGTTCCGAAGGAAAATATTGGAAGGAAAAATTCATTATGGGAATTTGCGATTTCTATTTACCAGAATGGCGCTGAACAATTATATAAATGATTTCAGAAAAAATCAAAAGACAGTCACCGCTATCGACCTCTTTATGGTTGGAAATGATCTTGAATCAATAGATAGACAATACTTTATCGATGTTGTTGATAAAGTACTTGAAAGCCAAGATGAAGACACAAAAAAAATAGTAGAAGAACTATTCTATATCGGCAAGAATGTAAAACAATTGGCTGAAGAAACAGGTGTTTCAAACGCTACTATGAGAAAAAGAAAGCAAAGAGTGATTGATAAACTCAAACATACATTTTTTGATATTATTAAAAGCGAAAGATCATAATGGATTCAAACTTAAATAACAACGGACCTGATTTTAAATTCCCTGATGATGCTTTTGAGTATTTAGTCAATCAACGATTAGATGAAAAGAGAAGAAAGGAATGGGCTAAAGCATTAGGTCCACCTCAAGACAAAATCTCAAAGCAAAATCGCAAGCTGATGCCTACCAAAAAGTTATATATCCGATTGGCTTCTATTGCAGCATCAGCAATATTGATAGGAGGATTTTTCCTCTTTTCTCAAAAAGCAAAACCTTTGGATCAATATGCTGGCAATTTGTTGCAAGAAACGGAAATAAGCATGAGCTATGGGAGTGCAATTAGAGGCGAGAATCCAAATGTGACAGATAAGGAAATCAGATCACTCAAAAGCGAACTTACCACTGTATTGTTGGATCAAGATTTTAATCAGGCATTAGGATATTTCAAGCAACTGGAAAAGATGTCTTCTCTCACTATTGAAGATAAATATTTCTTTGCCATTTCACTACTTAAGACAAAGGGAGAAGATTACCAAAAGGCTATCCGACTTCTCAACGATGTGGTAAATGCAAACGACCATAATCAGGAGAATGCTTTGTGGCTTAAAGCTTTGGCATATGGAATGACAGAGAATGCTGCATTAATGAAAAAGGATTTATCAAAATTAAATTCTATATCAAAAAAGACAGACGAGCGGGTCAAGGACTTATTATCAAAGTACTAATTCATTAATAAAATAAGATTTCAAATCAAGATTATACATTAGATTTATCATATGTGAAGCCAGGAATCTTTTTTTAATGTCAAAAGCACTCACCCCATTTATAGTAAGACTATTGTCAAAAAGTAAAACTATATACTTGATAAGAAAATTGTAACCCATTGATGTTTAAATTGCATTAGGAATGATTCAATAATAAAGTAACATTTTCTACTTGTTATTTTATCTTTCTACAGCGTTAAAAAGCCTCGCCAATGCCCTGCATTGTCTACGCCTGCCTGCCGGCAGGCAGGTTTTTTGCCTTGTTGAAAAATAAAATACCTGCATATAAAAGCGAACTTTATTAATGTATCATTCCTTATTGGTTTTTTAATTATAAAGTATGAGACGAACTATAATAATTTCATTTACTTCTTTAGTGTTTATTCTATGTGCTTCGCTATCGAATTTTGCGCAAGAAAATCAATCTAAACAAATATTAGAATCCTTCCTTGCCAATTTCAGTTCTACAACTTTTGAAGAACAGTATGCGACTTTAAAGCAATTGGAAGAAGTAGCTAAATCCGAGAACAACAGTTATCACTACAACTATGCATTGACTAATATAGCAGATTTTGCATTTTATGAGAAGGACTATGTGACTTTTACAGAATATTCAGAAGCAGCGTATCAACATTGGCAAGATCATCCAGATATGGGCAGAGAAAGAACTTATTACACAGTTACAAAGGCGATAGCACTAGAATCCAGAAAAGGGAATACTAAAAAAGCGCTTGAATTGTATTTCATTATGCTTTCTGCATTAAAGAAGGATACTTCATCGTCTGAATACCTGACGGACCTATACTCAAACCTTTCTTCTGAATATAGAAGTATTGGTGACCTAGAAAGCGCATTATTGTATAGCCAAAAAGTATTAGAATTAATAGATCAGAATCACTCAAAAGATCCCAAAAAACATCTACTTATGGGGAGGGTAGAAAGTACTCTGGGACATATTTATCGTGATAAAAAAGATTTCCAAAAAGCTTCGAAATATTATAGGAGTAGTATATCCCATTTGAATAAACATAAATATAAAGATGATTATTGGCGATCTCATGGAGATAAATTATTGATAGCAACATATTTAGGTTTAGCGAAAACATCGCTCATGATCAATGATCTAGAGCTTGCAAATAAAGCTTTAACTGCAGCCGAAGAAATACAGAGTAAAGTTGATTTTCAACAATACCAAACCTTAGAAATTACAGGACAGTATAATATTCAAAGTAAGGATTATTCCAAAGCTCAGGAGTTGCTTGAAGCTGCTTTGAAAGAGGCAGGTGGAATCTTCTCCAGTAAAAAATTTCCAAAAGAAGCACGTATCACTATGCGAATGGGAGATGGAAAGAAGAAAAATGAGGATTTGGTTTCTGCGCTTTCCTATTATCATGAAGCTTTGAAATATATAGATACATCGACTAGTGTGAATCTTCTTTCCAACCCTAAGGCAGAAAATATCGTTCATACGAAACAAGCATTGGAAATACTTCATAAGAAAGCAGCTACTGCAACGACATTATTTATAGATAGCAAGGAAGAAAAGTACTTTGATATCGCCTCGAATTCCTATCAAGCTGCAGTGGAATTATTGGACAAGATGAAAGTCTATTTTTTGAATCAAGACACCAAGTACTTCATTGCTTCGAATGCATCCACGCTTTATAACGATTATATAAAGTTACTTGCAGACCAATATGCAGCATCAAAAAACAATGTTTTGATTTCTAGTATATATTCGATCGCAGAAAAAAATAAATCGGCAATAACTTTTGATGAATTAAAATATAAATATGCCCTAGCGAATGCAAAAATACCGGAAGAATTAAAAAATAAGCATCGAGATCTCAAATTGGATATTGCGTATTCTGAGCGAATTTTGAACGAATCAAATTCTGTAAAAGACATTGATGCGGTGTCTATTGATAAACTTAAAAAAAAGATCTTTAATCTAAATGAAGAATTTGTTACACTAGACCAAAAACTCAATAGAGACTACGCAGAAGAATTGAGCAATAAAGAAAGCCTATTAATGTTTCCTTCGATGCAAGAAATTCAATCTAAGCTAGAATCAGGAGATCTATTTTTAGAAACATTTCAATCTGAAAACCAGTATTACTTTATTGCATTCGATCAAACAGAACATCATTTGCTCGAAATTCCTACTTCTAGTATCAATAAGAAAGTAGAAGAGTACATAGACATTGTCAGTTCTCGCCCTGAAGTTTCTTTGGATAAAGATCAGCGTTTCATGGATATATCTCATGAAATTTATAGTGTTTTCCTAAGTCCAATCCTTAATCAATTCACAAATAAAAAAAGACTATTAATTGTGCCTGATGGTCTTTTAGGTTCAATACCATTTGAAAGTCTGATCACAGATAAGTCAAATCCACAAAGTTTTCTAATCCATGAACTTAACATTACCTACTTGTATGCCTCACATCAGGTAATAGACAAAAAACCTAATTTGGAAAAAGTAAGTATTTTAAGTCTTGCACCACAATTCGAAAACTCCTTCTCTCAAGTAAGGTCTTGTGACAGAGATTCTTTAAGTAGTCTGCCTTATGCCAAAAAAGAAAGTGAATTTCTAGGTCAATTGTTTTCAGGAACATTTCTGAATTCCAAATCGGTTAAAAAAAGTGATCTTTTAGATAATATTGGTTCACACGATATTATTCACATAGCTACTCATGCTTGTATTAATGAGTCAAATCCTATGTTGAATGAAATTCATTTTTCGGATACTTATCTTACGAATAGTGAAATTGAAAACCAATTGGCTAGTCCGGAATTAATTGTTCTTGGAGCATGTCACACAGCCAACGGCAAATATATCGAAGGAGAAGGTCTTTTGAGCCTTTCTAAAGGATTTCTTCAAGCAGGTTCTAAATGCATTCATTCTAGCCTTTGGGCAATTGACGACTATTCTTCTTCAGAAATTATAAAAGGAATGTTTACTAATTTGAAGACAGGGAAAACTAAATCAGAAGCATTGAGGAGCTCAAAACTTGCTTTTTTAGAAAAGGCAGATGGACTTAGGGCACATCCTTATTTTTGGGCAGGTATTATACAAACAGGGGAGGATTCTTCACTTTTTGAACAGCGTAATAAATATTTATCCTTTGATTATTGGACTTACATTTTAGGAGGAATCGCTTTATTAGGTTTGGTTTTAGGTGTTTTTTATTTTATGAAAAGAGAACTGTATAATTAAATTTCATTTACAATATTTCATTATCAATTTACTCCACCTATTTTGAAAAATATTTTTTGTATAAATAAATTTCATTCAATTCGACCAAAAGACTAGAGTAACTACGAATAATAATTAAAGACCAACGAACAATAAATCAATTTGGAAGTTATATCTTTAGTTAGTACATTTGGATTACAATTTTAATACATATGAGTGTTTTAGATACTGCGAGAGTTATCATTTACAGATTTCATGAAAAAGGATTAGAGATATTTCTTGTAAATTCAGATTTAGAGAATGATCCTGATATTTGGAAGTTACCAAAAGGAAATTTAAACACTGCTACCAGAACTAATGCAATGGATTCTATACAATTGGAATCTCACCAAGATGAAAAAGGTAGAATAGTGAAGACCTTAGCTGTCGAAGGAGAGTGGCACGATATTCCTTCTTTGAGAGGAATGCTTAAGCATGACATGAAGCTAGTCAAGTCAAAGCTAATTGAAGCTGCACCTGAAATGGAAAAAGGAGGATTTTTTGCAGTTAAAGAAGCATTTAAGAAAGTAATGCCAGATGAGTATAAAGCGCTGAAAGAACTAAAAAGCATTTTAAGAGATAGAAACTTGACAAAGTATATTTAATAGTTTACTTTTGAAGTCACAAAACGATATTTTTATACGTTTTATATAATACGATAAGCAATAGTCAGAATTGGTATAAAATAATATTATATTTTTAGTCAATTACATATTCAAATTTATTATAATATGTCCCAATATTAAGCTACTTTAGCGCTTAAATTGACAATAGTTTACATTTTTTAAGATTTTCTTAAAAAATTGTAGAGGCGAGACAACGAATTAGGTGTCTCATACGTATATTAATTAATTATAATCATTTTTTATAAATACCCACACTCATGAACATATTTATTAGCGCATTAAAAGATTTCTTTAGATCGCTTTTTAGCAGATCAAAGAAAATCGTCAAACTTCCCCACAATGAGGAAGAATATGATGGCTGGCTCGGAGTATAAGAATTGCTTATTCTTCGAAATTTACTTTTGTCACTCCCCAACCATTCTTTATTAGATTACGTCTATTTTCATAATTGTATTAATGAAATTAAATCTAATAAAGAATGAGAGTATTTTATTGCCTTTTTTTATTCCTATGCTTTTCTTGCTCCGATAACGATTCTGGTTCACCTGAATCTTGCATCCCCGTAATATTTGATGAATCGAAATATAATTCTTCTCAAAACTTTGGAGTTAATCTAATTGAATATAAACTTGAAGATCTATGCCTAAAAGTAAAATTAGGTGTTTCAGGATGTGATAATGAGCATGCCATTGAATTGGTTTCCAATGGAGCCGTAGCACCTTCAGATCCCACAATAGTCTTTTTTGATTTTTATGATATGAACCCACAACTTTGTGAGGCATATTTTACTATTGAAAAGGAGTTTGATATGACTCCCATAAAAGAAAAATATTCTGAAGACATAACTGTAGAGTTCAGAAATAATATAGGTTTTGTCAATATAGATAATTAAAAATCCCAACCATTTTCTTATGAATTGTAGTCTACATTAAAAACAGGTTTGCTTAATGGTTAACTTGTGTTGAAATTGAATGGAATTAATCCTTACTTGGCTAATATAGTATTGAGACAAAAGAATACATACGATAGAATTATTGAAGGCTGTAAGGTCAATGACAGACGCTGCCAAGAAGAGTTGTACCGTACCTTTTTTGATAAGATGTTGGCTATGTGTAGACGATATACGCAAGATGAAGATCAACAGATTTCAATTATCAATGATGGTTTTCTTAAAGTGTTTAAGAAGATAGACACATTTAAAGGGGAAGGCTCTTTTGAAGGGTGGGTGAGACGATTGGTATTTACCAGCCTGTCTGATTTTTTTAGAAAGGAGAACAAGTATCTCAAATTTATGATTTTTGATACTCCAGATTCTGTTTTGAAAAGCGATTCAGAAGAAACACTGTACTACCAGGATATAATTAAACTTGTCGAGCGGTTGCCAAATAAAACAAAAGAGGTATTTCATAAGTATGCAATAGAAGGGTATACACACAAAGATATAGGAGTCGAAATGAATATCAGTGAAGGTACATCCAAGTGGCACCTTTCAGAAGCAAGGAAGAAGCTTCAACAATTGTTAAAAGAGAGAAAGATATATAACAGCAATGTCAGATAAAAGAAATATAAATATTCAAGATCGAGGATGGGATGATATGCGTTCCGTTTTGGATAATGAGATTCCAGAAAAAGAGAAGAAACGGAGGTTTGGATTTTGGTTTCTATTCGGTAGTGCTACTATTGCAACTGCATTTTTTGTAGGGTTATTTACTTTCCCATCATTGATGTCAGAATCGAAGATTGTTAAATCGCAAAGTGAGACATTTGTGAATACCATAAATGCAAAAGAAACATCAAACCCAAGTGTAAACAATGAAACAGAGTCATTTACTGAAGATCAATCTTCTAACCAACCAAAGGAGTCCGATATAAATACCAGCTCATTAAATAATGATAAGGTTGCCGAGAAAGCGACTCTCACTACTAAAAATGTACATTTAAATCAAAGTAGCAATCAAAATGATTTATTTAAAGAACAGAATTCAGAAAGCACGACTATAGTATCAGGAAGAGTAAATCTAATACCTTCTATTAAAAATCAATCAACACAAATTTCTGACAACCAATTAATAACTAGTTCTGAGATATCAGCAGGAAATGAGATTCTAACTAACCATGAAAAGCAAATAGGAACTAATAAGGAACTTGAAAAAGTAGAAGAGCTAGATGAGAACGATTTGAAGCATGAAGAAAGATCAATTTTACAATCAGTTTTAGAACTGCCTTTCATCACACCTACTTTAGATATTCAAATAGATAAACGAGTCGATTTGAATAAGCCAATTATAGCTTCTAATAATCAATACTCTCTATCTCCATATCTGTTTGCAGTAGGAAATTATCAATCAAACATAAACGGCTATGGCTACGGTATAGGAGCAGGGTTAAGTTATGGAAGTAAAGATTTTCAGGTATATATTGAGTCTGGATATATTAAATCAAAATTTGACAGTGGAACACTAGCTCAAGATTTTGCTGCAGATCTAAATATTTCAGTGTATGAAGTAGAGTCTCCAGATGGAACTTCAAATGAAATTAATGCTACATCATTTGACTTGAGAGTTATCAATTTCTCACAACTTACGAGAAGTACAAGTGAAATTAAAATTGATTTAGGGATTAGAAGAAAACTATTTAAAAAAATGAATTTGGATATAGGCATTTCATATTCTAAGTTGTTAAAAGCTAGCAATAAATCTTTATTTATAGAATATGGAAATGCATTGAATTTTCCAGAATTAACTGAAAAGGAATCTGGCGTTAGTTCTTCTGAATTGTATAATGGTGGTGCATATTCTTCTTATGATGTAGTGCCGCACATTGGTGTTGAGTATTCAATATTATCGAATTTTCATCTTGGGTTCAGTTATTATCACGGTTTGAGAAATCTCATATCTAATACAGAATTGGATAGGATTAGTAGTATTTCTGCAAATGATGAGATATTTAGAAGGAATATTTCTGCTAAGGTAAGATTTGAATTTTGAGTTAATTAAAGCTAGAAATAAGTGGTTGCCACAACCTCTAAATAATCTGTAATTAACATTGATTGGCGAGATTCAGAAGTTAAGCCAAGTTTTTGAGTTCAGAATAAGTGTTTACTAATCAGAGGTAATTATCGGCATTAGTCAGTTTAGTATTTTGAATTGTTATTTTCCGTTAAAAGCTCAAAACTGTTTGAGTACGGAGCTTTATATTTTGAAAGTTGACTCATTGAATACCAAGAATAACTATTTGAAAATCAAACCTTTGTACGAGTTTTTTGTGCTTAGGGAAATAGGAATTCAAAATGCGTTAAAAACTGGGTAAAGCCTAGGGTTTTTTGATTCGTTTTTGGGCTATGCCAAAAATGAATGCCCATCATGGCGAATGCCCATAATGGTTTGAAAGTAAATTGCCTCGTATTTACGTAAAATGTTAAGAAAATGGGGTGGTTTTTGACATTTTCAGGAGATACAAAGCTTATCTTACTGAAGATAAATATGTTTATTCATTTATGACTATATCTGATTAAGCATGCAATGTCTTCTGCCGGTCAGCTAACACATCATTCGACTCGACTCTATCTTCATCTGGAACACAACAATCGACAGGGCAAACAGCCGCACATTGAGGCTCCTCATGGAATCCTACACATTCAGTACACTTATCAGGGACAATAAAATAATAGTCTTCGTAAACTGGCACTTGAGGATCTTTAACACCAACTTCTTCCTTGGTTTCTAAAGTATATTTTCCTGTAAGAGTCGTGCCTTCAGCCATCGTCCACTCTACACCACCTTCATAGATAGCATTATTTGGACATTCAGGCTCACAAGCCCCACAATTAATACATTCGTCCGTAATTATTATTGCCATTAAATTTCTCTTTTGTAATACTTTGATCTCAACAACTGATAGGAAGGTTTAGTTTCAATTTACAAAGGTATGTTGTAACTTCGGAAGTTCAAAATTTGGAGTTGCTACAACCGTCTGATTCATGTAATATTTCCGCTTAAATTCAATATTTACTTAATGTTATCCTTTTTTTGCGATGAAAAACAACTCATTTCCAATTCTTGGGCCTATAGAATTATGGCATTGGGCTAAAGTCATTATATCAAATTTAGAAGAGATTATTTTCCCATAGTCCTCGATATTACCACCAAATGGGGGACCATCAAAAGGAAATTCAATCCCGAATAGGATTCCAACTAACTTTCCATTTGTATTTAATATTTGACTCATTTTATCAATATATTCACTTCGTTTCGTTGGATTTAACGCACAGAAAAATGTTTGTTCTAAAACAAGATCATATGTACTCTCAAGTTTAAAAAAATCAGAATGGATCAAATGGTCTTTTGGAAAACTTGGACAGCGATTAGATAAATTTTCCAGTGCTTCATTTGCAATGTCACATACCCACACATTGTTGAATCCTTGATTGTGTAGATATTCTGCTTCATGCCCGTTTCCTGCTCCAGGTATCAAAATTCGAAGTGATTTATCATTAAGTTGGTCGATATATTCTTTAATCGGAGTAGTTATATCTCCCACATCCCATCCGATCATTTCATTCTGATATCTTGATGACCAATAATCTGCGGATAAGAAATCTGTATGAGGTACAATTTCATCATTAATTACAAATAGTGGCTTTGTATAATCGCCATTTTTTGTAAAAGGATGATGATCAAATAAATATTGAATACTTGCCTTTCCTTCTTGTCCAATGTCCTTAGAAAAATCATTGACATATAGAGCAATATGAGAACGCATGACTTCTTCGTCCATTTCCTGGGCATGGCTTTTAATATATGCTATGCCGGAATTTGGATTTTGTAAAGCATAGGCAACACTCCGAGCGATTACACGATCTATTTTTTGCTTTAGTTCTTCTGTAAATTTTCGTCTCGTCACTATTCCTCCTAGTGGAATTGGAAACCCTGTTTTTTCTTCCCAATGCTCACCTAAATCACACAATTTGACCAATCCTTTATCTTGAAAGGTAAATCTACTTTCATGGATGATCACTCCAGCTGATACTTTTTTAGTCAATACACTTGCTTCAATATCAGAGAACAGTTCCTCTTTTTTATTTGTGATTTCAGGATACGCAAAAGAAAGTAGAAAATTAGCTGTTGTATTTTTACCAGGAATTGAAATCTTGCTATTTATTATTTGGTCATATTCCATTGGCCTTTTAGCAATCAATAATGGACCACATTTTCGACCCAATGCGCTTCCCGAATTCAATAGTTGATAAGATTCTGTGAGCTTCGTATAAGCATTAAAACTAAGTTTTGTGATGTCATATTGTTGAGCTGCTGCTGCTTTATTGAGTACTTCAACGTCTGCTAAATGTATTTCAAAACGAAGTCCTTCTGTGTCAATCCTTCCTGAAACAAGGGGCTCGAACATAAAGGTGTCATTGGGGCAAGGAGAATATGCGAAGGTCAATTTCATATCTTAGAAACGCGTAGTAGTTTAAGTTGTTTAATTGCTTATTTTTGTCGCTTGGAACGAAGGCGAAGATAATGAAGTTGTTGAGTTGTTGAGTTATAGAGTTATAGATTTGTTGAGTTATAGAGTTATTGAGTTGTATATAATAGAATATTGTTTAGAATGTCAAACTATCCGAGGAGAAGACAGTGGCATTCCTGATATTCACAGCATAAAAGCGAGGCAAAGGTCTCTGACCTCTTACCGATTATCTGACAATTTGAAGTGACAACACAAGGAATCTAATTTATTCGAAGCATGTATTGAGACTCTAAAATTTTAGAGAATCAAATATGCAAAAACTTAAAAGTTCAACAACTCAAGAGCTAAAAAATTAAGAATTAATTTTCAAAATGAGGAAAAGGAAAGAAATACATATACAAGTTATATATGAGGATAATCACTATATCGCGGTGAATAAGCCTGCAGGAGTGCTTGTACATGGAGATGAGACTGGAGATTTTACTTTGGCGGATGCGGTGAAGAGTTATATCAAAGACAGATATAAAAAGCCAGGTGATGTGTTTTTAGGAGTAATTCATCGAATCGATAGGCCAGTGAGTGGGGTAGTGCTTTTTGCGAGAACTAGTAAGGGGTTGACAAGGATGAATAGTCTATTTCAAGATCGAAAGGTATCAAAGAAATACTTAGCGGTAGTCAATCAAAAGCCTGATCCTCTTGAAGGCACGTTGACACATTTTTTGGCCAAAGACAATAAAAAGAATGTAGCGAGGGTTCATAAAAGTGAAAAAAAAGGAGCTAAAAATTCTATAACAGAGTATAAGCTTGTAGCTGGATTGAGTGGTTATTTTTTACTAGAAATTAATCCGATAACGGGACGACCACATCAAATAAGAATTCAATTAGCCACTCATGGTTGCCCTATTGTTGGAGATTTGAAGTATGGATACTCTAGGCCAACTCAGAATAAATCTATTTGCTTGCATTGTAATAAGTTGTCATTTGAACATCCGATTAAAAAGACACATATTGAGATTGAGGCGGATATGCCGACGAAGGAGTATTGGAGCTTTTTTGTGTAACATCTTTCAGTAACATTGAATTTGAATTCTTCGTGTGCTATGTCAAGCAATATATGAGGAGTGATCTATGGAAAAATAAACACTCAAAGGGCTTCAAGCCTAATGTATGTTTATTGAAAAATCTCAATCTTACGTTTGTGCACTCTGACATTCTATAGAATAGGGTTGTTTTACGATGATTTAATAGAAATAAAATTTTATTGGAATAATAAAGATTTCGATTACCCTTTGGATATAATGAAATGAATATATATTTTTATCACATCCGTTTGATAATAGAATTAGAAATTTGAAACAATAACTATTGAACGGGATTCAACAATACCAATTATAATGCAATTTTGGAAATTGGAAGTAATAGAAATTGATGTATGGATACAATATTTGATTACGATGTATTTATAAGTTTTGCCAGTGCAGATGAAGAGATAGTGCTACCTATTTGGCAGCAATTAAATAGTAATGGATTAAGGGTGTTTTGGTCTGATGAATCGCTTAAAGAAAATGCTGGAAAACCTTTTTTTAGTGTAATTCAAGAGGCATTATCTAAAAGCAAGCACTTGTTATTGGTTTGTACAGAAAAGTCCATGAATTCGAAATGGGTTAAACTTGAATACGAAACATTTTATGGACAGTTTTTTATACAAAATCAATCGTTAAGGCGTTTGCTTGTTTATCCCCATGTAGACTTTGATATAAAGCAATTGCCTCCTTTCTTACGTTCGATTCAAGTGAGCAAAACCATTCAAGAGTTATTACTTATTTTAGGTGCTACGGATTTGCAGACTTTAAAAGCAAAGATAGGAGAAGTTGAAACTGAGTTGGGTGAATACAAATTGAAATATGAAAAATCACATTCTTTGCTTGGAGGATTATCCTCCCAACTTGAGACTAAAACCAAAGATTTTGATTCATTGAAAATACAAAATTATGAATTGAAACAACAAATTTTTGATTTGGAAGGACATCTGAAATTAAGTGAAAAAAATCTAAAAGGAAAAGAACTGTTGCTTAAAAATAGTAAACAATCCATTAGATCAGATTCGAATACGGCTCCTAAAGTAACTAAACTAAAGAAACAGGTTGCTTCTGAAAAGCAAATTACTACAAAAGAATTAGATGAAAATTCCATTGTTTCAGAAGAGATACTTAGAAGTTATATAAATAATAGAGGATATTATCATTTGGAATGGAATACAAAAGGCAAGTATTATAAAAATGATTTTGTCCGAAGAAATAATAATAGTATTGTTTTTGATAAAAACTCAAATTTGACTTGGCAAAGTTCAGGTTCGAAATCTACCATGACTTTCAAAAATATTCAAGAGTATATTGATAGCGTAAATAAGGAGAAAGTTGGAGGGGCATCTAATTGGAGATTGCCTACAATATATGAATTGTACACTCTCTTGGAAGATGGACATTATAGACGTGTGAGCTACGAGTTTGATGTTAAACAGAATTGGATATGGTCTAGTTCCTTTGAATCTTCTTCTCGTATTTGGGTTATTGGATTTCACAATGGAGCTTGTAATCATTATCGAACTGTAGGTAGCAATTTTGTTCGATTGGTTCATGGTGAATTTCAGAAAAAGGCATTGGAATTATGAACTTGACAATATGAATAAAACTACCTTCCCAAGAATTTATCTCTATAAACAAATAGTAGAAGCAAAATTATACATTGACTCTAATTTCGAAGAAAAGTTAAGCCTAGAAAATATTGCAAATCATGCTTGTTTTTCAAAGTATCATTTTCATCGTACTTTCAAGGAATGTTATGGCAAAACGCCACTCGAATATTTGACCTATCTGAGAATGAAAAATGCAAAAGTGTTGTTAGCATCTCAGCTGTCTACTAAAGAAGTTTGTGATAGAGTTGGTTATGAAAGTGTAAGTTCATTTGTGAAATTATTCAAAAAAATGGAAGGTGTTACTCCATCTGCTTTTTCTCATGATGTGCAAAAAAGAATTAGGAAAACCAAAACACAACCATTGGATTACATTCCTATTGGGTATGCAGAATATTTAGGTTGGAATAACATATAGCAAGATTCGACATAGGAAAATATTGTAGAATTTATTTTCTTTGTATTAAATTCGTCTCATGATCAGCAAACTTTCGCATAGCAGTATTTTAGTCCTTGATCAGGATCGTGCAAGAGACTTTTATATCAATAAGCTAGGATTTGATGTTGTTATGGACGTACAAGTTGGCGATAAAGGAAGCTGGTTAACAGTCAGGCCTCAAGATCAAAAAGAATTACAAATTACTCTGATCCCCATTAATACAGGTCTAATGTTCGTTGGCGAAATTGCCGATCAGCTTACTAAGTTAGTTCAGAAAGGAGCATTTGGATTTGGTATTTTTGAGTGCAAAGACATTCATGCAACTTATGAAGAATTGACCCAAAAAGGAGTAGAATTTATCAAGGAACCTAAACCTGGAGTATCAGGCATTGAAGCGATTTTTAAAGATGATTCAGGCAATTGGTTTTCACTTATACAAAAAATAGAAAATGGATAAAGCAATTATTTTATTTGATAAGTTAATCGAATCAATTCCAACAATTGAAAGGAAGGGTAAAACTACACCGTACACTTCTGTGAATGGACACATGTTTTCATTTCTATCTAAAGATGGGAAAATGGGACTTAGGCTCTCGGAAAGTGAAAGAGAGAATTTCATTGAAAAATATAACAGCAAATTAATGGAGCAACATGGTCGAATAATGAAAGAATATGTTGAAGTTCCAGATGACTTATTAGAAGACACAAATTCACTCTTACCGTTTTTAAAGTTAAGTTTTGATTATGTTTCTTCACTAAAACCTAAACCCACAAAAAAGAAATAGCATGAAATACATATGTACAGTAGATATTAATGGTCCGATAGATAAAGTTTCTTCATTGTGGGAGAATGAAGAATTTTACAAGAATTGGCAAGACGGTTTTCAGTCAATTACACTTTTAGAAGGCACAGCAGGCGCAGTTGGTTCTAAATCTAAAATCTTATTGCAACAAGGAAAAAGAAAAATGGAGTTGATCGAAACCATTGTCTCTAATGATTTACCTAATGAGAAAAAGGGCATCTATGAACATATCCATATGACCAATACACAGACCACAAAATTTAAAAAACTGACTGAGAATAAAACTAGATATTCATCTGAGGTTGAATACACAAAGTTCAACGGATTTATGCCAAGGATGATGGCTATGTTATTCCCAGGTATGTTTAAGAAACAAAGTCAAAAATGGATGGATCAGTTTAAAGAGTTTGCGGAGAAGACGATTGAGAAATAATAATAAAGTGAAATTTTGAGCTGTTCTTTGCGTTTTTCCTAGTGAAATCGTTGTGCCTACTTTGTGGTGAATCTTTAAGTATTGTATAATAGATGAGTTTGATTTTTGACAAGAGACATTTTTTTTAACCGCAAAGACCAAGACTTCATAAAGAAGGTCACTAAGTTGGATGTTGACTTTATTTATTCTTAGCACTTTAAAATTATAGCTTTTCAGGCAATTCATTCATTAAATTAAGATTCCAAAGCCTTTCCAAGCTTCTCCGTCAACACCTTAGGATTCGCCTTCCCTTTCGATCTCCCCATTACTTGTCCCATGAAAAATCCCAACAATCCTTTCTTACCGCTCTTATACGCCTTCACTTTATCAGCATTCTGCGAGAGCACATCTTGGATGATCTGATCCAAAAAATCTTGATCATCACTCTGTATCAGATTATTCTCTTTGGCGAGTACCTCAATATCCAATTTATCATTCGATGAAAGAACCTTTTCTGACAAAGTATTCAAGCCTGCAGATTTGGAGATCTTTCCACTGTCCAATAATTCAATGAAGTCTGAGATATTCTGATTATTCAGAGTTGAAAGTTCTTTGTTATTTTCTTGACAGTAGGGCAAAGCTTTATTAATCAAAAATGAACTTAAAGTTGATCCGTGATTTTTAGCAATTTCAAGCCCTTTGAAGAATAAGACTACTTTTTTGTCTCGATTCAGAATATCTGCATCATATTCCGTCAATTGAAAATCATCTATCAGAGATTCTTTTGCAGTCCATGGGAGTAAACCTACATGAGAGATTATCTCATCCACATATTCCTGACTTAATTGTAATGGTGGTAAATCTGGATCAGGAAAATATCTATAGTCATTGGCTTCCTCTTTACTTCTCATGGGTTTAGTAGTTCCATTTTCAGGATTGAAAAGTAATGTGTTCATAGAAATTGTACCTCCTGATTCGAGAACCTTTATTTGTCTTTTAGATTCATATTCTACTGCGGTTTTGGCAAACTTTTTTGAGTTTACATTTTTGATTTCGTTTCGTTCACCATATACCGAACTTCCTTTTGGCATGACTGAGACATTCACATCACATCGCATCGATCCTTCTTCCATATTGCCATCAGAAATATCGAGGTATCTTACCAATTGTTGAAGGGCAGCAATAAAATCATGGACTTCCTGGGAGCTTCTCAAATCTGGTTCAGTCACGATTTCAATTAAGGGAGTCCCAGCTCTATTGATGTCGACCAAGCTGTACTTTGAATGAAGATCATGCGAATTCTTGCCGGCATCTTCTTCCATATGGACATGATGAATTCTCACTGTTTTTTCGATGCCTTCTGTTTGATATTTGAGTTGCCCACCTACACAAATTGGAGCTTTGTCCTGGGTGATTTGGTAACCTTTGGGAAGATCTGGATAGAAATAGTTTTTTCTATCAAAAGCATTTTGCAGATTTATCCTGGATTTTAAAGCATGTGCCAATTTGATTGAAGACTTAATATGAGTCTCGTTGAGGACTGGCAATGTTCCAGGAAGAGCCAATGAGACAGCACTAAAATTATTATTCGGCTCATCTCCGAATTGATTCATATCTGCACAGAATGCTTTGCTCAAAGTATTTAGCTGTACATGGACTTCCAGTCCAACTACGGTAGTATATTCTCCCAATGTGTATATTCTTTTCTTAGTACAAGATTAAGGATATTATTGCAACCATTAATACAGTCATACTGAAAATCATCACATAAGCTGAATTTAATATGAATTGCTTTAATAATGTCTTGAAAATTCCTTGTTTATAATACTTCTTCAGCGTTAAGTATTGCAATATGAAAATCGAAAGTATAGAAGTGATTGCGAGAAGAGGGTAGAACTCATCAATAGACCCTTTGTCTTTTACAAATTGAATTGTAGTTACATTTATTGCAGTGATTAAAAATAGCAATGAATGACTATTTAAAATTAATACAACATGTTCGACCAAGTAGAAAGGTTTTCTTATGTATAATATTTTCATGATAAAACTCAAGAGTAAAACAGTTATAAAAACAGCCCAGGTCAGATTCTTGATAACATGTTTTATACCTCCGGCTGGATTGGTAACTATCCTTATATATTGCCCAACATTTATTTTGTTCCAAAATCCTTCGACTTTATATTTTTCAAATAATTCCTTCCGAGTCAGATGTATACCATCATAAGAAGAAATACCAAACGACTTAATAGGTCTTCCTAATTTAAAAAATGTTGGACCATTTTTACCCAATGTATCTTTTTTTAAAGATCTAGTTTTTTTAAACAAATTGGATTTAATAGTATCTACAAATTCTTCATGTCCTGAAATGTCTATTGAATCCACTAGATTGTTGTACTCATCAAACAATTTTGATCGCTCCGCCTTAGAATAAATTTGATCTACTCCCATTTCACTATTCTCAAGTTTTATACAAGATAACGATAAGGTAATGAGACCAATGAGCATAAAAATGAATAGCCGTGCAGGATTGACATAATACTTTCGCTTGCCTTCTATATAAGTTCTTGTAAGTTTCGAAGGATGGAATATATCTCTGAATGTGTGGATAAGTCTGCTATCCAAATTGAGAACATTGCTAATCGCATCTTTCAGAAGCCGTCCAAAAGAAAGTTTGCTGTCCTTAGTTGATTGTCCACAATTTCCACAGAAGAACTCTTTTTCAAGATCAGAGCCTTCTGGATAGGGTACTTTACAATTTAGACAATATTTATAAGCGTTGCTATTTGGCATAATTTGGAGTATAGATAAATTCAAGATAATAAAATGCTGGTTACATATCATAGTTAATCTACCAAAGTGTGAAAACAAATTGGACCAATTTTGTTTTACATTTCAAATTGAACAGTACATAGTTGATCTTCTAATAAATAAGTCGGGATTCCCAAGCTTTGCAAGCTTGGGAATCCCTTTGTGCTCTATGGCCGAGATTACCAAGCCTCCCGATAGTTATCGGGAAGAATTGGTAAGCTCTGTTTATAGCTACCATGGCTATGCTTCCTATGCATTGTAACTTTGATGTTTTTTCAATTCTTTTATTTATCTCCCATTTAAATGTTACTTGGTACAATTTATCTTAAACCGTTACCAAATCAATTATTTCTCAGTTTAATTCATTTTCAGATTTCTTCCATATGATAACTACTTGTCATTATTGGTACAGTAATTGCCTAATTACTTACGGATTTACATATGATTAAATATAATAATATAATAATCTGTAAATAACTAATAATCAGTAGTTAACATATTAAAATAAAATTAATAATTAATTATTGCCATTTATAAAACTCATAAAACAGGGAAATTCCCAAAGTAAACTTAAAGTCATGAAAAAAAATATAATTAAAATTTTCGTCCTTTTTTTTACCCTTACTATAGGGATTGGAACAAGTTTAAGTGCACAGAATTATTTCAGCAAACCTGAAGTGACAAAGAACCTTGCAGATGCTTCTAAATATTTGTCTTCTACATTAGATGATTTAGAAGAATCGAATGAAGACTTATTCAAAGTCAATAAGGAAAAGCTAAGATTTATCAAAAAAATACAGAAGGAGTTAAAATCTAACGATTCTGTTCAAGATGTAGCTGAAAAGTATTTACCAAAAGAAGAGGTAAATGTGATTCAACCTGCTGTGCGATTTATCAACACCAGTTTTGCGAATACTTCCCCAAGAGAATACATAAGATCTGAAATATTATTTCTCATATCATATTAATCAACTCATAAAAATTAATCCGACAACCGAAAAAGTCTAATTATGAAAAATGTCGAACAAACTTTTTTAACAGTAATCAAGAAAGCCCCAAAAGCTTTAATGATTGCATTGCTTTTCTTAATAAGTTTTTCTGTAAAAGCAGACATAACAAATCCCTCAGTAACGATCGAAGGTGGATATTATCCAGGCCAGACATCGACTGTAGTTGTAGATGTATCTTTTGATTCCAATTCAGGCGAATACGCTGATTTTATTGAAGTAAGATTGGTAGGACCTATTGCTGGTCTAAGTCTCTCTCATGGATTGCCTACACCTTCTCCTTATATAGGATGTGGGTTGAACAAAGGTGATGAAATGACAGCTTCTGGCCCTGGATGGGGCAGACCTAACTTCATTAGTGGCAATAGTCAATGTGGCGCATTCGAAACCAATACTACTCATAGTTTTGGTATAGATATCACATCAGATGGTAATTTTACTGGTTCATTTGGAATCGAAGTAAGAATAGTAGGTGATGGCAATGGTGGACCTGGAGCATCAGAAGAAATCGTTTCTTTGACTGTCCAGCAGATTTCATGTGTAATTATGTGTCCAGACCCTATCATGTTGACAGCACCGAGTAACTCATGTGAAACTATGGTCAATGTGCCATCTCCTATATTGACAGGAATGTGTACGGCTACACCTCCTCCTGTGAGTGGTTCATTCCCAGTAGGTGTAACACCGGTAGAATATTCTGCAATGGATGACAATGGTATTACTATTTCTTGTATTACTCTTGTAACTATTATAGATGATGAAGATCCATTTGTTGCGGGCATTATGAATCTAGAAGCAGATTTAACAGCTGGAGAGTGCGGATATATTATCCCTCAAACTTTTGCAGTTACAGAAAACTGCCTTGATCCAGAAGTATCTATTACACAAAATGATGATTTAGGGACTTTTGAAGAAGGTGTTAATTGTCCTGGAGGACCGACTAGCTACCTCAGAGTTTTTGATGCAAATGACGAAGGTATCAATACTGAATTGAATATAGAAGAAGTAACTTTTGGAGTTGCTGAAGCATTTGGGAATCCATTTGTAACAGTAAATATCTATCTTTTAGATGGAGCTTTTTCATATTCAAATATGGAATTAATCGGCTCAGGATCAGATGTTTTACCTAATTTCCAAAATGGACTTTATACTGTTCCTGTTTCAGCTTTGGTTGAAGCTGGCCAAGTTTTCGTTGTGGAAATCGTAGTTCCAGGATCTCAGTTTAATGGAGTGATTGTAGCTATGAATAATAATGGACAATCCGAACCATCATATATCGCTAGTAGTTTTTGTGGAGCACCAGACCCTGTTACTCTTGATGCATTTAACTTTGGTGAATATGGATCTATAATAGTTGTCGATGGATACCAGACAAGTTATATTGTAAGACCAGTAGGAAATTCTCCCCTTATCGGTGATGAAGCTCCAATAGGTGTGACACAAGTAGAATATGAAGCTGTAGATGCGAGTGGAAACTCAACGGCTATTAATTTTACAGTAACTGTAAATGCATTTGGAGATTTTATCACTGCAATAGTTTGTAATGATGAAGTTCAGGTGTCATTAAATGAAGAATGCATGGAAATCGTGACGGCAGATATGATTCTCGAAGGCGGACCATATGCTTGTTATGATGAATATACAGTAGAGATTGAAGATTCAGAGGGTAATAATTATGGTAATGTAGTTACTGGAGATAATATTGGTCAAGACCTAACGGTAAGAGTTACTGGACCTAATAATAATTCATGTTGGGGTAAGCTCATAGTTGAGGACAAGGCACCAGCCTTCCTTGATTGTATAGATGTAGTGACTACGTGTTTTGGAGAGATTTATCCTGGAGCACCGATTGCTGAGAGAGTGACATTCCCAGCATCTATCACACAATTCAATGAAACGATAAGTGATGGATTGCCGAGTTCGAACATGTATACTTTTCCTGTTACAGGATTAGTGAAATCAACAATAACAAATGTTGGTGTAAGAGTAAATATTCAGCATGATTCAATTTCAGAATTGAGTGCAACACTAACTGCGCCAGATGGCACAACTGCTGTATTATTTGTTCAACCTGGATTTGGTTGTACAGACCCTAATATTCAAATTACGCTTGACGACGATGCATTTAATTCTTATGGAGATTTATTGAATGCTTGTTCAGGTATGTCTCCGGCGATAACTGGAATGTTTAAGCCAAATCAATTTTTAAGTATTTTTGATGGACAAGACCCTAATGGTGATTGGACGTTGACTATTTCAGATTTAGCAGCAGGTACTGGAGGAACATTGTTAGGAGCAGAATTAGTGATTTCTCAAACAGGAGGAATTGTAACATTCCCAACAGAAAATGATGTAGTTGCTCAAACAGAAGGAAATAATGTATACACCGTTCTAGGAATCGATGGATGTGGTCCGGCTACCATGGCTTATAATGATATGGAAGTAGATCAAGATTGTTCAAGTCCATATTCAAAAATTATACTAAGATCATGGACAGCTGAGGATGCAAGTGGAAATGTAAGTACATCATGTGTCCAAACTATCTATATCTATAGAAATGGATTGGCAACTTTAATGTTCCCACCAAACTATGATGATTTACAATTGCCTTCACTATCATGTATAGATTATGCAGATGAGGCTCCACCTACTTCAGTAACTGGAGAACCATCAGGTGACTTATGTGACAATGTTCAAATATTCCCTTATACAGATACAAGAATTGATATTTGTGAAGGATCATATAAATTAATAAGACACTTTGAGTTATTAGAATGGTGTTCTGGAGAAGTGGTACAGCACAATCAGATTATAAAAGTATTGGATAAAGATGGTCCAGTAATTGTGCAAGAAGAAGATATTACCATTTCTGCTGGTGAATATTATTGTACTGCAGATTTTGTGGCTATTCCACCGATAGTGATTTCAGATTGTTCTTCAGAGTTTACTTATGAATTTTTCTACCTAGTAGCTTACAATGGAGGAGAACCACCTGTAGATGAATTATATTTTGATACAAATGTATCAGAGACACCATCTGGAAATTTCCTTATACAAGACCTGCCTTTCGACAGAATTTGGGCAAAGTGGAGAGTACATGATCAATGTGGTAATTTTACAGATGAGTATTTCACTATTACAGTAAATGACCAAGTAAATCCAATTGCAGTCTGCGATGAATTCACAGTAGTGTCGGTAGGATCAAATGGATATGTAGAAGTATATGCAACTACCTTCGATGATGGAAGTTTGGATAATTGTGGCATAGTAGATATGCTAGCGAGAAAAATGACTGACGCATGTAATTTAGGAGGTACTGTATTCGATGAGAAAGTTACTTTCTGTTGTGAAGAAGTAGGAGAGACGATCATGGTGGCATTCGAGGTTACTGATATCTCTGGAAATAAAAATACATGTATGGTAGAGGTAACTGTACAAGACAAATTGCCTCCATACATTACACTTTGTCCACCTGATATTACACTTGATTGTCAAGCAGATTATGAAGACTTATCAGTTACTGGTGAGCCAGAATACATTGACAATTGCGAAGTGATATCTGTTATCTATGAAGATGACGCGAATATAGATAATTGTGGTGAAGGATTAGTAAGAAGAACATGGACAGTGGAAGACAAAGAGGGTTTCAAAGGAACATGTGTACAGCAAATTATACTTGAAGATGATGATCCATTTGTAGAAAATGACATTACTTGGCCATTAGATTATGATGCATCAACGTGTAATACTGATCTTCAACCTGAAAATTTGGGAATACTATATGCTTATCCAAGATATGAAGATGATAATTGCAGTCTAGTTGCCACAGTATACGAAGACAAAGTATTTACTTTTGTAGATGGTGCTTGTGAGAAGATATTGAGAGAATGGACAGTGATAGATTGGTGTAGATACAATGAGTCAAATCCAACAATTGGGCAGGGATTTTATAAGCATTTACAAGTTATCAAATTATTGAATCAAGAAGCTCCTGAGTTTACCAATTGTAATGATGAAGTAGCTTTTATCTACGGCGATTGTGAAGGTGATGTTGAGTTTACTATTGAAGCCACTGATGACTGTACACCTGTTGAAGATATTAACTTTTCGTACCAGATTGATTTATTCAGCGATGGTCTTGATGTTTTAGATTTCAGTTTGAATGGTAATTCTGCTACTTTCAACAGAGTGCTTCCGATAGGAGAGCATATTGTAAATTGGACAGCTGAAGATAAGTGTGGAAATTATACTTACTGTGAAATGACAATTTCTGTAAAAGATGGTAAAAAACCTAGCCCTTATTGCTTGAGTTCTATCACTACTGTAGTGATGAATAATTCTGGCGAAATAGGAATATGGGCAAATGATTTTGATTATGGCAGTTATGATAACTGTACTCCACAAGAAGATCTATATTTCTCTTTCTCACCTAATGTTGGAGATTCGAGTATGATCTTTACTTGTGACCACCTACCAAATGGCGAAGAAGAGATTATACAAATAGAAATGTGGGTAACTGATGAAGCTGGAAATCAAGATTATTGTTCTGTTACTTTGATCTTACAAGATAGCCAGGATGATGTTTGTGAAGGATCAATCGGAAGTTTTGCAGGAATCAGTGGAACATTGAGAACTGAAGATTTTAAGTCAGTAAAGGATGTACAAGTTACTGCTTACAGCCCAGCAATGGAGGTGAATCGTCAAGCAATGACTACGAATCAAGGAGAATACTTTGCAACACAATTGCCAAAAGGAAGTGGATACAGAGTGAAAGCTCATAAAAATGATGATGTCAGAAATGGTGTAACTACCTTGGATTTAGTACTTATCCAAAGACACATTTTAGGTCTACAAGAGTTTACAAGTCCATTCAAAGTGATTGCATCTGACATTAATAATGATGGAAAAGTAAAAGCTTCTGATTTATTAGGAATGAGAAAAGTAATTCTTGGGATCCTTAATGAATTTCCGAATGAGCAGACTTCATGGAGATTTTTACCAAAGGATATAACTTTCCCTGATGTATCAAACCTTTTCCCATACGAAGAAGAAATCATTATTGGGCAATTAGAAAGTTCAAGTATTGGTAATGATATGACAGCCGTTAAGATCGGAGATGTAAATGGAAGTGCTGTTACCAATTTGAAGGCTAATACAACAGCTGAAAGCAGATCAGATAACAATATGAGTTTCGAAGTAGAAGATGTTAAAGTAGAAGAAGGAGATAGAATTTATGTCCCTATCTATGCTAGAGGAATTGAAAATATGATTGGTTATCAATTTACATTGAATACAAATGCTTCGGACTTTGTGGGAGTAGAAGCTAATCAATTGAATGTAACATCAGAGAATTTTGGAGAGTACGATGAGTTCGTAACTATGTCATGGAGTTCGATCGAGGGAGTAGAGATAAATACTGAAGAGCCATTGTTTACCTTGATTTTGGATGTAAATGCTGACACAAATGTTAGTGATATACTTTCTATCAATTCAGATGTGACAGTAGCTGAAGCTTATGATGTAGACTTTGACATATACAATGTAGAGTTGAACACTAGATCAAGCATAAATAATGAAGGCAAATTTGCTGTATTCCAAAACAGACCTAATCCGTTTATGGAAAGCACAAATATCAGTTTCTTCTTACCAGAAGCAATGGATGTAGAATTGTCAATAACTGATGTGACAGGAAGATTAATTTCAAAAACTGTTTCAGCATATAATGCAGGAAAGCAGAATGTTGAAATAAAATATAGTGACTTAGGTACGACTGGAGTATTATACTATACTATTAAAGCAGGAGAATATACGGCGACCAAGAAGATGATTAATGTTAGATAAGACGACAGATTATTTGTAATTAGATGAGAGCCCTTCTGCATTCGTGGAAGGGCTTTTTTATTGCATAATCGCTGAATCGCAGAATTGCAGAATCGTTGAATTTTGATTTCAATTTCCGATTTTTCAATTTTGAAATCTGAACTCTATTTTGTGATTTTCTTCGTGTCCCTTGGAGTTCAGTTGTGGCTAATCAATGCTCTAAGGTTTAATTGGAAAACAATAGTCTAGTTGTAGACGCTCCTAATATTTTAAACATTTCATTTTAGTTGTTTTCCTAGTCATCCCGACCGAAGTGGATATACGCGTCAACCTAAGAAGTTAATATATTTTATTATACAATATATAAATAACTGTAATCGTGAGATATAGGTTTCGGGTAGTTGTTTTCATGTCGAAGACACAACTTTAAAAAGAGCATGGCATTGCCGCTAAACAGTGGGTGGCGGGAGCGGCTTTCGCAGTATAGCCTTTTTAGCGGCTTGATTCTTTTGTTTCGTTTTCTGATCAAGCAGAAAATGAAAGCCAGTCGTGGCGAGCGACCATATATGTTTGAAAGATTAATCTTCATTTTTCACTT